>TARA_B110000902_G_scaffold16808_2_pt1 | contig 54814 bp, 43 predicted proteins | sample TARA_B110000902 | Tara Oceans TARA_B110000902 (sample SAMEA4398009) | marine metagenome | biome: Polar Biome; feature: [SRF] surface water layer (ENVO:00010504); material: water (ENVO:00002006), including particulate matter (ENVO:01000060) such as... | depth 5 m | reverse complement strand
GTAACAGATGCTTTAACTGGATGTACAAATTCAACATCTGCATCAGTGTCGGTTGATTCATCACCTGCAATTCCAGTCATTGTTGCGAACGGACCTACAACGATTTGTCCTTCGTCATCCTTGACATTAACTGCTCCAGCAGGTTACACATATGTTTGGAGTACGGGGGATCAAACAGCATCAATTTCTGTGAATCAAACGGATTCGTATACTGTGACAGTTTCGAATGCGGCAGGATGTTCGACGACGTCAGCACCAATTGATGTGACTGTAGAAGATGTTACAGCACCAACACTGGTTGTACCGAACGATGTAATTGTATCTGTAAACGGTGGTTGTGAGGCAACTGTCGTTATTGGAAATGCTCTAGCTGTTGACAACTGTACATTGGTATCTTTGACAAACGATGCGCCTCTGTTCTATCCAATTGGAACAACTATTGTAACATGGACAGCAACAGATGCTTCAGGTAATGTCACTGTATTAACCCAAGAGATAAATGTTGTAGATGATATCAACCCTATAATTACCGCTCCAGAACCTACTGTGGCATACACAGATGACAATTGTGAGGCTCTAGGAGTTAATATAGGCGCAGCAGTGGCAACAGATAACTGTAACACAGGATTAGTTGTTACAAATGATGCTCCAGTTGTTTACCCAATTGGATTAACAATAGTAACATGGACGGCAACAGATGCTTATGGTAATGCGTCTACCGCTACTCAGGATGTGAACGTTTATGATACAGTTTTACCAACAATAGATCTTGTTAATATAGATATTACCCTCGACGCCTTTGGTGAATCAGTTATATTATTCGGCGATGTTGATAATGGAACTACTGACAATTGTGGTATTTCATCAATAACGTTAAGTCAAACAGACTTTAACTGTGATAATGTTGGAAACAACTCAATTACAGTAACCGTTACTGATAACAGCGGAAATATAAGCACAGCTATTGTCGATGTATTTGTAAATGCATCCGAATTTTGTGGAGATGATAGTTGGAATGGACCAAAAGTTCCTGAAGCATTTACGCCAAATGGTAATGGAATAAATGATTACTTCGTTGTTCCAGGACTCGATGGTTACGATCTTAGAGAACTTACAGTATTCGATAGATATGGAGGTGTTGTTTATGAGTCCAATTCCTACAACAACGATTGGGACGGAACGAACATGTCCGGCGATAGATTGCCAGATGCAACCTACTATTATATTCTTAGTGTAACAGGAGGTAAAACAAAGGTTGGTTACGTTTACATAAACAGAGTGAAGCAATAAAATTTTTATAAAATCAATTATGAAAAGTATAAATAAAATAGTTTTAGTTGTAGCGTTCGCATTACTTGCAACACACACCTTAGCTCAAGATCCAAATTTTCGTTTGAATCAGTTCAATTCACTTTTATTGAATCCTGCTCAGGCTGGTGCAAACAGTTATTCAGATATAAGTGTGCTTGGAGTTTCACAATGGAATTCCCTTCCAGGTGCTCCCAGAACAGCAGCGTTCTCAGGTAACTTTAAGGTTGGGGATAACTTTGGAATGGGAGCCGCATTTATGCAAGATGAGCTAGGTCCTGTTAAGTCATTTAATGTCTCAATTAATGCGGCGTATCATCTTAAACTTTCTCCAAAATGGAGATTGTCTGTTGGTTTGAAAGGAATCATGGGGAATACTACAGTTGCTCTTCAAGATTTGAATGTAGTTGATCCAGATCCTGATATGATGTCTAACTTGAACTCTGGACTTTCGTTCAATGCGGGCTATGGTGTCTTGTTATATTCCAAAAAGGTATATATTGGATACTCCCAACCAAGAGTTGCAGTGCTTTCTTTCCAAGATAGAGACATGTCCTCATTCGTAGATAAAAAAGGTGGTCATATCGGATATTTCGGTACTGAACTCGAAATGGGTGCATCGTGGAAATGGAGACCCAATATTGTCGTACGATACATTCCTACGTTACCTTTAGTGATGGATATTAATTCAATATTTACAATGAAGGGAGGTATTGATTTTGGAGTTACTTACCAATTGAATAGCTCTGTTGGTGCAATGATCGGTTTTGATATTAAGAAGAAGTTTTACATAGGATATTCATATTCATTTCCCTTAAGTCAATTGTCTTCAATTACGAATCAAACACATGAAATAGGTTTGAGATATATGTTCAACAAGAACAACTCACGTTACCAAGGACCTCGTTTTTTCAACAATTAAGAACTTAAGTTTAACGTCTACTTAGAATGAGTCTATCAAGAATTAGCGCAATTGCGGTATTGTTTTTCAGCCAGCTGTCTTTTGGTCAGTACGGTCAGGTTGCATTGGTGCCTGCATCCTTCAATACTGAGGCAAATGAATTTGCTATTAGAAAATTTAAAGATGCTTTAGTTTTTGTTGGACCTGCTAAAGATGAGTTGGGAAATCAATTGTATGATTCAAAGACGAATGAGCCATTTACGGATTTGTTTTTGGTAACTGATTCTGCAATTACTGATTTTAAAATCCCAAATGCCTCGGGTGTGTCTAGTTTAGCTAGTACACGTGCTTTTGATGGACCTATTTCTGCCACTGATGATGGTAAGATTATATTCTTCACGAACAATTTAATAGGTAGAAGAGAAAAACAGACCTTAGGTTTGTTCTATACCATAAAGACATCACTTGGATATGGGGACCCTGTAGCCTTCAGTTTTAATTCAAACGATTACAATACAACGCATCCTTTTTATGATGAAGCGACAGGTTATTTGTACTTTTCTTCTGATGTAAGTTCAGGTGTTGGTGGGATGGATATTTATCGCGTAAAGTTCCAAGATGGATCCTTAGGCGAAGTTGAGACATTAGGAGTTAACAGTTTGTCAAACGATATTTTCCCCTCAGTTTACGATGGTAAAATCTATGTAACTTCAAACAGAACGGGAAGCATGGGTGGATATGATTTGTTCGTTTGTGAAGGTGACAGTGCTCAAAGAATGGAAACTCCATTCAATTCTGTTCATGATGATCTAGCAATATGTTGGCTGTCTAGCACGACAGGTTTCTTTTCTTCGAATAGAACAATTGATGAGAATCAATCCATTGATTCCACAAGAAAAAAAGATGATGATATCTATGCCTTTGTAATTGAAGATGAGTTAAACATTGTTTCATTGGATATTACGCTGACTGATGAAAATGGAAATCCGATAGAATCTGCATTGTTTACCGTGATTGATGAATCTACTGGTAAAATGAAATTCACGAGTTTATCAGATTTTGAAGGTAGAGTTGCTGGTGTATTAGATACCTTAGGGAATGATGCTGCGAGCGCATACAATATTATCATAACCAAAGAGGGATATGTCTTCAAAGAAAAAGTTATCATTGCCAATGCAGAAGACACAAGTTCAATGAACATTGTTAGTATTGAGACTGATGCAACAATACTTGAAACGGAAATGGAATTGTCTGATGTGTTGGATATAAAAACAATCTATTACGACTTTAATAGTTCGGCAGTTCGTCAGGAATCTAAAACAGAACTTGACAAGCTTATTTTGTTTATGAATGATCACTCAGAGGTGCTTGTAGAACTTGGATCGCACACTGATTGTTTAGGTTCTGATCACTATAACTTGTGGCTTTCTAAAAGAAGAGCTGCCTCGGCAGTATCTTACATCAAAAGCAGATTGAAGGTGCCTGGTAAGATTATATCGAAAGGTTATGGTGAAAATGCTCCTGTAGTTTCATGTGATTGTGAGACAAATTCGTGCTCTGATATTGACAATCAGAAGAATAGGAGAACAGAATTCATTATCACTTCACTGAATTTTTCATCTCAAAAATAGGTTCGATTTCTATTTCTTTTGAGGAGTACTTAACTCAGGATTTGGACACCATCAATTTTGATTCTACCGCGTCTTATCAATTTAGAACGCCATTAGCTGTTACATTGAAGTTGCATAGAAGAAAATATTACTTCTTTAAAACTCGATTGTTTGGTAAATTGCTCAAAAGAGTACGAATGTGTATCTTGTTGTCAATTGAGCAACAATCCAAAACAATCAATGATCCGTTTTTCCTTTCTATTTCTCGCTAACTTTTTTATTAGCTATTCAAGCTTTGCGCAAAACGATTCTTTGAATCAAGTTAAATACTGGAAATTCAGAAATAATTTTGTAGAGAAATTTATAAAAATTGGACCAGAGCAAGGCGAAAGTTTACCTGCTGGTTCTTTAGTGCCAGCGCGTTGTATTGATAATATTGTTTCAGATGGGACAGACCTTACGAAATATGAGTACACTGATTACGGTGAAATGCACTGGGGAGATGGAATGATTCGACACGGTCATTACTTGGCATTGTTGGCTACCGAATACGCATTGAAGAAGAAGTATGATCAAGACCCAATTGGAACATTAAATGAGCTGTATTATGCTATTCAAGTCATCAACCGATTGGATTTGGCTGCAGAATCTGAATTGAATTATGATTACGGTACTAGCTTTGAAGGCGTTTTAAATGGTTTTTATTTGAGAGAAGATATTCCCGAAGACTTCTGCTTAAATTGGGCAGATGAGCAGATGAAATTCAGATGTACAAATTCAGCATTTTATGAAAACAATAATGTAGCGAAACTAAGCGACCCAACGCATAACTATTATATCAAGCCACACTCGTCGTATCAAAATGGCCCAAGTATGGATCAAATGTCAAGTTTAATGGTCGGATTGTTAATGATTGAGAAGCTTGTAGATAATTGCTTGATCCAGCCCAAGGAAACGGACAAAGAATTAGAATTGATACGCGAAACGAAAGCCATTACACATCGATTGGTGAAATATGCCTCGGATAGAAACTGGGAATTGATTGATGTAAATGGTTGGCCTGTTGCAAATGGAGGAGGAGATTTGTCTGCATCTGCTTATCCATATGTGATGGCGGCTCACAAAATTACAGGACTTGCAATTGATACATATGCTCAATATTTTTATCGAAGAAGACTTAAATTCCATCCCAAATACTTTGAAATGCAACACTGCCTTACGGGCTTTGGAACGTCTGGAGATCTGCCCGAGCAGGCCGCGGCATGTGAAAACTTGAAAAAAGGTCTTTTCCATCCTGGAATGCGATCGATGTATAAAAAACTGGCGCCTGGTGCTATTCCGGGTCCATTGAACAACCAAAACACTTCTACGTATTTGGATTGGAGTTTTTCAGGGAATCACCATTCGATCAATATATCAAAACCGATTTGGAAGAACAATTTCGCAAACAATCAGACGGCTCGATCTCAATCGAATAAAAAAGATGACTTGGAACCTGGAATGCGATCCTTGGAAGGAGTGAAGTCCTACAACCTTGCTATTATTTTTAATTTGGGAATAATTGCTGGACATTGGGAAAGTAGCATGGCGCATTATTTTGGGAATAAAACAGAAAACCGTCAACTGGAATTGACCAATGTACTTTTATACGATCAAGTTCCGCAAGCTTCAAGAGAGTTTTATAGAAGTTATTTGGATGGAATGCCTGTTACTGGACCATACAATATTATTGGATTCAACTGGACGCCAGATATAGAGGGGCCATGGTACGAGAAAAACTTGTGCGCAGCGAATGGTTGGGGTGCTGACTTCAGATGGACGGAATCAGATCAAACATTGGGTCAAGGAACAAAAGAAGGCGTTTACAGCGGTCTTGATTACATGTTGATGCACAACCTTTACTATTTAATTTACAGTGACGATTTGCCAGAATTTAAACAATCGTTCAATTGCTTTTGCGATGAAAATTTGCGTGTAGAATATGCGAACACACTTGATGGTGAAGAAAAAGAAGCGTTCAGAAAATTGAATTCAAAATTGAAGTATGTTCCAACCTGTCAATCCAATGTTTTTGAGTCCATGTTCAATAGAGTCAACCAAGAGTTTGATATTGCACCACTTTTCGATGATTATCCAGAACTGGGAATTGAAACAGTGCGCTACCAAACAATGGATGCATCGGTTGAGGCAGGAGGGAATCTCAATATTAAATCGCATTTTGTTATTTACAGCGAAAAAACATTAACGGTTGAAAAGCACGGCCGTTTGAATACCATTAGTGGCGACATTTACTTGAAAGATAGAGCTGTTATTGATCTGACAGGCGAATTGAGATTAGGAGCAGGGACGAAGCTGATGATTAGTTCAAACGCGAAACTGATCATGCATCCCGGAGCCCGAATAATTTTGGAGGAAGGCGCGCAATTGCATATTGAGGAATCTGGTAAGTTGGATTTTTACAACGGAGCCGAAATTATTACGGTTGGAGAAAACGTCGATATGATTATTCAAGGATCAATCAAAATGGTAGACGGCGGAATATTCTCCGTGACGCCGCGTATTCGATAGAATGAGATCCGCTTTAACTAAAATAAATCCGAATGGTTTTGTCGCAATCTTCGCACTTGTTTTCGCGTATATTCTATTCAAAATTTTTAATGTTCCAATTACGCACGATGAGGTTGCAACCACGGTGTTTTACAGTAAAACAAGCATTTGGGATATCATTATGTATGAGAATCCACTGCCGAACAATCATATTTTGAACACCTTACTGACCAAGCTTTGCCTCTTCGTTTTTGGAGCTGAAGATTGGATCATACGAATCCCGAATTTACTTTCGTTTATCCTTTATGCAATTGGAGCGTACCGAATTGTGAAAGCCATTCTTCCAAAAGATTCTCTTTTTTATATTCCTGCTGCCTTGCTTTTCGTTGCTAGCCCTTACGTGTTGGACTTTTTCGGCTTGTGCCGAGGTTATGGAATGTCAGTAGCGTTTTGTACGTTATCAGTGGGTTATGTGATCACCGGGTTCTCTAATTTCAACCGAAAAAATATTTACTATGGATTAACATTCGCGATGCTTGCGTCTTATGCAAACTTCACGTTGTTGGTGTTTTGGGCAGCCATCACCTTACTGACTTGGATCTATTTTTATTTCGATTTCAAAAAGAACAACTCAAATCTTATTAAACCGACGCTGTATCTCTTTTTGTCAAGTGCGGCATATATTACTTTGATTGCCATTCCTCTTTACAAAATGCAAAACACGGAGCAGTTTGAGTTTTGGACGTCAACCGGATTTTTCAATGAAACTATTTTGCCTTTGGTTCATCATTCGAAGTACGATTCCAGAATATTCATCACATCTGATTTCATTGCTTGGTTTAGCGTGGCCTTGCTTTTATTCAACAGCATTTATATTCTGATAGAGCTCAAGAAATTGGGTTCGAAACTTGATCTGCTGTCAAAACCAATAACAATTGCGACGCTTATAATTTTACTCACGGCAGGAATCAATATGCTTCAAGTTTTGATTTTGGATACACCAAACCTCAATGGACGGACAGCGCTTTTCTTTTATCCTCTGTTCATTATTGCGTTGATTTCATCGTATGATTTTTTCAAGAATCGAAATCTCGTTGGATTTAGAATTGGCTTTTCAATCTTAATGACCGCCTTGTTGATTCACCATGTTGTTCATACTGCAAAACCGTATTCTGTGCGAGAATGGTCCTACGACTCGAATACATTGAAAGTAACTGAATGGATATACAATCATTCGGATAGAGGAGGTGCTTCGCTTGCCACAAATTGGATTTTTAATCCTTCATTTCAATTTTACGTTTATGTAGACGAATGCTCTCGGCTTGATTTAAAACCGAGTAACCGAGAAATAAACCCAAACATTGGCGTAGACTATTATTATATAATGGAGGAAGATTACCCCTTACTGAAAGAGAAGTTTAGACCTGTTCTTAAGTTTGAGAATAAGTGCTGGTTGCTAAGACGAATTCCAGATTGAAATAAACTACCGAAGCAACGCCGGAAAGCGAAGAACCATACGGAATCAACTTAAGAATTCTATTTTATCGTTGCTTTAAGCTTTCAAAATACACCAATAATCGTGAATTAAATGTACCTTAATGAAAACGACATTAAGTTATAAAAAGTAAACAATGATAATACAATTTAATACAGACAAAACAGTAAGTGGCAAAGAAAGAGGCAGTACTTATTTTACCGACTTAATCCAAAATGATTTAGAAAGATTCAGTTCTCATGTAACTAGAGTGGAAGTTCATCTTTCTGATGAAAATGGCAAAAAAGAAGGACATAAAGATATACGCTGTTTAATGGAAGCTCGAATCGAGGGATACCAGCCTATCGTTGTTACAAGTCAAGAAAACAATTTAGAAAAGTCAGTTTCAGAAGCACTTGTAAAAATGAAAGCTTCACTTAAAACAATTATCGGTAAAGCTTCAAATCATTAAGCAATTTCCCTTTAACCTACTTAATAACAAATCAAGTATATTAATAACAAATCAAGTATACTGAGTACGGTAGATCTAAATTAAAAGCCTTGTAAATATTGTAGTTTACAAGGCTTTTTTAATTCTTAGTGATTCAAGTAGTGACGAAAAAATTATGATTTCTTTCCAGAGGAAAGCCCTTCAACTGCATTTTTCTGGCTGAACTCCAAAATACGAATAGGGAATGGGATGATTATTCCTTTTTCATCGAATGCTTTCCTCAAGGCTATTATTGACTTTTCACGAGAAATAAGAAAGTTTTTCTCGCCAGTTTCCGCAATCCAATAGCGTAATCAATTGTACATGTGTAAAGTGATTTCAATTTAGTCGATTGGTGTACCGTTCGAATCAGTTGTCAAAATTTCACTCATTAAATCGAAGAAAGGACGCATTTTTTTAAATGTTTCATTTGCAACTTGAGCAAAATTTTCAGCCAATACTTCCTCGTCCGAAAAGTTCTTTCCAAAAATAAATTGCTTATATCTCAAAAGATCAATGTTTTTATGTTCCTTATCAAATCCTTTCGGCGCCAATTTCAATTTTTCTCCATCAAGCGTCCCGAATGTTTCTAAAAAGTCTTTACTTGTAATAATCTCTCTCATTTCAGATGCATCCGTAGTGATTTCTTCACGAATACGTAATAAATCTTCCTTGCTTGGTCCCCAAAATCCTCCACCAATAAATGAATTGCCTCCTGGTTGAATGTGGAAGTAATAACCTCCTCTTAATTGCTTTGTAGCTCTTTTAAACCCTCCACTCCAATTCGTTTTATAAGGTGCCTTGTCCTTGGAAAATCGAACGTCTCTATAGATTCGATACAAACTCTTTTTTCCTGAAATTGTTTCAATAGTATCGTGTTCGTTCATCAATCCCAACAACTCGTCAGCAAAAGCAATAATTTCCTCGTGCTGTTTCACATATTCTGCCTTGTTCTCTTGGAACCAGTCGCGGTCATTGTTCTTGCCTAATTTTTTTAGAAATGTAATGGTGTCTTTTGAAATTGCTGCCATGATTACTCGATTTATTCAGTCTTTAAAACTAACGAAAGCTGTAACTTATTCAAAAGGAAATGGATGAAATAGTTTCGCCTCAATTGAACTATTTTAATGTTAACTTATTCAATTGGGCGAATTATAAAGTCGACTCTACGGTTCGCTAACTCTGCTTCTTTGATCTCTTCAGGCCATATTAAAGGGAGTTGGTCGCTGTATCCTTCGAAACTTAATTTGGATTTGTCGGCACCTGCATGAATTAAGTATTTGTATGCCTTTCGTGCCCTCCTTTTACTTAATCGATAGGACGGTCCGCAGCAAACGTGTCCGCGAACATGAACGTGAATTGAATCCCTGTTGATTTGTTCGACCAAATAGTCGAGTAGGTATTGGTAATTTGGATCTACACGGAATTCACTGCCTGTGTATTTCATGTTGAAATCAAACAGGTATTCGTTCGGACCGAGTGAATCTTTCTTTTGTGCAACGGCGCTAGTTGAAAGTAGCACATAGAGTAGGGCTATTGACGTGAATTTTATTCTCATTTACTTGATAAATACTATGTCTACACGACGGTTGCGCATTCTATCTGCATCATTTTTTTCTGGATACGAAATGGGTTGAGAATTACTGAAGCCTTTAAACGTGAGTCTATTTTTATCAATTCCCTGTTTCACAAGGTATCTATAAACCACCTTGGCCCTGTTTTTACTCGCTTTCATATTGTTTTCACAGCAGACATGACCTCGAATTTCCGCTTTTAAAGTTGAATGCTTTTTTAAGGTTTTGTAGAGATGATCAAGGTAAGCTTGGTCTTCCGATAAAACATCATTTGTTCCTTCTTGAAATAGGATAGGTAATGCAATAGGTCTGTTTTCCACTATTTCTTCCAGGGCTGGTATTTCAAGCGGTTTCGAATCTTTTTCTGTTGAAGTGATCTTTAGAGAACTCGGTTCGATGATGTCAACGTGTTCTAACAATTTAACCTGACCCTCATTTGGAATAGAAATTGACGCATCAACACTGTAATAAATATCGATCCGATTCCAGCTTTGAGGCTTAAAATTAATATTTACTCGTTTGTTACCGAATGTATTAATCGTTATCGCGCTTCTTTCAACTTGAAGGATCTCAAGAACAAAATCAATACGCTTGTTTGACAAGTCCTTGTTTTTATCTGAGCCTCCCTCAATACTTGAAAATGAATTGATTTCAATAATTTGAAAATCGTGTTTCTCGATTAAGTTGCGAAGCGTTAACAATTTCCCTTTTGATAGTCCTGTTGCTTCTGAAGCGTTCGTATCAAAATAGATAGATTTCATTTCAACTTTCGCCAATGAAGCAAAAGAGGAAATGACCATTCCAAGAAGTAGTAACAATTTCATCAATTAATTAAACGTAAAGTTGTAGTATTAGGTTACAAAAAAGCCCGTCTCGATTAAATCGTGACGGGCTTTTAATGGTATTGATATTATTTATTTGAACTCGTTCAAATCAACTTTCACGTTAACTTCACGAGATTTAACTTTTCCTGACAATTGCATTCCGCTCACGAATAAGTTAATCGTATCAGGGAATAAGAAACCGCCATATTCTTCGTAATCAGCATAAGTATATGTTACTTCTTGCATTCCTATCTCCGTTTCAGCCATTATAACAGATGCAGTTTTTTGGAATGTTTCTTTGTCGAAGTATTCGAAAGTTACCTTTTTCGATTCGGTCAATTTAAGAACGTAACAAGGTTTACCGTCGTATATTTCAATCCCCGTTAATTCGTAATCCATTCCAGATTCAGCGTAGTTCATTTCAGGAATTAAACCGTAAGATTTCTTTTTCTCAACGATTTCTTCTTCTGTCATTATTTTTGCTCCGCCTTGTCCTCCACTTCCACCTTGCTTACCATCAAAGTGTGACTTCTGAATAGTCATCCCCATCATTTCCATCTTCGAACCTTCAGCTCCTTTTGCAGTCCAAATTGTTGTCGATAATGCTGGTCCAGGTGCTTGAGGAATCTTCATCTCAATAATAGTTTTGTGTGTTTTGACACTTTTCAATTTCTTTTTTAAAGCTTTTCCAATAGAACCCATGGCCATCATTGTTGAGTATTTCTCCAACAATTGATCTGCAGAAATATCAGCTTCCATTTTTTCAGATGCCTCATTTCCGAAAGCGTCTAACTTTTCGATTTTACCGTCTGAATCAAACTTTGTGATTCTGTCAATAACTTCTTCGTTACCTACAACAACAATGTTACAGTTACTCCCTGTCATGTACTTTTGCGCAACCATCAAAACATCCTCTTTAGTGACAGCCTCCAATTGTTTCAAGTATGTTTGGTAATAATCTTTTGGCAATTCATTTCTGATAATGTTCAATGCAAATCGCGCAACGGTTGAAGGTTGCTCCAAAGAACGGGCAAAACTTCCTGCCATTGAAGATTTCGTCATGCTTAGCTCTTCATCTTCCACAAGTCCTTCAGTTATACGATCTAACTCCATAAGAATTTCAACGATTGCTGAATCCGTTACATCGTTTCTAAAGTTACCTCCTGCAGAGAAAGTACTTCCGTAATTATCAACCCTAGCTCTTGATCTACAACCGTACGTGTATCCTTTATCTTCTCTTAAGTTTTGCATCAAACGGTTTCCGAATACTCCACCACCAAGAATTCCATCAAGAACTTTCAATTTCAAGTAATCTTCATTACTAGGTTTAATATCCAATGGATAAGTGATTGAAATCACAGATTGATCCGCGCCAGCTTTGTTTACGAAAATAACTCTGTTTCCTTTTGCACTATTCGCGCTAACTAATTCTGCTTTATAAACCGCGCCACCTGACCAAGAACCAAAATTCTTTTCAACTGCAACTTTAGTTTGTTCAAGAGTGATATCTCCAACAACAACTAAGTAACTTCCGTTCGGGGTAAAAGTTCTCTTAAAATATTGAACGATTGATGCACGATCAATTTTATCTAAAGATGCTTGCGTCATTACTTCACCGTAAGGGTGAGTACTTGGGAAGTTTGCAACTGCTCTTGCATTTCCTGACATTTCAGCTTCTTGAGATTTTGTAGCTAATAAGTTGTCTTCATTCTGTGAAATGATACGGTCAACTTCCGATTGTGGAAAGTTTGCGTTCATAACAACATCAGACATAAGCCCAAGACCTTTGTCCATGTGCTTCGTTAAACAAGACATTGAAACATTGGTTGAACTAGCTCTTAAGCTTGCTCCCATATAATCAATGGCGTTATCTAGTTCATCTTTAGAACGGTTTTCCGTCCCAGACAAAATTAAAGAACCCGCAACTCCAGATAAACCTGCTTTGTCTCCTTCAACTTTAGGAGTTGCTCCCATTGATAAGTTGAATGAAACACGGGGAAGTCTGTGATTTTCTGATAGAATTACTGTAATTCCGTTCGCTGTAGTAAAGACTTCAGAGTTTTTAATGTTAATTGTTGGAGCCGGTGCAGCTTCTGGACGAATAGAACGATCTATTTGTCCGAAAAGAACAGTAGGCAAAATTAACCCAAGTGTTAAAATATAATTTTTCATAGTCGTTCTTAGTTTTGTCCGTTTTCTGATTCTTCAGCACCTTCTTCCATTGGTAGGTAATGAAGAACGATTCGTGCATCTTGTGTTAAATATTTTTTTGCTACTCGTTGAATATCTTCTCTAGTAACGTTTAAATACTTAGACAATTCAGTATTGATTTTTTCAGCACCACCATTGTAAACATGGTTGTCTGCTAAATTTTCTGCGATACCAGCAATTGTTGAATTAGAAGAAACAATATCATTTTCATATTGGTTTCTCACTTTTTCGAATTCCTCTTGAGAAATCAATTCGTCTTGAATCATCTTAATTTGAATGTCAAACTCCGATTGTATTGCATCCAACTCTTGACCTGCTGATCCAATAGCTCCAAACAATGCAACTCCCGCTTGTTCTAATCCAAACGCGAATGCAAATGCTTGAACTGCCATTTGTTTTTGTTCAACTAAAGATTTATTGATTCTTGACGAAGCACCACCAGCCAATACATCGTTCATCATCTGAAGCGCGTACATATCTTCATGAGTCTGACTCGGTGTTTGGTATCCCATAAATAAAGCTGGAAGTTGGATGTTATCATGAACAACCGCTTTCTTTACTTCTGTTAATTTTTCTTGAGGTTCAGTTGGTCTAGGAATACGAATTGGAGAATTCGATAACTTGTTCAACAACGCTCCTGCCATTTTCCCATCAGGATTACTGAAATCGTTAACGTCAAAGCGTTCTTTGCTAATTCCATAGGCATCTACGAAAGCTTCTTCCTCCATAGTTTCAAGGTCACGGTATAGGTTCAACGCCTGACCTTTAGGGATACTGTTGAAGTACTTGTTGATCCATTTTTTAGTTTCCTCAATATCGATGTCTCCAGCTATTGTCAATGTTGCGTTAGCAGGAACATAGAAAGTTCTGTAGAAATCAACATAATCTTTTTCTTCAGCAGCATCTAAGTGTTCCATGCTTCCAATAGGCATCCATCTGTAAGGATGATCTGGGTACATTCTAGAAAACATTTCTTCAATGAAAGAGGAATAAGGTGTGTCACGTTGTCTTTTTTCCTCCTTAACAACACTGCGCTGTGTTTCAATTCCAGTGTTGTCCACTTTTGCATGAAGTAATCTTTCGCTTTCCAGCCAAAGACCCAACTCCAATTGATTTGAAGGTAGTATTTCGTAATAGAACGTTCTGTCCCATGACGTGTTAGCATTTAAAGTTCCGCCATTCTTTTCAACGAGTTCGCTGTATTCACCTCTGTCGATGTTTTCAGAACCTTCGAATAACAAATGCTCAAAAAAGTGTGCGAATCCAGTTCGTTCGTCTTTTTCATTCTTAGATCCAACATGGTACAATACAGATACGGCAACAATTGGCGTAGATCTCTCTTCATGAAGAATTACATGAATACCATTGTCAAGATCATACTCAACGTATCCAATTTCTCTTTGGGACAATCCAGCAAAAGAAATTGATGCTAGAAGAAGTCCAGTGATTATTAAGTTTTTCATTCTTAGTTTTTCTATTTTTTGATAGGTTACAAAGAAAGTAAGAAAACTGTAAAAACAGCGTTTAAATGTATGTTCGGACGAGAGTCATTACGAACGGCTTGCTAAATTCAGCTCTGGCTTAAAATTTGATTAACTTTGTTATATGAAGAAAATCCTTACTAGTTTACTACTTGTAATCGCCTTCTCTGGAAGTTCACAGAACATTATACCTCTTGTAGATTTCAACTTTTACTTTCAAAGTTTTCAAGACGGGTATTTCCGACAAGTGGAAATGCAGCGAATACAAGAGTTTAAAACAGGTGACAATGTTTGCGCCTATATCGATTTTAGAGGCAACATAATGGTTTACGATGGCGAAACAAAAGTGAATGTTGCCAATATTGAAACTGAATATGCTGTTTCAGACAATTTGATGGTTTGGAAAATTGCGGGGACACTGAACATGTGGGATGCGGGAAAATTACAAACCCTGACGTATCAAGTTGGCGATTACAGAATAATGGACAGCTTGATTGTTTATCAAGATTTGCGGTTCAATACTGTTAATGCTTATTACAAAGGTGAAATTCATGAATTATACCAATGGACAGGAGATGCAACATTTCCAGATTTTGTTGGAGAAAATATCATAGCATTTAGAGGCAATGGTAATTTCAACAAAGTCTTTTGGCATGGAGAAATTTTCGATTTGGATGTTTGGCACAATCCATATGTTTACTCGGGTGGAACAGATATGATTGCCTTTAATGATCCTATGAATGGGACTTTTGCCATTTTTGAAAACGGTAGGTTTTATGATGTTGAAATGTTTCACATGGAATCATACCGCGTTGGGCTTGGTTTTGTCGTTTACGAAAATTTGAATGGTGAATTAATGCTCTACAAAGATGGAGAAAAGACAGAGCTGACGAATTTCGGTGCTAATTTTTGGGATGTTAGAGATGATGTTGTGCTCTGGGAGGAAAATACATTTATGTATACTTACTATAAGGGAGAGACACTGGAAGTTGCTAGGTATACGCCTGAAGATTACAAAATTAAGAATGGAGTTATTGCGTATCGAAATATTATGGGAGGGGTCAACGTTTTTGTGAATGGAAAAAATCACGAGATTACCAACCAGATGGAATCGGAATATACTATTCATGGGAATTCAGTACTTGTGGAGCTGTTCAATTCGTCATTTATTTTATTTCAGAACGGAAAACAATACACGCATTAGAGAATTTATGAACATTCACTGAATGTACCAAAATCTCTGCTTATCTTTGGTCTTCAATTTTAAATAAGACACGCGATGAATAATTGGTTTACTGTAAAAGTAAAATACACAAAACAACTTGATAATGGAGCTCTGAAAAGAGTTTCGGAACCTTATCTTTTAGCTGCAATGACGTTCACGGACGCCGAAGCTCGAATTTATGAAGAGTTGGGTCAAATCATCAGAGGCGAGTTTAACGTTGTTGGAATTACAAGAACTGAAATCCATGATATTTTTGCATACGACGACGTTGATCTTTGGTACAAAGTGAAAATCAAATACGAAAGTGCTGATGCAGATTCTGAAAAAGCGAAAAAAGTAACTCAAAACTTCTTGGTATCAGCAAATTCAGTTAAAGAAGCTTATGAAAGAATAAAAGAAAGCCTTTCAACGCTTTTGGTTGATTTTGAAATACCATCGATTATGGTTTCTCCAATTGTAGAGATTTTTCCTTACGCTGAGAATTTAGATAAAGAAATCAGCAGAACTCCTATCGAAAAAGTAGAAGTTGAGGAAGAAGAGGAAGATAATTCTTCAAAAGGTGGAGGTGTGTTTTCTTCTTCTGGTTCTGATGTTGATGATGAGGACGAAAATTCTGACGAAGACGAAGACGAAAGCGAGATCGAAGATTCAACTGACGAAGATTAATACATTCAAATTCCACCTTAATTTGCTTTGATTATGAAAGAGATTCTTGATTCTTTTAGATTAGGACACCATGAATTTAATGGTGGTAAAGACGGGTTTGAATTTAATGGATTAGACCCGTTTCAATTGTTCGAATTGTGGATGAATGAAGCCGTCGAAACCAAAGAGGTCGAGCCAAACGCATTTGTTTTGTCTACTGTAAATACTGATGCACAGCCCAGTTCAAGAATTGTTTATTTAAAAGACATAATTGACGGTCAGCTCGTTCTTTATACAAATTATTCAAGTAAGAAAGGAATTAACATTGCTTCGAATTCAAACGTATCAATCCTGTTTTTCTGGGCAAATAGCTCAAGACAAATTCGTATCGAAGGAACTTGTTCTCAAATCGATCCGAGTATTAGTGATGCTTATTTCGCTTCACGACCTAGAGGAAGTCAAATTGGAGCTTGGGCTTCAATTCAAAGTAAAGAACTTTTAGATCGATCAGAGTTAGAAGATAGGGTTAAGAAATACGAAATTGAATTCCCAAATGAAGTTCCAAGACCGGAACATTGGGGAGGGTATGGAATTGAACCAACTCGTTTTGAGTTTTGGCAAGGCCGTCCATCTAGATTGCACGATAGAATCGAATTTGAAAAAAATAGCGATGCCTGGTCAATTCGTCGTTTGAATCCATAATTATGTTTGAAATAGATCCAATAATATTCACCTTATCCAATGGGGTAAAGGTCGTTTACCAGTACCGTGAAGCTTTTGTAGCGCACATTGGAGTTATGGTTCATGGTGGCTCTCGTTTCGAAAAACCCAATGAGCAAGGATTGGCCCATTTTATTGAGCACTGCATCTTTAAGGGAACTACGAAACGTAAAGCACTCGATATTTTCACGGATCTGGATTCTGTTGGCGGAGAACTTAATGCCTACACCAACAAGGAAGAAATTTGCGTTCATGCATCGTTTCGGAAGCTACATTTCAACATTGCTTCTGAATTGTTGGGTGATATCATTCAAAATGCAACGTTTCCAAAAGATGAATTGGAAAAGGAAAAAGAAGTTATTCTCGACGAAATAATATCCTACTTAGATAGTCCGGCTGAGCGCATTTATGATGAATTCGAAGCGCATATTTTTAAGGGGAATTCACTGGGATACAATACTTTGGGCACGAAGGAATCTGTTAGTGGCTTTACTCGAGATGACATTTTGAACTATGTCGATCGCTACTTCAAACCGGGGAACATTGTGATTTCGTTCGTTGGCGGTATTCCAATCGACGAAATTAGATCTGTTTTAGAACACGACTTTGGACAAATGAAACCCGGAACAGTTGAGTTGATTAACGAGGCGTTGCCAAATTTTGAACCTTTTAAATTACTCGAAAAGAAAGCTAATTTTCAGACGCATACCATAATAGGAGGGAGAGCTCCTTCTTACCACGATCCAAAAAGAAAATCAATGACGCTGCTGACGAACGTTTTGGGCGGCCCGGCATTGAATTCAAGATTGAACCTTTCCATTCGCGAGAAGCACGGTTATGCATACAACATAGAAGCGAACTACACTTCTTATGAGGATGTTGGCTTTTGGAGTATTTACATGGGAACGGACAAGAAATACCTGAAAAAAGCGGTTGATTTAATATATAAGGAGCTTGAATTGATTCGAAAAGAGAACTTAACGAGCGATGAACTTGTAAAAGCCAAGGAGCAGTTGAAAGGTCACATTGCCTTATCCCTAGACAGTAATATGGAATTGATGTTCAACCTAGGGAAGAGCATTATTATTCACAACAAAATTGACTCTATTCAAGAGGTATACCGGCAAATAGACGAAATCAATTTGCCTGAAATTCAATCGAGTTTGGAGGCTTTTTTTAATCGAGACCAAATGTCAGAACTAATTTATAAGTTTTAATAGGTTTCCTTAAAGAACTCTTTTCGCGTCATTTTCTTCGCGTCATCAAACGAATAGGTGATTCGTTTGACGATTTTGCCATCTTCTTTTTCATGGTCTATAAGGTTCTTAGTGTATCCAGCGCGCAATCTTCTTGAAATCAATCCGCCTAATACGAAAAGAACGACAGCCATTCCTACAAAGATGCAGTGCGCCGTGTCTGTGCCAAAATCATCGGAAAAAAAACCGCGTACCATTGCAATCATTGAGAAAAAAGAAGCACCACTGTAAGAATAAGCCTTACCACTAAGCGCTGCGTGAATTCCAAAAAGTGGAACAATGACAATTACCAAACCTGAAAAAATTAAATTCCACACGGTACCATCTGCGATTTGATTGTATTGAAATAAGATCATAAGTCTCAATCCAGCCATAGCAATTACCAAAACAATAAATGCCATCCAAAAGGGTTTAAGACTATCATTTTTCGCTTTAGAAGGAACTATAGATATGCTTCTGGCAACAGTTTCGGGGCCTAATTGACTTTCTTTAACGTGCTCGTCATAAACCTGTTGGTGTGTTTGACCTTCTTTAAAAATAAGTTGGTAAGCCTTTTTATAAAATGCTCTTTCTGTCATTGTAGCTCCTTTAGGTTCCTCAAAATTCTCATTAAATATACAAATCCAATTTCAAATGGAGATTTAATGGTATTGGTCGTACAATTTGTACTTTTCCTAAATTAACTCTAAAATTGAGTTTATGGCAGTAAAGGAGGCGTATTGGGAGTTTGTTAAGGAGCAACTTGAGCCAATTGCAAGTTTCCCAATCACGCTTGAATTCTCTGTCATCATCCATAATAAAGACGTACGATGTTCAGTTCATTCTTGAAAATTCTAAAGTGATAACCATCTTTGAATTTGACAAATACAAGCATGCGAATAACACATTGCAAAAGATTGAAGAAGAAATGGAAGTGCCTGTTTGTAATAAAGTAGCTGAGAAAATGATTACGAATAAGCGGTCTCGTCGATAATAAAAGGACCTTTTTTCATTTTCAAAGGTGTTTCGCAGTGATTTTTAATCTAATTTACTCTAAAAACATCTTTTTTAAAATTTACCCCCTAAAAAATAGGGGGGTGTTGATAAAATTTCATAAAAAATTAAAAGATTTCTTTTCATTTTGACTTACATTTGTAAAAAGAAAAGAAATCAAATGGCAAATCAACGAATGCAAGCGTACTACGATGTTCTTCACAGAACACCCAATCCTGACAAATATGATGGTAAAGTCTCTGAATTATTCGGGGAGAATGTTTTCCACATGGAGGCTATGCGAGAATACCTTCCGAGTGAGGCGTATAAATCGATGAAAAAAGCGATACAGGATGGCACTCAATTGGATCGTAAAATGGCAGATCAAGTTGCTTCGGCAATGAAAGTTTGGTCTTTAACAAAAGGAGCAACGCATTATACGCACTGGTTCCAGCCTTTAACGGGAGCAACTGCTGAGAAGCACGATGCATTCTTTAAGCCAGTTGGACCCGGGAAAGCTATCGAAAGATTCGATGGAGACTTACTTGTTCAACAAGAACCGGACGCTTCCTCTTTTCCAAATGGTGGAATAAGGAACACATTTGAGGCGAGAGGTTATACCGCTTGGGATCCTTCATCACCAGCATTTGTAATTGACAAAACGTTATGTATTCCAACAATTTTCATCGCATATACTGGTGAAGCATTGGATTACAAAATGCCTTTATTGAAAGCATTGCATGCGGTAAACGAAGCAACCGTTGATGTTTGTCAATACTTCGATAAAAACGTAAAAAAATCAATTGCCACTTTAGGGTGGGAACAAGAATATTTCCTAGTAGATAAAGCATTGTTCAATGCACGTCCTGATTTAATGATGACGGGTAGAGCAGTATTCGGACATGCTTCGGCAAAAGGACAACAATTGGACGATCATTATTTCGGTTCAATCACGGCGCGAGTAACTGCATTCATGCGTGAGTTCGAAAACGAAGCGATTCGATTGGGAATTCCAGTTACGACAAGACACAATGAAGTTGCGCCGAATCAATTTGAGTGTGCTCCAATTTTCGAAGAATGTAACTTGGCGAATGACCACAACTTATTGTTGATGGACATCTTGGAGAAAGTGGCGCGCCGTCACAACTTCCGTGTTTTATTGCACGAGAAACCATTCGCAGGAGTTAACGGTTCTGGAAAACACAACAACTGGTCATTAAGTACGGATACTGGAGTTAATCTTTTGGCACCTGGAAAGAACCCAAAAAGCAACTTGCAGTTCTTAACGTTCTTCGTGAATACAATCAAAGCAATTCACGACAATGCAGATTTATTAAGAGCTGCAATCGCAGGAGCTGGAAATGACCACCGTTTAGGAGCAAATGAAGCACCACCGGCAATTATATCTGCGTTTATAGGTTCTCAATTGACCGAGCTTTTAGATAACATCGAAAAGAACGTGAAAGCTGGAAAAATGACTCCAGAAGCGAAGACTGAGTTGAAATTAGACATCGGTAAAATTCCACAGATTCTTTTAGACAATACAGACCGGAACAGAACGTCTCCGTTTGCCTTTACGGGAAATAAGTTTGAGTTCAGAGCGGTAGGCTCTTCAGCAAACTGTTCATCAGCTATGATTGTTTTGAATACAATTGTCGCGAAGCAGTTAAAAGACTTCAAAATAAATGTTGATACTAGAATTAAATCTGGTGATGCAAAAGACGAAGGCATTTTAAAAGAACTTCAAAAATTAATCAAGGAATCTAAGAAAATTCGTTTCGAAGGAAATGGATACGGTGATGAGTGGGTTAAAGAAGCGGAGAAAAGAGGACTATCTAACTTAAAAGATACGCCACGTGCACTTCAAGTTTGGAGCGATAAAAATGTAGTTAAATTGTTCGAAGAAATGAATGTACTGACAGCTCGCGAGTTGGAAGCACGTCAGGAGATCGAATTTGAAAACTACATTATGAAAATTCAAATCGAAGCGAGAGTAATTCGTGAAATGGTTCAGAATTTCATTGTTCCAGCTGCTGTTCAATATCAAAACAAGATGATCAAAAATGTTAAAGGATTAATGGGCATTCTTGGTGATAAAGAGGGTAAAGCTGCTTCAAAAAGCCAATTGTCTATCATTATTATGATTTCTGATCACATGAACAATATCACAGAAATGAGCAACAACATGCTTGTGGCTAGAAAGAAAGCAAATTTAATTGAGGATATGGAAGCGAAGTCAATTGCATATTGCGATCAAGTAAAGGTTCATTTTGATAAAATTAGATACCATGTGGATAAATTAGAATTGATTATCGATGATGAGGAATGGAGGTTGCCAAAATTCAGAGAAATGTTGTTTACGCGTTAATCAGCAAAGATTAGAAAATGAAAAGCTGCTTCGAAAGAAGTGGCTTTTTTTTGTCTCAAAAAAATAATTCGTTCGAACAGTTCGTTTATTGGAAACGCTGCACTTTTTGATTTTGAATGGGTTCATTGAAACCAAATCAATCGAATAATCGACTCTTAAAATTCATAAGCTCCAATGTCTCTGGCGGGACCTGTTGGTCTTCCTGCACCAGTAATACTAACACCCACGGCTGGTCCAATTGTATTGGGGTACGCGTTGGTTCCACCATCTCGCAAAGGCCCTATTGTATATGTAAAGTCCTTTTCTGTTATATCCATAAATTGAGGATCGATATTCCAAAGGTTTCCATTCCCAGTAAAGAAAGGATCTGTGAAAATGTCGTCACTTTTAATAAGGTTATTGGCCATTAAGAAATTCAGCGTGATTCCCGGATCTGGAATTGTATCATAAGCCAATTCATAGTCGGTAAAGCCATAAATAACACTATTCGTAATTGTTCCTTCATTGATGCTGGCAATGTAATCTATATTGTCTCGAACGAAGTGGTTGCTTATTCCAACCGCTGCTCCAGGTGTTGCACCATTTCCATAGCCCAACAAATGACAATGATTAAAGTTGAAATCTCCTCCTTCTAAAACTAAAAGGGAATGAACTCCATTTCCAGAGATTAAGCAATTTTCAGCTTTAATTCTAGCTCCAGAATATAGGAAAACGCCATAACTCGCACAGTTTTGAATGACGGTGTTAGAAACTTTGAGCGTATAATCTGTATTCGAAGGGTCTTCGCTAAACATGTGAATTCCAGATGTCGCATTCTTTATAACAGCATAATTAATAGTACTCGGCAATGCTTCTTGCATATAGATACCATAATAAGCACCTGAAATATCATCGTAAGCTGCTTCGAGTCGATCTCCTTGGAACGTCACCGGGTTGGGTTCACTTCCTTCAATATTTAATTGGCCTTTGTAATTAAATAAATAGGCTCCGTCATGAAGGTAAATTTTCGTTCCTTGCTGAATGTTGAGGCTCGTAGCTGAATCAATAATGGCTGCTCCATAAATAACATGGGGTTTATCATTGGGCCAAACACCAGAGTTTATATCCAGTATTCCTTGAGAAAATATAGTTGTATGAAAGTAAGCATCCTGTCCATAGGCTATTAGTGCGACTTCTTGATCCGTTCCGTTTGTCCTAAATCGAACTTGATCTTCAATAATCATTGGGGTTGTTCCATTATTTGGATCTAAAGTGACTTCGACAAAGACAAATAAACTGTCATTTCCTTCCAATTCTATGTTTGCATGATTGGTTCCTGACATTCCATCAACATTAATTCTAAAGGGCGAAGCAGAGCCTCCCATTAATTCAATTTGCTCAATAGTGATTGTTTTGCTGTCGTTATTGTAGATTTTGAACTGTTGAGTTGTTGATCCTATAGTGGTGAAAACAGTATCAAACAACACGGTGTCTCGGCTAAACGAAAGATTTTCAGTAGAATAGAATGTTGTCTTCTTGCAGCTTGACATACTCGCAATTGTTACCAGTAAGGCGAAATAGAAGAAATAGATGTAGGACTTGTTCATTTTTATATCTTGACAACAAAAGTAACGTAATTAGAAATAGGTTTATTTTATCTTTGTTAAAGTTTAGGAATTTAAAAAGTTTATATATCTTTGCAACCCCGTAAGGGAATTAGAGAAATTAATATTGTTATGAGAAAAGATATACACCCAGAGGATTATAGATTAGTTGTGTTTAAAGATATGTCGAACGAATATTCATTTGTTTGTCCATCATGTGCCGCTTCAAGCGAAACTGTGAAATGGGAAGATGGAAATGAATACCCGCTAATTAAATTAGATATTTCTCATAAATCGCACCCGTTCTTTACAGGAATTGTTCAATTCGTTGATACTGCAGGTCGTATTGATAAGTTCAACACTCGTTACGGTAAACGTAAGAAATAGAAAGACACTCAAGCTAAAAATAGTAGAGATCATTCCTTTTTGGGATGGTCTCTTTTTTTGTGGTATAATTTGTGTTCGGGATTAACAGATTGATTGTTTATAATTAATAGCCCCGAAGGTCGAAATAAGACCATTGAGTTCTAATTTAGTAAGCTTATAAGTATCTTTAAACTGTGAGATTAAACCTACATTATACATTGCTTTTTATTCTCCTATTCACAGGGGCATCGAATTCCAGTGCTGGAAGTATTGATAAGGCTTATAAGGCACTAGAAGTTCAGGATTATTTTAAAGCAAAAAAGTATTTCACCAAAGGATTAAAGTACAATAACTCTGCTGCGTCTCAAGGCTTATCTATTATATATTTCCGTAACGACAATCCATTTCACAATTATGATTCGGCCTACCAATTCATCGTTCGATCCGTTGAAGGTTGGGATATGGTTAATCAGCGTAAAAAAGACAAATGGGTAAAATATGGATTTACGCGAGATAGCATTTTGTCATTGCGTCAAATTGTAAGTAGTGAATTTTTTAGAATGGCGCGTTCAGCTAAATCAGAACTTGCTTATTCGACATTTATACAAAAACATCCTTGGGCAAATGAGAAGGAAGCTGCCATTGTAACACGAGATTCAATTGTGTTTTTTGCTGCAGTTAAAGTAAATAGTACAGATAGCTACAAGAATTTTGCAGACAAGTATCCGGAAAGTGTTTATGCTGAATTGGCTCGTGAGAATTATTATGACAGTCAGTTCTATGAACAAACAATTGAAGGCTCTTTAGAATCGTATGTTAGTTTTATCGAATCAAATCCGAATAGTCCACTGAGACCCTTAGCAGAGAAAAATGTGTTTGGGATCTCTACAGCTTCAAATTCTTCCGAGTCTTTTAATAATTTCATCGTCTCGTATCCACAAAATCCATTTGTAGATACAGCTTGGGTGCAGTTGTATGAGTTTGAATTGTCCAATTACTCTAAAGATGTAATGGAAAAGTTTTTGAAGACAGACGCTCCATTTAAAAGTAGAATTAAAAAAGATATAGAGTTGTTCGACTCAATCGCCCTTCCGTATTCAGTGAATTCCAAATATGGATTTATGAACGAGGACGGCAAAGTCATGATTCGAAGTTCTTACGATTTCGTAGGATTCTTCCAAGAAGGATTGGCTGTTGTAGCGCTGAATGATAGGTATGGATTCATTAATAAGCACGGTGACCTTCAAATTCCATGTAAATACGAATCGGTAGGTGATTTTAATAATGGACTTTCAATTGTTGAACTCAACGGAAAAATGGGAATGATTGATCGAAATGGCCGTTTCTTATTCGAATGTGTTTACCATGATTTGGGCGTATTTTCCGAAGGAATGGTTTACGCAGGCCTGAACGATAAGTACGGTTATTATGACAGCAACGGTAAGGAGGTTATTCCGCACAAGTTTGACGATGCGTATGATTTTCATGATGGAATTGCGAACATAGAAAACGAAGGAAAGCAATCCATAATTAATACGGCTGGCGATTATGAAATCCCGCTTGCACACTCAGGAATCAAATTGTATTACGATACACTCTATACTTTTGAGGAAGATGGTTTTTACGGAATAATGAATCACAAGGCACAAATTTTTGTTGTGCCTATTTATACAGCAATTAGTTCTGTTCACAACGGATTGGCTATTGCATCAATTCAGGATAGGGTAGTGTATCTTGATACTCTAGGAACCATGGTTATTGACAATGGGTATGAGCCGTATCCAAATTATATTCTGAAAGGTGAATTCATTGATGGTATTTCAATTGCGTGGAAGAAAGGAAAATATGGGAGAATTAATGTGAAGGACGAGATCGTTACTGAATTTAAATTTGAAAACATTGGAATGGGAACAGACCAATTCCCTGGACAAAAGAAAGGATTGTGGGGTGTTTTTGATTCAAAAGGTAAAGTTGAGGTGACACCATCTTATGAATCGCTTGAGCCGACTGGTAATGGTAATTATATCGCTTCGAGAAATTATATAATGGGCGTTATCGATTCGAAAGGTAATACGATTGTTCCATTTTCGTTTAGCGAAGTGGAATCAATTGGCACTGATTTATTCCTGGTTATGCAAAATGAAAAAGTTGGAATTTATAAAAATGAGAAACTAATTATTCCTGTTCAATACGATCAAATAAGAGTTTTCGATAAGGATTTCTTATTTTTAAGTAAAGAGGGACGATTATTGTATTATAATATTTCAAAGGGGAAGCTCATTGAATTGGTTGATAAGTAAAAGAAAATGTTAGAAGCAATTGATAGATATAAATTTGGTATACTTGCGGTGTTAGTGTCGTATTTCCTCATTTTTATGTGGACCCAATTCGATACATTGAAATCTGAAGTCATCTTCGTTCCCTTTTCTCAAAGAGGCCAAATCGATACGCGAGACCAAGAACTTGAATTGACTCCTGATAATGTTGAGGTTTCTGAGGCTTTTGCTCAAGACATCTTAAACATGGCGAATAATATTAGTGATGGTAGAGAGACATCTGACTATGAATTTTTCGAAAATCAGACTCCATTAGAAGCTTCAAAAAGTATTGCAGAATTAGAGCGTCAAATGAAAGACGCCGCCGGTGGAGCAAAAGAACGCGATCGATTGTCAGGTTTAATTGCAGATCGAAAAGCAAGTCAGCAAGAAATATTGGACAACCAAAATAATGAATCAATTCCAACTGCAAATCAAGGAGGAAATAAAAAATTTGCTGGACAAACTATGGTGAACTTTGACCTGAGTGGTCGTGATGCCTATCAAAATAACAAGTGGTTTGTTAGAAACCCAGGCTATAAATGCGATAATGGATCTACTGTGCGTGTGCACATCGATATTAAAGTTAGTTCTGACGGTTATGTAACTTCAGCCTCTTACAACAGTTCTAAGAGCTCTGGCGCTTCAAGCTGCGAGATCAGTGAATCTCTGAAATATGCAAATAAATCAAGGTTTGAATACAAATCATCTGGTGAAGATCAATTGGGTTGGATCAGTTATATTTTCATGCCGAACTAACGTTGATGAATAATATTCAAGGCTCTTATACCTCATTTGCAAGTCAGCTTTCATTGGAAAAGGATGACATTCTTTTCATCGCATCCGACATTAAACAAATGGCGCTTGATTCTCGATCAAATGGGGAACGTTTCGACGTTAACACATTTGTAGAATCATTTCAAGACGTTTTGTCAGAGGGAACGTTAATTATCCCATCGTATACGGATTACCTTAAAAATGGTGAAACATTCGATCCTACAAAATCGAAACCCTCAACAGGAGCGTTGGCCAATAAGGTCCTTTGGCGCAAAGATTTCATTAGAACCAACGATCCGCTGCATTCTGTTTTTGCTTGGGGAAAACATGCTAAAGAAATCGCGAACATCAATAGCGATAGTACATTAGGAAAGGGAAGTGTTTTTGATTTTCTTTATTCTAAAAAGGCGAAAATGATTTGCATTGATGTTGATTTTCAAAACAGTCTAACCTTTGTTCATTATATCGAGGAAAAAGAAAAAGTCAGCTACAGAAAGCCATACAACTGGAAAATGAAAATAATTATTGATGAAGTAGAGGCGGAGAAGGTGTTCACTTTTCACACAAAGAAACCGTGGATTCTCACCGATTTATACGGTCTTCAATTTCAAAGTGCAAAAGACGGTATTAATCAATTGTATTCCTTCAATAAATCAACGGTTCAGTTTTTTGAATTGAATAAAATGAACGACTACATTCTTGACTATATGAAATCTGGGAATAAGTTGTACACGATTAGTTTGAAGCATTTTATAAAGACAATTACAAAGCGAATATTAAGACGTAAGTAGGTTTTATAATTAGAGGTGAGGCATTATAAAGTATGAATTAATCGGATCGTTTATTGAACATAAATCTATCAACCAATCTAATAATCTAATTTGTTTAAATTTACTAAAAACAAAATCCCATGAGTTCAATTAATTGGCAAACCATCAAAGAATATGAAGATATAACATTTAAGCAGGCGGATGGAGTTGCGCGAATAGCGTTCAATAGACCCGAGTGCAGAAATGCGTTTCGGCCTAAAACAGTTGATGAATTGCTAGAAGCCTTAAAAATTAGTCATGAACATCCTGAAATTGGAGTGGTCTTGATTACGGGTGAAGGTCCTTCGGAGAAAGATGGTGGTTGGGCATTTTGTTCAGGTGGAGACCAACGGGTCCGCGCAAAACGCGGATACGCTGGATTAGATGGTGTAAATAAGTTCAACATTCTCGATGTCCAAAGACAAATCCGTTTTATGAATAAAGTGGTCATCGCAGTCGTTCCGGGTTGGTGCGTTGGCGGTGGGCATAGCCTTCATGTCGTTTGTGATTTAACAATTGCAAGCAAAGAACATGCGGTATTCAAGCAAACAGATGCTGATGTTGCAAGTTTTGATGGAGGATTTGGATCGGCCTATTTAGCGCGACAAGTTGGACAGAAACGAGCACGTGAAATTTTCTTTTTGGGAAGAAATTATTCTGCACAAGAAGCATTTGACATGGGGATGATAAACGAAGTTGTTCCTCACGACGAGTTGGATAAAACAGGATACGACTGGGCACAAGAGATTATGTCTAAAAGTCCAACGGCGATAAAAATGCTCAAGTTTGGATTCAATCTAATCGATGACGGATTGGTTGGACAGCAAGTATACGCTGGCGAAGCAACTCGACTGGCTTATGGAACGGATGAAGCAGAGGAGGGGAGAAACGCCTTTTTGGAGAAACGACCAAGAGATTTCTCAAAATTCCCGAAGTTTCCATAAGAGGTGCGAATTTTCATTCATGTGAACTTTAAGAATTGTTGATGTATTATTTGTCCGATTGAAAAAATAAAGTTGAACTACCAAAAATAAACCGGAAGATTTAGTTCCGTCTATTACGAATACGCGGGTTCGCTAAAGGGATATTTTGTGTGTTTTGTTCCGTGTATAAGGAAGTTATTGGAGTTACTACATTTAACAGGATAGTTTAGTTAAGATTGTTAAGCAAGCATTAACCGTTTTGATTACAAAGAAACCCAGTCAAACAGGCAAAGAAGACATTAAGTATTGAATGGAAGGACAATATTAGAGGTTGAAAATTGAATTACAAAAACAAGCAGCTTGATATACCTTAACTAAATTTGTCCAGTTTTTCGTAGGAATTCCATTTTGCAGTGTTTCATAAAACAACACATGCCTGTATTGTTTTTCAAAGCCTGTGAATAACAGAAAAAAACAAAAGGCAGCCATCGTGAAATGATCTGCCTTTTTTCTCTAGTTTCATTAAAGCGAACAATATTCTAACTTATGGTCTTAGACGGTGCATATCTCAGTAACTTAAATCTGTTTTATTTAACTCGTATTTTTTGTCCGATTTGAAGAACTGTATTTTGTGGTATTCCATTTAGTCTGCAAAGTACACTAACCGAGGTTCCATATTTTCTAGCAATTTTTCCTAAATTGTCTCCAGACTTAATTGAATAAACTGTTCCTGTTTTTAAGTTCGCTGTGCTAACTTGAGTCCTTCCCTGCGCATGCCCCTTTTTACTTCCTCTCGATTTAGAAACCAAATCACAAACCATTGCTTCCTCTTGCTTTAAACAGAAGTTTTCCAAGTCAAATATTTTCTCAGGATCAAATGCATAGTGGTTGTAACGAACCTCAAAGTGCAAGTGTGGCGAATAAGAACGACCAGTGCTTCCGCCTAATCCAATTAATTCTCCTGCCTTAACAACTTGGTTTGGCTTCACCTTAAGCTTCGAAAGGTGCGCGTAATATGTTTCCAATCCATTAACATGGCGAACAATCACAAGGTAACCGAATCCACCTGAATTGTATTTCGCGTATCTTACTTTTCCATCAAAGGCAGAGACAACCGTATCTCCCGTTTTTAATGGAATATCAATTCCTTTGTGCTGATAGCTCTGACGGTGACCAAAACCAGATGTCGTTTTACTTTCAACTGGGAAAGCATAGCTCAATGTTGAGTCCGTAAAATTTAAAATTGAAGAATCTGAATAATTGAATTGAGGATACCAGAAGGTCACGTTATTGTTCCAATCCAATGTGTATATATTAGCGGTATCAAAAAAGCTAGGTTCTTTTACAGGTTTTTCTGTTGTTAAAGAATCTCCTTTTTCTGGATCTCCATTAACCTTTTTCGTTTCTGTTTCCAAACTTGCAAATGAAGAAAATGCAACTAGTGACAAGCAAAAGACAAATAAAATAAATTTTTTCATGGATTTAAAATTCAAATTCAGTGCAAAACTATTGTATTTAAGCCAATTGGACTGATTCTAAAATCCAATATGTGTTAAAGTTTTAGCTGTTTTTGACATGTTAATATTTTTACTGACGAAGGTCCCGAACCTACCACCACTCAATTGGAGTATTGAATCGTATTCCTATGGTCAAGTTATGAGCGTTGTCATAAGGACTCGTAAGAATATCATTGAAGCGGTATTCGCCGTAAATGATGCCACACCAATAACCAATTCTTGCAATGGCGCTGAAGTCTTTATAATTGTGAATGTCTTTTGTTGTCAATTTTTAGCAACACCTCTTGCGTAAAGCGGTAAATTGTAATTGATGCCAATATCCAAGAGTTTCTTTTCCTTGGTGTAAATAGAGGCCAGTACAGCTGCTGTTAAATCCAAGGATGTATAAGACTGATCTTCATGAACGACAGAAGTATCAATTAAATAAGATAAAAAAAACGCCTTGAACAAATCAAGACGCTTTAAAATATATTTAGATGGGTTTACTTTGTAAAGTTATCCGCAACGATTAAATCTTTCGTTCCGTGTCCCCACGAGTAGAACCCTTCACCACTTTTAATTCCCTTCTTACCTGCCATTACCATATTTACTAGCAATGGACAAGGAGCGTATTTTGGGTTTCCGAATCCGTCGTGCAAAACTTCCATAATTGCCAAACAAACGTCTAGTCCAATAAAGTCAGCCAATTGCAAAGGTCCCATTGGATGCGCCATTCCAAGTTTCATTACCGTATCAATTTCTTCAACTCCAGCAACACCTTCGTGAAGTGTTATGATGGCTTCGTTGATCATCGGCATAAGAATTCTGTTTGCAACAAATCCAGGATAATCATTTACTTCAACTGGAACTTTGTTCAGCTTTTTCGATGTCTCCATGATCAAGTTCGTCACCTCGTCAGAAGTAGAATAACCACGAATTATCTCAACCAATTTCATAATTGGGACTGGATTCATAAAGTGCATTCCGATTACTTTATCAGGTCTTGATGTTACCGCCGCTATCTTTGTAATAGAGATAGAAGAAGTGTTCGATGCAAGAATTACATTCGAATCCGTTGCTTCATCTAAGTCTTTGAAAATCTTAAGTTTGAGATCGATGTTTTCAGTAGCTGCTTCAACAACTAAATCAACTCCTTTAACACCCTCTTTAATCGAAGTAAATGTAGAAATACGAACAAGAGTATTGTTTTTGTCACTTTCACTAATCTTCTCCTTAGCTACCATTCGGTCTAAGTTTTTAGTGATTGTCGCAATCCCTTTATCCAATGAAGCCTGCGCTACATCGATAAGTGATACGTTATATCCAAATTGAGCGAATGTATGAGCGATTCCATTTCCCATTGTTCCTGCACCAACTACTGCTACGTTTTTCATGTTTCTGGTTTTTTAAAATACAAATATACCGTTCCAATTATAAATTATGAACTATAAAATATGAATTAATCGAATAGACCGCTCCAATTTGCTCCATGTCATCTTTTATTATTTTACTTCGACTATGTCAGTGTAAATAATTTTACTTCTTATCTTTGTGCTAAATGTCTTCAAAAAAAATAATTTTTTACGACGGTGATTGTGGTTTCTGCAATCGAAGTGTCAATTTTATCATGAAAAACGATAAGACGAAAGAGATTTTATTTGCTGCCATTCAATCAAAATTCACACAGGACTTATTTAAGGAAAAGGTATTCGGAACTCCTGATTTAAGCACTTTCTATTTTCTGGAAAACGACAAACTCTATTCAAAATCGTCTGGAGCAAAGCGGTTAACGAAGTATTTTAAATTTCCTCAACGAATCCTTGCCATAGGATGGATTGTTCCTCGATTTATTGCCGATTGGGGCTATGATTTTATAGCCAAACGAAGGCAACTTCTTTCAAAGGGCTATTGCGTAATTCCTTCCGAAGAAGAAAAGAAGCGATTTATTACGTAAAAGCACTATTTTAGCCGTCGAATGGTTTTTAGCTCAGCGTATTTCATGTTTGTTTTCTTGCCTGTAGTGCTCCTTTTTATTGGGGTCCTTCACAAAAGGTTTCACAACGCTATTCTTCTCCTAGCTAGCCTTTATTTTTATGCGTGGGGCAGTGTATCGCATACATCGATCTTGGTTGTTTCCATTTCATTGAATTACTTGTTTGGCCGTTTAATAGCGAGTGGTGAAGGCAAACAACGAGGTCTTCTTTTGGGGATTGCGATCACTATCAATCTAGGGATTCTTACTTATCTTAAATACGCGAATTTCTTCCTTGATAATTTCAACGGAGTACGGTCAATATTTGGTCATTCAATAATTGAATTTAAAGAAATCGTTCTTCCAATTGGTGTTTCCTTTTTTACATTCCAAGCAATATCTTATTTGGTCGATGTATATCGGAAAACATCACCAGTTCAGAAAAATTACTTGGATTTAGCTTTGTATATTTCTTTGTTTCCACAGCTCGTTGCAGGGCCAATTGTCCGTTATAACGACGTTGTAGATCAACTAAAGAACCGAGTGCTCTCGATGAGTAAGGCCGCCCAAGGAGTTCATCGTTTCATAATTGGTTTTGCTAAAAAGATTTTAATCGCAAATTACGTCGGTTATATTGCCGATTTAATTTTTGGACAATCCATCAATGATATTTCCACGGGAGCAGCGTGGCTTGGAATTGTCTGTTACACACTTCAAATCTATTTCGATTTCTCTGGATATTCCGATATGGCGATTGGATTAGGTAAGATTTTCGGTTTTGATTTTATGGAAAATTTCAACCTTCCATATATCGCTGACTCGATTCGCGATTTCTGGAGAAGGTGGCACATTTCATTGTCAACATGGTTTAGAGACTATTTGTACATTCCATTGGGAGGAAATCGAAAAGGAGAACTGTTGACTCTGCGGAACTTGATGCTTGTCTTTTTATTAACCGGGCTTTGGCATGGTGCAAGTTGGACATTTGTAATTTGGGGTATTTACCACGGAGTGTTCCTTTTGATCGAAAGGTTAGGCTTTGATAAACTCCTGAACTTTGTTTACAAGCCAATTAGAATCGCTTACACCTTACTCGTTGTAATGGTTGGTTGGGTGCTTTTTAGATCGGAAACGTTGGAGTTAGCAAATGCATTTATAAAGAAAATGTTCTTTATGGGGGAGCAAAATGACCTCAAAATATATGCACAAGATTTTCTTAATAATAAGGCGATTTTCGTTCTTCTCATTGCTGCTTTCCTTGCTTTCGGATTTGGTCGGTGGGTAATTGACAAGCTAAAAGCAACAATGAACAGTGGAGGAGCGGCTGTTACTTTGCACCTTATGAAATCGGTCATTGCCTTTTCGTTGCTGCTTTTGTCCATTTTGTATTTGGCAGGAAATACATATAACCCTTTCATTTATTTTAGATTTTGATGGAGAGAGGAAAGAAAATAATTAACTATTTCACAGTCTTAGGATTCTTCCTAATTCTAGCTTTTCCTATGGTTAATGGCTATATGCAATTTATTGATGAAGCCGAAATCGTAGAGAATAGACAGTTAGATGAAAAGCCTGTTTTTGATATAAATTCGCTTGATGACTATACGGAAGCCTACAACACGTACTATTCTGATAACTTCAGTCTAAGAACTCATTTTATTGATTTTTTGAATAAGAGTGAATTCAATGTTTTTGGAGTTTCTTCAAAGCCAGGAATAGTAACCGCTGGAAAGGATGGATGGTTTTACGCTACAAAATCCAAACAGAATTATGAAAATGCCTTCGTTTGGAATGATAAAGTGATCAAGATGGTGAGAAAAGAACTCATCAAGAGGAATGATTGGTGTGAGGAAAGGGGAGTGAAATATTACACGGTTATTGTGCCAAATAAAATGAATGTTTACCCTGAACATTTGCCGAGAACAGTTTTTAAAAAGGGAGAGACGAGCCGATATAATCAAATAACAGGACTCGATTCAGATCCTGAGATTAATATGATTGGCTTGAAAGAAACCTTATTAGAACATAAGAAAGACAAATACCTTCTTTTCCAGAAAACAGACGATCATTGGACAGATTACGGTGCCTTTTTGGGGTATCAAGCGATCATGAAACGAGTGGAAAAGGATTTCCCCGAATTAAAACCTCAACCACTTGATGAATTTGAAATTTCGAAAGAATTGAAAGATGGAAATATGGTCAGAATGATTAGTCTTACAGATCAGTTTTCAGAGAACTTTGTGAAGTTGACTCGAAAAGAACCATCATCTGTGGTGACAGGAAAAAAAACAGGATATAAATCAGATGGTGGAATTAATCAAAGCCAAGTTGAACTAGTCAAAATTAATCCAGACGGTAAGCCGTTGAAATGTTTAATTATTCGAGATTCGTTTACACGAGCATTGATGCCATTCTTGAATGAACACTTTCAATCAACAGTTTATATTCACGACAAGTGGCGTGGAAGATTAAGGCAAGACATTATTGAACAGGAAAAACCAGATATTGTAATGGTGATCATGCTTGAAACGCATGCCAATGGATTGTTTTATTCTCCGTCGTTTTAATTGTGTTGAGAGCGAAAGACCGAAATTAATTTATCCGGTGGAATAACACCATTTTCATATTCTTCCATCAATCTCAATAATGAATTGGTCGCATTCGGTTGAAGTCCCATTCGAATTCCGATGTTGCGAACATGAAGTAATTCCTCTTCGCTAACACTCTTGTCGACGTTCATAACAAGGATCAGTCGTTGGAATTGAACAATGCGATCCAATTCGTTTTTAGGCGGCGTAAACACTATGTATTGCTCAAACAATCCTTTGAATTCGTCATCGGATATTTCCAGTTGTCGCGCTATAGCATATAGAAAATTAAACTCTTCATCTCGAAGTTGTTTGTCCGTACGAGCCAATTTGATTAGTTCTGTTAGTAGACTCAATTTTTCCTTATCCATAGATCTACTTTTACGTATTTAAAAATTTTAATGTTAATTCACAGGCTTCTTGTAATGCATCGGGCATAGCACTCTTTTCCCAAGGTTGCGACGCATCAAATGTATGTTGTGTATCTTTTATTATTGTCAATTCAACCTTCAGCCAGTTTGCTAACGATTCGCCTTCAATCATTTTAATTGAAGTGTCATTGTCACCATGAATGATTAACGTTTTCTTTTTACTCGATTTGCAGTACGATTCAATATCCAAACGGTCTTTGTTTGAAACGTAATCCGAATATTGATCAAAACTGTGCGGTATTGCTTGTTTTGTTCTCCCGTTCGGGTAATATCGAATTCCTTCAACTCTCCATTGTTCTAGAAGATCTCCTTTAGGAAAACGTGATAGAATTGATGAGATTCCTGCCCAAGAACAAATTTTTGAAACGTGTTTGTTTTCAGATTGAAGTAAAGCAATTCCACCACCACGAGAGTGACCAATCAGATGTATCTCAGGAGTTATTTCAAATTTTTTCTGAATCATTTCTAAAATGGCTTCAAAGTCCAAAACCTCCTTTGAATAAGAATTTTTCGCAAATGAATTCAAGTCCTCAAAATCGATTGGATTGTCTAAAGTACCCCCGTTGTGACTTACGTTGTATTTCAAAAATCCGTAATTGTTTTCCACAAAATAAGATTGCATGAGGTTCCAGCATCCCCAGTCTTTAAAGCCCATATAACCATGAATGAACACGATTAATTTCCCATTCCAATCCGCAGGAGTTTCAAGATCAAACAAACTTAATTTGTTCATGGCCCCCTGATAGACCTCATTTTTAATGGAAATTACTGAATTCATAAGTACGCTCTGATTAAGAATCATCAAAATAGCGTTAAGATTTCAAATAGCGAATCAATTCAATTAAAGATTTTTAGAAGTACGAATAATTACGTGGTGAACTCCAAGGTCCATTGTGAATAACCTTGTAAACTTCACTTGAATCCAAAGACCTTAATCAGTATCTTAGCGGCTAAACTTAGAATTGTTGAAGAAACTATACTTTCTATTTTTATTGGTGGCAATCGTTAGCTGTTCCGAGGATTTTGGTAGCGAGGTAGTTGGTGGGGACTTGACGGTTTTTTATACAAATGCTGAGGATAAACCTCTAGCGTCTGATTTGGCACTTTTTTATAAAAACAACAACCTCATTTATAGTGAGCCGCAGCATATTCAAATTACTAGAATAAAAAAAGGATACCGTATCAATATTATTGCCAAAGACTTTAAGGAAGCCCAAAAGATGAGCTTTAAAAATCGAAAGGCCTTATTGAAACTTCATGGAATGCTGCAGGACAGTGTTTTTATTAATAACAAGGTAGACCTTATTGTCTGCGATGACCAATTTAAACCCATTATCAAAATCAATAAATGAAGATATCAGCATCAATTTATAGCGATAAGAAAAGACTGCTAAGCGAAGTGATTGAAGACCTTCTGCAACATCAAGTAGATCTTTTGCACGTGGATTGCAATGATGACGTTTCTGTTTTTGAAGATATTAAATTAATCCGAACGATTTGCAATATTCCCATTGATTTGCATATCATTACGGACACCCCAGAAAAATACTATGCGCTTCTGATTGAAACGCCCGTTGAATACGTGACTTTTCAATACGAAGATTTAAAAAGTCCACTCAATATTCCAGATGAAGTTACCGGAAAACTTGGAATCGCAGTAACAACTCCAACGAGTGTTCAGATTTTTGAAGAGTATAAAAACTTCGATTTCATTTTGATTATGGCAACAATTCCAGGTCAAAGTGGAGGGAAGTTCGATACGATCAATTTTGCGAAGATTAGAGAGTTTAGAAATTCATACCCAGGAAAATCCATCCATGTTGATGGAGGTGTAAATGCAGAAGTTTCCTTCATTCTTCGGAATATGGGTGTGACAAGCTCGGTTTCTGGATCGTATTTATTTAACGCAGCAAGCATTGGAAATGCATTGATGAATTTGACGCAAAGAGCTGTCGAATCACATTTTTCAGTCACTGATTTTATGATTCCGTTAAACGAATCTCCTGTTATAAACGCTTCGGACCTTTCGATGGAAACGGCCTTGAAGTCAATTGATACGGGGAAGTTAGGCTTCACATTGGTTGTCAATCAAGAAGGGAAACTTGACGGGTTGATTTCAAATGCAGATATCCGAAAAAGTCTTTTAAAGCATTTGGATGATTTGAATGGGATTGATCCTGTTCAATTATTAAATCAAAATCCGACATGTATTCTTGACGACGCTAACGTTCTCGAAATGCTGCAATTAATCAAGAAGTCTCGGTTTCCTGTCTTGTATTTACCTGTGTTAAATAAAGAAGGTTTTGCCAAAGGAATTGTTACTTTTGTTAACCTTATTAAAGGAGAATTATGATCTTACACCTGAAGGAAAACACTACAACTGAACGAGCTCGAGAAATCGCAGACAAAATCAATGCATTTCACGTTGTGTCTAATAATACCAATGTTCTAATCTCTGGAAGTGGAATGAAAACAGTTCCAACAGAAATTGAGCCTGAAGTAGACGAATCGTGGTTGTTTGACAACGATATTCAACTGGCTTCTAAAAATTACCAATCCGAAAAACGAGAAGTTACGATTGGAAATGTTACAATTGGAGGAAATCAAAATTCAACATTGTTAATTGGTGGACCTTGCTCGGTTGAGTCGGAAGATCAAATTAGAGAATCTGCTGAATTGCTTGTAGAAATGGGATTGACGACACTTCGCGGTGGATGTTATAAACCAAGAACAAGTCCTTATTCTTTCCAAGGAATGGGATTGGATGGATTGAAACTTTTGGCCAAAATGGGCGAAGAGTTTGGATTGAATGTCATTACAGAAGCGAGAGATGCCTCACATATTCATGAAGTTATTGAATATTCAGACGTAATTCAAGTTGGAGCTAAAGCAATGTACGATCAAGGAATTTTGCGTGCTTGTGCTAAAACACAGAAACCTGTTTTGATCAAAAGAGGGTTTGGAAGTACTTTGAAAGAGTTTGTTCAAGCAGCAGAGTTTGTGTTGTCTGGAGGAAATGAAAACGTAATTCTTTGTGAACGTGGATTAAGAACGTTTGAAACAAATACACGATTCACATTGGATTTATGTGGTGTTGCCTGGTTGCAAGAACACACGAACTTGCCAATTGTACTTGATCCAAGTCATGCAATGGGATACGCATACGGCGTTCCAGTTCTCGCAAAAGCATGTGTCGCTATGGGAATTGACGGATTGTTAATCGAAGCACACAGAGACCCAACTGTTGCGAAGTCGGACGCTTCACAGCAATTGAATCACGAAGAATTTAAGCAATTATTGAATCAATTGAAACCAGTTGCGGCAGCAGTAGGTTACAAAATGATATAAGAATATATGTACTTAGAAGCAAACATAAAAGGGCTATGCAGCAAATTTGGATTAGATTACGAAGAATTCCTTTCTGAGTTGGATGTTGAAAATGCGCTTGAATTGTCGGTTTACGACCTGGAAGCCATTGCTGAAGAGTATGAAGTTGATTTGAATGCGTTGATTTTTAAAAACGTTTTTAAAACCAAGGATCTAGCAGCTAAGATTTCTAAAATAAAACTTCTTATATTGGATGTTGACGGCGTTATGACCGATGGAGGAATGTATTTTACAGAATCCGGAGATCAGTTCAAAAAGTTCAATACAAAGGATGGAATGGCAATTATTCACTTGACGAAAAGTAATTTCCAAGTCGGAATTATTTCTTCAGGATTTAAAGGTGTAGCCGTTCAGAAACGAGCAGAAATGTTGGGGATTCAGCACTGTGCTGTGAACAGAGCGCCTAAGATTGAGACACTAAAGGAAATTTGCGATGCACTTAGTATCGGATTGGAAAACGTTGCGATGATCGGTGATGACATCAATGATCTGGATGTAATGAAAAATTGCGGGATTGCAGCTTGTCCTAAAAATGCCGTTGGATCAGTTAAAAATGAAGCTGATATTATTCTATCTCTCAATGGTGGAGAAGGATGTGTTAGAGAATTCATTGATCAGTATTTATTAAAAGCACCGTTGAACTAGTTGACAATATGAATAAAATTAAAATAGGAGTTATTAGAGAAGGAAAAGTACCACCAGATAAGCGTGTGCCAATAACTCCGATTCAATGCCGCTCACTTCTTGACGTGTATCCTAACCTAGAAATTGTTGTGCAACCGAGTCTTATACGAGCTTACAGCGATACTTCATACATGAACTTGAATATTGCGATGTCCGAAGATCTAACAGATTGCGATATAGTGATAGGAGTGAAAGAAGTGAATATCGAAGATTTGATTCCGAATAAAAAATTCATGTTCTTCTCACATACGATTAAAAAGCAGCCTTACAATAGAGATTTATTGCAAGCTGTAATTGATAAGAACATTCAATTGATCGATTACGAAGCGCTTAAGGATAAAAACAATAGAAGGGTTATCGGCTTCGGTCGCTATGCTGGGATTGTAGGTTGCTACAATGGTTTTTTAACGTACGGAGCCAAACACGGCTTGTATAATTTGAAGCCAGCGAATAAATGCGAGAATAGAAAAGAAGTTGAGCTTGAATTGAAAAAAGTGAAGCTTCCTGCAAATGCGAAAATAATTCTAACGGGCTTCGGTCGTGTAGGGCATGGGGCTAGAGAGATTTTGGATGCACTTCCAATAAATGAAGTTTCACCGGAAGAGTTTATTAATCAAGAGTTTAACGGACCTGTTTTTACGCAATTAGAAGTCGAAGATTATTATGCGAATCGCAACGGAAGTGAGTTCAATAAAGGAGAGTTCTATAGCAATCCACAAAATTTTGAATGTACGTTCTCAAAGTATTTGAGCCACGCTGATATGTTTATTCCTTGTCATTACTGGAGTGATAAAGCGGATTACATTATAACCCGTGAAGATTTAAAGAAAGAGAATATTAGGCTTTCCGTTGTTGCTGATATCTCTTGCGATATAGATTGCGCGGTTGCCTGTACAATTCGTTCAAGCACAATTGGTGATCCTATTTATGGATACAATCCTCAAACGGAGGCTGAAGATGATTTCAGAAAAGATGGAGTGATTGCTGTAATGGCAGTTGATAATTTACCTTGTGAATTGCCTTTGGATGCGTCGGAAGATTTTGGAAGTGAGTTGATTAAGGAGGTGATTCCCTCATTATTGGGTGAAGACAAAGATTTGATCATTTTAAGAGGAAGTGAAACAACACTGAATGGAGAGTTGTCAGAGTATTTTAGTTATTTGGAAGATTATCTTGCCGGAATAGAATAATATGGAAAAAGGAAACAAGAAGATTATTAGAGGTTGGGTTATTTATGATTGGGCCAACTCTGTATACAACCTCGTTATTTCATCTGCTATTTTCCCCATATTCTTTGAAAAGATAACGACCAAAGCGTATAAGGTTAAAAACCACATTCCATTAGCGGATTCGGTAAGAAGTGAAGATGTAACTTCTTTCTTTTTCGGAGTGGAGCTAACAAGTTCTGTTTTATATACTTATGTATTGTCTGCGTCGTTTCTTGTCGTTTCAATTTTATCACCAATTCTTTCGGGTATTGCGGATTATTCAGGGCAGAAGAAATTGTTTATGAAGATCTTCTGTTACATAGGAGCTATTTCATGTTGCGGACTTTTCTTCTTTGATGCGAATGCAATTGAGTTTAGTATGATTCCGTTCTTCCTAGCCAGTATAGGATTTTGGGGGAGTCTCGTTTTTTACAACTCGTTTTTACCTGAGATTGCCGAGCCCAAAGATCACGATAGAGTATCTGCCAGAGGATTTTCAATGGGGTATTTTGGAAGCATGATACTTCTAATTATATGTTTAGCTTGGACCATGGTTTTTAAAGGAGACGCTCGTTATTGTTTTATTTTTGTTGGGATTTGGTGGGTTGCATTTAGCCAGATTACCTACCGTGCATTGCCAAATAATGTTTACAAAAAGAAAAAGGAAAAGGGAATTATTTGGAAAGGATTTAAAGAACTTAGAGTTGTTTTTAAAGAGTTTAAGCAAACGAAAAGGTTAAAGCGATTCATTACATCTTTCTTCTTTTTTAACACTGGTGTTCAGACTGTAATGTTGATGGCGACTTTGTATGCTTCAAGAGAAATCTTTAAAATTCCAGATGTGGTTCGTGAAACATTAACTACTGATGAAATAGCAGCTAAAGAATTAGAAGGCACTGCGGGTTTAATTATCGCTATTTTATTAATTCAAATACTAGGGGCAGTTGGAGCATTTACGATATCTCGATTATCTGGAAAAATAGGGAATCTAAAGGCACTTACTATAGTTGTGGCATTCTGGATTCCACTTTGTGTTTGTGCATACTATATTCCAGTTGGAGGTCACATTCAGTTTTACTTCTTGGCTAGTGGTGTAGGTGTTGTAATGGGAGGTGTTCAATCTTTGGCACGCTCTACCTATGCAAAGTTCTTACCTGAAACTAAAGATCATGCAAGCTATTTCTCCTTCTTCGATGTGACTGAGAAAATTGGAATTGTATTGGGAACGTTCTTTTTTGGTTATATGGAATACTTGATGGATGATATTAGAGCCTCAATCCTATCTATCATCTTCTTCTTTACTGTCGGCCTTATTATGTTGTTTAGGGTTCCAAAAGAAGAAAGAGAAATTAATGAACTAACCTAATTCCTAATCAATTTTGTCAGAACCTGTTTAAGAGCAGGGAGGAACTAGAGCAATAATAGCTAATGTCACTTTGATAGGATGGATTATAGCCTTAGTCGTGAGAACTGACAATTCAAAAGGCAAAAACGCCCATTTACTGATAATTATATTTCATAACTAAATGATTCCTACTTATTAGTTGTTCTATTTCTTGTAAAATGGCAATTTAACAACCTGAGCTTTGATCGCTTTCCCTCTAATTTGAATGAATATTTCAGAATTAACTGTACTGTTTTCTTTCGTCACGTAGCCTAGTCCAATTCCAATTTTCATTGATGGAGACATGGTTCCAGAAGTCACACGACCAATTGTATTTCCATTTGCACCTTGAATCGGGTAGTCGTGACGTGGAATTCCTCTATCAATCATTTGGAACGCCACCAATTTGTTCTTAATTCCTTCTTCTTTTTGATTTGCCAAAAAGTCTTTGTCAATGAAGTCGTCTTTTGCCAGTTTCGTAATCCACCCCAATCCAGCCTCAAGCGGCGAAGTCGTGTCATCAATATCGTTTCCGTACAAACAGAATCCCATTTCAAGTCTCAACGTATCTCTTGCCGCCAAACCGATCGGTTTAATTCCGAAATCTGCTCCCGCTTCAAATACTTTGTCCCAAACTTGCTCAGCTACGTCATTTTTGCAGTAGATTTCGAATCCGCCGCTTCCAGTATATCCTGTTGCAGAAATAATAACATGTTCAACACCAGCGAAATCAGCTACTTCAAAATGGTAGTACTTAATTTCAGATAAGTCAATGGATGTTAATGATTGCATTGCCTCAACCGCCTTAGGTCCTTGAATAGCAAACAAAGAGTAGTCATCTGATAGATTACGCATAAAAGCGTTAAATGAATTGTGAGAAGAGATCCAATCCCAATCCTTATCGATGTTAGAAGCATTGACTACTAGTAAATATTCTTCTTCCTTCATTTTGTAGATGATTAAGTCGTCAATCACTCCACCTTTTCCATTTGGCATGCAGCTATACTGCGCGCGACCAATTGTCAAAACAGAAGCATCATTGGAAGTAACTTTTTGAATAAGATCCAATGCGCCTGCACCAGATACCAAAAATTCTCCCATGTGAGAAACATCAAAAACGCCAACGCCTTCTCTAACCAATTCGTGTTCAACGTTTACACCTTCGTATTGAACCGGCATCATATATCCTGCAAAAGGAACCATTTTCGCACCGAGTGCTTCGTGTTTATGTGTTAAAGCTGTATTTCTCATTGTTGTAATTTTCTGGATTCGGTGACAAATTTAAAATTAAAGAATTATCAAAAAGCAATTCGGATAGTATTTATTAAAGATTGGGGAATTAATTCGAATCGAATTCTTAATCTATTAATTCTGACAACTCCTTACCGACTAAAGTTCCCAATGCAACGCCCATGCCCCCGAGTCTGACTCCACAATAAACGTTTGTGTCAACTTTCTTGATAATTGGTTTTTTCGTTTCGCCGACTCCCATAATTCCAGCCCAAGTATGGTCAATTTCGAAAGGAGTGTTAGGCAAAATAACTTCTTTTAGAAGTGCTTCCAATCGATCTTGAATTTGACGCGTCGTCTCTATTTCTGTCGTGGTTTCCCCTATTTTATCAAGATTTCTTCCTCCACCAAAGAGAATTCTATTGTCAATGTTTCTGAAATAGTAGTACCCCTCTTGATAATGGAATGTCCCTTCTATGTTTAAATTCTCTATTGGTTTTGTAATCAAAACTTGCGCCCGAGCCGGTAAAATATCATCTTCTTTCAGGAATTGTTTCGCAAAACCATTTGTGCAGATAAAAACGGATTTGGCTTCAATTTTTCCAATATTCGTATTTACTACTGCCTTGTCGTCGTGAGTTATGCTCAAAGCTTCAATTCCAAACAATGTATTGATGTCCAATTGAACGGCTAACTTATAAAATGCCGTGTTCATTTTTGACGTGTCAATCTGCCCTTCCAACCTGTTGTGAAAACTTCCGTAGATTTTTTCAAATCCAAACCGTGATGAAATCGTTTTGTCAATAGAATACACTTCTTTTTCACCCGTTATTTTTTCCAGCTGCTCATTAAAGTAGGGGATAAGCGCGGCAACTTCATCAAACCTGTCTTTTTGTCCTTCGGTAATTAAATCCCAAGACCCGTTAATTTGCAAGTCGATTGTGTCTTTGCCAAGAAGTTGTTTCAAATATTCGAGCCCTTCAAGTCGTAATTTAACTGTTTCCCAAACATGCGCTTCACCAAACGATTGAATGTCATCACCGAGTTCAGTTGGGCTTCCAAAGCAAGCAAAACCAGCATTTTTAGAGCTTGCGCCGGAAGGAAGGTATCCGCGTTCAAGAACCAATATTTTGGCCTTTGGATTTTTTTTTCGCAGATGTATAGCTGTGCTGTAGCCAACAATTCCTGCTCCAATAACTAAAAAATCAACATTGTCGAAGTAGTTTTTTCGCTCCCAATAACTTGTCTTATCTACGTTTAGCATGATGTTTGCACTTACTTTTCTGAACTATTTTAACCATATTTGTATAAATAATTATATCAAATTTAAACCAAATCTGTAACTGGTTGTACAGAGTTACGTTTAAATAAATAAGTATGAAGTATCTAATTCTCTTATCGGTCCTACTATTTAGCATTTCTGGGTGGTCTCAGGATATTAATTATAATATTGATGGACGAATCTCAAATGACGATAATGGAGGTTATGAAGGTGGAGTAGCGATCACCGTTTTGAATAATGGGGCGCAAGTGACAAGTACAACCACATCATCAAATGGAAAATACTCATTGAAATTTTCGATTCCAGTTACAGATAAGTTTGAACTAGTTTATGCGAAGTCCGGTTTGGTTTCTAAAAAGATTAGTCTGGATGCATCTAAAGTGAATGCAGAGGATTTAAATGCTGGTAATGAAATGCCATTACCACCACTTAGGTTAGGAATGTTCGCAGAACGAGAAGGGATTGACTTTTCTTTCTTAGAAACAGAATACGTTGGAGAATTGAAATATAGCCCCAGTAATATGGGGATGTCACCAGATATTCAAGCCAGTGAGGCAATGAAAGCTAAAATCAATAATTTGCTTTTAAAAGCTGAGAAAGACAAAGCAGAACTTGAGAAAAACTATACAGAAGCAATGTTTCAGGCTGACGCAGCTTATGAAGCCAAAGAATATCCAAAAGCATTAGAAAAGTATCAGGAAGCTAATGGTTATAAATCGGAGGAGGAAAAACCGAAGACGAGAATTATTGAGTTAGAGGCGTTGATAAAAGCCCAAGAAGAAGCCAGTGCAGCACAAAATGCGAATAATGAGGCATACGATAATTTGATTTCAGAAGCAGATGCACTGAAAAAAGCGGATAGTCGAGAAGCGGCTGTTGAGAAGTACAAAGAAGCGATTAAAATAAAGGACGAAACATATCCAAAAGATCAGGTTGCCTTTTTAACAAAGCAAATTGAAGATGAAAAGAAAGAGAATGAGTCTCAAGTGGCCTATGATGAAGCGATGAAGTCAGGGGAGTCCTTCATGATTCAGAAAAGTTACCGTTCTGCAAAAGACAAGTTTACGGAAGCATTAAAATTAAAGTCAAACGAAAAACTCCCAAAATCCAAACTTGAAGAAATAGAAGCTTTACTTAACGCCGCTCAGCAGGAGGAGTCTGAGAAAAAACAATACGATGATGCTATCGCAGCTGCGGATGTTTTGTTTAATAAGGAAGATTGGTTTGGAGCAAAAGATAAGTATGCTCTAGCCTTGTCTTATGAGTCTTCTTCATCTTACGCGAAAGGAAGAAAGAAAATATGCGAGGACAATTTTGCATCGCAAGAGGAAGAGATAGCCAAACTTGAGAAACTCAATGCGCTTTTGAATACTGGTTTTGAAGCAATGAATAATGAGGCGTATCAGGAAGCAGTTAATAAGTATACTGAAGTTTTAACGATAGAAGCAAATCATCCAGAAGCAATAGAAAATTTAGCGATTGCCAATCAGAAATTGGAAGAGGCAAGTTCTGATGAAGCGAATGAGAATCAATTTAACGACCTAGTTGAGCAGGGCGATACAGATGTTAAATCTAAAAAATACCAAGAGGCAATTGATAAGTACAAAGAGGCCATTGCTATTAAAGCGTCGGCAGTAGTGATTCAAAAAATTAAGGAAGCGCAAAAGCAACAGGATGAAGAGTCTGCTCTTGCCGCGAAAAATCTTGAATTTAACCTATTAGTTGAAGAGGGGAATGAGTTGGTTGGCACTGATAAATTGATTGAAGCGAAGGTTAAGTTTGAAAAAGCGAAGATGTTAGACCCTTCTAGCGATATTCCACCAACGAAAATCCAAGAAATTGAAGCATTACTAGCGGTTCAGCAGGCAGAATCGGACAAGCAAAAGAATTACGAGGAAGCAATATTTACCGCCAATACTTTATTTGAGAATGAAGATTGGGCGGGTGCTAAAACGAAGTACAACGAGGCACTTGGTTTTACAGACAACAAGACGTATCCGGAGGATCAATTGGCGAAGATTAAATTGAAATTAAACAATGAACAAGCACAGGTAGAGCAAGAAGCTAAGATTGCTGCATTGCTTGAGGAAGGAAAAGAGCAGTTTGATTCACAAGAATTTGAAATTGCAAAAGATAAGTATGAAGAAGTTTTAGCGCTTGACAATTCTATTGCAGTGGCCATAAGTCAGATTGAGAAAATTAACACTGAGATTGCTGCATTGAAGTTAAAAGCTCAGAAGGAAGAAGACTTTAACCGATTAAAAGAAGAAGGCTTTGCTCTTGCCGACCAGGATAATTATTCTGGGGCAAAATCAAAACTAATCGAAGCGTTGTCTTTGAAGTATGATCAAGGAGTGAAGGCGAAGATTAAAGAGATTGAAGATGCAGAGAAAGCATTGGTTGAGGTGAATGAAGCAGAGAAGAAGTACAACGATTTACTGGCAGATGCGAAGTCTTTAGGGGATGCTGATAAAAATAATCTTGCCATTGCTAAATATAGAGAGGCCCTTGCAGTTAAACCTAAGGAACAATTGCCTTTGGATCGAATTGCCGGATTGGAGCTTAAAATTAAGAATGGTTCAGAACAAGCTCTAAAGGACAAAGAGTATAATACTTTAATGCAAAAAGGGGAGGACTTATTGGCTCAGGAAAAATTTCTTGAGGCGATTAAAGAATTTAACAATGCACTTGCAATTAAGCCAGGAGCTATCGAACCATTTAATAGAGCATCAGAAGCGGAACGATTGTCAAAGGAAAGTACATCTGATGAAGATGCAGCGATCCAAAAGAATTTGAGAATTGCTGAGGAAAAAATGAATGTGGGGGACTTTGATAGAGCCTCAATGATTTTGGATATTACAGAAAAGTCTAGACCCGGAGAACCTAGAATTGAAGAATTACGAAGCCAAATCGAAACACTTAAAGCTCAAGACAAAGAGTACAACGACTTGATGACTTCTGGAAACACTTTGGCAGATACAGAAAATTACGAAGAAGCAAAATTAAAGTACGAGGCAGCCAGTCTTAAAAAACCAAGTCTAGATTTGCCAAAAGATAAGGTTAGAGAAATGAGTGGTCTTATAAAAGATGCCGCCGCAGCTGCGCAAAAAGATCAACTGTATGCAGATTATATATCAAAAGGTACTGAAAGGCAAACTGAGAAAGAATATGAATTGGCATTGAGCTCTTATCAAGATGCTTTGTCTATTAAAGCTGGTGACGTTCCTGCAACGAACAAGATCAACGAGATCCAACAAATTTTAGACGATATAGCAAATGAGAATGCTTCTGCTGTTGCGGATAAAAATAAATTTGATGCCCTGATAATACAGGCCGATCAAATGTTTTCGGCTCAAACTTATACGAAGGCCAAAGTGAAATATGAGGAAGCCTTGAGTGTTATTTCTGATAATGCTTACGCTCAACTTCAAGTTGAAGAATGCATTCGACTTTCAAAACTTATGTCGAACGTTGAAGAGGAAAGACAATACCGAAAGATAATTACCTCGGCGGATAAAAACTTTGACTCAGAGAATTACGATAAAGCGATAATGCGCTATAATACTGCAATAGCATTAAGAAAAACAGATCCTTATCCAAAGCAACGATTGGCTGAGATTGAGGCGATATTAAACCCTAAAACGCAAGCGCAAGCAGAATTACAAGATTTAGGAACTCCTTTCTCTGGTTCAATTTTAGACGGGACCTTTGCTCTGCAGCAGGCAGAAGATCAAAGAAAACAAGCCAATAAGACTGCTGTTCAAAAGGAACATGCTGCTATTTACGACAAGAACTCGGCTTTGACTACGAAGAAGACCAAAGATCAATACGACAATGCTAAGAACATTTACAATGTACTTTCTCAAATAGAATTGGATCAGGGTGAAATAAACGCAGGAAGACAAGAAACGGTTTCAGCTTTAAAGGAAATTGAACTAAAAAGGTCAGAACAGGAAAGACAGAATCTGCAATATGAGTATTTAGAAAACATCGGAGATCAAGAAATTTTATACTCTGTGAACAGAGAAGTGGCACTAGATTATGGTATTAGAGATAAAGTGTATACTGATAATGCGTTAGCTTTGCAGTCTTATGCTGGTGAAATTGAAGATTTAGAAGTATTGAATAGTGCAGCAGAACAGGAACAAATTTATGCGCAAAATGAAAGAGTTAAGGATGTTTACGAAAATGTTCGCTCTGAAATGATTGATGATTTTACCGAACGCGATCACGTTCGTCAAGAGGTTTATGATACGAGAAAGCAAGTTGAAATTGATCTTACCGCTATTTCTAAACAAAACTATGGAAGGCTAATCGAAACTAAAGACGTTATAGCTAATGGACAAGATAAATTTACTCAAAAACAAATTGAAGGTACAAAGCAAGCCACTGCGAATAATGAAGAGTTAAAAGATATATCTAATAGTGTTCAAGATGCTGCTGACGCCCTTGTGGGTATTGAGGATCAAGAACATTATGATATGAATAAAGATTTAACTGATATTAAGCAAGCCTATGATACAAAGGCTGCAGCGGATGCGAAGTCTGTTCTTGAAAACAATGATGACATTACGGCAATGAAGCTAGATGTTGATCGAAGAGAACGCATTCAAGTAGAAGCAGAAATCGCTCAACTTTACAAAGCCGATAGAAATATGGCCGACATTAAAGAGGAAATGATAAGCGATTATAAAGATAGAGACGACAGTCGACAAGATCTGGTTGTTGAGCTTAGAATTGGAGAACGTGAATTAACTGAGACTCAATTTGAAATGGCAAATTCTGAGAGGAATCAAAGAATGGCAAGTCAAGCTCGAATTGAAGCAGGTGTTAAAGAAAACAGTGAAGTTTCAATTCTTGCTGGAGCAGCTCACTCGAAGAAAGTGAATTACGTAGAGCAAATGGATCAAAAATCGAGAGCTGAATTGAGCGGTTTAGGAATCAGTGATGAGGCAGAACGCTTAAATAAGACAAAGGAAATTTCAGATATTTATTCTTCTGTACAAGAAGATGCTGCTAAAGAAAAAAATAAACATATCGAAAGTGGACAAGCATTAGAAGCAACGAAAAAAGTTATTGCTCAAAAAAACGCAAACCAGTCAATCGGACAGGATGAGAAACATTATGATGCTGCGAACAAAATTCACAACATTACTTCTGAGCGAAACGAAACTGTTAAAACTGCTAATACGCTTGGGGAGGAATATCCTGAAGGTGTTTCACAAGAATCTTTTAGTCAGAATGATGAAAACGGATTAATGAAGGCGCTTATAACGCGACGTGTTGTAGTGATTGATGGACATGCTGATGTTTATGTAAGAACACAATCCGGTAGCGCAACAACTTTTTCTAAAAATGGTAACCCAAGTTTACAACATGTCTGGAATTCTGAAACGCAAGGTCCTCATTTGGAGCGCCATTATTAGTCTTGGTGTAGCCTTCACTTCTTGTGAAGGCAAAACAATTTATGAAACCCATACGATTAGTGGGAATACCCAAGGAACAACATACACTATTATAATTGTTGATGATAACGGTAAAATTAACAAGTCAGAAATCGATGCTCAACTGCGCAATTTCGATTTGTCCCTTTCCACTTATATTGATGAATCCGTAATTTCTAAGATTAACAATAGCAGCTCATCAATTGTGATTTCAGATGCCTTTCATTTTTTTGAAAAATGCTACCTTGAAAGTCAACATATTTATCAGATGACTAATGGTAAATTCGATCCGTCAGTTTTTCCACTTGTAAAAGGTTGGGGCTTTATGAATGATTTAGAGACTCCTTTAGCACAAGATCAAATTGATTCAATTCTAAATTTTGTCTCTTTCGAAAGGGGAAGTCATCATCAAGTTGACTTTCAAGATGCTGAAATTACCGTGACAAAAAGCAATCCTAATTTCAAACTGGATTTTAACGCAATTGCTCAAGGTCTTTCGGTAGATGTGATTTATGATTTCATAGAAAAGAAAGGATGCAAAAATTTTTATGTAGAAATTGGTGGAGAGTTGAAGGTCAAAGGACACAATAAGAATGGAACGCCTTGGAATATTGCGGTTGATTCACCGATTGAGAATCTTCAAACGAGAGAACGCGATACAATTATTCATATCTCCGATAAGGCAATTGCAACAAGTGGAAACTACCGCAAGTTTTACGTGAAAGACGGGATTAAATATTCACATACCTTAAATCCAAGTACTGGAAAACCTGTTACTCATTCGCTATTAAGCGCAACTGTAATTGCCAATATGTGTTCAACTTCAGATGCATTTGCAACAGCGTTTATGGTAATGGGAACAGAAGGAGCGCTCAAGTTCGTTCGTGAGCATCCTGAAGAGAACTTGGAGGTTTACCTGTTGTTTGCAAATTCGAAAGGCGAGATTCAACATGCCATGTCAGATGGTTTTTCTAAATACCTTGAATAGGTTTTCCGCAAGCTTCTGTGCGTAACTAAACACCATGCTATAGTATTAGAGTGATCTATATCTTTAATTTCATAGAAAGATTAACTCTATGAATTTAAAGAAGCTTTTTAAGATTCTGATCACAATAGCCTTATTGGCTGTGGGAGGTTGGATTGTTTCCTATTTCTGGTCCGTAAATACCGCGGATGCCGTTGCCAGACTTCCATTTTACGTTACGGTTCTTTGCATGGTGTATGTTGGATTGCAGATATTAAAGCGACTTATTTTTAAAAGCCAAAATTGGTGGGATTGGTTGTATTATTTTGGTTTGATCTCCGTAATGCTGTCTGCTTATATGATTACTGAGGAAACCTTTGGAGTGTACTCTTTGCTGACGGATTACGGAACACTATTTTTAATAATTCCCGCGTTAATGGATGGTTGGGAAAATACCAAACGAAAATAACATGAACGTTCATTTTATAGCGATAGGAGGAAGCGCAATGCATAATTTAGCAATTGCATTGAGTAGAAAAGGGATGAATGTTACCGGATCGGATGATGAAATCTTTGAACCATCGCGCACTCGTTTGGATCGACAAGGAATTCTTCCAAAGCAAATTGGTTGGGATGAAAACCGAATTTCGGAGGAGTTGGATGCGGTTATATTGGGAATGCACGCAAGGGAGAACAATCCTGAATTATTAAAAGCTAAAGAATTAAATATTCCAGTGTATTCTTATCCTGAGTATTTATACGAACAAAGTAAAACCAAGAAGCGCATTGTTATTGGAGGTTCTCATGGTAAGACAACTATAACCTCAATGCTACTGCATGCGATCAATGAATTAGGCATAGATGTCGATTATATGGTCGGGGCCCAACTCGAAGGATATGATTGCATGGTGAAAATTACAGATGAGGCTGATATAATGATTCTAGAAGGGGACGAGTATTTGAGCTCACCAATCGATAGGCGCCCGAAATTTCACTTGTACAATCCTGATGTGGCTATTATTAGTGGAATTGCTTGGGATCATATTAATGTATTTCCAACGTTCGAAAATTACGTGCTTCAATTCGAAGAGTTTTGTAAAGTAATTGAACCAAACGGAACTCTGATCTACAACACAGAGGATGTTGAGGTTAATAAACTCGGTATTGAATACAGTGACACTTTAAACTGCGTTCCATATTTTACACCTGATTATGAAGTGACTGAAGAAGGTACTCGTCTTTCATTTGACGGAAATAAATACAAATTGAAAATATTTGGAGCACACAATCTCCAGAACCTAATTGGCGCAATGCGACTTGGTGAATCCATCGGGATAGAGAATGACGTCTTTCTGAATGCAATGAAATCATTTACGGGAGCTGGTAAAAGGCTTCAAAAGGTAATTGAGAAAGATCGATTCGTGATGTATAAAGATTTTGCCCATTCACCTTCTAAGTTAAAGGCAACAACTAAGGCGGTTAAGGACCAATACAAAGACCGAAAGCTGGTTGCATGTATGGAATTGCATACGTTCTCATCGTTGAAAAAAGAATTCCTAGAACAATATGTAGGAGCAATGGATGCTGCCGATCAGGCCGTAGTTTATTACAGTCCAGAAGTCGTGCAGCATAAGAAATTAGCTCCTATATCAAAAGAGTTAGTCCTTAATGGATTTGGTGGAAACGTTAAAGTAATGAATGAAACAGCTGAAGTTCTTGAATTCATCCGTTCTCAAGAAATGAGTAATGCCGTCCTTTTAATGATGTCGTCTGGAAACTTTGACGGGATAGATTACGATGAGCTTGGTGAAGAGATAAGTAAGCTTTAATTAATTACTGGAGGCTCTTCATCTGCAGGATTCGGATATTTCATGTTTCTAAATACCACACGCCGCATAATTACCGTTACAAAAATGCTATTGAGTGTCGCTAGCAATAAAAGTGCTAGCATAGATAAAGTCATCGTCGCAGTTGGGTTGTAGAAGCTTTCGTATCCGGATTTCATTTTTGTAATGATCTCATCTCGCTCTAAAACTTCAAAATCAGGATTATTCTCTTGTGCTTTTTCCAATCCACCAGGAGCATCGAGTTCCTTTTTTACTCGCATTTCCCATTCTGACTTCTGGTGCTCGTTAAATTCTGGGTCAATCTTAGCGTAGTAGGCATAAATAAAAATACTTACAATCATAGCATACGGAACACCAGCAGTCATGCTGTTTTTGATGTCGCCCAAAGCATTCGTATATTCGGTTTGCTTTAATTTATGAAGGTAAAGTGCAACAGAAATAGCTAAGAGAACAAACAGCATATTCAATAAAACCATCGGAACAACATTTTGTCCTAAGGCTCCTGTCCAGAAAAAAAACATTTTTATCAGGATCCAGAGAGCAGCGAAAAGTAAACCAACTTTAACCGTTATTCTCATAATCGTTTTAGCTATTCATTGTAGCGAGGAATTCCTCGTTTGATACTGTGTTACTCATTCTGTCTTTTAAGAATTCCATTGCCTCAACCGGGTTCATGTCAGCGATAAACTTACGCATCAACCAAACACGTTGAAGAACTTCCTTGTTCATCAATAAATCCTCTCTACGCGTTCCAGAAGAAGTAATATCAATAGCAGGGTAAATACGACGGTTAGAAATCTTACGGTCCAATTGAAGCTCCATGTTACCAGTTCCCTTGAATTCTTCGAAGATCACTTCATCCATTTTAGATCCTGTTTCCGTCAATGCCGTAGCAAGAATAGACAGTGATCCGCCATTTTCGATTTTACGAGCAGCACCGAAGAAACGTTTTGGTTTGTGAAGTGCATTTGCATCTACGCCACCAGAAAGCACCTTACCTGAAGCAGGAGAAACTGTATTGTAAGCTCTAGCTAAACGAGTAATAGAGTCAAGAAGAATACAAACGTCGTGTCCACATTCAACCATTCTTTTGGCTTTCTCAAGTACCATGTTTGCCACTTTTACGTGACGGTCGGCAGGCTCATCAAATGTAGAAGCAACAACTTCAGCATTTACAGAACGCGCCATATCTGTAACCTCCTCAGGACGTTCGTCAATTAGAAGTACAATTAAATATGTTTCAGGATGATTTGCAGCAATTGCATTTGCTACATCTTTTAATAGCATCGTTTTACCCGTTTTCGGCTGTGCAACGATCATTCCACGCTGTCCCTTACCAATTGGTGCAAATAAATCCATTACACGTGTCGATAACGTTTCTTGTTTATGTCCAGTTAGTTTGAATTTTTCGTCTGGGAATAAAGGTGTTAAATACTGGAAAGGCACTCTATCACGTATAAATGATGGAGATCGACCATTAATTGATTCTACTTTTACCAGCGGGAAGAATTTCTCTCCTTCTCTCGGTGGGCGAATCGTTCCAACAACGGTATCTCCTGATTTAAGACCAAATAATTTAACTTGGCTTTGAGAAACATAAATATCATCCGGTGAAGGAAGGTAATTGTAATCCGAAGATCTCAAGAAACCATATCCGTCCTGCATCACCTCTAAAACACCTTCCGCAGCAACAATTCCAACAAGATTGTAACGTTCTTCGTCTTCTTTAGAAGGACGGTTATCCTTGTTTTGGTTGTTGTTATTGGTATTCTTGTTACGGTTTTTATTGTTCGGGTTATTGTTATTTGCTTTCTCGTTATTCGGGTTATTGCTGTTGGCCTTTTCGTTGTTAGGAGTGTTGGTTTTCTCCTTATTCATATCGCGAAGATCGCGTCCAGGTCCTTTTGCTTTCGGGCCTCTATCGTCTTTTGATCCATCTATAGGTTGTGGCTTTGAATCTCTACTCGGAGTTTCTTTTTTCTTTTCCGCAACAGGAGTTTTAACATCGGGAGCTGCTTCTACTTCAACTTCTGGTTCCGCTTTGATTTTAGCCTCCGCTTTAACCTGTTCAGCTGTTTTAAACAATTCCCCTTGTTCTTCAGTAGACTTTTCGGTCATTACTTTTTTACGAGTACGTTTTCTTTTTGTAGTGTCTTCTGTTTCAGCGTTTTCTTTGCCTTCAGTTTTTCCAGCTAAATTTTCAATAATTTCAGCTTTCTTCATAGCATCTAAACCTGAAATACCAGAAGCGGTTGCAATTTCTCTTAACTCGGCAACTTTTTTGCCTTCCAAATCTTTTTTATCCATAAATGGTAACGAAAGTATAATAATGATATAATGGGGGGATGTCTTTTTCTAGGAAACTCTATTAAAACACAGTCGATTGTGTGTCCTGAGGTACAATTATACGAATATTCTTCAATTAGTCAATCGAGTTTGATAAATAGTTCTAAAAAATATATTGTGGAACAGTCGATTAATTGATCATTTGGCACGCCAAGCTTTTGAATTATTGGAT
>TARA_B110000902_G_scaffold50521_1_pt1 | contig 55456 bp, 42 predicted proteins | sample TARA_B110000902 | Tara Oceans TARA_B110000902 (sample SAMEA4398009) | marine metagenome | biome: Polar Biome; feature: [SRF] surface water layer (ENVO:00010504); material: water (ENVO:00002006), including particulate matter (ENVO:01000060) such as... | depth 5 m | reverse complement strand
ACCATATCTGAAGGCAAGCTCTCCTCCCGATTCTATGTATGCCCTAACATGCATATCTGAAAGGTCTGCATCTGTGCTGCTATTACTCCAAATTGTAGATTCCGAAGAATTACCCGTCCCATCCCACTTGAAAATAGCTCCAAACGCCCAAGGTTGAGCTTTCCCACCTGAATTCAAGGAAACAGTCCTTCTCAATATCCCTTGGGGATCACCATTTGTATTATTTCGGGAATAATCCGATGGAGAACCATCAAAATCTAGACCCTTATCAAAACTAGTATTGCATTGAGTAAAGCCCTCATAAAAAAGGAATAAAGCTATAACTGAGAAAAGTAACTTTTTAATCAATTTGGTACTTGTTTTTAAAAAACACAAAAATCGCCAAAAAATGACAAAAAAACCTCGATTAAAAGTTAAATCAGCATAAAAAACGGTTCTTTTTTACTTTTTAAACATAAAATCTTCTTTTTCGACAATATTTATACTTCCCCGGCATAAAAAGTAACCTCATAATTACTCTTTAATATCAAAAAAGAATAGAAAAAACCACTTAGAGCTAATTTTATAGTAAATGGGTTAAAATGCTTTAATTCTTTGACTTATATAACTATTTATTTTTAAAGAATATATAAATAATTAGGCTAGTCCAACTACCTAATTTAAATTCTTTCTGAAACGAAAATTCCTTCAAAATATCTCATACAAAATAGATAGCAATTACATCTTCATATGCTCCAAAAAAGGTCTCTTATTTTAGGTATTATTTCCTATCAACACTTTACATTTTATTTTAATTACTCTCATTTGTACTTAGGAAAAAACTTCCCTACTTATTTTTCCCCTATTCTTAATCTACATTATCATGTAAAAATTTATTATTACCTATTATTTGATTGTCATCGTTCAAACTAAATTTAGAGATATTGCGCTCCATCGAGTGCGGCACTTTTTGCAGCTTAACACGCTTACGCTCAAAAGCAGGTACCTCCCATTTTTCCTTCAATCCTTCGTTAGAAATAGGTTGATGTTGTTTTTCATTCATCATAGCCTCTTCTCTTTTTTGTCTAGCTTCAATCATCTGCGTTTTTTTAGAAGATAAATGACTGTTATCAGTTAACTCTTCAAGGGGATAATCGTCGGCATAAGCGTCTTCTGAATCGGATTCAAGTTCAAAAGTAAATGCCCCATGATCCTCATCCCTACTTTCAGGCAACTCAAAATCATATTGTAAAGGATCATGAGGCTCTTCTGATATCGGATGATCAAATGTGGGTGTAGGTATGATAGTTTTCAAATCATAATCTTCTGAATCTTCGGTATCATCTTCAAGGTCATTCCCAAAAAGACTTATTTGATTAATTCCATCAGAAGATTCTAAATCATATACTTTATTTATCTGATCCTCATCTGAATCGAAATGGCTTTCATCTTCATTATTGGGATCAAGAGAATTATCATCATTCAAGGCTACTTTGGCTGCTACTTCGTTTGGTGCAACCGCAAAACCAGTAGCGATAATGGTCACACGGATTTTTTCACCTAAGGTAGGGTCTACTCCATGACCAAAAATAACTTCAGCATCTTCTCCTGACATATCCTGCATATAATCTGTAATCTCGGTCAGCTCATCCATTTGTAATTCCGCTTCTTCCCCAGACACAATACTTAATAATATTTTTTGCGCTCCTGCAATGGTGTGATTATTAAGTAGTGGAGAATTAATGGCCGCTTCAGCCGCTCTTCTAGCCCTATTCTCTCCAGTCGTTTCAGAACTACCCATGACAGCGGCTCCAGCTCCTTTCATGACAGTTTTAACATCCTCAAAATCAACATTGACATATCCAGAAACTGTAATGATTTCAGCGATCCCTTTTGAGGCAGTCGTTAAGACATTATCTGCTTGTCCAAAAGCTTCTCGAATAGATAAATTACCATATATCTCCTTGATCTTGTCATTGAGAATAACCAAGACCGTATCACAGTGTTCCTTCAATGCATCAATCCCTTCATTGGCTTGTTTCGTTTTTTTTCTTCCTTCGAATCCAAAAGGTGAAGTCACAATACCCACGGTCAAGATACCCATCTCTTGAGCTATAGATGCAATCACGGGCGCCGCACCTGTTCCGGTTCCTCCTCCCATTCCTGCAGTGATGAAAATCATTCTGGTATCGTCTCCAAGAAGTTCTCTAATCTCCTCTTTACTTTCTATGGCGGCATTTTTTCCCTTCTCAGGGTTGGCACCCGCCCCTAATCCACTGGTCAAGTTAATCCCTATTTGGAGCTTATTAGGTACTGGGCTCATTTGAAGTGCTTGACTATCTGTATTACAAACTACAAATTCTACATCTTTAATTCCTTGATTAAACATGTAATTAACAGCGTTGCTGCCGCCACCCCCTACACCAATAACCTTAATAATTGATTTGTGATGGGTGGGCATATCGAATGCATATGTGTTCTCTGCCATGATTGTTCTATTTAATTGTTCTCTTTTCTTTTCTAATATTCCTGTTTATCGTTGATGTCGTCTAAGAGCAATTCCTTGGTCCGTTCCAACATGTTCCCGAAAAAATTTGAATTCTTTTTATCTTTTACCTTCCGCTCCGAAAGGCCAGCCGTTTCTTTATAATTTGATTCTCTGATGTCCAATGCTTTGAAACCCGTCAATACTAAGCCTACTGAAGTAGCATACATGGGGCTTTTTGCGTTTTCAATCTTACTTTTCCCCAAATGCTCATTGGGATAACCTACCCGAGTATCAAGGCCCGTCATGTATTCAAATAATTGTTTTAAATTATTTAATTGTGAACCGCCACCAGTCACTACGATCCCTGCCGCTAATTTTTTGTGATAGCCTGAAGAGATGATTTCAGTATGGACCATTTCAATGATTTCTTCCATTCTCGCTTCAATAATATGAGCGAGGTTTTTGACAGAAATCTCTTTGGCAGGTCTATTCCTAAAGCCGGGAATGGCAACGATTTCATTGGGATTGGCCTCGTCTGAAATCGCTCTGCCAAATTTTGTTTTTAATAATTCGGCTTGGTTGTGCATCACCATACAGCCCTGCTTAATGTCGGAAGTAACAATATTGCCTCCAAAAGGGATCACTGCTGTATGCCTGATAATATTGTCATAAAAAACAGCAATATCTGTAGTCCCTCCTCCTATGTCAACCAAACAAACACCGGCCTCTTTTTCTTCTTCACTCAGTACCGCGAGACTGGAAGCCAAAGGTTCAAGAATCAGATTTTCAATTTTCAATCCTGCTCGTTTGATGCATTTATTGATGTTATTGATGGCATTGGTTTGTGCCGTAATGATATGGAAATCAGCCTCCAACTTAACCCCAGACATACCGACAGGATCCTTGATGCCTTCTTCATAATCTACCAAATAATCTTGAGGCATGACATGAATGATTTCACTGCCCGGCGGAATGACAATCCGATACATATCATTGGCCAGTCGACTGACATCTTCAACGGTAATTTCATCATTGGTGTCTCTAGTGATAGATCCATGATGTACCGCACTTTTGATATGTTGACCCGCGATGCCCACGTTGACCACGTTGATCTCTATTTCTGATTGCGCACTGGCCTCCTCTATCGCACATTCAATCGCCTTTACCGTTTTATCGATATTGGTGACAATACCCCGAATGACACCGTCTGAAATGGCTTTGCCCATACCCAGAATTTCCAATTTTCCGAACTCGTTTTTTCTGCCCACAATCGCACAGATTTTAGTTGTGCCAATATCAAGGCCTACAATTATTTGGTTGTTATCCATTATTCATCAATTTATTTACTTGCACACAATTTGATTCTTGTATTTTAAGTTTATAGAACTATAGGTGTTCCACCCTTTCTTGGGAAGCACCTCTTTATAAAAAAGCTTTAATTTTTTAAATTTCTCTTCAATCTCATCCGCAGGCCCAAATAGGATTAATTGCTTGGTCATTTGTGGCCAGAGGGTTAATTCGTTTTCCTCACTCACGGCGAGCTGTGCGATTTGAGCCCTCCACAATTCGTCTTTGTTGATGAAGATTAAGAACTCCATTAATTGCTTACCCAAATCATTTTCTCCTAGATTTGACTCCCATTGTGGATATTCAGCAAAAGAAATGAGCGGAACCCGAGCGGTGTAATCAGCATTCATGGGCAATAACTTACCCGTCACATCTATATATTGATCAGGACCTCGAGAACTCATCAAACGTCCAATAGGTTGCGCCGGAGATACTTTAGCTCCCAAAACCCCAGTGACGCTCATGAAAACATCAATTTCAGCCACGAAAGGATTTTCCTCCACTTGTCTTTCCAACAACTTAATATCAACTTGGTCGAAATTGGTTCCTAATACAACCGACTGCTCTTGGTTCAATAACGCTTGAATTTCAAATTGATCAATGAGATAAAAATCTTGATTGCTCATGATTTCAATCTCAATCCCACTGACCTTACGTTCAGAAAGTCTCAACGCCCGAAAGCTGATCAATGAAATCAAGATCAAGCTGCCCAACGAATAAATCAATATGTTTTTAAAATAAGTATTCATATCAGGTATAAAAAGATTTTATAATGGGGACCAAGGTATCTATACTCCCTGCTCCTACAGTTAACAATACTTCTACTTGCAAGCCCTCTAATATCATTGGAAAATCATCTAAACTGATGATTTTTTTATTTACTTGTGTGATGCGATCTAAGATTAAATGGGCATCCACACCGGGTATGGGCTGCTCACGTGCAGGATAAATATCAAGCATAATGATTTCATCGGCAAGGGATAGTTTTTCAGCAAATTCTTGATGAAAATCTCGAGTTCTTGTAAATAAGTGAGGCTGAAATACTACCGTGATTTTCTTCTCAGGATAGAGTTTCTTGGCTGACTTGAGTAAAGCATCAATTTCATTGGGATGGTGGGCGTAATCGTCAATATAAACTAAATTAGGGCGATCCAATATGAATTCAAATCTTCTTTTCACACCCCGATAGCTCTCAATAGCCTCTTTAATAAAATCAGGTTCAACACCACGATCTAATGCTGCAGTAATTGCTGCCAGTGCGTTCTCAACATTGTGAAACCCTGGCAAGGCTAAATGAAGGTTCTTAATTTCAACAGCTCCTGCATAATCAAATACAAATTTACTTGCCTCAACCCTGATATTCTTAGCTGTGATTTCTGCGCCCTCAAGACCATAAGTGCGGTGTTTCCTCAACAAATTAGCACCTAACTTTGACGACACATCTTTGTGTAAAAGAATCTCCCCTTCTAGGTGGGTCTTATGAATAAATGCCAAATAACTCTTGGTCATCTCATCAGCATCTCCATAGATATCCAAATGATCTGGATCCAAGGAGGTAACAACGGTAAAATCAGGACTCAATTGCAAAAAAGACCGATCAAATTCATCTGCTTCAACCACAACGACACCCTCTTCGGCACCGATCAGTAAATTGGAGTCATAATTGGTCATGATTCCCCCTACAAATGCAGAACAATCTTTTGTACTGCTCTGCATCACATGCGCCACCATGGATGAAGTGGTTGTCTTTCCATGGGTTCCAGCAATTGCAATGGAGAAATGATCTCGGGTAATCATTCCCAAAACTTCAGATCTCTTTTTTATTTGGAATCCTCCTACTTTAAAAAACTTCAGTAGCTGTGAGGATGCTGACATGGCTGGGGTATAAACCACTAAGGTCTGTGGGTCCTCTCTATACTTTTCAGAGAGTTGACTTATTTGATCTTCATAATGCACCTCGATATCTAGCGCTTCCAAAGAACGCGTAAGTGGCGTTGATAATCTGTCATATCCCCCCACTGACAAGCCTCGATGCTTGAACCATTTTGCAAGTGCTGACATGCCTATACCTCCAATCCCTAAAAAATATATGCTATGTAATTGAGTCAGATTCATGCGGCTAATTCGATTACCCTTTTTGCGATGTCTCTAGCCGCATTGGGCCGGCCCATGGCAGATATGTTTTTACCTAATTCTTTTTGTTGTTCCTCATCTGAAAGTAAGGATAATGCCGTTTTGACCAACATTGTACCCGCCAATGCGTCCGGCACCATTAGGGCAGCCCTACCTGAAATCAGCTTTTGGGCATTTAATTTCTGATGATCCTCTGCCACGTTAGGTGAGGGTATCAAGATACTGGGTTTTGCGCTCAACATCAATTCAGAAATTGAAAGAGCACCCGCCCGGCTGACCACAACATCTGCAATTGTATAAGCATATTGCATTTCCTTGATGAAATCATACATCCTCAAACGCTCATCCCATGGCGTTTTCATTTCACTCATGATTTGGGTATAATAAAAACCTCCCGTCTGCCATATCAATTGGGTATCCGCAGCCCAAAGTTGCTCGAGGCCCGACAGAATACTTTCATTGACTGATTTGGCCCCCAAGCTTCCACCTATGACCAATAAGGTTTTTTTGTTGGGATTCAATTTAAAGAATGCATAAGCTTCTTTGGATTGTGTGCTGTCTTGAAAAATATCCTTGCGCACAGGATTCCCTGTAAGGACTATTTTATCTTTTGGAAAGAACTTATCCATTCCTTCATAAGCTACGCAGATGGTTGAGACCGATTTTGAGAGCCACTTATTGGTGAGACCTGCGTAGGAGTTTTGTTCTTGAATGAGCGTGGGGATCTTATTTAATGTCGCCATATATAATAAGGGACCACTGGCATAACCGCCCACGCCTACCACCACATCTGGCCTAAAACTCCTGATCAACTGAAAAGATTTTATTAAACTCAAAAGCAGTTTGATCGGGAACATCAAATTCTTCAGACTTATACTTCTTTGTAATCCATTGATCCAAAGCCCTACAATTTCAAAGCCTGCTTCAGGCACCTTTTTCATCTCCATTTTTCCTTGGGCACCCACAAAAAGTATTTCGACATCTGAATGCATGGTTTTCAATGCTTGTGCAATCGATATGGCAGGATAAATATGGCCTCCAGTTCCTCCACCGCTGATCATAATACGATATGTTTTATGTACGCCCCCCATCATGCTACTCTTTCAAATTTCTTTGATTGATTACCCTTAACTCCCATTGGAAAGGAGGACAACTCACCTTGGGTGACACTCAAAATCATCCCAATGGCAATACCAAAAAATAATTGTGACGTTCCGCCCATACTTAGCAAAGGCAGGGTGACACCAGTTATGGGACCAAGACCTAAGGTTACACCAATATTGATCATCGCTTGAAAAATAATAGAGAAAACGAGCCCCGAAACCAATAAACCTCCATAGGCTGTCTCAGAATGAGCAGTCGCTTTCATCCCCCGATATAATAAGCCTAGGTATAAGAAAATGACAATTATCCCTCCTACAAAACCATACTCTTCTATTATAATCGCATAAATAAAATCCGAATAGGCAGAAGGTAAAAAATTCCTTTGATCACTTTGTCCCGGTCCTTTCCCAAACAATCCCCCAGTGGCAATGGCCGCATAGCCCTGTTGGGCTTGATAAGGTATTTCATCTCCAAAAAAGACCTCTACTCTGCTTACCGCTGTACCCCCTCGCTGTCCAAATTGAAAAGCAATCATCCCGGCAAATCCGCCAATGATAAGTAACATAGCAATGAATTTCAATGGTACGCGTCCGATAAATAGCACCACCAAACAAGTACTAAAAAGCAATACGGCACTAGAGATATTGGTCATGGCAATCAAACCACAAATAAGTCCGATCCAAATCAGCATGGGAATAATGGCCCTTTGAAAATCTTGGATATTCTGTTGTCTCTTGGAAAGCATACTTGCCAAGGTCACAATCAAAGCCAATTTGGCCAAATCAGAAGGCTGAAAAGCTTGGTTGATGATCGGTATAGTCAACCAACGAGAAGCTTCATTGATATTGGCTCCAAATAACCACGTGATGACCAATAAAAAAACCGATACCCAAAGCAAGAGTTTAGAGATTTTAGCATAATAGCGATGATCAATTTTATGTACTCCCCACATCGCAAAAAGGCTCAAAAAAACCAAGGCACCATGTTTCAATAAATAATATTCCGTATTTCCACCAACGTATTTGTAGGCTAAACTCCCCGTGGCACTGTAAACCACCAAGACGCTGAAAATGGAAAGCAATAAAACAATGAGCCAAATGATTGAGTCACCCTTCAAGTTTTCATATGCCCATTCCTTGACCTTCTTCATATACTTGCCGATTTTAAATTTAATGACCCTACCGCCTCCTTAAATTGATCGCCACGGTCCTCATAATTGGTAAACAAGTCAAAACTGGCGCATGCAGGAGACAACAACACAACATCTCCTGGGCTTGCGATCTCCCAAGCACTTTGAATGGCTTCTCTTGTTGAGCTGGCTTGACCCATAAAGGGAACTTTACCGCTAAAATGGTTTTCGATTTTGGTATTATCTATACCCAAACAAACAATCCCTTTGACTTTTTGGGCCACACATTGATCTAAAATTGAATAATCATTTCCTTTATCTATACCACCAGCAATCCAAATAATAGGCTCTTTTATGCCTTCCAAAGCGTAGTAGACCGCATCTACATTGGTAGCCTTAGAATCATTGATGAATTTGACTTGGTCAATCTCTGCCACCATTTCCAATCTATGTGGTGCATTTTTAAAGGATTTCATACCTTCCAAAACTTTCTTGATGGGAATCTCTAACATCAAGGCACACAAGGCAGATGACATGGCGTTAATCATATTATGCCTGCCAATCAATGGAATGTCCGTCAAGGGTATCCTATCCTTTTCATGATATTCAAAATTAAAAATCAGATGACCTTTATCTATAAATGCCCCTTTTTTTGAATGAGGGTTCGCAGATACGGCAAATAAACTCGCAGCTATGTTTCGTTCATTGACTTCCTCATTTACGGCACTACTGTCTGCATAATAAATGAAGGAAGATGCTGCGGTGACATTCTCAACAATACGAAATTTAGAGGCGACATATTTCTTGAAATCATGATGATATCTATCTAAATGATCTGAAGTTATATTCAGCAATATAGAAATATCAGGTTTAAATTGAATGATGCCATCTAGCTGAAAAGAGCTGATTTCAACCACATAAAAATCATAATCCTTTTCAGAAACTCTTTTGGCCAGACTGTAGCCTACATTCCCCGCTAACGCTACGTCCAAGCCTACTTCTTTTAATAAATGATAGGTCAATAAAGCCGTAGTCGTCTTCCCGTTGGTACCGGTAATCCCTATTATTTTGGCATTCGGGGCTATGTGTCTGAAGGCAAATTCAATTTCAGAAATGACCACTATCCCTTGGGCTATCAAATCCATAATTAAAGGAGTATTATCGGGTATGCCTGGACTTTTTACTATGGTGTCTGCCTTTTTAATTAAATCAAAAGTGTGCTTTTTTTCTTCAAATGCCACCCCTAATTCATGAAGCTTTTGCTTCGTATTTGAAGGAATGATGCCAAGGTCTGAAACAAAAACGTCATAATGCTTCTGCACGGCTAAGATCGCAGCGCCTACCCCGCTTTCTCCAGATCCTAATATGACTATTTTTTCCTTCATTTATCCTTTATCTCAGTTTTAAGGTGGCCAATGTGAGGACGGCTAAAAGAATACCTACCGTCCAAAATCTGGTTACAATTTTGGATTCATGCAGCCCTTTCTTTTGAAAATGATGGTGAATCGGTGACATCAAAAAGACACGCTGACCCTCACCAAACTTACTTTTGGTATATTTAAAATAACCCACTTGTATAATGACCGAAAGCAGTTCAATAAAAAATATTCCACATAATAAGGGAATCAAAAGCTCTTTTCTAACGGCCAAGGCCAATACGGCAACGATGCCACCCAATGCCAAGCTCCCAGTATCACCCATGAAAACTTGAGCGGGAAACGCGTTATACCACAAAAAGCCAATGCAGGCTCCCACTAGGGCCGCACAGAAAATAACCAGCTCCCCTGAATTTGGGATATACATGATGTTGAGATAATTTGAAAAAATTACATTTCCTGATAAATAAGCTAAAATGGCTAGCGAAAGAGCAATAATTGCTGTTGTTCCCGCTGCTAAACCATCAATTCCATCCGTTATGTTTACCCCATTGGAGACGGCTGTCACAATAAACGTCACCATCAATACATAAACGACCCAGGCATATTCAGAAAGGAAATCAGGCAATAACCATGAATACTGAAACTCATTATTTTTAAAGAACGGAATGGTCGTTGCTGATGATTTGATATCGCTATATAGACTTATATCGTTGCTATTAAATTCTCTAACAACAATGTCTGGATGAAACACCATCGTGCCTCCCACAAGGAGACCTAAAGCTACCTGACCTATAATTTTAAATTTACCCCGTAAACCCTCTTTGTTTTTCTTTTTAATTTTAAGAAAATCATCAATAAACCCAATACTACCCATCCAGATAGCAGATATAATTAATAGGAAAATATAAATATTGGTCAGATCAGCAAAAAGGAGTGTAGGTATGATGATACCCAAAAGAATGATAATACCTCCCATCGTCGGCGTGCCTTGTTTTTCCATTTGACCACTTAAGCCTAAATCCCTAATGGATTCACCCAACTGAAAAGCTTTCAAGAGGTTGATCAATCTTTGGCCAAAAGTAATGGTAATCAATAAAGAGATCAGCACAGCCAAACCCGCTCTAAAAGAGATGTATTGGAAAACCCCTACCCCAAATAGGTCAAATTCCTGATCGATATAGTCAAAGAAATGATACAGCATTATGGTTTTTTAAGCATTTCCATTAATATTTCTTTATCATCAAAATGTACTTTTTCCCCTTGAATGTCTTGATACTCTTCGTGTCCTTTGCCAGCCACTAAAATCACATCCGTTTTATCTGCAAGATTACAAGCCACACGAATGGCTTCTCTTCGATCTGTGACCCGCATGACTTTCTTATGATAAATGGGGGAAATTCCTTTCATCATGTCATCCAAAATAATCTCTGGACTTTCAAATCTTGGATTGTCACTGGTTAGAATGACTTTATCACTATAGCTTGCAGCTATACAAGCCATTTTCGGTCTTTTCTCTTGGTCTCTATTTCCGCCACATCCTACAACCGTAATGAGTTGCTCATTCTTTGTTCTTAGGCTATCGATGGTTGAAAGTACATTACTTAATGCGTCCGGGGTATGTGCATAATCTACAATCGCCATTATATTGTGATCATTGCTTACATATTCAAACCTTCCTCTTGCACTGCTGCTCTGAGATAATTGAATCAGGACCTCTTGTGCCTCTTCCCCTAATATCGTTGCCACAGCATAGGCCGTCAATAGATTGTAAGCATTGAATGATCCAATCAGTTGAAACCAGATGTTTTGACCACTAATGTCAAGTTCCAATCCTTGAAAGGTATTGTTGAGTAATTTGGCAGTAAAATCTCCAGAACCCTTCATGCCGTATTTGTACACACGACTTTTAGTGTTTTGAATCATGATTTTGCCTCGCTTATCATCTACATTTATGAGCGCAAAAGCATCCTCATTCAAATGATCAAATAAGATTTTTTTTGCCTTTATATATTCATCAAAAGATTGATGATAGTCCAAATGATCATGTGACAAATTGGTAAATACGCCTCCCGAGAAGGAGAGTCCTGAGGTCCGTTCTTGAACCAATGCATGGGAACTAACCTCCATGAAAACATATTGACATCCTTTCGCAATCATTTCCACTAACAGCTCATTGATAGTAATGACATCTGGGGTGGTGAAATGAGAAGGGATAATGGTCTTGCCAATGATGTTCTCTACCGTAGACATAAGCCCTACTTGGTAACCTAAAGCACTGAATAATGAATGTAATAAGGTAGCAGAAGTTGTCTTACCATTCGTCCCAGTGATACCAATAAGTTTCAATTTTTTAGAGGGATGATCATAAAAATTATCGGCGATCACTCCCAGTTCCTTTGCGCAATTATCCGTTTCAATTACAGCAATATCATCACTGAAATTTCTTTGGAATTTTTTTTCAATAAGTAAGGCTACTGCTCCTTGGGCTACTGCTTGTTCAAGATGATCATGACCATCACTATTAAGCCCTCGAATAGCGACAAATAGGTCTCCTGGACGGACCTTTCGAGAATCGAAAGTCAGACCATTAATTTCTCTATCCCTATTTCCAGAAATAGCCTTCAGCTTTACGCCATAAAGTATGTCTTTAAGCTTAGCCAAGTTTCAGTTCTATTTTTTGATTCGACCTTAATTTAGAATTAGGTGCAATAGATTGTGTTTTGACTCTTCCAAAACCTTGTATTTGTACTTTTAAACCCACATTCTCTAGAACGAAATAGGCATCTTTCAATGTCATGCCCACCACGTTGGGTACCTGTTGTGGCGTTAAATTATTCTCTTTCCATAATACAGAATTATTGACGATTTGAGTCTTTACCCATTCTGCATTGGGTGCCTCTGAATGATTTGAAATACCTAGTTTGTTGCTTATTTGTATTAGGTCCCGTTGATTTCCAGATTTAATCAAAGGAAAAATACCCACCATATGAAGATCTTCAATGGGGTCCACATTTTGTAGTTCTATTTCATTGGAATAGATTTTATCGGATATCTTCCTAAACACGGGTGCTGAAACATCTCCCCCATATATTTGATATCCTTTAGGCTTATCTATCACGACGATACAGCTATATTTAGGCTTTTCAGCAGGAAAATAGCCTACGAATGAAGTATAATACTCGTTGGTATATAATCCGTTTTTGACATTTTTTGCAGTACCTGTTTTACCCGCAATATTGTACTTAGGAGTATAAATATTTTGAGCGGTACCCCGTTCTACTACTCCTTGAAGCATGATTTTAACATCTCTCAAAGTGCTTTCAGAGCATATTTTCTCTTTCAAAATTTTTGCCTCAAACTCTTGAATGACTTGATCTGCACGCTTAATATATTTTACAATGATGGGCTGTACCATTTTACCTTCATTGGCAATCGAATTAAAGAGGGTAAGGGTATGAAGTGGGGTCATTTTAAGCTCATAGCCATGTGACATCCAAGGCAATGAAGTACCACTCCAAGTTGAATCTTTTGGTGACTTAATGTAAGATGCTCCCTCGCCATACATCTGAAAGGCCAAAGGTTCATAAAGCCCCATAGCTCTCAATTGGTCGATGAATTTTTGTGGGTTTTTACCAAAATGATTCTGGATTAACTTGGCAATGCCAATATTCGATGATTTTTCAAATGCTTCTTGAATCGACAGGGTACCAAATCCTCCTTTTTTGTGATCTCTCATCGTTTCATTGAAAAACTTGAAGGACCCATTTTCGGTATCAATAGAATCGTGAAGCTGCAATTTGGAATCTTCCAATAACGCAATCATACTGGCCAATTTAAAGGTGGATCCCGGTTCTCTAGAACCTTGACTTCCTACGGCATAATTATAAGATTCATAGTAATTGCCTTTCGAATTTCTACTGAGATTAGAAATCGCCTTTATCTGACCCGTATTCACCTCCATAACTACTACTGAGCCATAATCCGCCTGATTTTTTTCGAGAGCCTCAAGCAATGCGTTTTCAGCGATGTCTTGAATATTTACATTGATGGTAGTTTGAATATCCATCCCCTCAATCGGTCTTAACTCTGTCCCGTCGTAAACCGGTTTCCATCCCCCACCAACCATTTTCTGGTACAGGGCTTCTCCATCTCTTCCTGATAATTCCTTATTAAAGCTATACTCAAGACCTACTACTCCTCTATCTTCTCCGTTGACCGTTCCAATGGTACGGCCCCCTAGTTGGCTGAAAGGCAAAAATCTCTTTTCAACTTTTTCAAAAATGATCCCCCCTGAGAATCGACCCTTTCTAAATATCGGCCATTCTTCCATTTTCTTTTTTTCTTGGTAATCAATTAAATTTTGATTGATTACCATGTAGCGCCTTCCTATTTTTCTTTGCTCAGTAATCTTCGCTTTGTACTGCCTGGAACTTAAGTTGCTAAAATGCTGAGATAATAGATAGGACAAAGAATCTATTTGACTATCAAATAGATCATGGGTCGCCAGCGAAGGATCAAAAGCCACTTTATAGAAGGGTAACGAGGTAGCCAATAAACTACCATCATCCGCATATATATTCCCTCGAGTCGCATTGATCTTCATTACTTTAAGTCCATTGGTCTGGCCTAGGCCTCTCCATTGTTCAGACTCAACATATTGAATGATCACCAGCCTATAAACCGCAGCGATAGTAAATAATGCCACTGCTAAATAAGCAATACGTACCCTCAACAATATGTCAGTTTTTACTTTCACTTTGGCATTAAAATCTTTTGTGGTGGTTTTTTACTTTCATAAAGGCCAAGGCGCGCTACACGCCTTGAAATCTCTGCTTGCTTGCTGGCAAACATATAATCTGATTTAAGGGTCGTATAATCCGCTCTTAAATCTTCTACTTCACGCTCTAATTGACTGATGCTTCGAACTATTTTTTCAGCATAATGTCGGTTGCCGATATATACCAAGCACAGTACCGAGACAAAAATAATCTGAGACATAAAACGCACATGGATCACCTCCTTGATGCTCCCATCAATATGTAAAAATCTTTCTAACAGCGTTAAAATACCTCGCTTACTTTGATCCTTAGGTTTATAAGTGTTGGTAGCCATATTAATTTTTTATCCCAATTCTTAATTTGGCACTCCTGGCCCTATTATTTAAAGCAATTTCATTTTCTGCTGGTGTGATCAACCTCCCTTTAATAGGCTCAAAGGGCCTGATTACATTTCCAAAAAAATCTTTTTCTACCAGCCCATCAAGACTGCCTGTATTGATTAAAAATTTAGCCAACCTGTCCTCAAGGGAGTGGTAACTGATGATCACAAGTCTGCCACCAACCTTCAAAACATCTTTAGATTGTACTAAAAATTCTTTTAATGCGCTTATTTCATCATTAACTTCGATTCGAATTGCTTGAAAAAGCTGTGCTGAATATTTAGCATGCTTCCCATTCGGCGCAGATTTCATTGCAATTGCCCTGAGTGCCGCCGTCGTATAGATCGGTGCTATGGCTCTCGCACTTATGATTTCGGCAGCCAATCTTTTGGCATTTCTTATCTCTCCATACCTTGATAATAATTGAATAAGATCCTCTTCGGAGTATTCATTTACCACTTTAGCCGCTGTGATAGCGGATACTTGATCCATGCGCATATCAAGTGCACCATCAAATCGCGTAGAAAACCCCCTACTTTGCTGATCAAATTGATGGGATGAAACCCCTAAATCTGCTAAAATGCCGTCTACTTTGTCGATTTTATGAAATTTTAAATACCTTTTGAGATGTCTAAAATTGGAAGGTACAAAAATAAAAGAGCGCTGTGCGTCAGACTCAAATGAAGTGGTATTTCTTGACGCATCTGGATCTTGGTCGAAGGCAATTAAAGTACCTTGCTCCATCTGTTCAAAGATGGATCGGGCGTGTCCTCCACCTCCAAAAGTCACGTCTACATAAATTCCTCCGGCCTGGATATTTAATCCTTCAACACTCTGTTTAAGTAAAACGGGTATATGATAACTCATTTATTCACTCATTCATCAAGGTATTTTTCTGCTAAATTCGAAAATTCAGTGACGTCCGTCTTTTGATTTAAATCAAAAATATCAGGATCCCATATTTCAATATAATTGCCCATTCCAATCAAAAGAGCCTCCCGATTGACTTTGGCATGCAATAACATCGTTTTGGGAATCAAAATTCTAGCTGCGTTATCCAATTCTACTTGAGCAATACTCCTAAAAAACATTCTTTTCAGCTTTCGGTGCTCAGGATTAAACTCACTTAAACTTGAAATTTTTTGATGTATTTTCTTGTACTCGAGCATCGGGTAGAGAATCAGATTAGATTCAAAACCTTTTCGTAGGACGAGTTCTGAAGTAGAGACCTCGGGAAGATTAGACTTAATCTTTGCAGGTAAGACTAATCTACCCTTGGTATCCAACTTGCACTCAAATTCGCTTGTAAAAAAAGCCATAAGAGTTATTAAAAAAATAAACCACCACCACAAATCTATAAAATAATTCGACATTTACAACCACTCTTCTCCACTTTCTCCCACTTTTTTTTCAAAAAAAATAATCGATTAACCTACCTGTTTAAATAACACTAAAAAAGAGCTTAAAAGGGCTTATGAACGTTTTTTAAATTAAAAAAAATAATAATTACCGAGTCTATGTCATCTCTAGTAGCGACTTTTTTGCTTAAAAAATGATTTTTAGTTCAAAAAGTGGTGAAAAAAATGATTTTATTTAAATAAAGAGGAATGGTGGGGGGAGGTGGTAAATTAAAGGAGATATTTACACTTTTTCAGTTTTCATCTAGAAAAAAGCATACTTACTACTCATTCTAAGAGAGGGTCAATAGGCCAAGTAATAATTAACTTATTTTCTAGCTTCAAGAGCTAGAAAATAAGTTAAATTCAGCAAAGCATGAGCGGCTAATTTTTTAAAAAAATATTGCGCTGCTTCGAATTAAATCAGGCTATTTCAACGACCTCAATTTCAAAAATTAAATCCTTTCCTGCGAGTGCATGATTGGCATCAATTTTAATGTCTTTTTCGTTTACCTCAACAATAGTAACCGGAATTTGTTGACCATTATCAGCAGTCGCTGAAAGCTGCTGTCCTATTTCTGGAACTATTTCAGGTGGTAAATTTTCTTTAGGAACCGTCTGCACCATATCCTGATTGTACTCTCCATAAGCATCTGCCGCGGGAATTTCTACTATCTTTTTCTCATTCAACGCCATACCGTCAACGGCATCATCAAATCCCTTGATCATTTGACCCGATGCCACTGTAAATTCAATAGGATCCCTACCAACTGAAGAATCAAAGACTTCACCATCTGTGAGCTTGCCGGTGTAATGGACTTTAATAACGTCGTTTGCTTTTACTTTTGTCATAAACTTTATTTGAAACCAAAGTTAAAATTATTTGCCGAAAAAGTTAAGCTTCAATTCATTTTAGTCATTAAATTCTTACTACGCTTATGGGGTCTAGATATATCAAATAGCCCTTTAACTCTTTGAATCCCATTCGAGATAAAATCTGAATATATTCTTTCACCTGATTTTGATCCTTTGCGCGAGGCTGACCTGTTTTGAAATCAATGACATGCCAGTAGCCTCCCTTATTCACCAATCTATCGATTCTTCTCACCCCCCCTCCTGGCAATAACATAGGGTGCTCTAAAATAACTTCATCTGTTTGCTCAAAAAAGCCTACTACCTCTTTGTGATAGAGGATCAATTCTAAAAGCCTTCTTAACTCCAAATCGTCAATCCTTAATTCATCGCCGACTTGATGGATGTGACTGAAAGCATCATGAATATCAATCCCCCTTTGTTGGGCATCTAAAGATGTTTCTTTGATCATTGAGACTCCCCTTGTTTGCAAAAGCGCCTTCTCACGCCAAGAGGAACTAGAATATTCGGTTAAGCTAAATTCAACTTGTGTTTTGACTTTTTTTATCCCATCGGGCAGCACTCCAAAAGTGAAATTTTGAGGGTTTTCGTCCCCACCAGGAAAGGTCATCAAAATATTTTTCACAAAGGAACCCATGTCCTTCAAATCATTTTTCACTTTTTGTTCAGCAAAAACATAAAGTGCATGCGTAGGCCGTGTTAAGGCGACATAAAGGACATTCATATTATCAATAAAACCATTGATGTGTTCCGCCGCATATACATCAGACCAATAGGTTTTAAGCAAACTTCTTGAATGTTTGATAGGTATGATAGGCATCTGGACCACGTCATTTAACGGGGCACCATTCACCCAAATAATTTCCTCTTTCCCCTTTTTTTCAAAAGGCCAATTCAAAAAAGGAAGTATGACCACGGGATATTCTAATCCTTTGGCTTTGTGGATCGTAAGTACCTTAATGGCATCATTTTCATCCGTTATTTTTATGGCTCTGTTTTGTCCTTCCTCTTCCCACCAAATCAAAAAAGACGGTAAATCTCCCTTCGCATTTTTGGTGAAATCTAAAACTGCATCTTGGAGCCCTTGGAGATAGGTATATTGCTCGGAACGATCATTCAGTGCCAATAACTCAATAAAGGATTCAATCAGCTCATACAAGCCCAGAGTTTTAAATTGGGGTAAATGCAGCAAGAACTCAGTAGGCATATGGGCTTGCCATTGATCAACCTTTTCAAATGCTTCCTGCTTCGGTCTTTCATTTTTAATGGACCAATAATTAGTGAACCATTCCCAAAGCGCTATTTTATCTTGATTTTGATGTACCCATCTCATCAGGCTAATGATTAAGTTCACCACCTCACTACTCGATAAATATAAGGCCTCTGAACTGACTACATCATAGTTTAAGCCCTTTATCGATGCTTCAGAGCTACTGTACTCTATAAATCCATCTGCGACCACTTTTCCCTCTTTTTTGGTTCTCACCAAAATGGCAATATCTCTGAGTTGATAGCCCTTATGTTGAAGTTCTTCAACAACTTCAATTGTTTTTTTCAAGGCTACTTCACTCCATGTATTTGCCTCGTCGGCTTCAAGATAAGTTATATTGATATATGATTCATCGTCGGTGAGCATGACTTTTTGAGCAACTCTGTCATACGCGTTAAGTGCATTTTCGATGAATGCTTCATGGGTCAAGAGCAAATCCGAAAAATAGCGCTTGGCCACGACTGGCATAGTGGTGAATAATTTATTATTAAAATCGACGATATTTTTCCCACTTCTCCAATTAGCATCTAGCTGATGGTCTTGGGAAGCCTCGATGCCAATGTCCTGCTTGACCTGATCTTTCAACAATCGCCAGTTACCTCCTCTCCATCGGTAAATAGATTGTTTAATATCCCCAACAACCATACTAAAATAACCTTGATCTGTTCCGTTCTTAACCAAAGGTTTAAAATTATCCCACTGAAATCCAGAAGTATCTTGAAATTCATCGATGAGGTAATGCGCATATCGCTCACCTACTTTTTCATAGATATAAGGCGTATCACTGTCATTAATGATTTTATTGAGAAAATCAGGCAAATCAGCGATCAATACCATGTCATTTTCTTCTCGAAATTTGACCAATTCTTTATTGATCTTTGACAAAATACCAAAGGTATACAAATACCTCCGAGCCTCTAGCGTTGAAAAATATAGCAATTCATTGGATACCATATACTCAACCAATTCATCATAAACAGGCCATAATTTTCCCTCTAAAAAAGAAATCAAATCTCCCGATGTTCTGTGCTCTATTGTCAACCACACTTCCAAATTTCCCATGGCCGCCTTACGTGGAGCACTTACTTCAAATTCTTGATTCGCGATTTTATAGAACAGGCCTGCAGGCCCTCCTCTTTTGCCCTTGAAATAAGACAATCCTCCTATTTCATCTAGATGCTTAATCCCTAAATCAGCTAACCTCAGACAATTAACACGATACGCATTTGAGGAATTATAGAGGGCTTTTTTTACCTGAGGAAAGTACTTCGGATCGTCACTTAATTTTAAAATAACTTCCGAATGTCTCTTAAAGTTATCCGTCAGAATTTGCCCCCCCAATTTTTCAATATCTGCCCTAAAATCCCAGCGATTACCCTCCTCTACTTTGCTTTCCGCAAATTCAATCAGCCATTTCTTAAGCTCTTTTTGTTCGGGATTTCCTATGTCAAGCAGCAATTGATCCACTACTTTTTTGATGACTTGTCCCTGATTCAAATCAACATTAAATGAACCTTGTAAGCTCATTTCCTGTGCAAAAGACCTGATTACCTGATAAAAAAAACTATCAATGGTGACAATGGAAAATCTTCCATACTGATGTAATATGCTTGATAAAACTTCTTCAGCACGTTTTTTAAGATCTGATGCTGAAAGGTGTAAGGCTGCCATCAAATCGGACTTCATTGCATGATTTTTGCCAAGACTCAGCGTCTCCAATACTTTCACAATTCGTGACTTCATCTCACTTGTCGCCTTATTGGTGAAGGTCACTCCTAAGATGTCTTTGAAGGCCATTTTATCCCTCAAGGCCAATTTGAGATACTCCAACGTCAACTGATGTGTTTTACCTGATCCTGCGGAGGATTTATAAATTTGAAAAGGCCTTGCTGTAGACATGGCTTAAAATTAGACAACCCTGTGCATTAATTCGAATATCAGATCATTCATTCAAAAAAAGCATAGGCTTTTTTAAAAGATTCCTTAATTAAGTCATTCCCTAGATTCCCTATACTTCCGATATGTGTGTGATCGATCTTTCGATTGATATGTAAATCACCTTGCTTTATCGACGCGGACACGGCATGATAAGCATCTCTGAAGGGCACTCCAGCCGTCACCCTTCTGTTCACCTCTTCAACACTGAAGATTAAATCATATTTAGGGTCATTGATCACCTCTGCCTCGATAGACAATTGAGTCGTCATGGCCGTAGTAATCTTAAGGCAGTCTTTCAATGAGAACAAAGCAGGCATAAATCGCTCTTTCAAAACTTGTAAATCTCGATGATAGCCTGATGGGAGATTTAAGAGTATCATATTAAGCTCATAGGGAAGTGCCTGTAACACGTTGCACTTGGCACGGACCAACTCAAAGCCATCTGGATTGGCCTTGTGCGGCATAATACTGGATCCCGTAGTATATTTTTTATCTACTTTTAAAAAATTAAAATTTTGCCCAGAATACAGACAAACATCCATGGCGAATTTTGACAATGTAGCAGCAATACTATTGACCGAAAATCCTACACTTTTTTCCATTTTCCCTCGCGTCATTTGGGCGTATATTGCATTCACATTGATTCCTCCAAAACCCATTTCCTCGGTAGTAGATAATCGATTTAAAGGGAAAGAGCAGCCATAGCCTGCTGCCGATCCCAAGGGGTTTTTATCCACCAATTGATAACTTGACTTGAGCTGCAATAAATCATCAAGAAGGCTTTCAGCATAGGCCGCAAACCACAAGCCAAATGAAGAAGGCATCGCGATCTGCATGTGCGTATAACCTGGCATCAAAACGTTCTTGTAACGCTCGCTCATAGCCATCAAAAGCTCAAAAAGATCTTTGATCAAGGTGGCTATTTCTTCAAGTTCTGATTTAGCAAAAAGTTTCAGCGTAGTAAGAACTTGATCATTTCGTGATCTCCCACTGTGTATTTTTTTTCCTATCTCCCCTAACTCTTCGGTGAGCAATATTTCAATTTGAGAATGGCAATCCTCTACGCCTTCACTGATTTCAAAAGTACCTGAATCAATCATTTGATCAATGTTATCAAGACCTAAGCCAATAGCAATGATCTCCTCTGATTTTAAAAGCCCTATTTGTCCCAGCATCTTTACATGCGCCCTAGAACCGATGATATCGTATTTGGCTAAATAAATATCCAACTCAGGATCTTTGCCTACGGTAAAGCGTTCAAAAATTTTATCAATAGATTCTTCTTTTTGCCACAATTTCATTTTGGTGTGATTTTGGAAAGTGTTGTGATTAAGTCAATATAGCCTTTGATGCCCTGCTTTATTTCATCTAAGTAAATAAATTCATCAGCAGAATGAGATCTTTCAGACAGGCCTGGCCCCATTTTAGCACTCGGAAAAGGCATCAAACATTGATCTGAAAGGGTAGGTGACCCAAATTGATTAATGCCCATTCTCGTTGCCGCCTGGATCAAAATATGGTCATTTGACAAGCCCGAAGGATTTAAATGGGTGGATCTGGGTCGTACTAAGCTTGAAATTTTCTGATTAATGAGAGCAAGAATTTCAGAATGGGTGTAGGCATCTGTTGTTCTCACATCTACCACAAAATGACAGGTATCGGGTATTAAATTATGCTGATAACCAGCCCCAATCATGGTAACCGCCATCTTGACCGGACCTAGTGTGGATGATTTCCTATCAAAAACATGGTTTTTAAACCATGCTACATCATGCATTGCCTTATAAATAGCATTCTCTCCTACATCACGTGCCGCATGCCCTGCTACCCCTTTTGCGTATACATCCAAAACCATCAACCCTTTTTCAGCAATAGCCATTTTCATTTCCGTAGGTTCCCCTACAAGAGCATAATCGATTGTTCCCAAATCTGCTAAAATAGACCTAAATCCATTTTCTCCTGATATTTCTTCTTCTGCCGTCGCTGCAAAAACCACATTGATGGGCAAATCAATCTCATGAAAATGGATAAAAGTATGTAACAAAGCGACCAAGGAAGCGCCCGCATCATTGCTTCCCAAACCCGATAGCTTCCCCTCCTTAACCGAAGGACAAAAGGGGTTCAAAGTATAACTCTCATTGGGTTTAACGGTATCGTGATGGGAATTAAGGAGTAAAGTGGGTTTATCCGCGTGAAAATATTTATTCCGCATCCATAAATTATGATGCTTACGCTCAAAAGAAATACCCTGAGCCTCCAACTTGTCAGACAAAAGAGCAGCGGTCTGCGCCTCTTCTTTACTCAAGCTAGGCGTGCGGATCAATACCTTAAGTAAGGCCAGCGCAGATTGATAATAATCCTCCAACTGTTCGTTAGATAATGGAAGTATATTCATGTCCCTGGGTTAATAAATTGACTTTATCGAATCTAATGATACATACTTGCGTTACACCTTGTGCAAGGGCTTGAAAGGCATTATCCAGTTTAGGAATCATTCCCTGACTGACCAAACCTTTTGACTTTAATTCAGTATAGTAGGCATGGTCTATTCGATGGATCAAAGAATCTGGATTTTGAACATCTTTCATGACGCCCGGAAGCTCGAATGCATAGATCAAATGCACTTCATACTTTTTCACCATTGCGGTGGCCATTACATTGGCAATGGTATCTGCATTGGTATTCAATAAATTCCCTTGGCCCTCATGCGTGATGGGTGCCAAAACAGGTACCAGTCCCAAATCTATAAACGAAGAGATGCGTGCCGTATTGACAAACAGGGGATCTCCAACCCAGCCATAATCAATACCACCCTGTAAGGGTCTTTTTGCTGAAAGAATGAGATTGGCATCTACACCACTCAAACCCAAAGCGTCACAATTTTCTGACTGAAGCGCAGCTACTATTTTTTTATTAAGCAGGCCAGCATAGACCATGGTTACCACATCGATCATTTGATCATCTGTCACACGTCTTCCTTCAATCATTTGGATATTTAATGAGAGTTTTTTTCCCCATTTCGTAGCTTTTGCTCCTCCTCCGTGAATAAGTATTTTAAGGCCTTCAAGGGCTTTGAATGCCATTAAAAACTGCTTCAATTTTATGGAATCATTGATGACATTACCACCTATTTTAACGATATGGAGTTTTTTTCTCATGATTTTGTCAGTAATTTTTTCAACACCAGTTGAGCTGCAAATATCCGATTATAGGCTTGGTCTTGGATAATCGAATGCTTGCTGTCCATGGCATTATCTGCGATCACTACATTTCTACGAACAGGCAAACAATGCATTAATTTAGCTTGATGGGTACGTTGTAATTTTTCTAAAGTTACCATCCATCCTTGCTGATTTTTTAGGGGTTCCCCATAATTATGATAGGATGACCAATTTTTTACGTAGATAAAGTCTGCTTCTTTAAAGGCTTCATCTTGATCATAGCTCAACGTTGCATTTTTGATGAATTGAGTATCTAATTCCATGCCCTCAGGATGCGCAATATGAAAGTCCGCATCGTAATGCTGCATCCATTGGGAAAAAGAATTGGGCACTGCCTGTGGTAGCGCTTTGACATGAGGTGCCCAAGTCATCACAACCTTAGGTCGCTTCTTTTTCTTATGCTGTTCTATGGTCATCAAATCTGCAAAAGACTGTAAGGGATGTAAGGCAGCAGATTCGAGATTGATGATCGGGACGCCCGCATATTTTTGAAAGCCTAAAAGATATTTTTCCGAATAATCTTTCTTTCTATCTAATAATGTTGGAAAAGCTCGAACACCCAAAATATCACAATACCCTCCCATGACTGCGGCCGCCTCAGTGATGTGCTCGGCAGGATCCCCATTCATAACTACACCTTGGGCTGTTTCTATTTGCCATCCTTCCTTATTCACGTTGAAAGTGATCGTTTCCATACCCAAGTTTTGAGCAGCCTTGGTGGTGCTTAACCGGGTACGCAAGCTGGCATTGAAAAAAATAAGCCCCAGCGTTTTATTAGTTCCCAGTAATTTGTCTTTATGGGGTGTTTCTTTAAGTATTAAGGCTTCACGAATCCACCCCGTGGGGTCTGGACAATCCTCAGCCGAACAAAAATGATTAGGCATACCCTACTTTTTTAAATGCTTCTAAAAAAACCACTAATTCATCCTGACTCACCCCAAGGGGGGGTAAAAGCCTGACAGTATTTGATTGCGCGGCTGATCCTACAAAAACATTTTGCTCTTTCAATAAACTATGTCTGAAAGGTTTAGAATCTCCTATCAAATCCAGTCCTATCATCAATCCTCTACCTCTTATTTGAACCAAGTTTTCTAATGATTCCAATGCTTTCCAAAGCAAGTCCCCCATAAAATTCGCATGATTAATTAATTCCTCCGAATCGATGACCTCTAGAACAGCTAGGCCGGCGGCACAGGCCAAATGATTGCCTCCAAAAGTAGTTCCGAGCATCCCAGACCATGCCTTGATATCTGGATGCATCAGGACACCCCCTATCGGAAATCCATTTCCCATACCTTTGGCAATGGTAATCAGGTCTGGCTCAACTTGAGCATATTGATGGGCAAAGAATTTGCCTGTGCGACCATAACCACTTTGGATTTCATCTACAATCAGTAAGGACCCATTTTGCTTACATAACAACTTCAACTCCTTTAAAAAAGCATCATCGGGCACTTGTATGCCCCCTACTCCCTGAATCCCCTCAATCAGTACTGCTGCTACCGATGCGTCCAGGCACTGGGCTACCGCTTTCAAATCATTTAATTTGACTCTAATAAAGCGGTCGTTTTGATTGATAGGTGCTATCAATTTGGTGGTATCAGTTGCAGTTACGGCTAACGAGGTTCTTCCATGAAACGCATTTTCAAATACAATTACTTTGGATCGCTTGGTATGAAATGAAGCAACCTTCAAGGCATTTTCTATGGCCTCAGCTCCAGAATTACATAAAAACAACTCATGATCCGTATATCCAGACATTTCCCCTAATTTTTGACTTAATTCGTCTTGAATAGGCATTTGAACTGAATTAGAATAAAATCCAAGCTGCCTCAATTGATGCTGAACACGATCAATATAATGAGGATGGCTGTGCCCAATGGATATAACGGCATGCCCACCATAAAAATCTAAATATTTCTGACCTTCTTGATCCCAGATCCAGGAACCCAGTCCGCGCACCGGATCAATATCATAGCGTGGATAAACATCAAACATCCTCATGATTTCATTTGATTTATTTTATTGAATGAGGTCATCACTCCTTTAATTAAGGAAGAACTGAATCCTTGATGCTCCATCTCATTCAACCCTTCTATCGTACACCCTTGCGGCGTAGTTACCTTATCTATTTCAATTTCTGGATGACTGTTATGCGCTAGGATTAAAGAGGCAGCTCCCTTGGCGGTTTGAACGGCTATTTTTTGAGCTTCCTCGGTATCAAAGCCCATTTGTACGCCGGCCTGCGTCGCGGCACGTAAATACCTCATAAAAAAAGCAATTCCACTGGCCCCCAATACGGTTGCGGCTTGCATTAGGCGTTCTTCAATCAATAAAGTCAACCCTAAAGCTTGAAAGAGCGGTTCAACCTTCTTCAATGCCGTATCCGTTCCCTGCATAGTCAAACAAGTCATAGATTGACCAATAGCTACCGCCGTATTGGGCATGGCACGAACGAGCTGAACTGCACCTGAAATCTTTTCTCTCAAGAAATCTAAAGAAACACCCGTAATCACAGATACTAGAATATGATCCTTGCGCAAAAAAGGGTTAATTACTTCAATCAATGCGTCAATTTGTTTGGGCTGAACACATAGAAAAATAATTTCAGATTGTTCAACTGCCTTCTTATTATCGCTAAAAACCCCGTATCCTAAGTCTCGATACTTATCGAGATGGCCAGTATGCCTTCTGGTTAAAAAAATATCTGATGGCAATTTGAGTTTCTTTTCAACAATCCCTGTAGCGATGGAAATACCTAAATTACCCGCTCCAAGTATGGCTATTTTGTTTACTGTTGTCATGATTAAAATACATTACTTTTTAAAGCCAAACCTGTAGCTTCATCTAAATCAAAAATTAGGTTCATGTTTTGAATGGCCTGCCCTGAAGCCCCTTTTAATAAATTGTCTATTACCGTAATAATAAGTACTTGATTCTCAGTTTTGGAAACATGAACCAATGCTTTATTGGTATTGGTTACCATCTTTAAATCAGGATTTTGATCGATCATATGCGTGAAAGGGTGTCCTTCATAATAATCTTTATAAATAGATTTGAGGCTAGCTTCACTTTCATCTGAATTGAAATAAGTGCTGGTGATGATGCCTCGAGTAAAGGCCCCACGATAGGGTATAAAGTTCATACGGCCAGAAAATGAAGGATTTAACTGATCGCAAGATTGGCCTATTTCCCGAAGATGTTGATGCTCAAACGCCTTGTAAACACTGGCATTATCATTCCTCCAAGAATAATGAGAAGTCGCCGTTTTGGCTTGACCGGCACCTGTTGATCCGGTAAGTCCTGATACATGAATATCCCCATGAACTACGGATGCGGCCATAGCAGGCAGTAAACCCAATTGGATGGCAGTGGCAAAGCAACCTGGATTAGCGATGTAATTGGCTTTCCGTATCCATTTTCGAGACATTTCAGGTAATCCATAGACAAATTGATGGGAGCCAGAGATTCTGAAATCTTGACTTAAATCTATGATCTTGATTGAATACAGTTCAGTGTGAGCCGCCAAGTAAGTTTGAGATTGACCGTGTCCTTTGCAAAGGAAAACTACATCTAGTTCTCGAACCTCCAGCTTTTCTTGAAACTCAGATTCAACATCAACAACCAAGTCGGTATGAATGGATGAGATTTTTTTACCTTTTTGACTTTCACTTTGTGCAATAATTTGGTCAACATTGGGATGATTACATAATATCCTGATCAACTCCCCTGCAGTATAACCTGCCGCACCTACGATTCCTATATTTAATTTATGCATCTTTTAATCCGTAGTATAATTTGGTTTGATTAGAAAAAATTTTCGTAAAGCCTTTGACTTCTGCAGCAGACCAGGCCTTATTTGTCTCACCATAGTCGGCTACAGCAGACTGCATCAAATCAAAATCAGATTGAATACCCAGTAATTGAAATCTATACGGTGCTAAGCGTATTTCAACAGTACCTGTTACATTTTTTTGTGATGAAGAAAGAAAGGCCTCTATATTTCTCATTACAGGGTCTAGGTATTGACCTTCGTGCATCAGACTTCCATAAAAAGCAGTCATTTGATCCTTAATAAACAATTGCTGCTTCGATAAGGTATGTTTCTCAAGTAAGTGATGCCCTTTGATGAGCATTAATGGCCCAGCCGCCTCAAATCCTACACGTCCTTTGATACCTATGATGGTATCTCCTACATGCACATCCCGACCAATGGCATACTTACCGCCCCTCTCATTTAAATGCTTAATTACGTCAATAGGAGTCATAATCGTACCGTTCAGGCCAACCGGCTCACCCTTTTGAAATCTTATCGCAATCACCTCAGCGTCGACCTCTTGGAGTTGATTTGGAAATGCTTCTTCAGGTAACACCCCATTTGAGGTAAGGGTTTCCATACCTCCAATAGAAGTTCCCCACAATCCTTCATTAATTGAGTACCGTGCTTTTTCCCAAACACCCTCCACGCCATGCTGCTGCAAATAAGAAATTTCTTCTTCGCGAGACAATGCCAAATCTCTGATAGGTGTGATGATCTCAATGTGAGGGCACATCGTTTGAAAAATAAGGTCAAATCTGATCTGATCATTTCCAGCCCCTGTACTTCCATGTGCAATGGCATCTACCTTCATTTCTATGGCCAAATAAGCCAACGCCATCGCTTGGAAAACTCGCTCTGCACTCACAGAAAGAGGGTAAGTATTGTTTTTTAATACATTTCCAAAGATTAAATACTTTATCCCCTGCTCATAAAAATGCGCAGTCTGGTCAATGAATTTATAGTCCGAAACACCCAATGACAAGGCTTTTTCCTGCAATTGATTCGCAGCTGTCTGATCAAATCCTCCCGTATTTATGGTGGCTGCTACCACCTCAAAACCACACTCTTTGACCAAATGCATGGCACAATAGGAAGTATCTAAACCGCCGCTGAAGGCAAGTAGTACTTTTTTCTTCATATTGATAGTTTATTATCGCCCATCTTATTCTTAATAGCTGCCCATCTACTGAGCCATTTCGACTTATTCCAGAAATGTTTTTTCTTTCCCTTGTTAATGGCTGGATTATATAACATTCCTGTGCAGAGACAGTTACTCCGGTTCTTTGTTTGTAAAATCTCATAGTTGACACAACTCTGACAGCCTTTCCAAAACGCAACATCATCGGTCAATTCACTGAAGGTGACTGGTTCATACCCCAATTCTGAATTTATTTTCATTACAGGCAATGACGTGGTTAATCCAAAGAGTTTAGCTTCAGGAAACATTTTTACGGAATGGTGAAAAGCAATCTTTTTAATTTTTTTTGCCACACCTTTGTTCCGAAATTTATGATGGATGACGAGTCCAGAATTGGCTACGTATTTGGTGTTACCCCAACTTTCTATATAACAAAATCCGACGAGCTCTCCCTGACGAGTGACCGCAATAATGGCCTTACGCTCATTTATTTTCTGTATGATGTAACTGGGTGAACGTTTGGCAATACCAGTTCCCCTTTTTTTGGCGCTCTCTTCTATCAAAGCAGATATATCATGGGCATATCCCACATGATGTGCTGAAGCGATTTGAATTACAACTGAATCCATTGCTTGGTTAAATAAATAATAAAATAATAAAAAGGTAGATGAGGGCCGACCGTTCCACGTAGGAGGTCATTTTGATATATAGGCTAACGCCTAGCCGAGAAAATCGGCCTTAACAGAAAACTGAATGCTATGTAAATGCTTGAAATCATGTTTTACAGTGCAAGAATAATATTAATTTTTAATTTTATCTAAAAAAAGAGAGAAAAAGGGTGTAAATGATTTAAAAAAAAGAAGATAAGTGTTTTAGGAGCTGCTATGCTTAATAATTTACTCCTTTTGATCAAGTGTCTATTTCTAAAACTAATCAAATTGGCACGTTCGTAACAACTGAATTTTGAATAAAAAATTCTCTCTTCCAAACCACTGATTGTTCAATGGGATACTTTTTCACCTTATCGTCTTCGCGAGAAATGCTTGGTAAACAAATAAAAATAGCTTGGATAAAGTGCCTACCGCTCAAATAATAATAGCTGATATATAAGTTACTCACCCCAAATTATACATAAATTAATATATAATCAATTGACTTATCAAATGAGACTCAGAGGACTAATCATACTAATTGGCTTGCTTTTGGTCAATATTCAAGTGTTTTCGCAAGAAACTGTAACACCGAACGATGTTCACGACGAACGCGTCCATGACTATGCATTTATAAATGCTCACCTGTTTGTTGACTATCAAACCGAAATTAAAAATGCGACTTTACTGATAAAAGAGGGTAAAGTCATTCAAATGGGAGCCAACCTTACTGCTCCTTTGGATTATATCTTGGTTGACCTCAAGGGTAAGTATATTTATCCTTCTTTAATTGACCTACATACCCATTATGGACTTCCGAAAGCAGCGCTTGCTAAATCCAGAGGATTTACCGGTGCAGAGCAAATGCTAACCAAAACTCCCGGAGCCTATAATGCTAATGAAGCCATCAAATCAGATTTTGATGCAAGCGAAGTGTTTAACAATAATGAAAAAACCGCCACAATCTTCCGTAAAATAGGTTTTGGATCAGTCCTTTCCTTTAGGGCAGACGGTATTGCACGAGGTACCTCAACTTTTACGACCCTTGGAGATAATCCAAATAAAAACATCCTTATTCAAAACGCTGCCGCCCATTACTCTCTTAACAAGGGAACCTCTAAACAATATTATCCAGGTTCCACCATGGGCTATATTTCCTTGTTACGTCAAACTTATTTAGATGCCGCATGGTACGGGCAGTTCAACCCGCGCCCCTTTTTAGATCAATCACTTGAGGCATGGATCGCTGGACAAAATTTGCCCCAATTTTTTGATGCCGGTGGATGGATCAATGTACTGAGGGCAGATAAAGTTGGTGATGAATTTGATATCCAATATGTAATAAAAAGTGGTGGAGATACTTACAAAAGAATTGAAGAAATTAAAGCAACCGGAGCCACGCTCATTGCACCTATAAATTTTCCAGAAGCCTACGATGTAGATGATCCAATTGATGCCCTTTCGGTCTCGTTGGCCGATATGAAACATTGGGAATTGGCTCCCTCAAATTTAGCAAGACTCGAAGCAGCTGGTATCAACTTTGCCATAACAAGTGATGGACTTACTAAAAAATCAAATTTTCTGAATCAAATGCGTAAAGCCATAGATCATGGACTTTCTGAGTCAACGGCACTTAAAGCCCTGACGCATACACCCGCTAAACTGATCCAAATAGATGATCAATTAGGTTCGTTAAGACCTGATATGCTGGCCAATTTCATTATTACCTCTGGTAAATTATTCGATGAAAAAACCATTATATATGAAAATTGGGTTCAGGGAAAAGCTTATCGTTTCCAGTCATTGAGTACAGAAGATTATCAAGGGAAGTATACCCTAACCTTAGACAATAAAGATTACCAAATGACGATCACTGGCGCGGCTGGGTCAGAAAAAGCCCAACTTATCCTCAATGACTCCGTTACGCATGAGATAAAATCAGCGTTAACAGCCACTTTAGCTGCCTTTAGCTTTCCTCTAAATAAAAAAACAATCAGATTATCAGGCTGGCGAACCGATTCAGGTTGGAAAGGAACCGGTCAATTAGCTGATGGCAAATGGATCCAATGGAACTCCACGCGCACAAGTGATTTAGATCCAAAACAAGAAAAAAAGAAATTGACTACCCCTCCAACAGATGCTCTAGGTCCGGTAATCTTTCCATTTGTCGCGTTTGGTAATGAGACCCATCCACAACAACATACTTTACTTATAAAAAACACTACCGTATGGACCAATGAAACCATGGGAATCTTGGAGGATACAGATGTATTATTAAAAGAAGGGAAAATTTCAGAGATAGGTAAAAATCTCCAAGATCCTTCAGCTCTGGTCATTGATGGCCGTGGAAAACACTTGACCAGTGGCATTATTGATGAACATAGCCACATCGGAGGTGGGGGCAATGATCGAGCCACTAACTCATCCATGGTTCGCATAGGAGATCAGCTGAATTCCGAAGATATTAATATTTATCGAGCCCTAGCTGGCGGCGTTACGGCGGTTCAAGTACTTCATGGTTCGGCCAATCCGGTCGGGGGTCAATCTGCCTTGATCAAGTTGCGTTGGGGAGTAGCTCCAGATGACTTGAAAATCAAAAATGCAGATGGCTACATCAAATTTGCCTTAGGTGAAAACGTAAAAAGATCACGAAATCCCAGTTCTACCAGATTTCCCCAAACCAGAATGGGTGTAGAACAAGTGTATATGGATGGATTCACCCAAGCCCTCGCCTACGATAAGGTGTGGTCTGTCTACGATGAGCTTCCAAAAAAATCAAAAATTAATATTCATCAACCTAGGCGAGATTTGGTAGATGAAGCCATGATGGAAATCATTAACAAGGAGCGCTTCATCACTTGCCATTCTTACGTTCAATCTGAGATCAATATGTTGATGAAGGTCGCAGAGCAATTCAATTTTAACATCAATACCTTCACGCATATCTTGGAAGGATATAAAGTTGCTGATAAAATGAAAGCCCATGGCGCCGGTGCTTCAACCTTTTCTGACTGGTGGAATTACAAATGGGAAGTACGTTATGCCATTCCATATAATGCTGCTATCATGTACACTGAGGGGGTCGTTACGGCCATCAATTCAGATGATTCCAACAGCGGAAGAAGACTGAACCAAGAAGCAGCAAAATCCGTGAAATATGGAGGACTATCTGAAGAAAATGTATGGAAAATGGTTACGCTAAATCCCGCTAAATTACTTCATTTGGATGACCGTATGGGAAGTGTCAAAGTAGGTAAAGATGCCGATATCGTCCTATGGACAGATCATCCCCTTTCTGTTTATGCTCAAGTAGAAAAAACCATTGTTGATGGCATTGTCTATTTCGATATGGAAAAGGACAAAAGCTCCGGAGCGATGATCCATTCAGAGCGTGCTAGACTCATTCAAAAGATGAAAAATGCAAAGAACAGTGGTGCCCCTTCGAAGCTTCGAAGCTCGGAAATATTTATTGAATTTGATTGCGATGATGACCACCTGGCTATCTCATTTGATCTGGATACAAAAGACTAAATAAAAGACATTAGCTCCATTACATATAATATATTAAACATGAAGAAAATTATTAATCTCTCTCTCGGAATATGGATGACCTTTTCAGTCATCGCGCAAGTACCTGTACCTGCATCCTCCCAAAATCAACCCATCCTACTTGTAGGAGGGGTGGCCCATATAGGCAATGGAGAAGTGATTCAAAACTCATTGATCGGATTTGATAAAGGGAAAATAACTCTGGTTAATGAATCATCAAATAATGTTACTGATTCCTCTGGATTTAAAGTAATTGACATTACCGGAAAGCACGTTTACCCAGGATTCATACTCCCCAACTCACAGATAGGATTACAAGAAGTAAGTTCGATAAGAGCCATGAGCGATATGGACGAACGCGGAGAAATGAATCCCAATGTAAGATCCGTTATATCATATAATACAGATTCGGAATTTATTCCAACCTTTCGATTTAATGGTATTTTAGTTGCGGAAACGACCCCCGTGGGTGGCCGAATTTCTGGGACCTCATCTGTCATGGAAATGGAAGGTTGGAATTGGGAAGATGCAGCGCATACTGTGGATATCGGTATCCACATGAATTGGCCCTCAAAGATGAATCGTAAATTTGATTACAACACTTATACGGCAAAAATGGAGCCCAATAAAAAATATGATGGGTCCATTGCTTCTTTGAAAGAACTTTTTAAGGATGCCTCGGCTTATGGAACTAAATTAAACCCATCGGTCAACCTAAAATTAGCCGCACTTCAAGGACTTTTTAATGGAAATTTAATCCTATTTATTCATGCCGGAACGTCTAAGGAAATCATAGAAAGTGTTCTTTTTACAAAGGAAATAGGCGTCCAAAAAATGGTACTCATTTCTGGCAGTGCTCTTTTGAATATAGTAGGGTTTTTAAGAGAGCATGATATTGGAGTGATTATACCCCCTACACACAGTATGCCTAGTAGGGTAGATGAAGACGTTTATGGACCTTATAAACTCCCCTCTCAATTGTTTGAAGCAGGACTCACTGTATCGCTTTCACATCGTGGTATGCTTGCCCATGGAAGAAACCTGCCTTTCTTTGCGGGAACGGCAGCTGCTTACGGTTTAGATAAAGAAGAAGCCTTAAAAATGATTACTTCTAACACAGCTAAGCTCCTAGGTATCGATGATCGCCTAGGCACGTTGATGATAGGCAAAGATGCAACGCTATTTGTCTCTGAAGGAGATGCTTTAGATTTTAGAACCAATATTTTGTCCCATGCCTTCATCAGTGGAAAACAAGTAACCCTGAATAATAAACAACAAGAATTATATCAAAGATTTTCTAAAAAATATGGCCATATAGACTGATGTCCTAAACGGGTATGGAATCCGAAAAGTATTGGATTCTGAATCCATTTAAGTTCAGGTCGTCTGTTTACTTCTATGTAAGCTGAGCCATCACGATGCCAAAAAAAATACTGCTGATTACCGCAGATACTATGTCTCAGACCCCAAACACTTGCAATAGATATGCACAGAACACCCGCATTACAAAATAGAAAAAGGACTGAAAATACTTCCTTAAAGTTAAAGGGCAATGCCAATAAAAGCCTTAAAGGCCAAGCCCATAAGACCTGTAATCAGCATGGTAATTCCCAAGCCTTTGAGTCCAGAAGGAACCATGGAGTATTTTAATTTTTCTCGGATCGCTGCCAGGGCTATGATGGCCAAGAAAAATCCAAAACCAGATCCGAAGCCGTATGACGCAGCCTCAATGATGTTGTAATCTTTCTGAACCATAAACAATGAAGAACCCAAAATAGCACAGTTCACAGCAATTAAGGGTAAAAAAATACCCAATGATCCATAAAGAGCTGGCGAAAGTTTTTCAATAATCATCTCCACCAATTGCACCATAGATGCAATTACAGCAATGAACATAATGAATTGAAGAAAAGTCAAGTCAATAGACTCAAAGCTTCCATCTATCCATGTCAAGGCCCCTTCTTTAAGCACATATTCTTGGAGCAACCAATTAACGGGTACTGTTAATGTGAGTACAAAAACTACCGCTAACCCAAGACCAAAAGCTGTTTCTACTTTTTTAGATACTGCCAAAAATGAACACATACCTAGATAATAGGCAAAGATCATGTTGTCTATAAAAATACCTCTAAGTGCTATATTAAAAACTTCCATTATGCTCTGTTCTATTAATGTTCTACGTATCCTGACTTTGACCTTTGAATCCAAATGAGAATGCCTAGTACGACAAACGCACCTATTGAGTCGACCATCAGACCATTAGTTGGGAACGTCGTCCAGCCTATGGCTTCAAAAATTTTGAAGTCAAAGATGGAACCTGAACCTAATAATTCTCTGAAAAAGGCAACCGTTAATATGATCCAGGCATAGCCAAATCCCGAGCCTAAACCATCTAATATGGAATCGTAGGGCTTGTTGGCCATAGCAAAAGCTTCGAGACGGCCCATCACGATACAATTGGTAATGATCAGCCCAACATAAGCACCCAAAACTTTGTACATATCGTAACTGTAAGCTTTTAAAAATTCACTCACCAATGTCACTAAAGTCGCTACTACGGCCAATTGGACAATAATTCTGATCCTACCAGGAATCAAGTTTCGCATCAATGAAATGATTAAATTAGCAAATACGATAACAAATACTACCGCGATTGACATCACCAAAGTAGGCTCTAACTTCACGGTAACGGCCAAAGCGGAGCAAATACCCAATACTTGGATCGTAATAGGATTGTCATCCGACAATGGATCAGTAACAATATTCTTCCTCCTTTTCGATAAAAAAGGTTCAGCAGGTTTTTTTTCTACCTCTAATTCTTTTTCTACTACCGTCGCTTCAGCACTCATATTAATCTCATTAGTCGTTTTCTAGTTAATTGCAATTCCATTCTGACCCTTCGTATTCATGATAAAACTTTGATAACAACCCAAATATTCTTTCAACATTTTATTGACCCCTTTGGCAGTTATGGTCGCCCCAGAAAGGCCGTCAACCTCGTGCATGCTAAGACCTGTAATCCCTTCTCCCTTTACCATAGTAATAGATTCTAAATTACCATCATCACTAAATATTTTTTTGTTTTCCTTATAACGATGTCTGACCTTTTCTTCGGTAATTCTAGCACCTAATCCAGGAGTTTCTCCTTTGTGATCAAAGGCAACTCCCTTTACCGTATTGAGATCCGATTCCAAAGCAACATAACCAGAGATCCAATCCCAAAGGCCCAATCCAAACATAGGAAAAACATAGGCTTCAACGACATTGGGATCCAATTCATTTAATATCATGTAAATGGGGTACAATCGCTCCTCTCTATCTATTTTGTGGTTTTTTTGCGCATTTACCTTTTCCGCAATCAACGGATTACCCTTGGAATCTACAGAAATAATCTCACCTTTAATGTCAACCACAATTGATTTTACGCGGTCTTTATATAGACTGAACACCTCTTCAGGTGTTTTGAAAGTTGAGATATCCATTACGGCACCTAAAATTTTCTTTTTAGTATCTAACTCGACTTGTTTATCTTGAGCAGGCTTTAACAAGACTGAGGTCAGAGACATGGCTCCACCTATCAAAACAGTCATGATTGCGGAAAAGGCTAGGATGTAAATATTAGATCGTTGCACGTTTTAATCTTCTTTTTTTGTGAGCTTCTACTACGTAATAATCAATTAAGGGCGCAAATACATTCATAAAAAGTATTGCCAACATAATACCTTCAGGATAAGCCGGGTTAGAAATTCTAATGATCACCGTAAGCACGCCAATCATGAATCCATAAATCCACTTGCCTGTCTCAGTTTGTGCAGCAGAAACCGGATCGGTAGCCATAAACACTGCTCCAAAAGCCAATCCTCCAACCACAAGATGGTAATGCGCAGGCATCAACATAAAACTGTTTGTCCCCGCTAGATTATAAATCATTCCCATCACCCAGGCACCTCCAAATACGGATAAAATAATCTTCCAACTTCCAACGCCTGTAAGGACTAATATGGTCGCACCAATTAAGCACATAAGCACTGAGGTTTCACCAATACTTCCAGGTATGACCCCCAAGAATAAATTCCAAAAATCAAACATTCCTCCATACCAATGCCCACCAAGGCCGGCCATCATTTCTGTCCCATTCGCTGCGGCTGCGGCTCCATATGACAATAGAGTGGCTCCTGAAAAACCATCAACGGCCACCTGATCTCCTAGATAAGTCCAAACCATATCTCCTGCTATTTGAGAAGGATATGCGAAATAAAGAAATGCACGAGAGGTTAACGCAACATTAAGAATATTCATACCTGTCCCTCCAAAGACTTCTTTGGCGATAATAACACCAAATACCGTCGCCATAGCCACTTGCCACAAAGGAATAGTTGCAGGCATTACCAAAGGGATAAGAATACCTGTCACCAAAAAGCCCTCTTCAATAGGATGATTCCTGATTACACAAAAAGTAAACTCTACTCCCAGGCCTACGCCATAAGAAACAATTAAGATAGGCAAGACTTGGCCTGCTCCCAGCAAAAATTTACTTATGAAAGTAGCATCAACAACTCCAATAGCGAGAAAATGTTGATGGCCTACGTTCCACATACCAAATAGCAAACATGGAATTAAAGCAACGATCACAGTAAACATGACTCGCTTTAAATCTGCAGCATCCTTGACCTGAACACCTGTAGGGCCTGTAGTAAGACTCGGCTTAAAAAAAATCGTTCTATGTCCCTCGTATAGGGTATGTAACTTTTCATATTTAGCACCCTTCTCAACATGAGGTTTGATGCTATCAAATAAATTTTGTAATAATTTCATTAATCAGCTATTTCGAATGAGTTCAATTCCTTCTCTTACAATGGCTTGAATGTCATTTTTGGAGACGTCTATGTATTCACACAAGGCAACATCTTCTTCAATGACTTCATATATCCCTAATGCTTCCATTTCATCGTAATCATTTGAAATGATCGACTTGAACAAATAAGTAGGTAGAATATCCATGGGTAATATTTTCTCGAAAGCACCAGAGATCGTAAAATTTCTTTGTTCACCATTGGTGTTGGTATCTAACACCTTCTCTTTTTTGGGGATTAAAAAAGAAAACAAACCAAAAGCTTTGTGAAAACTTAACTTCTTAAAGCTTGGCAACATCCAACCCAGAAATTCTTCTTCATCTCCTTCTGGAATAACCGCTATTTGGTTATGGAAATGGCCCAAATACCCACGAACACCTACATGTTCGCCGCTCAGTACATTTCCCGAAATAAATCTAGCATTCGTTTTTTTAAAATTTTCAGCCACTAGTTTATCCAAACAAGCCCCTGAATAAGTCTTGACATAATGTGGGTGAATTATTTCGGAGCCCGTAATGGCAATCAACTTTGAAGCGTCGTAAGTGCCCTCCATAAATAAAGTTCCTATTCGCGCAACTGACAGCGGGTCGATGGTCCAAACCTTATCATTTTTACCAATAGGTTTGATGTGATGTATTTGTACGCCAACATTTCCAGCTGGATGCGGGCCTGAAAATTTATTGATGTTCACCGGATCCAAACCACTGAAAACGCTCGGTATTTCAGAAGCATCTAAATTCACGTGTATGTTTCCTTTGGCTAACTTGCTTAAAATAGCGATTCCCGACTGAAATACCCTTTCTTTCCCGCGCAATAAATAAGCCATATCTGGAGCACAAGGATTTGAATCAAATGCCGAAATGTAAATAGCAGAAGGTTCATCCGATGGATTGGCCAATACTCCAAAGGGTCGTTGAATAAACGAAGGCCAAATGCCGCCGGCAGTTAAAGCAGCTATTGCTTCCACTCTCGTCAGATTATTAATGTCTGTTTTTGTATATTTCTTAAAAGCCTTGTACTCAATATTTTTATCCGCTAGAATACGGATTTCAATAATTTTTCTTCTTTCACCTCTTATAATCTCACTGATTTCCCCACTCACAGGTGCGACAAACAGCACCTCCTCGCTTCCTTTGTCAAAAAAAAGTGGGTCCCCTGCCTTCACATTTTCACCAACCGATACGAGCAGCTTTGGCTGTACTAAGCCTTTGAAATCACTAGGTTTAACAGCAAAAGAATCAGGCTGACTGATCTTGTGCTCTTCTAGAAGAGCACGACCGACCAAGGGAATGTTAAACCCTTTATTTAGATGAAATGTTTGAGGCATGGATAGAACTTTATGATCTTCTTCAATATTCCGACAAAATTAATAATAAATCTTTAAAAAAATAAGATAACAAGTCAACTAAATGCTTTTAATCAATTAATAAAAAATAATAAGTCCGATCCGCTCAACGCAATAAATAATTGGACACTTGCTCCATCAACCAATTCGGAGTGGAAGTCGCCCCACAAATTCCAATATGATCGGTATGTTTCAGCCATTCTTCCTTAATTTCATGCTCATTTTCAATAAAATAACTGCGCGGATTTTGTTTAAGGCAAACTTGATAAAGTGCCTTTCCATTCGAACTTTTTTTACCAGATACAAAAAGAATTACATCGTGTTGTTTAGAGAATTTTTCTAATTGAGGCTCTCGATTAGATACCTGTCGACAAATACTATCATTTGCCTTAAATTCACCTTCAATGAGTTGCCCTTTTTCTTGCATTATACGACCCTCAATGAGCGACTTCATATGATAAAAGCCCTTAGTGCTTTTTGTGGTTTGACTGTACAAAATAATCGGCCTGGACCAATCGATGGACTCTAGATCTTTTTCCTCCATCACCACAATCGCCTCATCATTGGTTTGACCAATCAAACCGATCACTTCAGCATGTCCTGGTTTACCGTAAATGACGACTTGCCCATTTTTTTCTTTGACTTGATCAAAAGAATTTTTCACTCTGTTTTGAAGCTTGAGTACAACCGGACAAGACGCGTCAATCAACTCAATGTTGTTGGTTAAAGCCAATTTATAGGTCTCGGGAGGCTCGCCATGTGCCCTTATCAATACTTTTGCATCATGAATTTTCTTTAAATCTTCATGATTAATTATTTTTAGGCCTTTCTCCTCCAGACGCACCACTTCCATACTGTTGTGTACAATATCTCCCAAGCAATATAAAGTCCCTCCATGATCCATTTCATCCTCAGCCATCTGTATGGCAAATTCAACACCGAAACAATAACCTGAATTAATATCTATTTCAACCCTCATAAATAATTTTATTGGCTAAGTCTATGATTTCTTTCACTTGATCATCAAAGGTAAGATAGCTACTATCCAATGTAATTGCATCTTCCGCCTTGATCAATGGACTATCTATTCTCGTAGTATCTAAATGATCTCTTGAATCAAGGTTTTTTTTAATCTCTTCCAAAGTAACTTGAATTCCTTGCTCCTCAAGTTCCTTCTGTCGACGCTTGGATCTGATATCCAAATCGGCGATCATAAATATTTTAAGGGCGGCATCAGGAAACACCACCGTACCGATGTCTCTCCCATCCATTACCATACTTTTATGGAGCCCCAGAGTTTGTTGCCTACTGACTAATTTTTTTCTAATCAAGGGCTGGGCCGCAATTTGACTCACAATTTCATTAATTTCTGGAAGCCTGATTTGATGATCCATGATTTGATCATTTAAAAAAATTTCTGAAGCATTCAGCGACTTATTGAAACGGAAAGAGATTATAATTTCATCTAACGCTTTAATCACTTTTTCTTCCTCGACAAAATCAATTTGATGATTTATGAAATAGCGAGCAACACATCGGTACATCGCACCTGAATCAATATAGGTATATCCCAAAGCGCTGGCTACCTCTTTGGCAGTTGAACTTTTTCCTGTCCCCGAAAAACCATCGATCGCTATAACAATACCCCTCATCAGCAATCCTTGACAGGGCAGTTAGATTTGCCTGGCTTCATTTTACCTTTGTAGCGCTGTTGACCCGGATTGTTTTTACAACTTTCCAAAGGAGCTACAACCAATATTAACAACAACAGGGTGACCAGATAAAAACCATATCGTTTTAAAGAATATCTCATTAAAAACTATTTACCTGCATTTCCCTATTTACTTTTTTAATCAGCCCTTGTAAAACATTACCTGGACCTGACTCATAAAAAGAAGTCGCTCCATCTTTAATCATCTGTTCTACACATTGGGTCCATTTTACCGGAGAAGTCAATTGCGCTATGAGGTTAGACTTGATTCCCAAAACATCTGTATTCCCTTTTGCATCCACATTTTGATAAATAGGACATCTTGGAAACTTAAATTCAGTAGCTGCAATGGCTTCTGCCAACTCAGTACGAGCCGGTTCCATTAAAGGTGAATGAAACGCTCCGCTAACCGGAAGAAGTAATGCCCGCTTGGCACCCGCCGCTTTCATACCTTCACAAGCCAAATTGACTGCTGCTATTTGACCCGAGATCACCAATTGACCCGGACAGTTGTAATTGGCTGCAACCACAACGCCTTCAGTTTCAGCACAAATCTCTTCGACTTTCTCATCGGCAAGTCCAATAATTGCCGCCATCGTTGAAAGTTCTTGTTCGCAGGCCTTTTGCATGGCTAATGATCGCTGCGCGACCAATCTCAATCCATCCTCAAAATCAAGCACCCCATTGGCCACCAAGGCTGAAAATTCTCCTAAAGAATGACCTGCGGTCATTTCTGGTGAAAAATCATCCTTACTCAACGCATTGATGATGCTATGTAAAAATACAGCTGGCTGAGTTACTTTGGTTTGTTTTAAATCTTCTGATGTACCCTCAAACATGATTTGGGTAATCTCAAAGCCCAGTATTTCATCGGCTTGTAAAAAATATCTTTTTGCTACGGGGTTTGTCGCAAACAATTCTTTGCCCATCCCAGAATACTGTGCCCCTTGTCCGGGAAATACAAATGCACGCATAGGTTATCTTTAAACTTTAATTTGGTACAAATCTAGCAAGGATGGATCAATCCAAAAACCTTTGTGCAAGTTCTGGAGTCGGTATTTTGCATTTTTCCTGTCGCCCAAACCATAAATATCTGTATTTAGCAATCAAATCATAAAAGTAATCGGTAATTACAGTAGGTAAAAAACCAAAAACATAAATCCATCTCCACTTCCATGAAAAGGACTCAGCAACTTTAAATACTGCGGCACTCTTTTGAAACACTTGATGGTCCACAAACAAGTAAATGGTATTCATCTCCAAGCTCGCTGCAGGTAGATTATTCTTTGATAATATTTTTTGAGCAAACTGAGATTGCAAGGATGCAAATTTATAATGGTTGAGAGCGTCTTGATCAATAATGAAGTTCACTGCCCCGATGCAAAGATTACATACTCCGTCGAACAACAAGACCGGCGGATCTATTTGAGTAGTTGAATCCATCCTTTATACGTCTTTTCCTGTTGGCCACTCGGCAATACATCAAAGGTTACTTCTGAGACATAAAAATATACGCCTGCGGCCAGCGGTGAGCCCGCGTTGTTTTTCCCATCCCAATGGATAAATATCGAGGGCTCTTTTTCGTACTGAAGGTCAAAAACTTCTTTGCCTGTTCGATCGAAAACCTTGAAGGAGACTGCTAATATGAAGCGAGGACAATTAGAGTTCTCGAAACCTAAATTCGATCCTCCCGTGTTGTAGAGCGGCGTAAAGGTATCATTGAAACCATCGCCATTGGGCGAAAAAGCATTGGGCAGATTAAACTGAGGACAATTATCGATGCAACTCGTATTTGAAAAATCGCTTTCATTCAATGACCGATCCACCGCCGTGATACGATAACAACCTTTAAAAGAATTTAATATTAGGTGCTGATAGCTGGTTTCTACGGTACTATCGAGCAAATAAAAATCTTGATCCAAGCCCGTAGGACTAAAATAAACTCGGAAATAGATCACATCATCATCACATTGCGTGCTCTCATTCTCCACCCATGAAATCATATTTTCATAAGTCACCTCCAAACAATCAGCCGTATCGTCGCCAGACACGCAATCATAAAGATTAGATACTGAAACTCCCAAAGGAGCGCAAGGAGCTATGTTGTCATTGGGCTGTGCACATACTACTTGTGAGTTATTGACCAAAGGAGCCGGTAATATCGGATTGTCATATCCCCCATAAGTAGTAAGGGCATAGCAATAAATCAATTCGTCATCCAGTACCGTATTGTTGAAGCGACCGTCATCCAAGTAATTAAATCCATTTTCTGAAATTTTTACCGAATCGATCAGGATCATTAGATCAGGATTGCTCATGTTCACACGGTCTCGGTAAACATAATGATAAGGATAGGCCAATATATTGTTTGACCAAGGGACATTCGCTTGCCATGAAAGCTCGACAGCACTCAAAAGAGGCTTTGGGTTTAATTGGACCGAAGAGGCCACCGCAGAAGAATCTACAAATAAATTATTGGCATCAAATAAGGCAATCCGATAGGCATAGGCATAGCCTGCAGTATTGAGATCCATCTGATCAACAAACAAAGTATCTGATATTTTTTCAGCAACCAATACTTCATCATTTAAGTAGAATCCTGCCGCTCTATAAAGCGAATACGCGTAGGGTGAGGGAAACGTTGTTGCATCAATCTCATACGGCGGTGTCCAATCTATTTTAATCCGCCCATCTTCAGAGGTTTCCAGTACATCGACATGGGTAATCACCGGTGCATCCGTCTCTAGTGTCAAACATACTTCCTCAGAGATATAACTGGTCCCACGACCCGGGTTTGGGAATTGCGCTACGATTCGATAGCAATAGTTGGCTCCCGGAGCCAGCCTTTCATCAATGAATGTCGTTTCTGAGGTAGGTATTTTTGCTATTAAACTATAGCCAGAATAGGGAGGCATGCCTACTTCGCAATCATCTATTCTTAAATCAAAATCTCCCACACGCCTCCAAATTTCTATTTCATTGGCATTACTACAGACATAATTGTCCCAAGCAAGTTCAATTGACCTTCCAGATTTAGGCACTAGAGCCAACCCTTGCGGGGCAGGCCCCACTATGGTGATTTCCCAAGTACCGAACTCGGTCAACGTCGGACCTACTTTAATATTATTCTCGATCGGATTATCTGCCACTTTGAATTGCACTTCATAGGCTCTTTCTCTGATGTGGCCACAAAAAGTATTCCATTCAAAATTTAATTTTCCTGGCGTATCTTGAAAGGTAGCAGGAAAAGAATTGGGACTTTCATAGGTTGCCGGTGAGTTGATCTCAAATGGTCCTCCAAAAGCTTCTATTTTCACCTGATGTCCGTCTGGATCTATGCCCACTATGGCCTGCAGCACCTGATCTCCAGCCGTAACACAAATAGGATCTGGGATTTCTAGTTCAGGTTTTTCATTATCTCCCTCATAAATAATGATCTGCATGTCCCTCGTTACATAACCCAAACGATACCATTTTCCCCCTATCTGCCTCCACTCCTCAATCCTAAAAGCGACATTATATTCTGCACATTCAGACACCCCATCTGGGCAATCTGATGATTCTAAATTAAAAATATCTCCTGGAGCATCCCAAATAAGATCCCCGTAAGCCGCATCTAAATCCAAAATAGGAGGCGTTAAATTTTCACTGCCTTGACCAAAATTGGTATAAAAATCGGGATGATTCAGCGGTCTGTAAAGGACCACTTCTAAGTTTTTTCCCATTTTGGGGATCACCAAATAATAGGCAAGACTGTCTCCATCAATATCAAAAGCTCCTGCATTGTGAATGAATCGAGCACCGGGAATCCCTTCATCAATCGGAGGAACGGTCAATACAGGCGTGTTATTGACTCCGAAAAAAGGATCTATAATGATGAGCGTTTCGGTGTAAAATGGAGTATTTAGAGAATTTTCCATATTGGAAATGCCTCCATTTCTGTTGTCCTCGGAATAACTCACAATATAGCTGTTGGGTGCTTGATATGTATGGATCAACGTAAACTCTGCACGCACAATATTGGCCGTTATTTGGGATTCTAACACGTCAAAATCTCCTGAAATTACTGTACCATCGCCAAAATCAAAGTCGCCTCCACCAAAGTCAATACCTGTATCGGTATCCCTATATCCAATGAAAGTAAATTCATATTCGAATGTCAAATTACTGATCCTTCGAGCGATCACTTCTCCCGCTCTGATGTGCGAGGCATTGACCGCTTCCATGCAAAATAGATGCATTAAAAAAAAAGCTATTAAAAATTTAACGAAATTCATAGTTAATAAACGCTATTTCTATCATTTACTCTAAAATAAACGCCTTAAAAAAAATCAAATTATAATAGATCAAACCTCAACACCATAGCCATCGAAATGAAAATGTTTTTCCTTATTAAATTAAGTACAAGAATAAGGCCAAAAACGATATAATCAAGTTGAAAAAAGGCGAAAATATCATTTTTTCTGCAATTACCTGGTAAAGTGAAATCAAATTAGCCTAGATCATTGGAAGATAACCAATCTAAACATAACTTTGATTTTGACGTGATCAACCCTAAAATTAAATGAGCACAATGAGTTTTATATCGAGTTCAATTGGAAAAAAAGTGGCCATGTCACTATCTGCCTTTTTCCTTATCTCTTTTCTACTTTTACACGTGGCCATCAATTTGTTATCAGTGGTAAGTGCAGAAATGTACAATGAAGCTTCGCACTTTATGGGTACCAACCCCATTATACAGTTGGTTATGCAGCCAATTCTCATCTTCGGCGTTTTATTCCATTTCACCATGGGATTTGTGCTCGAATTTCAAAATAAGAGTGCCAGACCTATCAAATATGAAATGAAAAATGAAAAAGGAAATTCCAGTTGGATTTCTAGAAATATGATCTATTCAGGACTGGTCATTTTGGCTTTCTTGGGACTCCATTTTTATGACTTCTGGATTCCTGAAATCAAATATAAATATATTGAATTTCAAGCCCCAGACGAACATAGATACTTTGCTGAATTGGTACATAAATTTGAAGATCCAATGCGGGTTGGTTTTTATGCTATCTCTTTCATTTTATTGATGATGCATTTATTGCATGGTTTTCAATCAGCATTTCAATCTTTGGGTGTCAACAATAAGTTTACACCCGGTATTAAAAAGATGGCTTGGGCTTTTTCAGTGGCTGTCCCACTGGCCTTTGTATTTATTGCCCTTTTCCATCACTTAAGACATTAAATCCAAATGCTCAATAATCATATATGACGCTGATTTTTGAACTAAAACACATTAAGTAATACTGATATGAAAATAGGAGCAAATTTTCCTGCGAAAACACCAGAGGGTCCTATTGAGGACAAATGGACTTCATATAAGAATAAAATAGATCTGGTCAACCCAGCCAATAAACGGCTCATAGATATTATTGTAGTCGGTACAGGATTGGCCGGGGGCTCAGCCGCAGCCTCTTTGGCCGAATTGGGTTATAATGTCAAAGCCTTTTGTTTTCAAGATTCTCCACGTAGGGCACATTCTATCGCCGCACAGGGCGGCATTAATGCCTCAAAAAATTATATGGGAGACGGTGACTCAGATTATCGCCTTTTCTACGATACGGTCAAGGGGGGTGACTACAGGGCCAGAGAAGAAAATGTTTATCGCTTAGCAGAAGTATCCGGCAATATCATTGATCAGTGTGTTGCACAGGGTGTCCCTTTTGCTAGAGATTATGGGGGTTTGTTAGACAATCGCTCTTTTGGTGGCGTTTTGGTCTCTCGAACTTTTTATGCCAAAGGTCAAACCGGTCAACAATTGCTATTAGGTGCCTATTCGGCAATGAACAGACAGATAGCGAGGGGTAAAATAAAGATGTACAACCGTCACGAGATGATGGATTTGGTAATCGTAGATGGTAAAGCAAGGGGAATCATTGCCAAAAACTTGATCACAGGTGAACTTCAAAGATACTCGGCTCATGCCGTAGTGATCGCCTCAGGAGGTTATGGTAATGTCTTCTATTTATCCACCAATGCCATGGGTAGTAATGTTTCGGCAGCCTGGAAAATTCATAGAAAAGGCGCTTGGTTTGCCAATCCTTGCTTCACTCAAATACACCCTACTTGTATCCCCGTATCCGGAGATCACCAGTCGAAGTTGACTTTGATGTCAGAATCTTTAAGAAATGATGGCCGAATTTGGGTACCTGCCAAGGAAAAAGATGTAAAAGCAATTCGATCAGGAACACTGAAGCCAACGGCAATCGCAGAGGCAGATAGAGATTATTTTTTGGAACGTCGCTATCCGGCCTTCGGTAATCTCGTGCCCAGAGATGTGGCCTCAAGAGCTGCCAAAGAAAGATGTGATGCTGGGTTTGGTGTAAATGCTACCGGCGAAGCGGTCTATTTAGATTTTGCTGCGGCCGTAATAAGATATGGAAAAGAAAAAGCTCTGGTTACGCACCAAGATGCCAACAACGAAGCCCTAGTTCTTGAATTAGGGAGAGAAATTATTGCCACTAAATATGGCAACCTTTTCCAGATGTATGAAAAAATAGTTGATGAAAATCCTTATGAAACCCCAATGATGATTTACCCTGCGGTGCACTACACAATGGGCGGCGTCTGGGTTGACTATGATTTGATGACTACTATTCCTGGTTGCTATGCGATTGGAGAAGCTAACTTTTCCGAACATGGCGCCAATCGCCTTGGTGCCTCAGCATTGATGCAAGGTTTAGCGGATGGCTATTTTGTTCTTCCTTATACCATTGGCAATTACCTCGCCAAGGATATTCGTACCGGAGCCATTCCTGTGGACACACCAGAATTTGCCGCTGCTGAAAAGGGCGTACAAGAGCAACTTGAACGATTCATCAATAACAAAGGCTCGAAACCCGTTGATTATTTTCACAAAAAACTTGGTAAAATCATGTGGGATAAAGTAGGTATGTCCAGAAATGGAAAAGATCTCAAAGAAGCCGTCGAAGAAATTCAAGCCATCAGAGATCAATTTTACAAGGAAGTAAAAGTGCCGGGAAACCTAGAGGGTTTTAATGAGGAATTAGCAAAAGCGGGTAGGGTTGCAGACTTCTTGGAATTAGGAGAACTTTTTGCAAAAGATGCGCTCAATAGGGAAGAATCTTGTGGAGGTCATTTCAGAGAAGAACACCAAACACCAGAAGGAGAAGCCAAAAGAGACAAAGCCTTTCAGTATGTGGCTGCTTGGGAGCATAATGGAGCTCCGAAAGATGCGAATCTTCACAAAGAAATGCTTGATTATAAATATATTGAAGTAAAAGAAAGAAGTTACAAGTAAGAGCTAGTAAAATTCATAGGAGATGGACTTAAAACTAAAAATATGGCGGCAGAAAAATGCCGCTGCCAAAGGTAAGATTGTTGATTACGATATCAGTGAGGTCTCCTCCGATATGTCATTCTTAGAAATGCTTGATGTACTGAATAGAGAGCTTACCGAGAAAGGTGATGAGCCTGTGAGTTTTGATCATGACTGTAGGGAGGGTATCTGTGGATCTTGTTCCCTTCAGATCAACGGCCGTCCCCATGGTCCAGATGGAGGTACCACTACATGCCAACTTCACATGCGAAAATTCAAAAATGGAGACAGCATTGTCATTGAACCCTTTCGAGCCAAAGCATTTCCGATCGTTAAAGATTTGATCATAGATCGATCAGCCTTTGATCGTGTACAACATGCTGGTGCTTTTATCTCCGTAAATACTTCTGGAAATACACAAGACGCAAATGCGACTCCCATCAACAAAGGGAATGCAGATCACGCTTTTGACGCTGCCTCCTGTATTGGCTGCGGGGCCTGTGTCGCGGCATGCAAAAATGCTTCAGCCATGCTTTTTGTTTCTGCAAAAGTTTCACAATATGCCTTATTGCCTCAAGGCCAAGTAGAACGTGAAATGCGCGTAACAGACATGGTTTCTCAAATGGATGAAGAAGGATTTGGGGCCTGTACCAACACGGGTGCTTGTGAAGCTGAATGTCCAAAAGGCATCAGCATCACCAATATTGCTCGGATGAATCGTGAATTCATTGGGTCCAATTTAAAATCTTGATAGCCAATAGTTACTCAAAAAAAACTTGGTACAGACGCAATGTTTTTTTGTTTTCTGATCTTTGACGGATTTTAACCTTTAATTGAATATTTTACTTGTCAGGTGGCTATGAAAAACTTGGTTATCTTATTTGGAGCTTTATTTTTATTCATTTCAGGCTACTTTATATGGCCCATTTGGAATCAAGAAAGTTCTGCCGAATTATGGGACTTTGTTCCAGAAAATTCAGGGCTTGTCTACGAAAGTAATGATCTAGGTGGGACACTTCTCAGATTACAAGACCTTGAGTCATTCCAATCACTTATCCGTATTCCTAGCTTAGGAAAGCTTCCTGATCACATCGCAAAAATAGAGCGATTGACAGGGTTAAACTCATTTTACTCTTTTCTTGATAAAACTTCTGGGATCATCAGTCTTCACAATACCGGCAAAAATGAATTTGACTTTCTATACTTAGTAGCAATGAATGACTTGAACACTACTGGTGTCGTGTCAAAATTGATCACTCCTCTTGTTTCTAAGGCAATAGAGAAGCAACCTCGAGCTTATTTAGGTTTCGAATTGAATGAGGTTTCCTTATCCTTTACAGCTGGTCGATTAACTTATCTAATTTATGATCATTATTTCATTGCCAGCTTTACTCCCTATCTTGTTGAGGATGCCATAAGAACCTTCGAAGATGAAAATTATAAGTCCTTTAGAGAGGTCTTTGCTGAACATCACCAAATAACAAAAATCAAACAAGATGAAGGCAATGTCTACGTTAATTACAAGAGTTTCTTTAAGGGCTCTCAGGCCTTTGCCGCAAACGATCTCGATAAAAAGTTTTTAACCTCTGCTTTTTTAGACCTCAATATCGAAGACGACCACATCAGTTTAAGTGGCTTTTCGTTTGCCGATAGTAGCAAAACCTTGCAAATGATCAAAGGCATCACCGGTGCGCCATTAGATATTTCAGATGTTATCAGCAATGGTACTTCGATCCTTCACCATTTTAGTTTTCAAGATCCTTATTTGTGGAGAGATCAACAAAAAAATGCGGATCTCCATGATCAAAAAACGTCCTATTCTGACCTATCTGTAATTCCTCGGGATGCTCTGAAATTTTTGGGTCAAGAAATAGGTCGTGCCATCCAACTCAGAAATGGACAGAAAGTTCCTATCCTTATCATCGAATGTAAAAATAGTGAGGGTCTCATTCACTATTTAGATGCGATAGCCAAACAAATACCTAACCAACGCTCAGATCACTATTTTGTTGAACAGTACAATCAACATATCATTCGTCAACTTCCTGTAAAAAATCTGGCTGCTTTATTATTTGGCGATATCGCAAAAGATCTCCCTGAAGGCTATTATAGTTCATTTGAAAACTATGTGTTGATAAGTCCAAATCTTCCTGTGTTAAAAGAATTTTTATCCGATATTTTAAATGAAAACACTTGGGGCAAAACATTAAGTAAGAAAAAGTTTCTTAAAAAAATCAACAAGGCTTCTCCCCATACTATTATTGTCAACGGCGCAGAATCTTGGGACCATTTATATCCTACAATGCGGCCACAATGGCAAAATGATTTTATGGTGTCTGAAATGATTTTCAAAAGCTTTGGGCATATTGCCATCCAATTTTCAAGCATTGATGATAAATATTTTACGAGTATTTTCATCGAAAAGAACAGCCCATCTTCGGAAAGAAACAGCCCGTTAATAAAAATAAATACAGTTGAATTTGATCATCACTTAATTTCAAAGCCTTATTTGGTCACTGACCATAGAAATGGAAATAATGAAATAATTGTTCAAGACAATAAAAAAGTAATTTATCTTGTTGATACAGATTTTCAAATAGGCTGGCAACGCCCTCTTTTCCTGCCCATAGTAGGTACGATACATCAAATAGACTTTTATAAAAACGAAAAGCTACAATATGCCTTCATAACCAATGATTCTCTCTATATAATAGATAGAAAAGGTCAAAATGTAGCGGACTTTCCGAAATACTTAGCACCCCATCTCAAAAGTTTAGAAATCGTAGATTACGATCAAAAAAGAAACTACCGGTTTTCAATTACCACACAGCAGGGCGATGCGTTCCTCACGGATAAGTCTGGAACTCCTCTGGAAGGATGGAATCCTTATCATTTTGAAAAGGATATTATTGGATCCATGCGCCATTTCAGGATCGGTGGCACCGATGTGTTTACGGTTGTACTAGCCAATGGTGAAATCTTTTTGCTCAGCAGACGGGCTAAGGTTTATATGGGATTCCCCCTAAAATTTAATCTCAATACAGAAAGTGATTACCACCTACGCATTGGGAGTAATTTCAAATCATCTCATTGGACCCTGCTCACTGAAAATGGCACTCTATTTCAGATGAATCTTAAGGGCGAAATCCTCCACAAAAAACAATTATATAAGCCAGCAACTGACACCCAATTTACTCTTATTAAGGACTCAAAAAATAAAAAATATGTGATCGCTAAAGCGACTAACACTAAGATCACTTTAGTCAATGATCAAGACGAAATCTACTTCGAGAAAAATCACCCCCTTGATAAAAAAATACTGATTCAACTTTTCAATAACGATAATCAAGGTGATTATATCGTTTTTAATCATATCGAAGATCAATACATGCGCCTCTTTGATCTAAAAGGAAATTTACTCTCCCTCTCCCCTCTCCCAAACTCAAATCCCATCGAAATGTATAACCTAGGTAATTCTACCCCAAAAGAAATCTATCTCACCAATGGAAAAACACTCCAAGCATATACCAAGCCCTAACGAATCTCATAGAGCATGGAAACCCCCTCAATCTGGGCAGTGGCCAACTAGAATAGCCTACTAGCACTCAATAATACAAACCCTTCATTTTGAAGGTGAAACCAGCAAGCCAGCTCGCCTCAACAGTGCATCTACGGTAGGCTCAGCTCCCCTAAATTTCTTATACAGCTCCATCGGTCGTTGGGTTCCCCCTCGACTCAAAATACAATTCTTAAAGGCTTCAGCTGTCTTAAAGTCGAAAATACCTTCTTCCTTAAAGCACTGGAAGGCATCAGCATCCAGTACCTCTGCCCATTTATAACTGTAATAGCCTGAAGCATATCCCCCAGCAAAAATATGAGCAAATTGAACGCTCATATTGGTATTTGGAATATCGGGGAAAAGATTGGTTGGCGCTAAAATGTCTTTTTCTAAATTCTCAATAGAATCCATGTTCTGAGCAGCCGCATAGTTTTGATTGTGGAGCGATAAATCTAAAATTGCAAAGCTCAACTGTCTCATCGTTGCATATGCCTCATGAAAAGTGGTGGCAGACTTAATCCGATCAATATACGCTGAAGGAATGACCTCTCCCGTTTCATAATGATGGGCAAAGAGACGTAAACATTCTGGTTCGTAACACCAATTTTCCAATATTTGAGAAGGTAATTCCACAAAATCCCATGGCACACTAGTTCCAGATAAACTCTCGTACGTAGTATTCGCGAGCATTCCATGCAAGGCATGCCCAAACTCATGAAATAAAGTTTTAACCTCGTCAAATTTTAAAAGGGAAGGAAGGTTATCGGCAGAAGGTGTGAAATTACAAACGATACTGACCTGTGGAATTATTCGTTGGCCGTTTACTTTTTTCTGACCTCGATAAGAAGTCATCCATGCACCTGGACGTTTTCCTGACCTTGGAAAATAATCTGCCAGAAAAATAGCCTTTAATTCTTGATCTTCCCAAACTTCGTAAGCCTTGACTTCTTCATGATAAACAGGAATTTGAGCATTGAGCTTAAAAGTCAATCCAAATAATTTCTCAGCTGTTTTAAAAACTCCATCAATCACCTTTTCAAGCTTAAAGTAAGGCTTGAGTAACTCATCATCAAAATTGAATTTATTTTTCCTTAACTTCTCTGCATAATAGGACCAATCCCAACGCTCTAGTTCATGGTCAATACCAAGGGTGCCCATGAAAGTCTTTATTTCATCGACTTCTTGAATAGCCTTCTCTTTTGATTTTAACAATAAATCATCTAGAAAGTCCTGTACCCTTGTCGGGTTTTCTGCCATTCGCTCTTCGAGAACATAACTAGAATAACTTTGATAGCCTAAAAGTTCCGCCATCTCAGCTCTGAGTTTTACAATATTCAAAACCAAATCTCGATTATCATTGGCTCCTTCTTTAAATGCCTTTTGCATGTAGGCAATAAACAATTGCTTGCGTAACTCTCGATGGTCTGCATTTTCCATAAAAGGAATGAAAGAAGGTGCTTGTAAAGTAAATATCCACTTATCTGACCGCTGTGTTTCAATGGCCAGCCCCTTCGACCGATCAATCAAATCTTGAGGCAAACCCGAAAGGTCTTCTTCGTTGTTGAGAACCAATTCATAATTATTGGTTTCCGCCAACACATTCTCACCAAATTTAAGCGCCAAACTTGACAGCGCTATCGTAATCTCTTTATATCTACCTTGACTCTTTGGGTCGAGTCCTGCTCCATTTCGTGCAAAGGATTTGTATGTTTTTTCCAAAAGCATACGCTCCTCTCCTGAACGGGATTCATTTAAATTATAAACAAATTTTACCCGTTCAAATAGTTTTTTATTCAGTTTCACCTCGTTGTTAAAAGAAGTAAGCAAAGGCGACACCTCTTGCGTAATCTTTTGTAATTCATCGGAAGTTTCCGCAGAATTTAAATTGAACAGTACATTGGAAACCTGATCTAAAAGCACTCCTGAACCCTCAAGGGCCTCAATTGTATTTTCAAACGTAGGTGGATCCAGATGCTCAGTAATTTCTGTAATTTCAATTCTCGCTTCAAGGATACCTTGCTCAATGGCGGGTAAATAATGGTTGTTTTTTATTAAACTAAAAGGTGCCATTTGAAAAGGAGTTTCAAAGGGGCTAAAAAAAGGATTTGACTGAGTCATTTTTGCTAAGTTTGTATGGCAAATTTAAAAAGGTAATAGCATAGGTAATCGCTTAAATCATAATTAGATGAAAAAAATATTTCTTATTTTATTTTTTGGCTTTATAATCATTGGGATTGGACAATCACAGTCCTTGACAGAGGACACTGTAATGTTTGATTTGAGTACACCCTATCAAACCATTAAATCTTTTAATTTTTATTCTCAATCAGCTCATTTTAATCCCTCACTGATCAAAAAATGTGCCGAATTAGCAAGTAATGATTCGACAGATTTTCCCAAAAAATTGATTCAGCTAATCAAAGGTGAAGGTATCTCCATAAAATTGGAGGAAATTTCAAAAGATCCCAATTACATAGACAGTACCACCCAACTTCATATTTATAAACTGAATGAAAATTATCCTTTATTGTACCTAAAGAAAATCAATGGTCTTTGGATTTTTCCAAAAGAAAGTGTCGCAAATGTGCTGCAACTCCATGAGAAACTTTTTGCCTTTGGCGGAGATATCCTACTTGAAATAATGGATTCTTCTCATGCCAATCAATATTTTGGATTGACCGTAAATCAATATTTAGCTGGCCTTTTTTTCATATTCATGGCCTTCGTTATTCATAAATTATTAAGTAATTTTATTGAGAAAACCGCTCAACAAATTATAAAAAAATTAAAGGTTAAAAAAATTTCAGCAGAAGAAATGACTTCTCTGATTAAGCCCTTGAGCTTTCTCATCATCATCTTACTGCTGTCCTTCGTTTTTCCCATACTTCAACTACCTACTTCATTTTCCTTTTATTTAGCCACTTCGATAAGAGCAGCCATTCCCTTACTCTTCACCATTACTTCCTTTAGGTTAATCAAATTCATTGGACTCTACCTAGAAATGAAGGCGGCTCAGACCAAAAATACGATGGATGATCAGCTGGTTCCCATCATAAGAAAATCATTGCGCGTTTTTGTGGTGACTTTTGGGACATTGGCCATTCTGTCAAGCTTAAATATTTCTATTTTACCCTTGTTGACAGGTTTATCGATAGGTGGCTTGGCCTTTGCTTTAGCGGCACAAGATACCATCAAGAACTTCTTTGGATCTGTGATGATTTTTATTGATAAGCCTTTTCAAATTGGCCATTGGATTACGACCGATGGAGTTGATGGGACCGTCGAAGAAGTGGGACTTAGGTCTACAAGAATTCGAACCTTTTCAAATTCGTTGGTAACTGTACCCAATGGGAAATTGGCAGATGCCACCATTAATAATCATGGCTTGAGGGTCTATCGAAGGTTTTATACCACATTAAGTATTAATTATGATACGCCCCCTGCATTGATTGAGGTTTTTATAGACGGACTGAAAGAAATCGTCAATCAACATCCAGACACAAACCCTGAACACAATAATATTTTTTTCAATGATATGGGAGCGCATTCACTCAATATTATGTTTTACATATTTTTCGAAGTCCCCGACTGGTCGAGCGAATTGAAAGCAAGGCATGAGATTTTATTGGAAATTTTAAAGTTAGGAAATGCTTTAAAAGTCAATTTTGCATTTCCAACACAAACTTTGCACATACCCGAACTCCCCACCACGTCATCCTCTGATGCAAGATATCCAGATGACCTTCAAGCCAAAGAAAACCTCACTCAATTCCTGGCTCTCAAAAAAAATGACCAATAATAGTTACTAGGCATGATTATTGATCTCACACAACTAATGTTTAAGATTAGAAACTACGTTTTTCTTGTCATTACTGCAGTTTGTACTTTATCCTGTGAGGAAGAAACGATCGAAGTTCCATTAGAGGACGAAAGGCTCATCCACTATGATGGGGTCAATGTATCAGCCCCTCAAATTCTTGAAGGCCTCCATGAATCCAGTATTCGTTTTGAAAGTAGACACCTATTACCTTACCAAGGCCGTATCCTCGAATCTGTTCAATTTTACATCTCTCATGTCCCTAATGATTTGA
>TARA_B110000902_G_scaffold64977_1_pt1 | contig 56113 bp, 52 predicted proteins | sample TARA_B110000902 | Tara Oceans TARA_B110000902 (sample SAMEA4398009) | marine metagenome | biome: Polar Biome; feature: [SRF] surface water layer (ENVO:00010504); material: water (ENVO:00002006), including particulate matter (ENVO:01000060) such as... | depth 5 m | reverse complement strand
ATAGTGAACCACTTTGTTATTGATGCTAAACTGACAGAAGACCAAAAGGAAACATTGGGGCATCTCGCTAAGAAACACGAACAAGAGTTTCATTTACATAAGGATAAAACGGGTATAGACTACACCCACTTAGATATTATGATACTCAATGATAACCCTGTTGCCGACAAAGTGGCAGAACAGTTTAGTGTCAAACCGAATAGGGTTAGTCTGATGAGGGTAGCTCCCAATGCTACAATAGTACCTCATGTAGATGGAAAAGATTATCAACGACTGTCTGCTATCGTGTTCCCTATTTTACCTGTCATGGAAGACTTCACTCCAACGTCTTTCTACCATGCTGGTAATGGGAATAAAAAATATTCACATTCATCTGAGTGTTATGCTTTTGATACCCAACAAATGCATGGCGTTGAAAATAATGATAACTATAGACTCTCGCTCCAACTTTGGTACGATATGTCACTGACTGAATTGAAGAAGATGATTATATGATACAATGGGGAATTAGTGCTGGTACACACGATGCGTCTATATCAGTAATACAAAATAACAAAATACTCTTTGCTTCTCACAGTGAGAGGTTTAGTGGTATAAAGAATGATGCCTTTCTTAACCCATCAATAGTAGATTATGCTTTACAATACGGCGAACCCGCCGAAATATGTTGGTACGAGAACCCATACTTGAAGGCCGCGAGAAAAATATATGCCGGTCAGAAACGAGTATGGTTTAATCCCAGAGAATACCTCAAGAAGTTTGGTTTGACTGCGCCTGTAGTTTATGCCACCCACCACCAATCACACGCCGCTGGCGGTTACTACACCTCGCCGTTTCCCTCTGCGGCGACTCTAGTGATGGATGCCATAGGTGAGTTCACTACATCTTCTATATGGGGTGATGGGTTGAAAAAACTATGGAGTTCTTCATACCCACGTTCCGTTGGATTGTTCTATTCTGCAATGACCGCGAGGATTGGTCTCAAACCAAACGAAGACGAATATATTCTTATGGGTATGTCTGCTTATGGTGACCCTTGGAGATTCTTTGATTCAATCAAGGCCGAGATATGTGATGCCAAGTCTTTGCATCGTGGATGTATGTGGTGGAACCCAGACTTAAAGGAAGAAGATTATTTTGATGTCGCTGCAGCCACTCAGATGATATATGAACTGATATTTAGAAAGATGCTTGAAGAGACACAGAAGTTAACTCGAAACTCCAATTTAGTTTTTTCTGGTGGATGTGCTTTGAATTGTTTGGCTAACCGACACATACGCCAGTATTTTGACAACCATTGGATTATGCCTAATCCCGGCGATGCTGGGTCTAGTATTGGTGCAGTAGCTGCTCGCAACAAAACTCGGATAGAGTGGGATACGCCTTATCTTGGATATGATATAAAGGGGGCATATCCAATCGATGATATGTTACGGGAATTGAAAGACAACAAGATAGTCGGTGTTGCGAATGGCAAAGCTGAGTTTGGCCCAAGGTCGTTGGGTAATCGTAGTCTTCTTGCAGACCCCCGTGGGCAGGAGATGAAAGTTCTTGTTAACAAGATAAAGAAGAGACAGGAGTTCAGACCATTTGCGCCAGTGATACTACAGGAAGATGTGCATAAATATTTCAAAGTTAACAGGAGATTTAAATCACCATACATGCAAGAAATAGTTGAATGCAGGAACCCAGAATTATTTCCTGCTATCGTACACAAGGATGGTACTAGTAGGATACAGACGGTAAACTCAGAACAACACAGTGGATTGGCACAACTTTTGAGAAGGTGGAAGGCGGAAGGTAATCACCCAATCCTCTTGAACACGAGTCTAAATATTAAAGGACAACCAATGGTTAATACTGAGGTTGATGGGAAAGAATTTACAGAAAAGTATGGAGTTAAAGTGTGCGTAGGATAAAATATCATGGAGGTGAACAGATTGAGGTAGATGCTTTGCATTTTTATGGGTGTTCATATGTTGCAGGGCAAGAGTTATTGGACAGTGAAATACCAGACCCAATGCAGATTAGTGATAAGGAGATGGCACTTCAGCCGGGCGAGAAACAGGCCGACTATTATAGGAGAAGACTTCAACGAGAGTTGCAATGGATTAAAAAAATTAAGTTGGAAAAACAACAGGCATGGCCTGCTCATATGTGTGAGGTATTGAAGGTGATGTGTTTTAATCATGCATCACACGGTTCTTCAATGACGCAGATGAAGGCGAATATTGTACAACATATTATGGAAGACAAGTATGACAAGGAAACGGAAGCTATAGTTGTTGGGTTGACTGCCATCGACAGAGAAATGGTTTGGGCTTCCGAAGAGAACCAAGTAAATGGATCGGGTAGGATTGGTATGGCTAGGAGTATGGTAGTAGCTCTAAATTATGAGAGGGCAGGTTATCAAGACTTTTCTAGAACCTACATTCAGTTGAAGACGGACTTTCACAATCTTTGGAATTATATGCATGAACTTTGGAATATAATTAATATATGCGAAATGAATGGAGTGAGGGTTTACTTTGTGCCTATGTTGTATCCATTCAACCTAACGTGGTATTCAAAATCATATGATATAGATATAATCAACCCAGAATACCATGAACAGCTGCAATTCCTAGAATCAAAAATAGATAAGTATGTCTTAGAAGGGATGAAAGTTGACCCTCTAGGGGCCAACATAATATCGCAATTGCCAAGGGGCCACCCATGCGCCGAAAGTCACAAAAGATATGGCGTTAAGGTCGGTAACAAGTTAGCACTATGACCAATAATATAATTAAGTTCCCCACGAAACTAAAGTGGGAACCAACTGGATATAGAATAAACCTATACACGGAAGAGGATATCTACATAGTTCTTTTATGTCTTAACATATCCGATGATCTAGATGACCCCAAGAAATGGGTTAGGAAAGATCTACGCACTCTAGAACCAGAATTCGTCATAGGCAAAATGGACGAATGTTTGGACAACCAAGTATTATCCGAAAAAATCAAAAAAACCATTCGTAGAATCATGTCCTCAGCCGAGGTCGTGCCTTTGTCTGCGCTTTACAACTAGGGAGAGTCTATGTAATCACACTCTTTGTGATGGAGTATTTTTTCAACCAACCATCTAGAGGAACACCACACATGGCAAGACGCAAAACAAACCCCAACCTTACCGTAATTGAGAATTATAATTCCGATGCCCAAACGGTAAAACAAAAATCAACACTAAAAATGCGGGTTGATGATTTAGTCACAATTGATGCACTCACTGAAACACAAGGACTGTTTTTATCTGAGTATACACGAGATGCCAAGGCGATGTTATTACATGGATGCGCTGGAACAGGTAAGACATATATTGCACTGTACAGAGCTTTAGAAGAAGTTTTAACGCGAGGAAATCCATACAAGAAAGTAGTTATAATCCGTTCTGCGGTTCCGTCCAGAGAGATAGGACACCTGCCAGGCGATGAAACGGAAAAGACGGCAGTCTACATGCAACCTTATATCGACATGTGTGCCGACTTATTCCCCACCAAACAACAAGCATTCCAGAGATTAATCGAACAAAAACATATTGATTGGATGATAACCTCTTTTGTCAGGGGTATTACATTGGACAATGCAGTAATCATTGTCGATGAATGCCAGAATATGAATGATATGGAGATTAACTCAATTATCACCCGCGTAGGCCACAACAGTAAAATCATATTTTGCGGTGATTTTCGACAGACTGACCTATACAAACGAGGCGATATGAGTGGATTGCAGAAATTCATGATAATTGCTGATAATATGCCCTCTTTTCGGACATTTGAGTTCGGGACAGATGATATCGTGAGATCTGACCTAGTAAAAGAGTATCTGATTGCATTAATTAAATACGAGGAGGAATATGGGACATAAAAGGCGAAAAAAGACTTGACAACTGCCTGAATAGCTGTTATAATGGGTACATAAATTAGAGAAAGAGAGATTATGTTTACCCATATTACTGAAAAGCACACCTTCCCCCGTCTGATACGGGAGACCCATGACGGGAAAAGGTGTTATATGACGGACTCCGGTGATAGATACCCTTCTATCACCACCGTTTTAGGCCATAAGACTGCGCCCTCTATACAGAAGTGGCGCAAATATGTCGGAGAAGAAGAGGCGGATAAGATATCCCGCCAGGCTTCAGTTCGCGGCACAAAAATTCATGCTCTGTGCGAGGATTATGTCCTCAATCAAAGAACCGAAGTCACCCAACGAAATAGAATGTCTATTGTAGAACTCCAAATGTTTAAGGACATGAAGACCTACATCGACAGGGTTGACAATATCCATTGCGTGGAACAATTCCTATACAGTGACCATCTACGGTTGGCTGGACAGGCAGACCTTATCGCTGAATTTGATGGTAAACTATCCATCATTGACTTTAAGACATCTGGTAAGATAAAAAAGAAATCTTATATCAAGAGTTACTTTGCTCAGTGTGCTGGTTATGCCATCATGTTTGAGGAAAGAACAGGCATTCCTATTGACCAATCAGTGATTATCATTGGGGTTGCTAATGAAGACCCACAATTGTTCGTAGAAAAACGTGATAACTATACAGACTATTTGTTAGAATGTAGAGATTATTATGAAGAAACTGCTTGACATTTGCTTGGATATGAGGTATTATACCTTATAAATAACTAACACTCGATGAAACAAGTCGAACGGTCATCAAGACGGGAGTGCGAATCTCCCCGCCTCCACCATAAGGGCATTTGTAAGTCACAATGGTGTCCTTATGATGGGGGCGAATAGGTATCGATTGGGGCTAATTAGGTGCGTGGAGAGTTCGGTGAGGAAGCTACCGTGAACGCAACAAAACTATAAATGCAGAAGATAACTTTGCACATGAGAATTACGCTTTAGCGGCGTAGTCGCTCGGGGTTCTTGAGACAGTTCCTAGCAACAGAATACTGTTTCTTTTTATCTCCCTAAGAGAAGGATAAAAAATGAATCTGTTTTTAAGTAACATAGTACTTGCATCACTTTCATTATGGCCTGTTACTGCAACACAGACAAGTGTTGAAGAGGTAGTTCAACAAGAGATTACTTTAAGTCCCGAAACAGAAATTGTTTTAGACAAGAAGGAAATCAATTGTCTTGCAGTTAACATGTATCACGAGGCTAGAGGAGAAAGTACTGAGGGACAACTCGCAGTGGCTTTCGTGACTCTCAACCGAATGGAGAGTAAATCTTATCCCGATTCGGTTTGCGGAGTTGTTTATCAAGGTAGACACAAACCTTCTTGGAAGGATGAGGCAATACTGGTTCCTATAAGATGGAGGTGTCAGTTCAGTTGGTACTGTGATGGCAAACCAGACATTGTACGCGACACAGATTTGTTTAATGAAATGGTGCATTTGTCAATTGATGTTTGGCGGGGAAGACACGAAGATATGACAGGCGGAAGTTTGTTCTATCATGCTGATTATGTACAACCATCATGGGCAAAAAGTATGGTAATGGTAACACAAATAGATAGACACATGTTTTATAGAATGGCAAACTAAAATGGATGAAGCTCATAACTTTATAGTTACAGGTGGATGCGGATTTATCGGTTCGCATTTGGTAGAGGCATTGGTCTTACACGGACAGAATGTTTTAGTAATCGATGATATGCGTAAAGGTGATTACAAGATAGACTACAAGAATGTAGAGTATCTCCACCAAGATGTTGCCACTGCAATCCCGATAGGAAAATACGATGCAGTATTTCATTTAGCTGCAACACCCAGAATTCGTTATTCTCAAACAGACCCCTTTGGTACAATTACAAATAACATTAATTCAACTATGGTAGTTGCCGAGTATGCGAGAAGAGAAGGAATCCCCTTGTTTTTCGCTGCCTCTTCTAGTACCCAGTTTGTTCACCACCAATCAAACCCATACACGTTCTCCAAGACTGTCAGTGAGGAAATCTTACAACTATACCATGAACAATATGGTCTTGATTATCACATGATGTTTTTCTATAATGTGTATGGGCCAAGAGAGGCTGACTACGGTGAGTACAGTACCGTTGTTCGGGCATTTAAGAAATGCGTGGAAACCGGAAAACCGCTCAGGGTATTTGGTAGTGGTAATAAAACACGCGACTTCACACATATCCATGATGTTGTAGATGGTATGATAAAACTGTTGACCACAAAGAACAAACCAAGAGAAGTCCATTTTGGTTCTGGAAACCCTCACAGTATACTGGAGATTGCAAACGCATTTAACCACTCCAAGATACACGAGTTTGATAAGCCAGGCGAGGCAGAGGCGACAGAGTGTTTGAGACCTTATATCGAATCTCAGTATGACGTTATTCGATATATTGAGAATTGGAAGAATGATTTTGATGAAGAAAAGATTTTAAGAAATATAGATAACGAATTTAATAATGTGGATGAGAAGTATGCCAAAATTGATAGTAGACAATGATATGCAAAAGACCGAAACAGTAAGTGACCAATTCCTTATTACTAAGGAGTTTAAGAGTTCCTCCGATTTTTCCCAACATATAGAAAAGAAAGCCGTCAGTGGTGGAAACTATATTGATGTTCTCGTAGAGTATTGTACGAAGAATGGAATAGAAATCGAGAGTGTTAAGAAACTCCTTACTGCCTCCCTGAAAGAAAAAATCAAAGCAGAAGCAATAGACCTCAATTTGGTCAAAGGTGAGAAGTCCTGTAAGTTGCCACTGTGATGGAACCCTTTGAAGTTTACAAACTGTACCTTGCTATTAAACTTCACTTCACTACCAAGTCGTATGATGTAGTAAAGTACAAGGGGAAAGTCAGAGTCAAACAAGAAACCTTTCAGAAACGCAAAGACATGGTTTCCATAAAGAAGTTGGCTCGGGATTATAAACGCGAAGAGATTATTGATTTCTTAGTGGCTAATTTTGTCTCTGGCGAAAGATGGGGTGGAATGTTCGATGTAGGGGCATCCAAACGATACGAAGATTGGAAGATAAAAAAGACACAACGGGAATATCTCTTTAAGGGAGATGTTTCAAAGATACTACTGGAGATGGAGATACAGAAAGTTTCGCCTTTTTATGAAATAAATGGAAAACAGGGCTTGACTTTTCGTCTGTACTATGGTAGAATGATCAACATTGAGACTCTTGTTATATTAGATAAGATTTTCAATTTTGTAGGGGAGACTGATGATATTTTATTAGAAGATGTTGTACTACTAGTGAAAAAGTATCGTCCGTTTCTAAGAGTGACTGACACTATGCGTGAAGTCGCAAAACAGCTTGCTCAACCTGTATAAATAGGAGTGTACATTATGATGAGTGAGTCAAATATTTCCAACGATAGAGATAGACGTATTAGGAGAGTTCCTAGTGATAATAAAACTAGACTTGACAAATACAAACATCTTATCTATGATGAGGAGGTATATGAGTCTGATGAATTCATGGATGATTTAGACAAAAAAAGTAAAATACAACGCAAACAGAAACCAAACTAACGGGGATGCTCCCCAACACAATGCATACTACGGAGAACAAATAATATGTCATTTAATTCAATAGAAGATCTACGCAAGTCGCGTGGCAACATGGACACTCTCATGTCTCAAGTCGAGAAGATGTCTGCTACCAATACTCAGTCGAAAGACGATGGTAACGAATGGAAACCAACGGTTGACCAAGCTGGCAATGGGTACGCTGTAATCCGATTCCTGCCTCCAGCAAAAGGTGAAGAAATTTACTGGGCAAGACTCTGGACACATGGATTCCAAGGGCCAACGGGTAAGTGGTATATCGAAAACTCTCTTACAACACTACAACAACAAGACCCTGTTTCTGAATTGAACAGTGAATTGTGGAATAGTGGTGTTGAGTCTAATAAGGATGTTGCTCGTAAACAAAAACGCCGACAGTCTTTCTATTCCAACATTGTTGTTGTGAAAGATCCTTCCAACCCTGCGAACGAAGGTAATGTTTATCTTTATCGTTATGGTAAGAAAATCTTTGATAAGATTCAAGACTTATTGAAACCCGAATTTGAAGACGAGACTCCAGTAAATCCTTTTGATTTCTGGGAAGGTCGTAACTTTAAACTGAAGATTCGCCAAGTTGAAGGATTCCGAAACTATGACAAGTCAGAGTTCGAGCAAAACGCATCGCCAGTCGCTGCTGATGATGCGATAGAAGCATTGTGGGCAAATCAAAACTCTCTCCAAGAGATTGTTGACCCTGCCAACTTCAAGTCTTATGATGAACTCAAGACTAAGTTGAACATGGTTCTTCATGGTGCAAGTCGCGTCCCACCCACTATTGCCTCTCAAACAGGTGATATTGAGGATGACATATTTGCACAGAAGACAGTCATGCCGACTGCTGAAACATCTGTAGTATCGAATGTTTTAGATAGTGGTAAGACTGATGATGATGATGCAATGTCCTACTTTGCGAAACTCGCTGACGATAGTTAATATCTAGTGGTGTAATGCTATTGGGGGGCGTCCATAAATATAGGGCGTCCCCTTTTTTATGTGGTAAATTATGGATGTAATTATATTCGGCGGCCAGTTAGAAGACATCGCTGGGTCAATAGATAAGAAATTCGATTCTAAGAACATATCAATTAGACGGTCTTCTGGCGGGCATAAGATTGCCACGTTTCTGCGGCAGAATGGATATGAAGTCGATGTAGTAGATTATGTCCATCGATGGACAATAGAACAACTCAAAGAGTATCTTGAACCAAGGGCAAAGACATGTAAGTTTTTTGGTTTTGGTTCAACATTCTTTTTAGACAGTCCCATTGTTATGGAACTGATTGCGTGGTTGAAAAAAGAATACCCACACATACCACTCGTAGCTGGCAGTCAAAATGATAGTATGCGTAGTCTCAATGTAGATTGGTATATCTATGGTTACGGCGAATATGCCATATTGGAATTGTTGAAACACTTTGAGGGTGGGCCAGAACCTACTCACATACTCAATACAATAAATGCATACACCAAGTACAAGTCTTATCCCAAAGATGATTTAACAGTAACTTACCAAGAGAATGATTTCATACAACCCAGAGAAATAACTTTGATAGAGTTTGCTCGTGGATGTAAGTTCAAATGCAAGTTTTGTAGTTTTCCTATTCTGGGGGTGAAGGGTGATTACTCAAGAACCGCGCAGAGTGTTTATGATGAGATGTCAGAGAACTATGACAAGTGGGGTACTGAACATTATATTGTGTTGGACGAAACCTTCAATGATAGCAGTGAGAAGATTCAGAAGTTTGCTGATGTCATAGAGAAACTTCCCTTCCAACCAAAGATGACTGCCTATATCAGAGGAGATTTGATTGCCTCTAAACCAAGGGATTGGGACAACCTAATACGAATGGGAATTACTTCTCATTTTTATGGCATAGAAAGTTTTAATCACAAGGCCGCTAAATCTGTAGGTAAGGGAATGCAGACGGGTAGAATACAAGATGGTCTCTTAGAGGTCAAGGAGTACTTCCAGAAGAATGCCGGTTTCTACAAAGGTCACATGTCATTAATCGCTGGTCTACCATACGAGACTATCGACAGTCTACGAGAAACAACGAGATGGTGCAGTGAGTATTGGAGTGACCAAAGTTATCACATGAACGTGTTGATGATAAAGTTATTGGGTACGGCGCCTACACTGAATCACAGTTCAGAATTTGATATGAATTGGAAGGATTACGGGTACAGAGAGGGGACATTCCCTAATCAGGATATAAACTGGGATAAGAGTCCTAATCCCTACTACAAATGGTTGTACGACTACTTGGCGAGTTGTGGCGACTACATTCAGTGGGAGAACGACTACGCCACGATGTTTGATTGTTTCAAGTTCTGTGTAGAAGAATTCAGTCAGGCGAAACTAAAAAACATCATTGACCCATTCATGTATGATAAGTTTTTCATTGACCCCAGTGTACAATGGAATGATTTTATGGACAAGGAAGATATGCAACGCCGAGAGAGTTTTATACTAGACCACGCTGACAGTTACATCCAAAAGAAACTTAAGCATTCATAACACCTCTAAGTCGTTCGTCAGTCATGTGGTTGCTGGTATCCTTGTACACGGCAATAATTTGCGCGTCAGGTTTTACTACTGCACCACCGCCACCAGTTCCACCAGTTCCATTCCCACCGTTTGCCGCAAACTGGGCGTTCTGTTGTTCCATTTCACTTTGCGCGGTTGCCGCGTTAGTCTGTGCCCCAGCGATTGTTACCGCAGATTTTGTGTTTGGCGCAGGCGTTATCTCTGGTGAAGCAACACTACTGCCACTAAGTTGCGGTGACATTTTCGATGTTCCATCTTCATTGTGAGTCGCGCCGTGTTCATCATCCCACGATTTCTGATTGGATGCCAGTTCATTTTTTCGTGTTTCTACACCAAATGTAAACGCACCGGCCTCTGTTGGTCTTGCATCTACTGTACCATCATCACCGGACATACCATCTATTAATCTTTTTATTGCCTCGGACGCATAGTCTTTAATTTGCCCGTAGTTAGCAAGATATCCAGATGTCTCTTGGTTTTTCAAATCGATATCATGCGGAAATCTTTCATCCTTATCTTTGGCGTCAGGGTTACCGTAAATATCATTGTACATATCTCTGGCCAAGAGGGCAATGTCAAGTGGCATGCCTGCAACAGATGGCAGGAATATTCCAGCACCCTCTGCCATCGCGCCCTTCATATCACCATCAAGCAGTCTTTTTATTGACATGCCTGCCCCTGCGAGAGCGCCCACGGCAGGCACCATCTTTGCTCCGAAGGTTGCAAGTCCTTTAACTGCAGCTTTGGCCAGTCTTGCTGCTGGGATTTTTTTAATCGCATCTCCCGCCACCTTTAACTTTGGAATGTTAGCCACTGCGGCCGCGGCCGCTTTCTTATTTACCGTAAACCGCATATCGGGCTTTCCACCCTTGGTCAATGGCCCAGTTGGCGGTGGTGGGGCCTTGGGTGTGCCGCTGCCATCCAGAAGGGAAGCAGCCCGGGCCCCCTTAACGGCACCAGTAGTTGAAGAAATGCCCGATAGCTTATTTACACCAGCAACGGCTGCCTTTGCCACGAATTTTGTTCCCCCGCCGGCTATGTTAGTGACCAACTTGGCGCTCATTACTGCGAGTCGCGTCATCATGCTGTCTTCTACATCGTCCAACTTTTTCTCTGCGGCCTCATTCAACCCATCAAATACCCCACCTGTCTTACCACCACTGAAATCCAACCCCATCGCCATCAGACCAGCAATGCCTCCGATACCGGCGGCCATTTTGCCCTTACCCGCCATAGTCGTTTGGCCACCCTTAACTTCTTGTTGCGGGGGTTTAACTGTTTCCACCTTCTCCGCCTTTGAAACCAGCGCACCGACACCGGCGACAGTGGCAAGCGTATTCTTTTTGATATCCTCCAAGACATCTATAATATCTTTGTTGTTACCAAGGTTCTCCGGCAACGAAGAAACTGCGCCGCCAGCGGTCACTGGGGTAGTAGCGCCTTGGCCGGCAGCTACTCCATTCCCAGTTGGGAATTGTCTCACGTTATCATTGCTACCAATAGAATTAGATTGTCTCTGTTGTGGGCTACTCGACATTGCCGAAGCAATGCCATATCCGGCAGCGGCCTTGCCAACAGTTCCCGCAGCTCGCAATCCGCTTTTCGCCACACCAGCCCCTGCTCTGAGTGCCATGGCTCCTACTCTGCCCATTCCCATTAGTAGTGGTAACATTTCTTTATCCCCATTTGTTTTGTTTCATGCTGTCCGCTTTCTTTTTTAGATGTTGGACTAACATTGCAATATATACTTGCCTTTCCCACGGAATCCAACTCTCTATTTCTGATAAACTGTATTTATGTTCTTGCATCAATAAAAAGTTGGTCTTGAAGTAATTCTCTAAGTTCTCGTGAAAAAGGCTTATACGAAAAAATCGTAGTACCCATTTAAGTACGCTGTGTTTTCCTTTTCACAACTTGCACATTTGTATTCAATAGTATTTTCTATCACTGGCATCGTTTCAAAAAAGTTCTTTATGTGAACAAATTGTTCCGATGTAAGGTTGTTGACGAACTCTTCCCTCTCTTCAGGGTTTAACGCATCCTCATCAAGAATAACATCACCGTAATAAATCTTTTCTATACACTTTTCTGCGACCCTGTAAATATCATTTTCTGTCTCAGACTTACCAAGTTCTGCAAGTTCAGTCGCAGTTGGGTATCGCATCTCCAATGATATATCTTCCGCGATACTAAATTCTTTTGAATGACCCTCGGTCTTGTTCAGTTTAAAAGCATCCAGACTGAGGTCAACATCCATTGATTTCTCACAGTGGCCGCAGACTAGTCTTATATTCACGGTGTCTGATATTGAAACTTTCCTTAGTTCTAGAAAGATATTTTGCATATCAAAGACGGGTATCTCATCACCCATCACTTCACCAAAGGAACAATTGGTAACCACTTGTTGCGTGGCCTTTATCATCTCACTCTGGTCTTTTGTTTCATTTGCTAATACAAGTAACTTCTCTTCCTTTACTAAGAAAGGCCTGAATTTTACTTCCCTATCCAGAGAGTGTACATACACATCTATCAATGGATGTTCTGTTAGTGGTAGTGCCATATTATTCTCCATACTCAGCGTCACCAAAATACCCATTCATAATCGCAGTGTTTTCGGTTTCACATTCTACACAATCGAACTTAATTGCATTTTGCACTACGGGTATCGTTGCAAAAAACAATCTTATTCCTTCAAATTCACGTTTTGTCAAGTTGTCTATAAACTCAACCTTTTCTTCTATTGATATATCCGTTATTACTTCTCCATCATGTTCCACCGATTCAATGCATATTGATGCCATATCATAAAACTCTACATACTCCTCTACCTTAGTTGATTCCATTATCTCCCCAGCAGTTGGGTATCGCATAGTCACAATCAGGTCATCTTTGAGAAGAAATCGTGGCGCGTGGGTTTCGTCATACACTATTCTAAAGTCATCCAACTCCAGCGACACGGTGTTCACGGTAGCACATTCCATGCATGTTATCAACCAATCTGGCATTTCTACCTTGGACAGTTTCGTCAATGCAATCCAAATTGACTGCAAGTCGAATATTGGTAGTGTAGTTCCATCCACCCTACCTAGAGAACAATTAGTAATACTCTCTGATATATACTTTAATACTACATCCCTCGGCGAATCTGGTGACTGCAAAAGTCTTTCTTCTTTAACCAGAAGCGGCCTAAAGGGAACTTTCTCATCTAATGAAAAAACATAGATGTCTGTTAAATCATACTTTGGTGATGGTAATGCCATTATAAACCCTAATTATTAATCCAATCTATCCAGAACATTATGTGCAATTTTATTCTTTATTGCACTGCCGATACTTCCCTTGCGGAAGTCCAATATACCAAACAAGTTTTGTGAATCACTCGCATCCACCCCTTTAGATGTCCACCGCCTAAAGGCGAATGTAACATTGACTCTGACTATGCCTTCTGCACTTTGCCCCATTGGTAGAATATTTAACAGTCGTGGGAATGCGTCATGTAGTTTCCACTTTGCTACTCTGTTGTCTGCCCTGTCCAATGAATAAACTTCTATCTGTCCGTTGTATGCATCTGGGAAAGTAACTTCCTTGGTTATTGGGTCTGCTATAAGAGTCATCCAACTCTCAAAGTAAGTTCTAATATCCCAGTTGTCATCGCAGAAGAATGTGAAAGCTGCTGTGTCACCAAAGTATTCTATACCATGAGCTCTCTGTTCCGTCCACGCACCAATCATGGTTGGAGACCATTTAAGTTGCAGGCCTGGGATTTGTGCCTCTTCACAGTATAAAGAAACCTCTCTGTCAGCCCTGTGTTTCTGTGGACTCAAGATTACAACTTCAAATCTATTAGACCTAGCAAGGTCATCTTTTCTGACCTGAGATATGAAATCTTGTGTTTTGAAATAAGCCATTAAATCATTCTCCTAGATTCTTGGAATACTGTGTTCTTACTGACATTGAAATCTTCCACTGGCAGAAATATTGCCGCCTTCCAATCCTGTGGGTTTATTTCAAAAAACCTAGACCTAACTTGACTATTTAAATATCTCTTCACACATGGTTTCACGCCTGGGAATCTGGTTGCGTTTTGCAACAAATCCCAGTTGTACCGCATGGTTGTTTTATCACCAATCTTACGATCGTTTGTAGTCCCCAATAGTTGCCCCAGTAGTTGGGCCCGCAACATGTATGGTAAGTAGTGTAGATTTAATCCCCAGAATCCATTCTTTGTTGGTTCAAATGGAAGACATAGTGGAAACGCATCAAAGTATGGAAGTTTGTCTTTGAATTTTGCATCATACCGAAACAAGTACATTGACCCCACATCAAACTGACTCACTGGTTTGCCGATGTCTGAGGAAATTGCACTCGCTGGAGTGTTTACGCCGCGCATGACGTTGCGTACTTGATTTTTATACCAATCGAATGACTTTGCACTAGAGCCAGAGTTGGGTCTTAATTGTAAAAAAGGATTTGCCATATCCCTATTTATAACATTAATAAATAACTAGATGGAAGTAACTATATTTGAACCATCCGCATTCACCCTCTCAGTTGCCGCTGTTGGCAAGGTGAAGACTTTGATGCAACAGGAGGATAACGAGAATCTCAAACTACGGGTATTCGTCACGGGTGGCGGTTGTTCTGGTTTTGAGTATGGGTTTACTTTCGATGAAGATGTAGCGGAAGATGACAGTCAAATCAACACAGATGGTGCCGGACTCTTAATCGATTCGTTAAGTTATCAGTATTTGGTTGGTTCGGTTATTGACTATCGGGAAGACTTACAGGGTTCGCGTTTTATCGTAACAAACCCCAATGCAGCGAGTACCTGTGGGTGTGGGAGTTCCTTCTCTATCTAATTGTAAATGCCAAGTTCCTTTTCGGTGACTATCATAAACTCCCAATCACGGTCATCACAGAATTCTTGTGCTGACTTCCACTTTGCTTGATTGACACCATATGATGCAATCTCAGCCAAGTATCTTTTTGTCTTCCTTCTTTGTTCAGGTGGTTTAGTGAACCTAGAGGGTTTGACTTCTATTATGTATGTGCCGGTAGTTGTCTTCATATAGAAGTCGGGGTAGTATCTATGTAGCCTTCTGTCCAGTGGAGACCTATAAGGTATAGCAATAGGTTCCGATGCCCATTCTAAAACATCGTTGTTTTTATCACACCAGTTCATAAATTTGAGTTCATACCCAGACCTATAAATAACTTGTGACAAGTTCCCCCGATACTTTTTTGGGTTTTTTGGAATAAATCTTCCCCGATGAATATCTTTCCTGTATATCATCTTATAAATAGTCAAATAATGTCATAGTACTATTTATCGGAGTTTTACATGGGTGTTTATAACTGGTTGGATAAAAAATTGGGCGGGGTATTGCCCGGCGGCAAACCGTATGGGAGTGACAATAAACCAGTAGACGTAAACACTACTACCGCCACATCTTCTGGTGATCCCACGGCGATTAAAAATGAAACTCCAAGTAAAACAAAGTCAACCTTTCAAATGTTATCGTATCCAGACGGATTGGATAATACAGCAGAATATCCCCACCAAGTAATAATCAATGTACTCGTAAGAGAAACCCAAGTAGAGGGTGGAACTGGTGCCAATTTGCCATCAGGCGGCAGGGGGGAAAGTATGGGGGCAAATCTGGGCAATGAAGCTGCAAGGAAGGTCGTGGGACAATTTACCAAAGCTGTTGTCGTTGGTGGAACCGCAGCCTATGCTGCTAGTAACCCATCGATTAAGTCTGGACTAGTTGCCGGCGGCGCTGTGTTGTTTAGAGATGATATAGCATCGGCAGTATCGAACTTGGTAGATGTAAATACTACCCGAAAAAATGTTGCACAGATTCGATTGGCTATGATGCAATCCCCGAAAAACGTACAAGGAGCAGAATGGACTGCTACTGATATGGGGGGCATTCTGGGTGCGATAATGAATAACAGTGGGGATAAGGGTATTAGTGACATGTTGAAGTCGGCCGATATGGGAACTGAAGCTGGTCAGTCTCTTCTTAGAGCTGGCGCTGGAGCATTGAACCTAACAAAACAGATGGGATTGAATTTACCACTACAAGCAAGTATAGAATTGCTGTCCCGTAAAGTTGCAAACCCATTCAAGGAAACATTATTTAAAACAATGGGGTTCAGGTCATTTCCATTCACCTTTAAATTCGCACCAAAGAACAGTCACGAATTATTACAGACAATGAAAATCGTTAATGTATTTGAAAGATACATGACCCCGAAGAAGTCGGCCGCTGCGTTGTTCATGGAATATCCCGCTGAATTTGAAATCATCTATATGTACAGGGGACAGGAGAACGCCTACTTCACCAACTTTTTCAATGACACGGCATTAACCTCATTTGAAGCAAACTTTGGTAACGGTGCAATGTACACCTCATTCCAAGGAACAGACGGTGCGCCATCAGAAGTCACTCTGAGTCTGCAATTCCAAGAACTGACTCTACGCGACAGAGATAAAATAACAGACATAACCGACCAAGAATCTGTGATGGGTGGTTTCACAGGCATTGACCCAACAGCACAGGGTGAAACGGTTGCCGAAGTAGAAGCTGCGACTAACATAGGGGAGGCATAAGAATGAGTTTCTTTAAACAATTTCCAAGAACTTTAATTACGGTTGATGGCAACCTACTAAACATTCCCGATATATTTCGCCGTGTTGGCCCGAATAAATTATTCGATAACATGGCAATGATGAATCTCTATGATATTGAAGATGGTCAAAAACCAGAACATATCGCCTATGATGTGTATGGTTCGGTTGATTACTATTGGTTAATATTGATATGTAATAATATCATAGACCCATATCACGATTGGCCCAAGTCGGAGTTGGATGTAGTAGAATTTTCCAAACAAAGATACGGTGATGACAACTTAAATAAGGTGCATCACTACACAGATTCAACTGGAAAGATTCGTGTGAACTATGACCAGACTAAATTTAACTCTAGTGCAATTGTTGCTGTATCAAATATCCAACACGAAAGAGATACCAACGAGACAAAAAGACGCATCAAACTACCAAGACCAGAATTCATAGAGGAAATATCTGGCCAGTTTAAAAAATTAATCAGGGGTAGATAATAGATGTTGTCGAATGTAAACTCGCCAGGCGGAGTAACGATTGAACAAATTACTTTGTTAACCGCTCCAGAAGCTGGGGCGAAAGAGATTGATTTGAAACTATTTGTTGGTGATATAGTAATCAAGGAAAGTGTTTTCACCAATTACCTCACAATGGAACTGGCCATAGGCGACTCTCGAAATTTGATTGGTAATGTACCTATCGTTGGTGGAGAAATCGTCACGGTCAAACTGGTATCAAATCACCTCAATAGTAGTAGAGACTCAGATATCATAGAACAATCTTTTGTCATTGCTAGTATAGAAAATAGAATGTACAAGGATGACCGCGAAGAGTTTTATACACTTAACTGTATAAGTCCAGAAGGATATAAAAACAATGCGGTTGTTATCAACGAAAGATTTAGTGGTTCGCCGAGGGAGATATTTGAAGATATCTATACTCGATACATTAAAGAACCAAAGGTTATATCAGAGGATGGTACTACAGATTCTCCACCATTAAATTTCCTTGACATTGCTGGCGGAGAAACTTTTAAGAGGTCAAATATTTGTTTCATTGCTAACTATTGGACACCATATAGGTGTATGAACTTCTTGACCAGTAAGGTTGCACCGGCATCGACCTCTGGGAAACAACTGATGCCGAATGTAAAATATTTTCAGTCTACTAAAGGACACTCTGTTGTTAGTCTTTCTAAACTGGTTGCTTATTATAAGGCGCAGGGTGCTATCTATGATGAGTTTTTCTATATCCCAACAAAAGAGGATGCATTCCAACTAGACGAAAAACGGACAACTATCAGTGGGTATAAATTCCTGAGTCCTTTTGTGGGCAAACAAATGAGTACGATGTCAGATTTGAAGATTCCATTCTTCACCGATGATTTACTCGACCAAGTTTCTGGATACCAAGGAAGCATGACGATTGGGTTTGATATGGTAACTAGATTGCCGTATCACATGGAGTTTGATTATACTTCATCACAACCCTCAAGGCTATCACAAAATAAAAGAACCATACCAAGTGGATGGGATGATTTTGGACACATCGCGGATGTCACCCCCATGCGGAAGAATCCCATATCAGCTCCATCGAGTGCCATAAATGTACAACTTGGTGCATCGCAAATGTGGACTGACCAAGATTTTGGATATGATTGGAGATTTTTAGTAGACACCGCAGCAAGGGGCGCGGCCGATGCGGAACTGGAAAGACTGAAAGTTTCTTTTACTGTGCCGGGCCGTACAGATATTGATTTGGGTATGTTGGTATATTTGAATTTTCCAAACACGGGCGAGAAGAGCTCGAACACCAAACCCGATGAAGTATTTGATTCTAGGATGTCTGGTGTATATGTTATCACTGGGATTAGGCATGGTGTCTCTAGTGCTGATAATCAGCACAGTATGAGGTTGGATTGTGTTAGAGATAGTATGGGGAGTGTAGGTTGATGATTAAATCAAAAACGAGATATCCAAATTTTAATTGGTGGCAGGGTGTAATAGAGGACAGGAATGACCCAGAAATGTTTGGGCGTTATCGTGTTCGTATTATAGGTTACCACACACTTGATAAGAGTATATTGCCAACGGAATTCTTGCCTTGGGCAATCCCAATGCAACCAGTAACATCGGCTGCAATATCTGGCGTAGGAGTTTCGCCCACTGGGTTGGTAGAAGGTTCGGCCGTGATTGGGTTCTTTGTCGATGGGGATGATGGTCAGATACCTGTTATAATGGGTTCATTTGGAGTTGAGGATAATGTCCCAACGGGTGCAGATGAAAAACCGGAAACAACAGAGTCTCTTGCAGAAAGGGGATTCTTTGACCCCACTGGAAAATTTCCAAGAAGAAAAGAATTAAAGGTATCCGAAGATGAAGGATTGCTTGAGAAAGTAAAAAACTTCACTACCAGCACAACTGGAGACATACTAAACGAACTTGGCGATAAACTGACGGGTGATGCTGAGGGTGTTGATGAGGTTGATGTCGGCAAGAATGTTTTGGGTGAAGCTTCCTCCTCTAGACTTTCTAGGGGTAGTGATGGAGAAAATCATTATTCATTGAAGGGTAAGAGAGACTCACGCATACTCAAAATACCACGAGGATATGCAAGTAAGATAAGTGGATTTCATAACAAAGAGTTTCCGTTTGAACATGAAAATGACGGTGAACAAATACCAGTTCTGCCGGGCTCATACGCCCCAACATACTGGGACGAACCACATCCACAAGGTGTTGAGACATCTGCATCCAAGTACCCATATAACCATGTTCGGGAAACGGAGAGTGGTCATGTCTTTGAAGTAGATGATACGCCTGGCGCTGAAAGAATCCACGAGTACCATACATCAGGGACATTTAGAGAAGTTCAGGCAGATGGAACGAAGGTAGAAAAAATAGTTGGTGATGATTACGTCATCGATTTAAAGAATAAACACATGTATGTTAAAGGTAACTTTGACCTCACGGTAGAGGGCGATTATAATGTCAACGTCAAAGGAAACAAGTACGAACATGTAAGTGGACATTCATATAATACAGTAAAAGGTAATAGACTGAATAAGATACAAGGACATGAACTAATCGATACAGAGAGTTCATACTACTTGATAAATGCCGGTAATTTCAACCACCAAGTTGGAAGCACTGATTCAACCAAGAAAGAAATGAGTAATTACAGGTTAAGAGTATTTGGTGAGACCAACACAACTCATAGTGGATTGCATAAGGTTTTCAGTGGAGATGATTTCAAACATATTGTCAGGGGAGACTACGGTGTATCTGCCTCATTGAGATCGGGGATTAGGCCGGGCGATGTACTGGAAGCAGTTAAAAGTGGCAGCGCCCCGACAATCGATGCTCTTGTCCAAGGTGGTTCAATTAAATTTGAAGCGATTCAGAAAATCGACTTTGCTGGATTCCCAACCGATTTGCCGAAAGTGCCAGGCGTTCCTCTTGGTAGTTCAATTAACTTTGTCGCCGATAGAATTAATACCACCGCTAGAGTTGACCTGATAGAAAGGATTGGCCCAGTTTCACCACCCGCATATCTTCAAGTAATCGGAAACAAGAAAACCTATGTTGTTTCTCCAACTGGTGTTGGTGGAGTTCAGACACATCTACTTGGTGCTGGCGTAATTGAAAATAAAATTACAGGTGTTGGTGCAATTAATAACTTGATTACGGGTGCTGGATATATTAATTCTGCGATTGCTGGTGCTGGAACTATTACTCAAACTACTGGTGCTACTCTTCCAACAACATTTGGAACACCTAGTGCAATTGCGGTTGGAACCTCAAGTACAGTAATGACAAATCTAACTGTCGCAATAGCAACGCCTGTCACCGCAATTGTTGGTAACACCACCATGAATGGTACACTGGTTGCAACCGGATTGATTACTTCTGGTACAACAGTTCTTTCAACTCACATTCATGCTATCGCTAGTGGTTCTTCTGCTGGTTCTACGGCAGCACCGACTTAGGAGATTAACAAATGAGTTGTGAAGGTATAGGAAAATCGTTTGGCGAACTCGCCAAGCAGATAGATGAAGTCTCTGCACAAATTGATGATGCGGTAGATAAAACCGTTGATTCTATTGCAAGTGAACTTGGCATCAATGCCTTGAAGGCTAAGTTTGCCTTGATGCAGGGAGAGATAGAAGCAGCCTTTCAAAATGAATTTCCAAACTTAGACTCGTTTTTCGCCGAACTGAAATCTGGCATTCCTTTTGCAACCGAACTTGGGGATATTATAAAAGTCATATCTCAGGCACAGTTGGCTGCGGATAAGATACAGGAAATGAAAGATAAGTATGGTGATAAGGACAATAACATAAATGAGATTTTGCGAGACCCTGCTGGGTTCATAGAGACTCTGGGTGGAGACTTGGAGTCATTATGTGAGTCTATGCCCAACTATCAGAAAGCGAAGGATGGTTCAATTAAGGTAACCTCGGCTAAGTTTAATTTCCCAGACAAAGCAAGTATCGACATAGAAGAGATAATGAATGAGGGGTTATCCCCCACGATAAAAAACATCGAAGATGTAATAAAGAATCTAAGATTTGAAATTGTTCCAAAGGTAACTACCCTAAACAAAGACTTGGCATCGCCGTATTAGCTACCGACTCTGCTTACTCTTAATCAAAAGGTATTATAAATAGTCCTATGTTAAAAGTACCCACTACAGTATACAAAGACTTTGATTTGGGATTCGCTAAGAACCCGAACACGAAAGACATTGCACGGCGAGTAGATGTCTCGGCCGTAAAACAATCTCTAAAGAGTCTATTGCAGACTCAATACTATGAGAAACCATTCAGACCCAATTATGGTTCTCCGATTCGGGGGATGTTATTTCAACCCTGCGACATGGTGACAGCTACCACTCTTGCTACCGAAATAAAACGATGTATACAGAACTGGGAAAAACGAGTAATTGTAGAAGATGTCGAAGTATACCCAGATGTAGATAACAACGCATTTTCTTGTAAAATCTATTTCTTTGTAAGAGGCGTCAAGAGCAAACACGAATTGGGTTTAGTATTGGATAGGTTAAGGTAGAGGAAGAATAATGTCAGTAAAAAATGTAACAGAATTAGATTTTGATTCGATAAAAGCAAATCTAAAAACACATCTGAAGAATCAAACTGAGTTCGCAGACTACGACTTTGAAGCATCTGGTATCAGTCAACTTGTTGATTTACTGGCATACAACACTCATTATAATGCCGTCCTCGCACACATGGTATCAAACGAGGCGTTCATTGATTCTGCTATAAAGAGAAATTCAGTTGTGTCCATTGCGAAGACGATGGGGTATGTGCCACGGTCTGCTCGTTCTGCGAAGGCTAACATTAACTTGACTGTCCAACCAGATGCATCTTATTCCGACACCAATTTAACCCTTTCAAATAACAGTCTTTTCACATCCAATGTAAACGGGAAAAACTTTTCATTCATCCCAGACAAAGATTACAGTGTTCCAAAATCTATAGTTGATGGTGTGACTGCTTTTAGATTCACTGATATAGTTTTACTGGAGGGTACACGCACCGCGACCACAGAAATCATTGGTGCGGCAAATAGGTCTGGCCCGATTATATTACCAAACGACAATGTTGATACTACCACATTGACAGTAAAGGTACAGACTTCTACTACAAATTTTAATGCTGAGGTGTTTGCACTATCAGAAACTATCACAGGTGTTACAAAAACTTCTAAGGTATATTACCTAGAAGAAAGAACTGATGGATTTTACCAAGTTGTTTTTGGTGACGGTGTTCTTGGAAAACAATTGGATGTAGGTAACATTGTTATATGCGAATACATTTTATCAAATGCCACTGCTGGTAACGGAGCAAGGAAATTTAGTTCGCCGACAAACATAACTGGCAGTGGGGAAACGGTAACTGGTACAACAACGGCAGCTTCCGTTGGTGGGTTTGAATTAGAGAATATTGATAGTATTCGTTTTAATGCGCCAAGATTCAACACTGCGAAAGGTAGGGTAGTAACATCTACCGATTATGAAACGGCAATCAAACAGTCTAATCCCAACATCAAATCAGTGACAGTGTGGGGTGGAGAAGACAATGTTCCACCCGTCTATGGAAAGGTTTATATCTCGCTGCAACCCCAAACTGGGTTTGTTATAACAGAGACCGAAAAAGACAATCTTGTTACCAATGTTATTAATCCCAAATTACCTGTATCATTAGTGACAGAGTTTGTCACCGCTGAAGACTTGTTCATAGGATTCAACATTGCCGTGACGTTTGACCCCAAGATAACCACGCAGAGTGCAGACTCTATTAAAACTAGTGTGCTCGCTCAAATTACATCTCACTTTAATACCAATGTTAATGAATTGAAGAAAAACTTCTTCTTCTCTAAATTGAGTAAGGAACTTGATGGGGTTGATGAATCTATCTTGGCCAATAACATTGAAATGCGATTGATGAAAAAGATAACACCGAAACTGGGTGTTGCTTCAAGATACGAACTGAGATACAATAACAAATTGCTGGCAAGTTCTGTTAGGACTAATTATTTCACTGCAAATATTACTGGTTCTCAGGACGAAGTTTATATAACAGACAAACCAGATGAGACATTTACTGCTTCTCAACAATACAATGGACAACGATTTAACCTTGCTAGAGGGGAACTCATTCTGAAATCAAAGGCTACCAACACAGTCATTGGTGGAACCGTGGGAACTATCGATTATGACACTGGGTATTTGGATATAACATCGATGAAGGTAGATGCTATAAGTGGTGCTACTAATTCTGATATTCGAGTTTATATTACCCCGCATGAGAGTGCAAAAAATATTTCTACAGATTCGTTGGTTCGTGCTACCGAAGAACAGAGTTATGCTGTCACTGCGTTGCCCGCAAGAAATATAATACTGGGTCTTGATGATTCCAATGTCGATACAACCAACAATGTTAAACAGGGTGTTGCCGTTACCATGATATCAAGGATAAAGGATGACTAATAGAATACCATCATTTCTTGAGTACCTAAAATCCATATCAATCAGTGCCGCTGGTTCTGGATATGGCGAAGGTACATACTCACTTAAAATTAGTGCGCCCACTGGCGACAACCCTATACAGGCTGTTGCTACTGCTACTGTAGGTAATGCTGGGAGTGTTACTTCCGTATCGATATCAGAAGCCGGTGATGGGTACAATGAAGTACCAACCGTATTTATATCGGGGCCCATTACTAGTGCTACCAGTACATCTACGAATACTGGTCTAGACGCTGGAACATATACTGGCGTTGAGGCCTCATCCACGAGTGGAACTGGAACATTCGCTGCCTTTACTATTGTCATTGATTCCAGTGGTAGTGTAACTTCCGTATCACTGACGCTGCCAGGCAACGGGTATGTCCAAGGGGACACGGTAACATTCGACCCGACATTGCTCGGTGGAACTGGATCAAATAGTGATGTTGTTGCTACCATAACAGAAATACAGAATGGTACATCTGCTGCATTCACGGCAGTAGTTGACATACTCACAAAACCTGATACCTACTCACAACCTAAAATATCCAAACTGGTTAGTAATCAGTTACCAGAATTTATACGCAATGAACACACTCTTTTTGCAACCTTCATCGAAAAGTATTTTGAGTTCTTAGAATCGAACAATACATCTGACCCCACAAAACACGGGCCATTGAAAGTACTACAAGACTTTCTTTCTAAATTGGATGTTGATTTTAATGATGATGGAAGTGTTAACACGGACGATAATTTCCTAAAGGAATTTTACAAAGACTATGCTAAAGATTTGCCTCTTGGGCAAACTGCTAAACTCAGTCTCGTACTTAAAAACATCAATGATTTCTACACTGCCAAGGGTAGTGGGGAAGCAATCAAACTTCTATTCAGAATACTTTACAATGAAGAGATAACCCTTTCCAATGCACAGGAATTTGTACTCAGACCGTCATCAAGTAGATGGCAACAAGACTATGTTGTCAAGGTGTACGAGAGAGGGTCACTTGTTAGTAGTGCATTTCCCGACTACAACCCAGAAGATTTCGTGGGACAACAGGTAGACCTTCACTACAGCGAATCAATTGGTTCCGTGACAAATGGTCTAACCAAAAGAGCTAGTGTTCAGTCGGTCAAGAAGATTGCCTACACAAACCCACAAGCATACGAATTAGTTTTAACTGGTATTGATAACACGTTCTCTCTGCCAGGCGGTGGTGCTGCGTCACTTTCGTTTGATGAAATATTATTACCGGAAATCTCTGGTGACATAGCAACAATAGTTGGTACTGCTGCGAGTGACGCATTCGCTGCGCCGTCCCCCTCAGTAGTCAATGGTACATATGTCATCAACGATGGCAATTCTACATCATACATCGATGTGCCATATGCCAATAATGCGGCAGTCACGAAGGGAACGTATGTAAAAGCAAACAATAAAATCTATCTTTCTATTAATGCTGGAACTACAAAGACTAGTGGAACAGGCCCATCTCACGAACAAGGTGAAGTCTTAGATGGTACATGTAAATTTAGATTTATAGAAATAAGTACTGCTACTGGTCACTATTCCAGTGGGAGTTCTGGCGCAATCTTATCGGTTGTTATTGCTGGTAATGCAGTTAGTTCGGTTAGTATAACCGACAACGGTACAAATTATTACCCAAATGAAGTAATAGAAATAGCTTCTTCAGTATTCGGTGGAACTGGAACTGGCGTATTTTTAAAAGTAGGTACTATTTCCAGTGGCCGAATCAAACAAGCCATCATCATGGATGCTGGGTCTGGATTTTCTGCCAACCCAAGTATTGTTATAACACCAAATGTTGCTGACACTATATCTACCGATGCCCTCCTAGAGACCAGAGTTACCGATGGGGTCATATCCCAGATTTTATTTACAAACAATCAATCTGGTGTCGGGTATAATAATATCCCCGCAATTAGAATTACCACTGGTAATACGTTATCCTTTGTGAGTTTAGCAGATGAGGTATTTCCAAGTACTGGGATAGATGTCCTCAGTGCATTCAAAGGTATAGTGACACGAGTTTTAAACACTGGTAAATTCAATTCAATAAAGGTTGGTTCTAGTACCACTACTGGTGGATTTAAAATCGGCGATTCTTACCTAATCAATGAGGGCGGCAGTGTTCTAGGTAAGTATGCTGTTGATTACTTCTTGGAAGAGTATACATTGGTGGCCACGGCAAACAATGCTTATGTGCGTATCACCGCGCTGGACGTAACTGGTTACCCAAAAGGACTAGAAGTACTTGCAGTGGGTCAAGGTTTCAATAGGGAAGATTTCCAAGGGGAGTTATCCTCACCGACTGGCAACATTGCAATAGTAGATTTTAAAACAGGATACAATGCTGTTCTGGGTGGAGTCGCTGGAGATTCTGGTGGATTCTTATCAGACGCGAATAGATTATTCGACAACCAAGTTTACCAACCATATGCTTATCAGATACAATCGGAATTACAATCTTCCGAGTGGTCTGATTATGTTAAGAGGGCAGCTCACCCTGCTGGATTTGCCCTGTTCGGTGACTTACAAATAAAACAAGACATTGATTTCTCAACTGGATTTACAGTAGAAACAGATGTTTACATGTTATTCAAGTATCCAGATATTGAAGAATTGATTATCCAAGACACGATAGTCAAGGGAATAGAGGTTGACAGTATAACCCCAGATTCTCTCTTCCCAGGCGATGCCCTGAATTCATTCGATGTCGAAACAAGTAAGGCGGACATTGCCGGCGTCACGGATGAAGAAGGCCCATATACTTACATTGGTACGTCCATAACAAGTTTCTATGCTACCTCAGATGGTACTGAAACGGGTGACCCATACACCGTAGTCGGTGCTAGTGCTGCCGATGATTATGTGGAAAGACTTGTTGCTGGTGACTATTTTGCTGAATTATATACTCTTCTTGGTAATCCGATAAAAGATGTAGGACTTAACTTCAACTCAGCTGATACCGGAGAATACGCTACTGGTTATTTTGAGAACACTGGTGGAGCGAGATACACCCAACTTATTGCATTCGATGCTGAGAGAAGTACTTCTTATGCTTTCTTGGGTGACACGCTCACTAATTTATCAGTCGAAACGGCCTTTGCAGATTCCGCTGAATTCTCCGAACATGTTCTGATATCATTCGTATTCTTCAGGAACCCAGTTGATTCATTCAACATTGGTGATGCTAGTGTCATTGAGGCGCGACCAACCGTATCTGATACATTCAATACCGCTGATAGTGTTAATACGTTTGGGGTTGGTATCAATACAACGAACAATGCATATGCTGACCACAACATACCAGTATTTGTTATTGAAACTGTAAGCGCAGACACATCGAACATCGCTGATGTACCAGTACTAAATCCACAGTTAGTTGCTGTGGATGGTTCATCATCACAAGATACTACATCTCTACTATGGCAGGGTGTCAAGGTAGACACATCCAATATCGCTGATACACTAAATAAGTTTGATATTGGGTTGAATCCTTCCGATTCTGCCGATGCGGCAGACGGTATAAATAGTTTGACAGTTGAGACTAACCCAACAGAAAGTGCAGACTCTGCCGATGTGGCGACTCTATCCGCAGAAATAGATTTAACTGGTTCATCAGAAGACGAAAATGTATCCATTGGAGATAGTGGTAGTCTTATATCTCAATCATATACAGTGAATTTAACTTACTTTGCTGGAGATTATGTTGCCGATACTGTAGTAAGTTTTTAAAATTGTTATAAATAGGAACACCAAGGCAACAACTAAACAAACAGGAGAACACAATGTTACAAGAAAAAAATGCCTTACAAGCCAAGGGTCGATTGACACTTGAATTGTTTGATAAGGAAGGGAATTTAAAAGAGACCCAACACTCAACCAATGTCGTAGTAAACAACGGCCTTAACTATATTGCTTCACGAATCAAAGATGCTACTGCTACCGCTATGTCACATATGGCAATCGGTTCTGGTTCTGCTTCAGCTGCTGCGGGTAATACTGCTCTCGCCACTGAACTAGGCCGCGCGACTTTGACATCTACAACAGTATCGTCAAACTCAGTTGCTTATGTGGGTGACTTTGGTGCTGGTGTTGGAACTGGTGCAGTTGTAGAAGCAGCTATTTTAAACGCTAGTTCTGGTGGAACACTGCTTTGCAGGACTGTATTCTCAGTGGTCAATAAAGCCGCTGCCGATACGTTAAAAATCACTTGGACGGTAACTGTATCTGACTCCTAATAGAGTTAATCTACTAAGGAGTTAGTGCATGGCCATTCTGTTATTAGAACAGGCGAGATTTCATCAGGCTAGATCGTTTTATAGAGACATCTATAACGGAAACGACAAGTTCTATATGGCAGCCTCGCGTGCTGATACATGGACGGATGATACTTCACCCGATACATTTTATGATAATCGGTTGGACGTACAACAGTTTAGAGACACAATACTCTTTGTAAAAAGGGTACAGTCTGCTGACACCGCCATGTTAGCGAAACGAATTGATTGGGCTACTGGAACTATATACGATAATTATGATGATAATTATTCTCCCAGTAATACTGCCAATTCCGGCGCTACATCATTGCAGGCTGCAAACTTTTATGTATTAACAGATGCATTTAATGTTTACAAGTGTATTGATAATAACAACAATGGTCAAAGTACAACTAAACCTTCCAGTACTGGCACGGAGATATTTACAACCGCTGATTTATATAAGTGGAAGTTTCTATTCCAACTAGGTGCGTCTGATAGGACTAAGTTCCTCTCTACCGCCTATATGCCAGTCAGGAAAGTATCTGGTGCTGGTCAACCATCTTTCGATATTAACGGTGAACTTAATAGTATCGCTGTTACTGCCGGAGGAAGTGGTTATTCCTCACCACCCACGGTCACCATACAGGGGGATGGGACAGGTGCTACCGCAAATGCTACACTTACTGGCAATGCGGTATCATCTATCTCCATATCTACTGGAGGTAGTGGTTACACTTTCGCTGACATTAAACTAACAGGCGGTGGTGGAGCAAACGCAAAAGCAGATGCGACACTGGGTAGTACTGATACTCCGACACTACAAACCAATGTTGAGGGGACTGCTGTAAAAGGAACCATCGACAAGATAGTTGTTTCCGCGCAAGGTACTGACTATACTGCTGGTGATGTCACTTTAACTATAACTGGTGATGGGATTGGCGCAGCTGCCGCTGCTGTAGTGAATTCAAACGGTAATATCACAGGTGTTACCATAACGGCTCCAGGCAGTGGATATACTAACGCTGCTATTACACTGGTGCAGGCCTCTGGTAGTGGAGTTAATGCTACTTTCAGAGTTGTCATCTCACCGATTGAGGGACACGGGTCTCACCCGCAAAAAGAATTGTTTTGCAAACGGGTCGGGATGACTGTTTCTTTTGATAATGATTCAAGAGACATAATTACAGGTAACGACTATAGACAAGTCGGACTGATAAAAAACATTACCAAGTACGGACTGTCAACATTGTTCGATGATGCAACAGGTTCACCCCATTTCATTGTTACTATCAATGACCCAAATAATTATGGTGCTGATGATAGTATAGAGACATCGAGTGGTGGTAAATTCTCAGTCGCGCAATTGCGAGACACTACGGGTAATGGCACTGATGATAGTGTGTACTTACAAGAAAACACCAAGGGTATCTCTGTAAGTGATACTATCACAAATACTACAAAAGGACTCTCTGGTTTACCTATAAATAGTCTTGCGAACCCAGAAATATCTACTGATTCTGGTGACGTAATCTACTTTGATAATAGAAAACCTATTACAAGGGAAGAGGGTCAGGTAGAGACAGTAAAAATAATATTTACGTTCTAAGGGAAAGACAAAGATGGCGATTGATTTAAATGTAACCCCATATTATAACGACTTCACGGCGGCTAAGAAATTCAATCGCGTGGTCTTTAAGCCTGGCGTTGCTGTGCAGGCAAGGGAACTAACCCAACTGCAAGATTACATGCTGAACACCATCAAAGAGTTTGGTGATTATGTATTCAAAGATGGCGCGACTGTTAGGGGTGGTTCTGGTTACCCTATTCTTATCCCATACATCAAAATCAATGACCTAGATTCTGGTTCCGTTGCAGTATCAAATGACACTCTCTCAGATTATGTTGGAGATACAATCACTGGTGGAACTACTGGAATTAAAGCAGAAGTGCTTAGTGTACTTACTGGTAGTGACACTGATATAGTAAAAAAGAAAACACTATATCTAAACTATACCAAAGGCAACGAATCCGAACTAGGTACAATAGCATCTTCAATACGGTTTGAATCGGGGGAAACCCTAACCGTAACAAGTTCAGTTTCTGCCAGAAATGGCAAAACCTTTGTCGTAGATAGTAATACCGACAATGCGTCTTTTACTAAAAACTTCTATGGGTACGCAATCGATTTTGTAATCGAAGAGGGAATAGTTTACGCTCAAGGCAAATTCATTGCACATGATACACAAAAAATAAGACTTGACCCATTCAACATGAATGTTAATTACTTTGTTGGTATTGAGGTAACAGAATCAATACAGTCATCCGATGATGACACGAGTCTATTAGACCCAGCAACGGGTGCATACAACTACAATGCCCCAGGCGCCGATAGAACAAAAGTTGATACTGTAATATCCAAAGTTCCTTTTGGTAAAAATTATAGTACTAGTACTGTTTATGAAATTGGTGAATTCATATCGAATGAAGATAACATCTATGAGGTCACCACCGCTGGTACATCAAACACTTCAGGTTCTGGGCCTGTACACACAACTGGAAACTCTACTGATGGTTCTGTTGTGTTTAAATACTTTGAATTCCCCAGTGGATTTACTGCTCTCTACAAAGTACAGAATGGACAGATTTCAAAGAAGTATGATAGTGATATTGCGGAACTTGCTGAGTTGGGTAAAGTATTTGCCGCTGAGAAAAGAGAAAGTGATGGCGACTATGTTGTAGAACCATTCACCATTCAAATCATAGAACACTTAAAGACTATCAAAGGTATCACCTTCAATACGTCTGTAAATACTGCTTACGCCGTAGGTCAGTTTGTAAATAACGCTAATAAATTATACGAAGTAACTCTTAGTGGTACTTCCGCCGCTGGTTCTCCACCCACACATACATCCGGTGAAGTTCTCAGTGGCACTGTCTCATTTGGATACAGGGGAGCTTCTTATAAACTAGACAACAATGGTTACCACTTCAGTAACAATCCAGTTGATGCTGGTTCTATTGACCACCTCGTCGCTTTAGTATCGCCTGGCATTGCATATGCTGACGGATACCGCAGAGAATTTTATGCGAAGACTCCTATAAAGATACGGAAGGGTACGTCCACCGAAGTCAAAGAAGGCCTCGATGTTACAATGGGGTACGGAAACTACTTCAACGTAAAAGAAGTGGCTGGTGTATTTAACATAGAAGATGGAGCAATATGTAATATTGGATACTATGGTTCGGTTGGTTCTCAAACTGCCGCTACTGCTGTCACGGATGCTACATTCGGTGCCCATGCTGCACTGCAATCAACCGTTGGTACTTGTCGTGTTCGGGCCCTAAAGAGGGCTTCTGGAACCGTGGGAACCGCTGCTTGCCAGTACAGACTATTTGTATATGATGTAAAAATAACCGGCGGGACTTTAAAAGACGCCAGAAGTATTCAATTCCCCAACAGTACAGATAGTGGTTTTGCTGATATTATATTACAAGACAACAATGGTGATGGTACTGCTGACGAAGCTGTACTATTCGGAACAGAATATAACAAATTAATATACCCAACGCCTTGGCAAGCAACAAAAACTCTTGCCGCTGCTGCTGGTGGAACATATGATACAGCATATTATTACACGGAAGAATTCAATGTAACTGTTGCTTCCAATGGTACGTTCAGTCTCAGTACATCTAGTTTGGGGTCTGGTGTAATTTTCCCGTTTACTGCTGGTTCTATGACGCAGGCTTTACTAGATAATAAAATTCACATGGTTTGTAAGACTACTGGCATAACCAATTTAGGATACGGAACCGTATCTGGTTCTGAGGGTAGAGTTGCGAGATTAACCCCCGCCATGGTTACTGCCGTTTCCAGTGGACAATCCATGTCGTTTGATATGGGTAATCCAAGTGCAGGGTACGATGCTTACTTACAAGTAGAAGTAAAAGTTGTTGATGCTATACCAGTACCCAAGGCAATCAATATTGGACGGTATGTTAAATTAGATACGCGAGATAATGTTGGTGGTGCTAACGGGCCATTCCCACTTGGTATCGTAGACGTACTGAATATCGAAGCAGTCTATGTTTCGTCAGATATGAATAATTGGGCCGATGATACGGATGCTGTCAAACCAGTTAACTACATAAATGATTTCATCTTAGATAATGGACAATCGGATAATTTCTATGGACATGCGCGACTCATTAAGAAAGGTTCTAGTACACTCACAACCGCTTCTAGATTACTTACAGTTAAACTTAGTCACTTTACTGCCAATTATGGTGCTTCTACTGGAACATATTTCGCTAAAAATTCATATCCAATAGATGATAGTGGTGCAAGTGGCATTTACACGTTTGAGATACCTACATTTTCCTCTGAGAGACTAGGGGAATACCAGTTAAGAGATGCCATTGACTTTAGACCTAGAGTTAAGGGTACTGCTGTGTCTACTACGTCACTTGCCGCTGCTACTAATAACCCATATCACACAGATGATTTAGATTTGCCTACGAATGGTTGTCAATTCCCTACTCCGAATAGTTCATTCTCTACAGACGTAGAATACTATTTGCCGAGGGTTGACAAACTTGTAATCAGTAAGTCCGGTACGATGAGAATAGTCGAAGGCGTTTCTAGTCTGCCTGCTAAACCACCGGCACTTGGTGATGCAATGCAGATTGCTGAAATACAAGTTCCACCTTTCCCATCATTGGCGCCCGCGTTTGCAGAGAGATATGGTCAAGAATTAAATGCCGTCTATCACAAATTAAAAGGGCAAAACAAACGATATTCTATGAGGGATATTGGTGCCATAGAAAAGAGAATTAATAGACTAGAATATTATCTCGCTCTAAGTCTGATGGAGATGCAAGCTAAAGACCAGATAATTTTGGATTCAAACGGGAATGACCGATTCAAAAATGGCATCTATGTTAACCCATTTGATAGTGATTTATTAAGTGATTTGTCTGCGCCAGAGTATTCAGCTTCCTATGATTCGTCTAGGAAACGATTGGGGCCTTCATTCAATGACTTCCAAGTTGACTTGATATTAAACCCTTCACATGGTACTTCTGGTTGGACTCAACAAGGTAGTATGATTACTAGACCGTATACATTAAGTGCTGGTAACGAAAATCGATTTGCGACCAAAGTACGAAACTGCGTTGGCGAATTGCAGTTTACCTATGATGGTGAGATGGATGTTCACCCTCGTTCTGACACTGGTAGTCAGTTCAAAACCGCAATGCAAAAAAATACAATCACATCCTCCAATGGAACGAATATCGCTGAACAGATCAAATTGGTTAACTCTTCTAAGGATGTTGTGGGATTTGAAACTAACTTTGAGATGGGGGCCTTAACCGCTGACAACAAATTCGTTGTCGGTCAGACCAGAACAACTATCAAAGAAGCCATCACCATCGATGGTGGTGGTGATGCCAGTGGCACAATCACTGGGGATGTCGCTGGTGGTGGTATCACCTCTATAGGTAATCGCGCAAGAAGTGGGTGGTTTGAACAGGTCGGTGAATCTTCAATCGGAGGAGATATTGGTGGTAACATTAAGGCCAGCGTGTCTCTGAATCAGACAATGGAAGTATCTGACATTCAACAAACTACCATCAATATGATTCAAACCGCAGAAGCTGGGCCCATCCATAAAGTGACCAACAATATGGGTACGTCTGTAAAAGACGTAAGTTTGTTGCCTAACATGTCGGGAAATAAGGTTGGTGTTAGGGTTCGCAGATTGAAACCCAATACACGACTGTACTTCTTCTTTGATGATATTGACCAAACTCCTCGATGTTTGCCATGTGATGCTGTCAAATTTGACGCGCTACTCCCTACATGGAAAGCTTCAGGAAACCGTTCAGCGGTGATAATGGAACAGACTAAGTTGACTGGCGTGCCACTGGGCGGTGCATCAAATGTTTCCAAAAATTACAACTACACGCCAACTGAACCCGCTGTATTTGGTTCACCCATCCACACCGACCAAAATGGTGACGCAGCATTTGTCTACCACTTACCTCGCGGTCAGGTGCAAGGGGATGGTCAGTATGTATCGGCAGATTTAGGTACTCCTACATTTGGTGTAGGTACTCGTAGAATGCGAGTAACGGATGACCCAACAGATAGATTTAACTTTACAACGACATCGGCAGAAGAAACTTACTCCGCTTTCTCCATACAATCATGGACACAACAAACAGAACTTCTGATAGAAACCCACACGGTTAAACTTGGTGTTCGGCGGGATGCGGAGAATCCACAGACCAAACTTGTTGGTACTGTAGTAACCGATGTTAACCTGCAACCTGGCTCAATGTCAGTTGATGCGAGTTTGGATGCTAGTATTGATGCAACTAACCCGTCATTTATTCATCACCCGCCAGTATTCCAAGGTGACCCAATCGCACAGACATTCGGTATTGGTAATGCACCAAATGGTGCGTTCGTCAAGAAGGTTAGAGTATTCTTTAGGGACAGGCCCGGACAAACTGCAAACACGGTAAATACTGCCACCAATACGAGTAAGGGTATCACATGTGAAATCAGAAAAGTTTTGAATGGTTTCCCGACTGCCACGGTTCTGGCTGGTGCTCGTAAATTCTTGAAACATACCGAAGTAAAAACTACCCCAGACACATCTGGTGGCAAACAAACAAACTACACATATACCGAACAGTATGCTACTGACTTTGAGTTTGATGAACCGATTTATGTTGCACCAAACGAAGAATATGCATTCGTTCTTTTACCACAGGCGAATGACCCGAACTACAATATTTGGGTTTCCAAGTTGGGTGAAAATAAGATAGGAACTACTCAGAGAGTTACCGCAGAAGAAACTACCATTGGTGGTATGTTGTTTACATCATCTAACAACAGGGCATGGAGTCCCCACCAAACAGAAGATATTAAATACGTTGTATTCTACGAACAATTTACCGTGGGTACTGGAACAGTAGAATTTACAAATGATGATGCTGAGTATACCATTTGTAGTGACTACTTGAACGGTAGACCCGTTGACGGACAGACGGTACACGCATTCAAAGTGGGTATTGTATCTGGGGGTTCTGGGTATAGTGTAAACAATATTATCACGCTGAATGGAATTTCAAAAACAGATTCGGCCGAGAATCACTTAAACGGGAGCGGCGTGAAACTAAAAGTCACCGCTGTTTCCGGTGGTGCAGTAACTGGTGTGGAAGTTATTGATGGTGGAGTAGGATTCAAGTTGGTACTTGACAAAGACTCCCCCGTCATTCTTGACCCAAATACTACAGGGCAATTATCCGTTGCTCCCTCTGGTGCTTCTGGTGCTACCTTCTCGCTCAAGATGAAGTATGGTAACGTGGAAGAAGTTGACCCGTTAACAGAGAAAATAGACATCACCTACAACAGATTAACTGTTGCTGCCGCTCATAGTGACGCAGACAGATTCTTTGCTGCGAATGATGTTCTTGGTACAGGTGAACCACTCACCGCCGGTGGTGAAATAGGTTACAATAGAAACACTACTTTCAAGATTGCAAGTATCTATAATAAGGTCTTCAATAACTTCAGAACAAATATGACGGCTAAAGAATTCCCAGAAGCGCAGTTAGGTTATAAAATCTGTTCTACTAATTCAGCCGGTGCTAGTACCGCTGGGACAACATTCACTGACATGCTTCCTGTTGTGAGACAGGGGTTGACCACAGAAAAGGCAGTATATTCTGCGTCAAAAGAAGCTGCATTTAGTGGTGGTAACCGATTGGCGAAGAAGAGTTATCGACACCGCTACTCGTTGAATACAACGACTGCTGACTTATCGCCGGTGCTTTCTCTCTATCGTAATTCTGTAATTACTAGAAGTTATGAGATAAACAATGATACCACGAATGAAACAGGTAACGCCGGTAATGCAAAATCGAAATTCCTTTCTAGGGTAGTACGACTTGCTGATGGACAGGAAGCTGAAGATGTGAGACTTTCAGTCGCGCTGAGGATGCCGCAGGGTTCAAGTTTCAAGATTTACTTTAAGGGACAGGCTCAGGAAGATGACGGAAATTTCCAACGAGATTTACCTTGGGTAGAAATGGAGTATGATGATACTACTCCTGCTGGATTCTCGATGGCACAGAATCAATTCATCGACTTCAACTTTAAACTTCCCAGTACCGCTACTGATTCTGCTGGGGTGTTTACATACTCCAGTAGTCGTGTAAATGCACTAACGATTGGTACTGCTGGTAGTGGTATTGCTAATACAAGTGATGTGGATTTCTTCATAAGTGGGGGTGGCACGCCAAGCGCACAGGCAGCAATCAAGACTACGACATTGAATAATGGTGGACTCTCCACTGTCGAGATTGTTAACCCAGGCCGTGGATATGGGTCTGCACCAACAATCAAGGTATTTAGAGACCATACAGTAAGTACTCAATTTGCGGTTAACACTATTGTTGCTCACACCAATGGCAAGATATACAAAGCAACAATCGGTGGGACATCTGGTGCCGCTTCTCCGCCTACGCACACAAGTGGAACTGCGACTGATGGTGGTATAACGTGGACATTCTTGGGAACAAGACCCGTAGTAACCGCTACTGTCGCCGCTACTAGTTTCAAGAGATTCAAATACTTCTCTGCGAAACTGGTCATGCTTTCTACAAATACTTCTGTAATACCAGAAGCAAAACAGTTGAGGATTATCGCCTTACAGGCGTGATAAATAACTATGAAAACTCAGGTATCTAGTTCAGAGTACGAAAGAGACAATACATCTGGTGGTCTTATTAACGTGGATCATAATGGGTTGGCTGCATACAAAAAGAGAAAGTTTTTATCGAACAAACGGACAACTCAGATAGATGAAATGTCGAATGATATAAATAGTCTCAAAGAAGATTTCCAAGAAATCAAAAGCATTTTAATGCAACTTGTTAATAATATTGATAAATAACAGATAGGGACGAACATGACTACTATAACACTCAGAGCTTCCAAGGGTTCTCCACTTACCAATACTGAGGTGGATACTAACTTTAGTAACCTCAACAATGATAAGTATGAATCTGGAAACAATGTTGTGGTTGGGACTCTTACTGCTAGTGGTAATGTTACATTTGGCATCGCTGCCACTGTATCCGCTGCTGGTAGTACTCAGGGTAACGCAACCGCATTAACTAAAACATATAATATCGTATCGACTGCTTCATTGAACCAAGGTATACTTCTACCTTCTGCCGCTGCTGGTCTGGTAATAAACATCTACAATGTGAGTGGGGCTACTATCAAAGTATATCCCGCTTCTACAGAAACCATCGATGGTGGTTCTGCAAACGCCCCCGTATCAGTAGTAACTGCTAATGGTGCTGAGTTGATAGGTGTTAGTACTGGTGGATGGAGACAAGTAGGTTCTGGTGGAACCAATGTCGCAGACTTGATAGTAAATACAAGTGTTCAATTACTTGGTTCAACACAGTTTGGTGTGACTGCTGCAGTATCTACTGCCGGTTCTGGTCAAGGTGATGCAACTGGGTTGACAGAAACAATGAATGTAATCGGCACTGTCGGTGCTGCCACACAGGGTGTTGTTTTACCAACCGCCGCTGCTGGTTTACATCTTGTTGTATCGAATACTACCACCACAGACTGTAAATTGTATCCCGCGAGTTCCGATAAGATTGATGGTGGATCGGCAAACGCTGCTGTAACACTACCTGCTAAGACTACATTTACTTTAACATGTAAAGATGCAACGGATTGGATTAAACATAGAGGCCTCGCCGTCTATAATTCATCTGGTACGTTACTTAATTAAGGAGAACTTGAATGGCAGGCCCAGTAACATTAAAAGCAGGAGCTTATCCAGCTGCAGCGGGAGGACTTCAAGGACTCCGCGAGTTGACCGCAGTCGAAATAAAGAACCAAGTAGCGGGAGTGGTGACTCTAAAATTTGCCACCGATACTGATGGTAACGGTACTGGCGAACTCAAAATAGTTACGGGTGGTTCTGCCGCAGCAACCGAAGTAGGAACATTCTCAAACAGAGAAAGAAATGAAACGGTAGGAACACACCCCGCTGGTGGAGCTATAACAACTACCGTCTATCGATTGAATCAGGCTACTGGTGCTGTTAGTGAAAGTTCTCAAATCAACCCTCTGAGGTGGACAGGAACGTCCGTAGAACAAGCCACAGACACGGAACTAGATACAGAAGTACTAGACCTCGTTATAACTGCAATGTGCGCTGAGGATGCAAATACGGTTGGCCAATACAAAATTGGAACATCTTCACCCTCCGGTGGAACTTGGACGAGTCGGTACACGTTTACTGAAACTCAGGTTGATGGAACAGACGTAGCTTACAATCTTTACCAAAAAACTGCGCCCACTACTGCTGCTGGTACAGACACGAACATTCTATTGAAAGCCGCTACGGCAGGTGAACCGCAGGAAATGTCTGCTGCAAACCTACAAACATTAGTTCCCGCATTCAGAAACCGAATCATTGCTGGTGGTGTTGGAAAATACTTACTGCAAACTGGTTCGCCTTCTGCAACTGGAACTTGGGTACAGATGGGTTCAACCATGACTGACCAGTTAAAGAGTATCTCTAATGTGAACTACTCTGGAAACTACACTGGTTCTTATACTGGTTACTACAATAGATTCTTTGCTGGATTCCTTAACGGTGCTTATGCCGGTTCATACTCTGGTACATACACTGGTACTTACGCTGGTGCAACTGTACTGACATCTAGTGCTACTCAGGAAACGAAACAACTGTTCATACGAACCGCTTAAATGTGTTATAAATATAGGGGTAGGTGATATCAACACCGCCCCTATTTAAATTATGAGGATTTATTATGACCGAAAACACTCCGAAGTACCGCAACCCCCGATGGATAGATAAAGAAACCCGTTCACTATTTTGTGAAATATTGGTTGGTGAATCATATCGGCCCGCTCAAATCAATGTTGGTAACATAACAGAAGGATTGGTTAATGCCGACTTCACTGCCATCTTGGAAGAGTTCAGTGAAGAAGATATTCAATCAAACACCGATGCCCATGTAATTGCCTGCGAAGAGAATTCAGAGAAGGAAGACCAGCAACGAGAAGTTCACAAGAACCGATTGATGCAAGAAGCCCTGTTCAATATGAAATTGGAAGCATTTGAAATCCCTGCCATCAAAGACTCAGACGATAAACGATTCAAGAAATTGATTCGCAAATCAAAGACTCAGTTAGAAGTTCAGGCTTATGTAACCATGTTACTACAGTCAGAAGCACTCTATGACTCACCAAATACATTCAAACCAGATGGTACGTTCCCAGAACTCGCCGCGCAGGACATTGCCGAAAATGACTAAGGGCTACATATATGTAGCTTCTCTTAGAAAAGATTATTACATCGCTGCGAAAAAATCCGCAGAGTCCCTCAAAGATTTCTATCCAGAAGCTAACGTAACTCTATTCACTCACGCAGATTGGGTAGAACTCGATGACTACAAACTCTTTGACCAGATAAGAACGCATGACGGGTTGGGCAATGATATGCCTATGAACAACCGAGCAAAGTTGTGGGCGTTGTCTACAAGTCCATACGATGTCACGATGTATCTAGACTGTGACACTATGATAGAACACGAAGACATTAGATATGCATTCGACCATCTAAAAGACAACGATGTGATATTCACACTGAACCGCCCCTACAATGCAAAGATAACAAAACTGAATGATGATGAGAGTATGAAATACCACTGTGGTATCTTTGTATATCGCAAGAACAAAGCAACAACAAAGTTGATGGATGATTGGTACAAGTATTATTTAATACAAAGTGCGCCGATGCATGATGTCAGTCCGTATCCAGAATCGGTCAAGCCGTGGGATACATTTACGATGTGGTACTTGCTAAACAAAACGGCACACAAAGATACCGTTACTGTTGGGGAGTTTGGGTCACCCGATGCTAGGTGGAATTTTGTTGTTGGTCAGAAACCAGAAGAGTTGGATGGCACCGAAGTTATAATTAGACATTATCTACTGAATAGGCATATAGATAAATGGAAACATTGAAGGTAGTAAACCCAGAGTTGTTGGACATTCTTCACGAGTGGATGGATTTCTACGATGAACATTCGTTCGACAATGATTTACCCTTGGACGAAAGACGATTCGGTGACAGGGGCATGGAATATTATACCTCAGAAGAATATCTCAAAGAAGTTCAGTCTAAGGGATTAGACCACAAGGGCCCGCCGGAGTTTGCAAAGGTATGCGACTTTCACAATACACATGGCGTCAACAAAGAACTTATGCGGAAATCTTTATCTACATGCGCGGAGTTGTCTGCTTGGTTATGTGCGAAGTTTAATGCCGTCCATGTCTATTATCCCGCTGGTGGTTTCATGGCGTGGCATAACAATTGGGATGTGCCTGGCTATAATATTCTTATGTCTCACAGTGAAGGCACTGGATTCTTCCGGCATGTAAAGGACGGCAAAGTCGAAACCATCACTGACCCAGTGGGTTGGAATATCAAGATAGGGTATTATGGTGGTAAAGAAGAACCATACTGGCACACCGCTGGAAGTACCGGCCCTAGACAAACATTTGGATTTGTTATCCCCCACAAAGGATTGTGGGAGGACATGATAAAAGACATCACCACCATAAATGTAGTCTAGAAGAAACCTTCTCTCTGGCCGATAATCATATATCGGTCAAAGTCTTTCTTTCCTTCCCACGAGTAATATACTTGTTGTTTGGTTCCCTCGTACCCACACTCTGATATACCCACCTGTTCCTTCAGTGCGTCTATAGAGTTGACACAGTTGATGCCATACATCTCTTCAACCACATTTGAATTCTGCATCGCATAGACTGCGTTGGGATTCTTGCCGTTGAGTTCTGTTAACGGATACATCTGTTCCGTGTGAATACAAATTACCACATCAACATCAATCTTGTTTAGATTCTCAAACTCAAATGGGATGTCCATGTTCCAATGTCGGATGTTTACAAACTTCTCTTGGGCGTAATATTTGTGGAATGACTTGGACAGAGTAATACTTTCCTCATCCATATCGACTAGGTGTATCTGACCTACATCTAAATTCTCACATAGAAGAGGAACCATAGGAACACCCAACCAAGAATTCAGTATTAATATTCTGAGGTTTCCTTGTTTAGTATAATATTCTTCTAAGTATTTTTTAAGTTCTTCAACCAACCAGATTGAGGCCTCCATATTATTTTCTTGTAGAGACTGCCTAAAATCTGTTAGTTTATGGGGCATTTTGTTTTCTATAATATGTAACGCTTCACCCCAGTGTTTCAAATTATTCAAAAAATTAAAATTTAACATCTTCACCTTTTCCCATTGAGTCGAAAATACAAATGTATGGTAGTTCCCTGTAGGTATGTTTTTCTATGTCGTGTGGAAATATATAGCCTTGGTTAAAACTATACACCCAACCGATAGGAAACAATTTGATTTTGGTTATTCTTCTGTTGTAGAAGAAGTTGTCAAGACCACGATAGTACCATAGTATTTGTTTTCGATGTTTATTAAAGTATTCTGTAATCTCTTCCGTGTTCAACTCATCATTCCACCTAAGAACCGAAGAGTTTAGATCGGTATATTTATGCGGAATGTGTCTAGTGTTTTTATAAGAAGATTCTAAGTCGTGCCACCATGTCTTCACGAAACAAAGATTATCTTCTGGTTCGTAGTTCACAATTGAGTCTATGTTTTGTTGTAGTATAGTATCGATGTCAAAGAACATCTTCTCTCCCTTCTGGGAGACAATACTAGTATCAAAGAGATACATCTTGTTCCACCACTTAGCCAGTTTGTTTCCGCCCGGCAAAGCTAACGGGGTAATGTTCTCATCCAATCCTTTTGGATTTTCTGTCAGACAAAAGAAATTAAAGTCGCAAGTCACAAACTCTAGACACGCTTCATAGATTTTGTTTACATGTTGGTGATTGTATTTCTCACCCCATTTTACCGTGTAAATATTCATTACCATTGGTGGACATTTCCTGCAATTATAAAGAAACATGTAATAAAATTTACGAGTACCACGACAGTTCTAATCATTGCAATCTTATCTGCCTCGATGTCGGTGTTTCCTTCCTTCTCACCCAGACTCTTGGCCCACAATCTCCAGTACGTTTTCATCTCCAATGCTCCAATAGTTTAGGATCTGCGAGTTCATCCTGTTTTATAGTACCTCTACTTTCATCTTCAAATGGTAATAGGTCAACATTGAATACGCAGAGTATACAGTTCGGTCTGTATATACCAATATTTAAATCATCTTCATCCCATGACCGCCCTCTATTATATGAGTACGCCATGTGCGAGGGGAAGTTGTCCCAAAGTTTTGCACCATACTCTCCCCATCTCCAAGAGTGGTAATTATCCGTGCCGTCTGTGAAGGTAAACCAAATCTTTTCTTGATTTTTTAGAACATCATTCCAGATAGGTTCTGCCTGATCATCACTCCACACTTGACAACTGCCATTCGTGTATGCACCATGAGACAGTTTGAATTGCCTGGTCTTCATTGGTCTAGGGTCTTGCCACCAAGACCGCATCTTAGTTGGTTGTTCGGTGTTGTACGTTAAGAGAGGCGTGATATCACCTTGGATTATTATATCCAAATCAAAGAAGATGAAACGTCCAGTTGGTTTATCTGCGGCAAAATTGTGCGTGTTAAACACGAATGTTTTTGGTCTATCCCAACAACGCGCCATGCCATACTTAAAGTCATCTGCGCCGAACCAGTATTTTGGGTGGATGTTAGGGATGTCTGGGAATGGGATAACTTTAATATCGGGGTCAAATCCCTCAGCATTGTCGGTATAACAGTAGAAATGGAAATCCATTGTCGTGGGTGTATTGCGTTTAGACATGTTATAAAGGCGATTAACAAAATGTGGGCCGTACTTGTCTCCCCATTTAGCACATACTACATTAACTCGCATGGCAACCACCACACTTTTTATTACAAATATTCAAAGGATTCCTCTTTAAACTTTCACTTATATTTTCAAAGTCATTATTATATATAACCTCGCCCACGGTGAAATGGATTAAATTATTGTACTTACTATTGTATGTGTAGTCGATGGGGTGGTATGGCAATACCCTATTCTCTAATACATCTCTAGCAGTCCAAGCGCATGGGTATGCACCACCGTCAGAACTAATATAGAAGTAACCACTCTTTCGAGCATCACACCACACTGGTTCTGCTTTTTTCGCCTTGGGTTTTGGTCTCCTTACCTCATCTTTCTTCTTAAATATTTTCAGTGTTTCTAAGTCAACTGGGATATCACTTGCTATCGTTTTCCTTATAACTGGCATATTCTCAGAGAGTTGAGGATGATCTATATATTCGATATCGTCAACCCATTCTGGCTTGAGATAACTTTTATCATACGTCTGAACATGCACCGTGACATTTTTCTTGCGAAAATATTTGCAGATGTCTTCAAACCAAAGCGCCTTGGTCGGGTCACTTATTTCACACATCAATGTCACCCAACTCACACCGTATCTATCGAATATCTTTTTGATAGATGATAAAGTGTGTTCGTGACCAGTTACGAAGATGTCATTGTATTCGTCATCCGTATCATTTCTTGAACTACTGAGTTGAATTAACGCTCCTTCCGGTGAGCCATCTTCATACAATCCCTTGTACATGTCACTGTATTGTTCACCATGCATTTGAAAATACTTTACTAGGGTATCATCATCCGATGTCTTGTCCTGTTTTAAAATGTTTAACAGGTCATTTTTTGGTATGATGTTATATAGTCTTTCAAATACCGCCTCGTAATCCTGTTTGTAAAAGAGTTCTTTGAGATTATCGATGTAGTATCTTTTATATAATTGTTGTGTATCCTCATTACTTGCGTCCCAGAACAATCGCTGCATACCATAGAGTTTCACATTGTTCATAAACTCGTCTTTGAGTTTTGGTAGAACATTCTTGTGCCACAGTCTCCGATACAATGCAAAACATTGGTAGTTAGTAATGTTCCAAAAATATCTCACTGGGCCATGAACAACCTGTTCGGCCGAAACAACCGCATGTTGTCTAGCAATATATCTTTCTTTGTAGAAGTTGTATATACCATCCACATTCTTGTTCCAGTACAAGGATTGACTGCCATTGATAAGAAGTGTGTCCTCTGGGAAGTCTGATAAAAACTTCTTATGCATAGAAATCATATCACCAGTATCATATATCTCCTTGATTGTATTCCTATGTTCTGGTTTTATCTGTCGAATGAAAGTCAGGTCAGATATTTCTTTCTCTATCTCTGGAAAGGCTTCTTTTATTTGTGACACTGTGCCTTCAAAGAGCAAATCTAGTTCGGGAAAATACTCAATCATCTTATCGGCAAGAGATACCAAGTCGTTCTCTTCTATCATGGAACGAATGCCATTCACAATATTCGCATCCATATAATTCTTTTCTAGGGTATCATCCGACATGGAATCAAACTTAGACCAGTTTTTGATATTGTTAAACGAGTTGTTGTACTGTTCCCAATCACTTTTAATCTTGGGGTTATCTTTCTTAAACTTCTCTTCAAGGATATTAAATACAACTTTGTGCATCTTGTAGACGAATCTATCCTCGTAGAATTCATAGATACCATCGGCATCTTTATTCCAATACAATGATTCATCTCCACTGAGTAACAATGGGTCTGTTGGGAAGTCTGCTAAAAACTTCTTATGCATAGAAATCAAATCATTGCTGAATTCATCGATAGTTGATTTGTGTCTAGCCTCAATCTGTTTTACAAATGGGTCGTACTCATTTGCGTTTTCAATCAGGGTATCAATTCTATCTGTGTGTTTATTCTTATCGAAAAAATTGTCGGGAAACTTGGGTAACCAGAGTCTTTCAAATTCTGTTTTGCCATGCCAGTGGATTAAAAGATTGTAGTCTCTCAGTTCGTGTGGTTTGAGGTTGTTCTTATTTTTGCCGCCAATAGAATCTTCAAATATACAAAACTTAGAATTCTCTCTGTATAGATGTTGTGTTACGTCATCTGGATATGTTCTTCCCCTATTATACGAGTACACCCAATCATCAGGCAAGAAAGTCCAATAGTTATCACCGACTACATCGTGTTCTCTGTAGGGATAATAGTTGTCAGTACCTTTAAAAAAAGTCTTAAACACAGTATCTTTGTGTTTCATTACATCATTGTAAATCTTTTCGCCTTGGTCGGTACACCATAACATTACGCTGGAGTTATACAAACTTCCCCGTATGTCACTAAATCTTCTATCCTTTAGTACGCGAGGGTCTTCCCAGTTAGAGTAAAGCATGTGCGGGGATTTGGATAGTTCGTCTATCTCATCGATGTTGTTTTGGATTATTACATCTAAATCTAGGTAACAGAAAGGCCCCTTTGTCTTCAACCAATGATGGGAGTTCAAGACAAGAAACTTTGCTCTATCCCAACAGAAGTTTTCTTGGCCAAACCAGTACTTTGGATGCAGGGGGTCTACATTTGGAATAGGTCGAATCTTGATAGATTTCTCTATGCCCTCTGGTTCGTCCGTGTAGCATATAAACTTAAACCGTTTGGAGTAGTTTTGCTGAACCATTTTGTAGAGATTGTTTACATATTCTGGAGAGTACTTGTTACCCCATTTTATGCAAAGAAAGTGCATCATAATATTTTTGTCTCAAATTGTAGTTGACTTCATTTTGCCCATTCAAAAGAACAACTGGGTAATCTGGTTTTATTTGATGGGCCCTTGGGGAAGTATCTGATTCAACATCTACGCCGCCAAGAAAAGAGTATATCAACCCTTTAGGAAAGGTTCTCTTGAATAGGTTCTCATCATATAAAAAGTTATCATCCTTACCGTTATATTTATGCAAGTTATAATCATAGTTCTCAAAGAAATACTCTGGTATGTGACTTGCATTAGACTTGTTCCATGCCATAACACTGGAGTTCCACTCACCCCCGAAGTTTTTCCAATATGTCTCACATATGGTAGGTTCATCACACAACGCGAATAACGGGTCAAGATTACCCTGTACGATGACATCCAAGTCAAGGTATAGGTTATCTCCATCAAAGCTATTGTGGAGGAGAGATATTTTTTCCCAGTTACCCAATCCATCTATAGGAAGACAATCTATGTTGTCATTTAGTCCAGTGGTGAGATCGGTGAAACAAACGAACCTGTCAAACTGATTTTCACACATATTATAAATAGTGTTTACGCAATCAGAAGAGTACTTGTTTCCGTATTTAAGGGTGACAATGGTTCTCATAATTAAAGGTATATTCCATGGCGAAGAAAGTAATTAAAAATTTGGTGATAGACCAAGGTGCAACTTACAGTGAGACTATTGCTGTTACCACTGATGGGGCCACCATAATGAACCTTACAGGGTACGTTGTGACTTCTCAATTCCGAAAGAGTTATGATAGTACTACTTATACAAGTTTTACAACCGCTGATGTGGACGCCACTGGTGTTATTACACTGTCGTTAACTTCAACACAGACAGCTGCGTTAAAATATGGTCGGTATGTTTACGATGTAGAAATTGCGAGTTCATCTAATACATATAGAGTACAAGAAGGTATAGTAACCGTTTCACCCCAAGTAACCAAATAGGATTTGAGTCATGGGTAAGAATTATCTTGAAACCCTACAAGATTTGACCGAACTGAATGGTGACGGTAACAGGGATCGAGGGAGAGATGGAGAAGACAATACGCCGCAGATTGCATGTTACATATGCAAATGTGACCCATGCCAATGCAAAGTCGTTGAGGACGCATAGATGAAAGACGAACTAAAGAAACTCTTTGAAGCTATAGCAAAAGAGAAAGATAGAACCAAGGCCTTAGAGATAGACAAAACACTAAAGGTTGTTGCCAAGAAAAGAAAGAAACAAGATCATAGTGCATCTGTTAAGGAAGATTTCTGGGGCGTATTCAAAAGTCAACTCAAAACACTGGGTGAAGAAGAGTCTGCGAACAAAAGTAAACTCCAACAGTTGCAGGAAATCAAAAAAGAATTCCAAGACGTAACACCATTGATTCTACAGGATGAAGAAGAGGTTGTTGTTGAGTCGGCACTACCAGATTTCTTTGCTGATATTGACCCAGCGAAAATGTCAAACGAGTTTGATATCAGACCAGTTAGTGAAATATCAGAAGTTACTTTACCATATACAAATCAACCATATCAATTAAAAGACCACCCGATACAACTCATAGAGACCCCCGTAGAAAAGTCTGGTGTACAAGACCCAGATATATTTGGTCTTGAGTCGAAGGTTAATAAACTGGAGGAGAAATACTCTGGTGTTATCAACAAGATAGAAGAAGGTAGGGTTTCCACTCTGTTTGATGAACACAAGTCAGCCGATGATGTGATTGCTGAGTTGTTGGATACTAGTGCTTCTCTGCAACCAGTTGAAACAGTTGATAAGGACGAAAGAAACTTACAAGAACTTGCAGTAAATTATCTCAAAGAGAAGAAAAAGGTAGTAAAAGAACAGGTAGACGAAAACGAAGGTCTACAACAACAGATTACTGGCATCAATTCACATATACGACAATTGATATTGGGTATGCAAGGCATTGGTGGCGGTGGTGAAGTTCGCCTAGAATTCTTAGATGACATCGACAGAGATACCGCAAAGGTAAATGGAAAATTCCTTCAGTACAATGCCACATCTAAGAAATGGGTTGGTGCAGATGCAGATGATTCCGATGTACCATTCTCTGCTGTAACATCCAGACCCACTACATTATCTGGATATGGAATAACTGATGCTGTTACCGCATCAACTACAACTACATTTACAAATAAAACTTTTGATGCAGATGCAACTGGCAACTCACTTACAAATATTGAAGATGACAATATTAAATCGGGAGCAGAAATTAATGCAACTAAGATTGCAGACGGTTCCGTAACAAACACCGAGTTTCAGTACATTAGTACATTATCTTCAAATGCACAAACACAGATTTCTAGTAAAATTGGGTTGACAGGTCTTGCCATTAGTGCAGACGCATCTGCTTCTGGTAGTGGTGGAATCTCATATAATAATTCCAATGGACAATTCACATATACGCCACCGGACTTATCATCATACGCGGCCGCTTCCAATGTAAGTAATGTTACAAACGAAAGTAAAGCAACGATGTTTACCAGTGCGGCTTTAACGGGAACCCCGACTGCGCCAACTGCAACCGCGGCTACTAATACAACACAGATAGCAACAACCGCATTTACGACAACGGCAGTTGCAAATCTACTTGATTCTGCACCGGCAACTTTAAATACTTTAAATGAACTTGCTGCTGCCTTGGGTGATGATGCCGCCTTTAGTACCACCATATCAAATTCGATTGGTCTGAAAGCACCTTTGGCTAGTCCTGCTTTGACAGGAACTCCGTCTGCACCAACCGCCTCAACGGGGACAAACACCACGCAACTTGCCACTACAGCTTATGTCAAACAGGAAATTGACGCATTGAAGGCCTTGTTGTATGCCTATGACCAATCCTAAGTCTTATAAATAGTCGAAAGTATTAGAAAACTATTTACCATTAGGAGTTCACATGGCAATTTCCTCACGACAAGGGCTCATCGATTACTGTTTACGAAGGTTGGGATACCCAGTAATAGAGATAAATGTCGATGATGACCAGATAGAAGACAGAATAGATGATGCTTTCCAACACTGGAACGAGTATCATTTTGATGGCGTTGAGCGTTCTTACATCAAACGAGAATTAACTGGTTCGGCATTGACCATATCCACGGCCGCGACCTTCACGGAAGGTGAAAGAGTTACGGGTGGAACTACAAACGCAATAGCTATAGTCCACAAGTCTAGTGCTGGAACTTCAGTTGTTTACGAAAAACCAATTACCGCTACGGAATTCGCAGTCGGCGAAGACATTACTGGGTTTGACTCTGGCGCAACTGGCACAATTACTGCAATTGTCAAGGGTGACATAGAGAACGGATACATACCAATTGGGAATGAAGTTCTCAATGTAACAAAGTTATTTAAGTTTGGTGGTGTCTACGGAAGAGGCGGTGGCAAATCAGATGGACTGTTTGATGTTGACTATCAGTTTGCATTGAATGACATGTACAACTTACTGTCTGCGGATGTCACATACTACGCCCAAGTCAAGACTCACATGAATCTATTGGAAAATCTTTTTACCAATGAAAGACCTATACGATTCAATAGAAAAACAAATCGAGTCTACATCGATACCGACATGGATAGAACCTTCAATATAGGTAACTGGGTTATCGCAGAAGGATATGCAATCATAGACGCGACAACATTTACCGAAGTCTACGATGATATGTTTTTGAAACGATACGCAACCGCGCTTATAAAAAGGCAGTGGGGCGAAAACATGAAGAAGTTTGGTGGAATTGCTTTGCCCGGTGGGGTAACTCTCAATGGAGACCAAATATATTCGGAAGCAATTCAAGAAGTTGCTACTATTGAGGATGAAATGCAATTGAAGTATGAATTGCCACCGATGATGATAGCAGGGTAATCAAATGGCTACGAATGTTTATTTCCAATCAGGCAATACCAGCGGAACTACAGGCGAACAACGTCTAGTAGAAGACTTGGTTATTGAAAGTCTAAAAATATACGGACACGATGTTCACTATATGCCTAGGACTTTGGTAAATAGGGATACCATTTTCGATGAAGATGAACTGTCCAAGTTCTCACAACAGTACCCACTCGAAATGTACATGGAAAATGTCGAGGGGTTTGAAGGAGAGGGTGATTTATTCAGTAGGTTCGGTATAGAGATTAGAGATTCCGCGACCTTTATCCTATCTAAAAGACGATGGGAACAAATGGTAGACAGGGAATCTGACGCCGGTGGCACATTCCAACTGGCAGCAAGGCCCGCCGAGGGTGACTTGTTGTATTTTCCCAAGACCGGATCTATATTTGAAATCAAATTTGTAGAGTTCCAAAATCCATTCTACCAGTTGGGAAAGATATATACATTTAAGATTCAAGCTGAACTCTTTGAATATAGTTCAGAAAGATTGGATACTGGTAATACTGACATTGATGGCATCGAAGACCTACAGAGTCTCGATATATTACAGTTCCAGTTCCAGTTAGAAACCGGAGACTTGTTGAAGTTTGAAAACAACGACACTCTAATACTAGAGAGTTTTGCTACGGGTAGAGGTAACACGGGTGCAGATAATGCCGACTTTGATGAATGGCAGAAGGCATCTAACATACTCGACTTCACAGAATCGAATCCATTTGGTGAGATATAATGTTTAAAAATAAACAATTTTATAATCAACACACTCGCAAAGCTATAATTGCATTTGGAACTATTTTTAATAATCTCCAAATCAATCGAGTGAATGCTAGTAATGTGACTGAACAGGTCATTCGTATTCCGCTTTCATATTCAACCAAACAGAAATTTCTGTCTAGAATTGAAGCTATTCCAACCACCGAATCTCGTGGTGAGGTTGCTATAGTTCTACCCAGAATGGGGTTTGAGATTATAGGGTTGCAGTATGACCCAGCAAGGAAGGTCTCGCCAATACAAAAGAATATAACTACAACTGGTCAACAGACAAATAGTTATAAGACAAGTTTTGTTTCCACTCCATATGATATGAACATTTCATTGTATCTCTTTGCTAAAAATCAAGAAGATGCGTTACAGGTAGTAGAACAGATATTGCCATACTTCAACCCAGATTTCAATGTTACTATTAATGACTTGCCTGAGTTGGGTATCAAAAGAGATATAAAGATAACATTAGACAGTATTAGTTATGAAGATACAACCGTTGGTGCGTTTGCAGATAGACAAAGTATTAACTGGACTTTGAACTTCACGATGAAATTAAACTATTACGGGTTTGTAAGTAATCAATCGTTCATTAAGAAAGCAATTGTACAGGCATATGAGAACCCAGCGATGGCTGGCCCTAATGTCAAACTTACACAATCGGTTGGAACAACATTGCCAACCGCGGCCGCTACGATTGCATTGGGCGCATTATCCGCAATCGATGTAATATATGGTGGCGATGGGTACACCAATGCACCGAATGTTAACCTCACAGGTAACGCTAGGGCCCACGCAGAAATTTCTACCGCCGGTTCGGTAACTAGAATTATCATTGATGATGCTGGAAGTGGTTACGCAACAGCACCCACTGTGTCATTTGAAGAACCACCCAATTATAATGCTAACCCCAATAAGGATGACCCTTATAGGTTCGTGGAGGAGTTTGACCAAACTTATGTATAATGAAAAATAAAGTATTCGATGCACTTGATGCAACATTCAACACAGTAACTACTGAACTCGCTGAACTAAATGGTGGCGAGATTGTCGTTGCTGAAGGAAATACCAGCGAAGAGAAACTAGACGCAGATTTTGAACACGCAAGAAATACCTTGATGCGGTCTATGGAGTATGCTGATGAGGCCGCAAAGGGGATATTAAATGTCGCAACCAACAGTGACAACCCTCGCGCCTATGAAGTTGCTGGACAAATTATCAAAACTATGGGTGAACAAGCCAAGGATATGATGGCAGTTCAACAAACAAAATCACAAATCGAACGACATTCAGATACACCAAAAGCTATTACAAATAATACAACGAACAATTTAGTTTTTTCTGGTACAACATCTGAAATGTTAAGAGCCCTGAAATCTGAAAACACAAAAATAATTGAACATGACTCAGAATGAACAGTCGTATCACGGCAATCCAAATCTAAAATCGATTGGGTATCAACATGACTTTACGAAGTGGGAGTTTGAAGAATTTGTAAAGTGTGAGAATGACCCCATCTATTTCATAGAAAACTTTTGCAAGATAGTAACCTTGGACAACGGGTTGCAACCTTTCGTATTATATGAATGTCAGAAAAGAAAAGTCGAGTTCATTACAACCAATCGAAAGACTATTCTAATGGAAGGAAGGCAGCAGGGCAAGACTGTGACTGCTGCTGCATGTATCCTACACTATTCCATATTTAATGCCGACAAAACTATTGCCATCATGGCAAACAAGACTGCGGCCGCCAGAGAAGTACTGTCACGATACCAAACCATGTACGAGAATTTACCCGTGTGGATGCAACAGGGTGTCAAGACATGGAACAAGGGTGATGTTGATTTAGAAAACGGGTCTCGTGTATTCACATCTGCAACTACTTCTTCTGGTATTCGGGGTAAGTCGGTCAATTGGTTGTATATCGATGAGGCGGCAATCATACCAAACAACGTAGCAGATGATTTTTTCGCGTCTGTATATCCTACGATTTCTGCTGGTGAAACTACAAAGATTCTATTGACATCAACCCCATTGGGATACAATCATTTCTGGAAGTTCTGGAATGAGTCAGAGAAGGGTACGAATGGTTTTAAGAACATGTTCATTCCGTACACCGAAATCCCAGGCCGCGATGCTGATTGGGCCCAAGAACAACTTGACATGTTGGGTGAGGTAAAGTTTAATCAGGAGGTTCTATGTGACTTCTTAGGGTCATCGAATACCTTGATTAATGGTAAGTCTCTTGCTGTCATGTCATCAGTTGATCCAATCTACCAGAAGGATGGTTTGGATTTATACGAAGAACCCAAGAACCATAAATATTATGTGATAACGGCAGATACATCTAGGGGTGTCGGTGGAGATTATTCCGCATTTGTACTCATAGACATTACTCAGATGCCGTTCAGAGTAGTAGGTAAATATAGAGACAATAAAGTATCACCATTATTGTATCCAGACTTTATCCAGAAGGTTGCTAAAGATTACAACGATGCATATGTACTGATTGAGACCAACGATATTGGCCAACAAGTAGTAGATATACTTCACCAAGAATTAGAATATGAGAATATTTTTTCGTGTGTACAGGAGAAGAGTAAACAGTATGTTTCGCCTGGCTTTGGAAAACAAAGTACTCTAGGGGTTAGAACATCCAAGGCTGTAAAAAGACAAGGGTGTTTGGCACTGAAAAGTTTGATAGAAGAACAGAAGTTCTTATTGTTTGATGCTGATTGTATTAGTGAATTGTCAACCTTTGTCGAAAAGGCAGGAAGTTTTTCTGCTGACGAGGGATATCACGATGACCTTGCCATGTGCATGGTCTTGTTTTCGTGGTTGACTACGAATACTTTCTTTAAGGATTTAACTAATGTTGATATTAGAGACAATTTATATAACTCCCAGATGAGGATGATTGAGAATGATTTAACACCATTCGGACTTGTAGTAAATGGCCTTGAAGAGGAAGGCGTGGTTCTAGATGGTGATTATTGGATGTTTGATACGGTTGATTCGGGAAATAGTAACTCTTATAAATAATTGTCAGGAATAACTATTATTACTTTAGTCAAGTTAGATTAAAAACGAAATACGAAGGAGAACAAAATGGCTTTCCAATTATCGCCTGGCGTCTTAGTACAAGAAAAAGACCTTACGAATGTTGTCCCTGCTGTAGCCACCACTGTTGGTGGAATAGTAGGTGATTACCAGTGGGGGCCTGCACATGAGATTGTTGCAACCTCATCAGAAAATGATCTGGTGCAAAGGTTTGGCAAACCAACACTAACAACATATTACGACCACATGACCGCATCAAGTTTCTTGGCTTATGGTTCAGCATTGCTGAATGTAAGAGAAGTCGGTTCTGCTGCACGAAATGCAGGAGTTTCTGGAACTGCGGTTGCCATCAAAAACAAAACATCCTACGAAGAGAATTATTCTGCCGGAGAAGGTTCTGTCGGTGTATGGGCAGCTAAATACCCAGGCACGCTAGGTAACGCGATTAAAGTTGCAATCTTAGATGTCACCTCAACGTCCGGTTTATCTGTAGGTAGTGCTACCATTGGTACTGCTGGTTCTGGATATAGTTCTGTACCTACTTGTGTCTTTGCTGACCCAACGGGTGTCACTCCCGCCGCTGGTGGTATTACTGCAACTGGTACGGTAGTCATTTCTGGTGCCGCTGTTACTGGAATAACAATTACTAATGCTGGATACGGATATACATCTGCTCCTGCAATCACCTTCTCTGGAGGTGGTGGTACTGGTGCTGTTGCAACTGCTGTACTGCAAACCGAAAGTGTTTACAAGAAGAACTTTGATTTCAATCCAACTACAACCAAGTATGCGAAACAGAACGGTGCGACCTTTGACGAAATTCATGTTGCTGTCATCGATAACTCTGGTGCAATCACTGGTACTGCTGGAACAATCCTAGAATTATTTGCTGGAATGTCTAAGGCTTCCGATGCAAAAGATGACTTAAATCAAACAAACTTCTATAAGAACGTAATCAATCAGCGTTCAAAGTGGATTTGGTGGATGGATCATGCTGCTACTGGTACAAACTGGGGAACTTCATCTGCGGGTGGAACAGTATTCAAAACTTTAATCGGTGTTGGCGATGGTGATGCAACCAATCAGTTAAGTGGTGGTGTTGATGCTGCTCCTGCTACTGCTGACCTACAGGCTGGTTACTTATTATTTGCCAATGACGAATTGGTAGATGTTAACCTACTCATTACTTCTGCACACGCAACTGCTGTTGGTGACTATGTTATCGATAGTGTTGCTGAGATTCGTAAAGATGCTATGGTATTCCTCTCACCACAGAGGGCTGCGGTAGTTAACAACGAAGGTTCAGAAACTACGTCAATCATATCAGTAACCGACCTCAATGCATATACTCGTTCATCTTATGCGGTATATGACTCAGGTTGGAAGTACATGTACGACAAGTACAATGACCGTTATGTCTATATTCCGTTGAACGGAGACATCGCTGGTACATGTGTTGTTACCGACAAGGCCGATGACCCTTGGTTCTCGCCTGGCGGACTCAACCGTGGACAGATTAAGAATGCAATTAAACTTGCATGGTCACCCAATAAAGCAGAGAGAGACACACTGTATTCAAAAGGTGTCAACCCTGTAATTTCAACGCCTGGAAATGGTATCGTTTTGTTTGGTGACAAGACAATGCTTGATGCACCAAGTGCGTTTAATAGAATTAATGTTCGTAGGTTGTTCATTGTCTTAGAGAAGGCAATTGCTACTGCTGCTAAATTCCAACTATTTGAGTTTAACGATGCGTTTACAAGGGCACAGTTTACTGCTCTAGTAGAACCTTTCTTGCGCGATGTGCAGGGAAGACGAGGCGTTTATGATTTCCGTGTAATTTGTGACGAAACAAACAATACTGCTGCTGTTATAGACGCGAATGAGTTCAGGGCTGACATCTTTGTTAAACCTGCTAAGTCTATTAACTTCATCACACTTACGTTTGTTGCGACACGAAGCGGAATATCGTTTGAAGAACTCGGTGGTTAAGACATATAAATAGATTTAAGTTAGGAGAAAAAACAGATGAACATTGAAGAATTCAAATCCAGACTCGGAGCCGGAGGAGCGAGACCCAATCAGTTTAGGGTCAAGCTCGCCTTTCCATCATATGTAACTGGTGTTGACCCATCATATAGTTTGCTCGTAACAGGGGCATCTTTGCCTGCATCCAATGTAAACCCTGCTATCATTCAGTATCGTGGTAGGGAGATTAAACTTGCAGGCGAAAGAATTTTTGACCCTTGGACAATCACAGTAGTTAATGACTCTGATTTTAGTTTACGCGCACCCTTTGAAGCTTGGATGAACGGTATGAATGACCGCGCAACCAACGAAGGTATCACACTTAGTCCCTCACAGTACCAGAGTGACATTGTAGTAGAACACCTAGATAGGAATGACACAGTATTGGCCAATGGTTCTTATACATTGCGGAATGCGTTTCCTATTCAGATGTCAGAAATTGCATTGAACTATGCACAGAATGATATCTTTGAAGAATTTACAGTAACATGGCAATACACACATTATGATGTAGTTTAAACTACGAAATTGAAGAAGGTATAAAATATTATGGAATT
>TARA_B110000902_G_scaffold113067_1_pt1 | contig 57466 bp, 46 predicted proteins | sample TARA_B110000902 | Tara Oceans TARA_B110000902 (sample SAMEA4398009) | marine metagenome | biome: Polar Biome; feature: [SRF] surface water layer (ENVO:00010504); material: water (ENVO:00002006), including particulate matter (ENVO:01000060) such as... | depth 5 m | reverse complement strand
ATCAAAGATAAGAGTTCAGGTGTTGTTTAGAGTTCTTTGTCTTTTAAGTTAATGATTGTTCGAACATTCCAAAGACCCAATTATCGAGAATCTTACATATTCTCCAAAAACTCAATCCTCTTTATTATAGGAGGATGTGTAGCAAACAAACCGCTTATAGCAGAAAATGCACTTTTTTCTGTGGGGTGATTCTCAATAAATGCCTGTTTCATGTCAGAGCTTTTCATCTCAAGATCAGAATTTCCTGAAATTTTCCGAAGTGCAGAAGCCATAGCAAGTGGGTTTTTTGTCATATCAACAGCACCGGCATCTGCCATATATTCTCGTTTTCTCGAAAGGGCAAATTTGAATAAAATCGACAATAGATAAACAACAACGGCAACTGCAAGAGCAATTAGCATGACTCTTCCGTCCATTTTACTGTCCTTATTTCTTCTTCTTCCACCGCCAAAAAGGACCGATCGAAATAAGATCTGAACAATAAAGCCGAGAATCCCAACAAAGACGATTGAAATGATCAACAAGCGAACATCCCTATTTCGAATGTGTGTTAACTCATGTGCAATTACACCTTCCAATTCATTGTCATCAAGTGAAGCAATAATTCCAGTGGTGAGGGTAACAGTAAATGTTTTTTCATTGATTCCAGAGGCGAATGCGTTCAAAGCGTTGGAATCTATAATTTTAAGTTTTGGCATTGCCATTCCAGCTCCGATGCAAAGATTTTCCACGAGGTTATAAACCCTCATGTTTTCTTTTCGCTCTAAAGTGCTCGACCCTGTAGCCATCTTAATTATGGCCGAGTGCGATGTAAATGCAATTAGAAACCAAACCAAAACACCTCCCACAACAAAAGGAAGTACATATAGAAACATCGAATTAATATCCGCTGCCTTCGGATCGACAGTAAAAAAGAGGAACGCATACACCCCCGCCAATATAACGAGCGGGAAAAGGAACAACAGAAGTGTCGACCGCAAATTGTTCCGACTGATCTGCTTCTCTAAACCAACATATTTCATCTAGCGATTAAAATTTAATTTCGGGAGCTTTGTCCATTTCTTGGCGTTGAGTAGTACTCAATTCAAACATCGGTTGCGTTGTCATTTTTTTCATTCCAGCGACAATATTCGTTGGAATTGACTCAATCGCATTGTTTAATTCTCTTGTTGCTGAATTAAAGAAACGTCTAACTGCGGCTAATTTATTTTCCATATCGGCAATTTCATTTTGAAGATTCATGAAATTTGTATTGGCTTTCAAGTCTGGATAAGCTTCAACTTGAATATTGAATGAACTCATCGCAGCGCCCAATTCGTTTTCAGCAGCAATTTTATCGTTAATTCCACTTGCATTCATTGCGCCAGAGCGAGCAGCGGTAATTCTCGTCAATACTTTACTTTCATGGTCCATATACCCTTTAACCGCACCCATCAATTGAGGGATTAAATCATGACGTTGTTTTAACTGAACATCGATGTCAGCAAACGCATTTTCCCGTCGGTTGTCAAGACGAACCAGCTTGTTATTTGCAGAAACATACCAGATTATTACAATCAGTACAATCCCCGCTACTACTAATAAAGGAATCATTTTTTAAGTTTTTAATTTAGTTCAAGATACTTATTTTTTTCAAGCCCTGTAACTTTTCTGTAACTTGTTAGTCTTGTAGACGAGACAAACTTAAAAATGACTGTAAAAGAGTACAACATTTCAGTAGACGAATATTCGGACAACCTATTCGGATTTGCTCTAAAGCATCTTCGAAACGAAATGTCGGCCAAAGATGTTGTACAGGAAACCTTCACAAAAGTTTGGATCAAACAGATGACAATGAGGCAATTGCTTTTGCGAACATTGAGCACTTCATGATTTTGGATATCGAAGGAATTATTTCAGACGACAAATGGGTAGAGTTAAATCAAGTTACTTTTGAACCGCTAAAGCCAATTTCAGACGATCTAACCCTAACACCAATAGTGTTCGAAAACGATAATGTACCGAAAGTCGTTCTCGCAAGTGCGATGAAGAATCCAATCCAACCCCTCACTTCTTTCGTTGTCAAAAAGACGAACACAATAGTTGATATGGAAACGAGAAAAAAGGCTGAAGGAAAAAAGGAGGGCTCTTCTTTAAAGTTGGAAAATTCGAAATATCGAAAAACAAGTACTAAATTTTTCTGGAAATAGATTTTTTTGTGTTCAGAAAGGACCCCGAACACTGCTCATTAATTCAGTTTACATAGGTTTAAACGCATATTTCACAATGCATAATTATCGTTGTTCTTTTTCAGAATAACTCATTATATTTACTCTTTGCTCAAAAGCACGTAAATAACCATTGAAAGAGACTTCATTCATAGAACAAAACAAGGGAAAGTGGGGCCGCTTCGAAAAGCTGTACGAGTCTAAATCCAATGATCCTGAAGAATTGAGTGATCTCTATATGGACATCACGGATGACTTGAGTTACGCTCAAACTTTTTACAAACGAAGAACCGTACGTGTTTACCTTAATCAACTGGGTCAAAAAGTTTACACTGGAGTGCATAAACAAAAAGGAGAATCGTTCAAAAAATTCTTTACCGTTTGGAAAACTTCTTTGCCACTTGAAATTTACCGTTCTAGAAAAAACCTTCTTTTTGCGCTCGTTTTATTTTTTGTTTACGCAACTATTGGCGCCCTCACTACCCATTACGACCCTTTCTTTTTGAATGATGTAACTGGACAGGGATATGCAGAAATGACGATTGAAAACATTAACAATGGAGACCCGCTTGGGGTTTATGCAGATGATCGGCAAATGGATATGTTTCTGCGGATTGCAACCAATAACTTACGCGTCGCCTTTCTAACTTTTTTCTTCGGGTTCTTTTTTACAATTGGAAGTCATATCCTGCTGTTCTCAAACAGCGTAATGGTTGGCTCATTTCAATATTTCTTTGCTACAAAAGGAGTGCTACTTGCCAGTTTTCTCGGAATATGGATTCACGGAGCGTTTGAAATCTCTGCGATTGTATTGGCTGCTGGAGCAGGTATTACAGCTGGAAACGGAATGCTGTTCCCAGGAAGTTATACCCGAACCCAAGCACTTCAGCTTTCCACCAAGCGCGGACTGAAAATAATGCTGAGTCTTGTTCCCTTCATTATCGTTGCAGGGTTTTTGGAAAGCTTCGTAACAGCAAATTATAAGGAATTACCAGACTGGTCGAAATGGGTTTTAATTTTGTTGTCTTTTGGAATTATTCTTTTCTATTATGTTTTTTATCCAATGTATGTAGCCCGGAAGTATCCTGAATTATTGGAAAAAGAGGAGGTCGCTGGCTTCCAATCAAAAACAACATTTAATTTCTCCAAAATAAGAACGATTGGAGAAATAGTGGCGGACTCTTTTCGTCTGTATCGAAAGCTATTTGGCCGATTTACACGAATTAACATTCTCATTGTTTTCCCAATTATTGCAGCGGTTGTGTTTTGGCAAGATATAAATCACTATGATCTTCAACAAACGGAGTATTGGTACGATTGGGCCTCCCAATTAGAGTTTATGATGGGTTACTGTTTCATTAACGGACAAGATTTTATCGTTTTTGGAATCTGGACATTTATTTTTGCAATGCTATTCACCTCCGTTTTTTGGTCGGTTAAAACAATGCATGAAGAGCAATTTAGTTGGAGGTCCTTTTTCAAATATATTAAAAAAAGGTTTTTATCGATTTGGCTTGGAAACTTCTTTTTATGCGTTCTGGTCCTTGCCTTGCCGTGGTACTTCTTACTTCTTGGGCTGGCCGTTTTCCCACTCTTCTATCTAAATGCAGCAACAATGGGACTGGATGATGAAAAATTTTCTGTGCGCTTTAATCGCGGGTTCAAATACAGTTCCAAGCAATACGGAAATGGAATGTTAGCAATGGTTATTATTACGCTTTTGGTTTTTATGGCGGCTCAACCAATTGCGTTGTTCTTGAGTATTCATATTAGTTTTACAGATGAACCATTGCTTCCAGATTTATTGGATATGGTTGCAGGTTTTGTTAAAAGAATCGCAATGATTTACGTAGACGACTACATGATCTGGCCGAATGCTTTCCGCCAATTGGTTTATATTATCTTCATCATAATGGTTATCCCAATTCTCGTTTTAATGATGTCGTTTGGTTATTATAACGAGTTAGAAAAGAACGAAGCCAAAGGCCTACGAAAAACATTTGAAAAATTCGGAAAGCGAAGCAGAAGCAAAGAAACAGACTTTGATTAAACACATACTTTATATTGCGTTTTTGCTGATTGCAGCGCTTTCCTATGGTCAAGACGATCAAGAGAAGAAAGAATCGAAGTGGGATACGGAGCGTAAAAAACTGAAGTACAAAAAAGAAAACGATTACCAGGGCCCAGAAGATTGGTACGGAGCCAAACCAACAAGCTTGAAGGATCGTTATGGAAGTACATCGACACCATCTGAATATCGTTCAGGAGGAAGGAGATACAGTCCTCATCAAATTCAACGAGACCGACAAAAAAGATACGGTGGCTACGAGCGTGGCGGAAGCGAAGGAACCTTGAAAAGCGATCCAAAAGTAAAACGTCCAGCGCCCCCGAACTCGTCGAATTCACCAGATGTGAACCCTCCAGATATTGATTCCGATGCTCCAGACGTGGGCTCCACAGGGATAGGCATGTCATTTTGGAAAACACTCTTGTACCTTTTAATTGTTGCCGCTGTCGTTGTGATCATTTTTTATGTAATGAAACGCTACACCCCTCCCGTTAAGCCAGTTGTAAACATTGAAAATGAATGGAATCCTGAGGTGATATCCAAAACGGAACTCGAGCTGAAACTTGAGACAGCGATGGACAATGAAGACTATAGAGAATGTGTTCGGATTTACTTTACGTTTATTCTTAAGGAACTCATTCACAAGGGATGGATTCGTTGGAAAAAGGAAAAAACAAACCATCACTATGTGATGGAATTAGCAGGAAAATCAAGTGTTCTTTCCTTCATGGAATGCGTACGAATTTATGACCTGGTATGGTATGGAGACTACAACATCGACCTTGAAATTTTTGAAATGCTGAAGCCGACATTGGAAAACTATTACAAATCATTAGACCTTGCCGATGACTAGTAATATGAAACTCATACTGCTTGGTGGAATCGTTGGACTAATGCTTCTGTTTGTTTGGCTCTTTAGTGGAGGTGATGACACTGGCGATGGCGGCCGTCAACATGTTTCTTCCAATTGGAATAGTAAATCCCAACCGTTTGATAAAGATCCATTGGGGCTGTATTTATTCAACACTTTGGTCCAAACCCATATTAATTCTTCGAAAGATGTCTATGAGGTTATTAGTTGGAATGAATTGGATTCATTGATTCATACTGGTAAAAAAGAAAAGACCTTCATGTTCGTTGGAAATATTTTTGGTTTAGATGACCATGAAATAGATTCTATAATGTCAAGCGTTAGTCGAGGTTCCGAATTGTTTTTGAGCTATAATGTCGTTACGAGTAACATCATGCGAAATTTCTTTGTTTCTCGTGAACAGAAAGTAATGTACGAGGAGAAGTTTGAGTACAGTGAATCGGTAAATGTTTTCACGGACAAGCTTAAATGCAAGATGATCAACGTTTACCAGAACGATACGATTGCCTGTCATTGGACTGCTTTTGGTGAAATTGAGACATTGGGAGATTCAAAATCATTGTCTTCTTTTATGGAGATGGACAATTTCATTGAAATAAAATTCGGGAAGGGAAAAGTGTTATTACACACCAACCCCTTGATGTTCTATAATTACCAAGTTAAAAGAAAATCAGCTTATAAATACACCGAATATGTTCTGAGTCAATTACCTAAAAACCAAGATGTTTTGCTTCTAGAACTTGGCCGTCTTTCAGATGATTATGGTAGTTATGCTGCAGATGAGCAAACTGGAATGGATGGTGAAAAGGACGATAGTTTCCTTAAAATCATTTTTGAAAACCCAACACTGCTTACTGCATTATTGCTATCCATTTTAGGATTAATATTATTCATGATCTTTAGATCAAAACGGATTCGCCCTGTTGTAGAATATCGTGAAAAGAAGAAGGATATGACCCTGGCCTTTGCCGAAACAATTACATCCATTTACTTTTCGAAAAGAAACCCTTATGGACTTCTGCAAGTGCAGCGAAAGAACTTTTACGCAACAATGCACAGGCATTTTTTCGTTGACTTGGCAAGAAGGGATAAGACAGACGACAAAGATTTAAGAACTCTTGCTGAAAAGAGCAATAAATCGCTCGAAGAAATAATAGCCATTGTCAACAAATTAGAAACAACGGAGGCCGCAAGTATAACAGAAAAAGAGATTACAGAAATGGCGCACAAACAACGTTCATTCTACCGTGAAGTTGGAATTATTTCGGACACAATTCAAGAGCGTTTAGAGGACAAAACAAAGACCTTTAGACGTGCGTTATTACTGCCTGTTTTGTTGGTTCTTGCTGGAGTTATTTCAATTGTTCTAGGAGCCTACTATTTGATGGTGGCTGTTGGGGTTGGAATTACATTATGGCCGCTGGGAATTGCATTATTGACACTTGGCTCCATCCGACTTTCGAAACCATTTATGGTTGTCGATCCAAAAGAGATGATGTATTACACTTCACTTGGAATAAAGAAAATTTACAAACGAGAAGACTTGGTTGGAATCGAAAAGAAAGAACTAGGAGTCGTGATTAAATTCACTGACAATAGAGCTTTGATTATTAATTATTGGGACTTAAGTCGCTTCGATAAAAATGAATTCGACATATTTATTGCTAAACTTCATACATTAGAATTATGATAGAAGAGAACGAAAAGACAAACGCTCCTCAAGAAGGGGAGAATAACGGTGCTGAAAACCAAAATACGTCAGACGCACAAGATCATTCGGCATATATGCCATCATCGGATACTCCGGCATCTTCAACTGAGGCTTCAACTCCAGCAGCTGAAATTCCTCTGGACACAACCGGTGAAGGGGTTTTGGCTGCTACTCCAGCGGAAGTTGCGCCTGCACCAACAGCAGGTTTTGGATTTGAACGTGATAATCAAGAATTGCTTTGGGTATCGCAGAAGGTTAGCGACGTTCGAGCCGAGTTAGCGAAGTATGTTATTGGCCAGCACGAAATGGTTGACCTTCTCATGACTGGAATTTTCTCCAACGGACACCTTTTATTAGAGGGAGCTCCTGGTGTGGCAAAAACCCTTTCAGCTAAGGTTTTATCGAAGTCATTGAACGTTGATTTTTCTAGAATTCAATTTACACCAGATATGATGCCGTCTGATGTCATCGGAACTTCAGTATACAACATGAATGATTCTACATTTTCGTTCAAACGAGGTCCAATTTTCTCAAACATCGTTTTGATTGATGAGATTAATCGCGCTCCGGCTAAAACACAAGCTGCATTGTTTGAAGTAATGGAGGAAAGACAAATTACTTATGATGGCGAATGCTATCCGATGAGTTTTCCGTTCCTAGTTATTGCAACGCAGAATCCAATTGAACAAGAAGGAACGTATAACCTTCCCGAAGCACAATTGGATCGGTTCTTATTCAAAATCAAATTGGGATATCCATCGTTGGACGAAGAAGAACAAATCTTACACCGCTACAAGAACAGTATTCAAACTCCAGATTTAGAGGAAATCAAAGCTGTTTTTAATGCCGATGAAATTAAGAAAATTCAAAAGGCCGTTGAAAACGTAGTTGTTGAGAACAACCTTGTGAAGTACATCGCTTCGATTACACATAAAACAAGAAATCACGGTAAAATATATTTAGGAGGATCGCCTCGAGCGTCGCTTTCAATTATCCGTTCATCTAAGGCAATTGCAGCGATTAGAGGACGCGATTTTGTAACACCAGAAGACATTCAGTTTGTTGCAGTTCACGTATTGAATCACCGTTTGATTTTAACTCCTGAAGCAGAGATGGAGGGTGTTTCACCTGAGGATGTGGTAAAAGAGATTCTTAAAACGTTGGAAGTTCCCAGATAAGCTTGAAAGTAATCAAAAACATACATCTTACCCGTTGGTTTTTCGCCCTGTTTTCAGGCGTCATTATCCTCTATATCGTAGCATATTCTGTTCCGGTCATGGAGTTTATTGCGAATGTTGTTCTAGCTTCCTTAATTGGCTTGACAGCGATTGACGCCTTATTGGTATTCACAAGTGTAAACCCAATAGTGGTGACACGGGATGTGAATGCTAGACTGAACTTAGGCGACGATAATAAGGTTGTTTTAACCGTTAGAAACACGACGCCTCAGCCGATTAATTTTAGCTTGATCGAAGGTTATCCGGTTGAAATGCAAGATCGCAAAACGGTTTTGAAAGGAACATTGCTTCCAGAAAAAGAAAAAGTTTTTGAATACCAATACGATGCTTCTCAGCGTGGGAAATTTGAATTTGGAGATGTCTTTATCATCATTAGGTCAATGTTCTTCATGGCGTCGAGAGGTGTTACGATTCCGCTGAAGCAAGACGTCCATGTTTACCCATCTGTTCTGCAGATGAAGAAGTATGAGCTTCTAGTTTTTCAACAGCAAAAAACGAGTTCTGGAATTAAGAAAATCAGACGTTTGGGTAACAACAGTGAATTCGAACAAATCAAGAATTATGTTCAAGGGGATGATTTGAAATCCATCAACTGGAAGGCGACAAGTAGGCGAAATGAACTTATGGTGAATCAATACCAAGAGGAGAAATCACAAAGCATTTATTGTATCATTGATAAGAGCAGAAACATGCAAATGGATTTTGACGGCTTATCGCTTTTAGATTACTCTATAAATTCGTCATTGGTGTTTAGTAACATCGCACTTCGAAAAGGAGATAAAGCAGGTTTAATAACTTATTCTGATAAAATTGGAACATTGCTTGCCGCTGAGAAATCAGCCGGTCAAATGCGTAGAATTCATGAATCGTTATACAATCAAAAGACTCAGTTTAAAGAATCGAATTTCGAAATTTTGTACCAATCAATACGTCAGACTATTCGGTCAAGATCGCTTCTTGTTTTATTCACCAACTTCGAAACAGAATTCTCAATGCGTAGAGCGATTCCAATGCTTCGTAGGCTGAATCAAAAACATGTTTTGGTGGTTGTTTTCTTCCAAAATAGTGAGTTGCAAGAAATCGCATATCAGCCTTCTAAGAACATAAAAGAAGTCTACACATCTGTTGTTGCAGAACGTATGATTTCTTTGAAGTCGAAGATTGCGCGAGAACTTCGCCAAAACGGAATTCAAACAGTACTAACGATTCCAAGTGAATTATCAGTGAATACAATTAACAAGTACTTGGAGTTGAAAGCAAAGGGGTCGATTTAAGCTTCTGTTTCCGAACCTATTACTTTTTCGGTTATATTTATTCTAAAGAAAAAGAGAACTATGAAATATTTTCTCGCATCCCTCGCTTTAACGCTATGTATAGGCTCCGCATGCAGTCAAGACGGCTCAGCACCAAAGGACAGGGAATGTGACCAACCAAACAATTCCAACCAAGCTGTTTACAAAAAAAAGTTACAGACGATTATAAAAGAACAAGGAATTCCGAAAGGTCAACTTCTACTTAAAATCGATAAATCTGCGTATACGTTTTCAGTGTATCATGATGATTCATTGCTGATTAGTTATCCATGTGTTTTTGGGTTCAATGAAACCGATGATAAACGTCAAGAAGGTGATGGCTGCACTCCAGAAGGGAATTTTGGAATTAGAAGTCAATACCCGCACAAAAGCTGGAACTACTTCATTTGGGTCGATTATCCAACAAAAGAATCATGGAGCAAATTTAGAAAAAGTAAAGCTGATGGAGACATTCCAAGTTCGGCCACAATCGGAGGTGAAATTGGAATTCATGGAGTTCCAGAGGGGTATGATAGTATTATCGACAATAGAACAAACTGGACCCTTGGATGTATTGCCCTTAAAAACAAGGACATTGAAGACGTTTACAAGTCAGTTAACAGTGAAACGAAAATAGTGATTGTCCACTAATTCTTGCACATAAAAAAACCGCACCAGCCTAGCCAGTGCGGTTTATAAAGTAACTTAAGAACGTTTATTTCGTCGCTAATTCTGTAACATACGTAATGCCACTATTAACATTAGACAGTTTCATTTCGTCTTTCTTTAACTTAATAATTGTCATTGTCGTTGTTCCGTTGCTATCAACAACTGTAATAGTGGTAGCGTCATCGTTAAACGCCCAAGTACCTGCATCATCAGTACTAATTCCAGCAATGGTATAAGTAGTAGTCCAAGCACCTTCTTTAGTAGCTGTAATTTGAGAAACTGGAGATAAAGATGAGATATCAATACCATTCGCTGTCAACGCCGACAACTCCCAAGTATTTGCAACTCTTGATTTTTTAGAAATAAGGCTAAAGTTTGATCCCTCTTCGTATTTGCTACATGAAGCTACCATTAAAGCAACTAGTGTAAAAGCGAACAACTTAAAAGTCATTGATTTTTTCATAGTGTGAATTTTTTTTGCCGAAGATAAGGAAACGTACGCAATTCCTCAAATAATAGTTTGGAACCTTTAAAAATAAACATCAATGAACTAGGCGTTTACGATATGTTTCGAACCTTAAATTTCGGCTCTAGAATTAGGTGTTTGAGCATTGTTATTCAATGCTAACATCAAATTGTATGAAATGCTATCTTTGCCTGTATAGATCAAAACAACGTCAAATGGACAAAAACCAAGATTTAAAAGACAGAAGAGAGGCATCGAAGCTAGGCGGTGGAGAAGCTAGAATTGAAAAGCAACATTCTCAAGGAAAGCTAACAGCAAGGGAGAGAGTTACTCTATTGTTGGATGAAGGTTCGTTTAACGAGGTTGGACAGTTTGTTGAGCATCGATCCACGTCGTTTGGGTTGGAAAAGAACAAAATTCCAGGAGATGGAGTAATCACGGGCTATGGAACTATTCATGGTCGATTAATCTATGTGTTCTCTCAGGATTTTACTGTGTTAGGAGGTTCTCTTTCTGAAACACATGCTGCCAAAATTTGTACAGTAATGGACATGGCGGTAAAAAACGGAGCTCCTTTAATTGGATTGAATGATTCAGGTGGAGCAAGAATTCAAGAAGGTGTAGTTTCCTTGGCTGGTTATGCCGACATTTTCTATAGAAACACAAGAGCATCTGGTGTTATACCTCAAATTAGTGTAATTATGGGGCCTTGTGCAGGTGGAGCCGTTTACTCTCCCGCTTTGACAGATTTCATTTTCATGGTTGAAGACACGTCATATATGTTTGTGACGGGACCAAATGTTGTAAAAACAGTAACCCATGAAGAGGTGACATCTGAAGATTTAGGAGGTGCTAAAGCACATGCTGAAAAATCTGGAGTAAATCACTTTACAGCTACAAACGATGTTGTAGCATTGACGAAAGTGCGAGATTTAATGACTTTCCTTCCTCAAAACGCAAATGAATTGGCTCCTCAGCCAACCGTACATAAATTTAATAAATCGAAACTAAAGAACATCGGCTCTATCCTTCCAGAAAACAGCCAATTGCCTTACGATATCCGTAAAGTGATTGATTGTGTTATTGACGACGAAAGTTTTAGAGAGGTTCATCAAGATTTTGCGAAAAATATCGTTGTGGGCTTTGCTCGTGTTGACGGACGGTCTATTGGTGTGATTGCAAATCAACCCATTGCTTTGGCAGGCGTTTTAGACAACGACGCTTCGCGTAAAGCCGGTCGATTTGTTCGTTTCTGTGACGCTTTTAACATTCCATTATTGGTATTTGAAGATGTGCCAGGATTCTTGCCGGGAACAGATCAAGAGTGGAATGGAATTATAACGAACGGAGCGAAGTTGTTGTATGCATTTGCTGAAGCTACAGTTCCAAGAATTACCATCATTGTTAGAAAGGCGTACGGTGGTGCATTCGATGTTATGAATTCGAAAAGCATAGGCGCTGATTTAAACTTTGCCTGGCCAACGGCTGAAATTGCTGTAATGGGAGCGAAGGGAGCAGCCGAAATTATTTTCAAAAGAGAAATCGCAGCAGCAGATGATCCTGAAACGAAATGGTTAGAGAAAGAAGCTGAGTATGCTGAAATGTTTGCGAATCCATACAGAGCGGCTGAACGTGGAATTATTGATGCTGTAATATTTCCTGAAGAAACACGAGCGAAAGTTATTTCTGGATTCAAAATGCTTGAAAATAAAGCGGAGGTTTTGCCTAAGAAAAAGCATGGAAATATTCCGTTATAGGATTTTGAAAAGGTGTCATAAAATTGATCCAATAAGCAAAGTGTAAAATGATACAAAAAACGAAGAGAATTCTAGGTGCTGGAATCTTGTTAACCTAAATGGGAGTTCTCAAAATTCACACAAAGGGAATTTACACCGACAACAACGAAATTCATTGGTTTAATCAGTTATTTCCTTTTGTTATCAGCCTTTTGGTGATATGCTATTCGCTGTTTTTTGATCAATACTGAAAAATCAAATAATTAGTGGGGGTTTGGCAAGGTCAATTTGAATGCGACAAAGCAGATTAAGGTTTTGACACGGCGGTGAAATTTGAACTATACGTTAATTTCGAAAACGTATCTTAGATGAATTAGCAAGCAATTATGATTGATATTCACTCAGACTCTATTCCTGTAACAACCTTGTTCACAGTACTCATCATCTTTTTATTTTTCGCCGATCTATTTTTGAATCGCAGAAAAAAGAGTCATGAAATTAGTTGTGATGGAGATTTAAAGGGCTTTCACGAGGCTGTTTTAAGTGAAGATATTGAGTCGATGAAATTCTACGGAGATAGAGTAATATGGAATGAATTCAAATTTTATATAAGTCGCAAAAGAATAGTATTTAATCCTCACTGACTCGTTGAAACTACAAGTTTGATAAACCGCCTTCATCTTTAACAGTTGTCGGACTAGGATTTTGTAACTTTGAATGTTAAAAGCGCACCATTTTTATAGGCCAATCAGTCTTTTTGTAATTTTGTACGTCATATTAACAGAAGGAGTACAACCTGGCATTATGAATTTTAAGCGAGACACTAAATCTTGACCATGAGAAGTTACCTAACTATTCTAATACTAATCCCATTTTTCGGAATTTCACAAGGTCCAGCCCAGTTTAAATACCAATCTGTGGTTAGAGACGCGGGTGGATTAATAATTGTAAACTCTCCCGTGGGAGTTCAATTAACAATTCACGACTTAAGTGCGACAGGAAATGTTGTTTTCCAAGAAATACATTCGGTAACCACTAATCAATATGGTTTAATGAACCTTGAAGTTGGTAGCGGAACCCCAACAGCTGGTACTTTAGGTTCTGTTGATTGGGCAAATGGAGCAAAATATTTAGAAATTGAAGCAGATTTAACCGGAGGAACTTCATATTCAAGCTTTGGGACATCACAATTGTTGAGTGTTCCTTATGCATTACATGCAAATACATCTGGGACTCCAATTCTTCCGAATGGATCAATGATCGGCAACACATCGTTTTGGGATGGAACAACTTGGGTGACCAATAGTAATTCACTTTTTAATGACGGAAATAGAATTGGAATTGGGACTGTGAACCCCCAACAAAAATTAGATGTTTTGGGGCATTTTAATTTGGCTGCAGATAGCAGCATCATGTTCGGGAATATAAAAATGATCACAGTTTCCGGAATTAAGAGTATGTATTTAGGAGATAGTTCAGGTATTTCAAACACATTTGGAACTGCGAACACCTATTTGGGATACCATACGGGAACAACAAATTTATTTGGCAGTCAAAACACTTTTATTGGGTCTGAAACCGGTGTGGCAAACAATGCTGGTGGAATGAACTCGTTTTTCGGAAACAGAGCAGGCTTTTCAAACACAATTGGATATGAAAACACTTTTATTGGTGCTTTTGCGGGTCAAAACACAACCGAAGGGCAACACAATTCGTTTTTAGGAGTAACGACTGGTTCGTCTAACGTTGATGGTGAAGAAAACACATTTCTTGGAGCACACGCTGGATATTTTAATGTTTCGGGAAGTTTTAACTCATTTGTCGGGAATTTTGCCGGCGTGAATAACGATATTGGGAACTACAATACTATACTTGGATTTGAAGCCGATTTGGCATTGGGAAGTTTTACTAATGCTTCGGCTTTTGGCTATAACGCGGTTGTTACAGCGAGTAATTCGGTGATGATTGGAAACACTTCGGTTACAAGCATTGGTGGACAGGTTGGATGGAGTACATTTTCAGATAAGCAGTTGAAGAAAAAAGTTCAAAACAATGCAATTGGTTTGGATTTTATCAATTCATTGAGAACTGTGAATTACGAATATATCACTGAAGGGCAGACAAACATTCGTTATACAGGACTTATAGCGCAAGAAGTAGAATCAGTATTAGATTCTATGAACCTTGAGTTTAGCGCGGTTGTTAAGCCAAAAAACGAAAAAGATTTCTATTCTATTCGCTACTCAGAATTTGTAATTCCTTTAATAAAGGCAACCCAAGAGCAGTCGGAAACGATTAATAGATTAGAAGCTGATAATCAGGAATTAACAAAAAGGCTCTTAAACTTGGAGAAGATTGTTGATGGATTGAATAAAGATAAAAAAAGATAGAATGAAAAATATTAAATCGATTTTGCTCTTAACATTAAGCCTTAAAGCATTTGTTGGCCTGTCATGTTCGCCATGCGGGGTCATCGATAACTTATCGCAATCAATTACAGGAACGGTAATAACACTTGGATTTGATAGTAATGCAGGTTGGGATTGTTGTTACACTGGAAATATCGAAATTGTATGTGCAGGTAATGCATTTACAGGAGTTCCAAACTATACGAGTTCTCTACTTTGCCTTACACCTGGAAACCTTACAGGAGTTCCTTATGCACCAGTAGCAATTGACATCTCTGCTTTTTGCCCCGGAGTATATTCTTGGCGCGTTAGCGAATGTGCGGGTATATATTCTACAATAATGACATTTACAGTTCCAGGAGTTGCGCTTCCATTGGCGGCGAACATTACAGTTTCAAATGATACAATTTGCTTGGGAGAAAGCGTTAATTTGGATATTCTTACAAGTGGTGGCTGCGGTGGACCTCTATCTTATACATGGACCGCATTTCCAGGTCTAAGTAATTACGGGATTGCTAATCCAGTTGCCACGCCGGCTGTTACTGCAACTTATGGTGTAACGGTAAATGAAAATAGCTTTTGTAACCAACAAGTTTCACCACCAAGTGTTACTATTGTTGTACTTCAAAACTTAACATTAGTCACCTCCTCTGTCAACGATACATGTGGAGCGGGTCTTGGGTCCGCAACTGCTTTAAGCGTCACCGGGCAGTCGCCGTTTACCTATACTTGGCCGGCATCAGGAACTGTTGCGGCCACTCTCAATAATTTGACCGCAGGACTTTATACAGTGGATGTTATAGATGACAATGGTTGCGATGGAACCGTTGACGTTTTAGTAGACGAATTTGTTCCCATTTATCAAGGTTCGACAACAATTGTGAGTTGTGCCGGAGGTTCGGATGGAACAGCATTTGCAGAAATGGTACCCGCTGTGGGTGCCCTAACATGGCAATGGAATGATGTCAATGCACAAACAACACAAACCGCCGTGGGGTTGCCTGCTGGGCAATATACATGTACCATAACTTCGAGTACCGGGTGTTCCGAAGATGTTATTGTTGATGTATTGGAAAACCTGCAACTTGTCGCAAGCATTTTTGCTTTAGACGCTGTAAGTTGCAACAGTGGAAGCGACGGAGTGGCTGACTTAAATGTTATTCAAGGTATTCCTCCTTATTCATATTCTTGGACAGGTTCTTCCTCAACTAGTGACATAGCTACTAACCTTAGTGCTGGTCAATATACATGTACGATTATTGATGATTTGAATTGTACTATCGATTTTGATGTTGATATATTGGAACCGGATCCATTGGATATTACTTTTATTACGCCTTACACAGAAATTTGCCCTGAAGAAGGTATTTGGTTGAATGCTACTGGAATTGGTGGTTCTTCACCACACACATTTACTTGGTTTGAAAATGGCAATCAAATTGGTACTGGGGATAGTATTTATGTTGAACATGACAATGCAAACACAGAATATTGTGTTGTTCTATCAGAAGACTGTGGCTCACCTACTGATGAAGAATGCACTATAATCAATTTCCACACTGCGATTAACCCAGCTACAAATTATGTATCCATATGTCATGTGAACAGAGCTGAATTCCAGAACTTTTCTTCGAATAATTCTGAAATCGCAACAACATACTGGGACTTTGGAGAACCATTCAATCCAGGTGTTACAACACTTGGCTTAGATTCTACTTCAAACCAATATGAAGAAGTAGGAATTTATGATGTGACAATGACGGTTACTTCTATATATGGATGTGTATATATAGAGATATTGGAAGATCAAGTCGAAATACTGGGAGATCCGATTGCAGACTTTGATCTTTCTGTAAATCCAACTACAATTTTTGAAACTTCAGTTTTTATTCAAGATCACTCATCTAGTGATGTGGCTTATTGGGATTGGGACAGCCCATATTCAGTGCCAAGCACAGCTACTGGTGTCTTTACAGAGTTTGAGTTTCCTATTGGTGAAGTGGGATCATATCCAATAACATTATTCGTAGAAACCGCTGATGGTTGCAGAGATAGTGTTACTGTTTATTTGAGTGTCATTGAAAGAAGTTTCTTCGCACCAAATTCGTTTACACCTGACGGAGATGAGTTCAATCAAACTTGGAAGCCTGAAATTAATGGAATTGACCCTTATGATTTTGAACTTTTGATTTTTAATAGATGGGGAGAGCTTATTTGGGAAAATCATGACCCGGAAGTGGGTTGGGATGCAACATTCAATGGAAAAATTGTTCAAACTGGAACTTACGTTTGGAAGGCCGTGACCAAGGATAAATACACGGACTCCCGCACGAACTATTCTGGAACCATTCAATTGCTTAAATAGGGCAGAAGTATCAGTGCTCTATATATTCGCTGTTTGCTAAAAGTGTTTATCTTTGCGACTTCAAAATTAAATCATGTACAGATCACATACTTGCGGCGAATTAAGCTCCGAAAACATAGGTTCAACAGTTACAATTGCAGGATGGGTTCAAACCATTCGAGATAAAGGAAACCTTATTTGGGTTGACATTCGTGACCGTTATGGAATAACTCAAGTTGTAGGACAGGATACTTCTTCAGAAGAATCGCTGAAAGCATTAAAATCTTTAGGTAGAGAATTTGTAGTTCAAATCACTGGAACAGTTTCGGCGAGAAGTGCGGCAAATCCAAATATCGAGACAGGAGAAATTGAGCTATTGGTTGAGAAAGTGGTTGTTTTGAATGCTTCATTAACGCCGCCTTTCACTATTGAAGACAACACAGATGGAGGAGAGGAATTAAGAGCGCAATACCGTTATTTAGATTTAAGAAGAGGGCCCGTTCAAGATAAGCTTCGTTTGAGAAACAAAGTGAACCTTGAAACGCGTAAATATTTAGATTCACAAGATTTTTTGGATGTTGAAACACCCGTTTTAATCAAATCAACTCCAGAAGGAGCAAGAGATTTTGTTGTACCAAGTCGAATGAATGAAGGGCAGTTTTATGCACTTCCACAATCGCCACAAACCTTTAAACAGCTTTTAATGGTTTCAGGATTTGATAAGTATTTTCAAATTGTGAAATGTTTTAGAGATGAAGATTTACGTGCCGATCGCCAACCTGAGTTTACTCAAATTGACTGCGAAATGGCATTTGTAGAGCAAGACGATATTTTGAATATGTTCGAAGGAATGATTCAACACCTTTTCCGCGAGGTAAGAGGTGTTGAGTTGGATGCTAAATTCCCAAGAATGGAATACTCTGAAGCAATGGAACGTTACGGATCTGACAAACCAGACATCCGTTTCGGATTGGAGTTCGTTGATATGAATCCCGTTGCTAAAGGAAAAGGATTTGCAATTTTTGATGATGCAGAGCAAGTTTTAGCGATTAATGCTGAACAATGTGCTGTTTATACAAGAAAACAACTGGATACCCTTACAGATTGGGCGAAACGACCACAAATTGGAGCAAAAGGATTGATTTACATGCGTTGCAATGAAGACGGAACGTTTAAATCATCTGTGGATAAATTCTATTCTCAAGAAGACTTGGCAGAATGGGCAAAAGCAGCCAATGCTAAAGCGGGAGATTTAATTCTTGTTTTAAGTGGAACTTTGGACGGAGTGCGCAAGCAAATGAGTGAATTGCGATTGCACATGGGCGACGAGCTTGGACTAAGAAATCCAAACGAATTCAAACCTCTTTGGGTTGTTGACTTCCCACTTTTAGAATGGGATGAAGAATCAGGAAGGTACCACGCAATGCACCATCCATTTACATCGCCGAAGCCAGAAGATATGCACTTAATCGACACGGAACCAGGAAAGGTTAGAGCAAACGCTTATGACCTTGCAATGAATGGTGTTGAGCTAGGAGGTGGTTCTATTCGTATTCACGATAGAGATCTACAATCTAGAATGTTTGATTTACTAGGCTTTACGAAAGAAGAAGCTGAAGCTCAATTTGGTTTCTTAATGTCAGCGTTCGAATATGGCGCGCCTCCACACGGTGGTTTGGCATTTGGATTGGATCGACTTGTTGCGACAATGGGCGGATCTGAATCGATTCGAGATTATATTGCCTTCCCGAAGAACAATAGCGGAAGAGATGTAATGATTGATGCACCCTCTCCTCTAAGTTCTGATCAATTGACAGAGTTGGGTATAGCACTTAAATAACTAACAACGAATTAATTATGCCTACTGCAGTTGAGTTCATCGGTTATGCCGCGTCATTTTTTGTGCTCCTTTCTTTCTTAATGAAGAAAATGACGTACCTCAGAACGGTAAATTTGGTGGGTTGTGGTTTCTTTATTTGGTATGGAATCCTTCTTAATTCTTGGCCTATAATAATTACGAACGGGGCAATTGTTCTTGTAAACATTTATTATCTGTTAAAGACTAAACGCTAGAAAGAACCACCAAAACTGAGGTAGAGCTCAGGTTTCCTATCGATTCCATTTGCGCAATCGAACCGTAAATTTATTCTTCCTCCTTGAAAAATTACTCATGTTCATATGGGCTATTTTAACAATCCATTTTGAAAAGGGCCCAAGTATCCTGGCCATGTGATCGTATCACAAGACTGTTCTAAATCGATGCATTCGATGATGCTAAATTGCGCAGAATTCTCTGTTTCTATTGAAGATGTGGCTACGATTATTTCGTGTTTTCCATCTCCTTCCAAGTCAATAATTCCAGGAGAGGAGGCCATTGACAATCCTTCTCGTGTAGACCCAAGCTTATAACTCGTGTTCTTTTTAAGATCAATTACTTTTACTTGATTTTCGATTTTAAACGTTTGAACATCAACCAAAGTGTTTTCAATATAAACGATTTCGTCCGTCCCGTCGGCGTTTAAATCAATGGAAATTGCAGGTGAGAATTGATTGAACCCAGAATCTTCCTGCCAAGCTAGTTCTCCTGTTTCCCCGTCGATTATTAACAACTTAAAGGACGTATACATGGGAAAAGATCCTTTCGCAATAATTGTGAAAACGTCAGGCTTGTTGTCCCCGACAAGTTGACCAAAACTTGGCGTTACATAACATTCATAGCCTTCAAACGAATGTTCCCAAAGTGTTTTGTAATTTTTGCCATCCACAGCGGAGATTGTAGCGTTCATTCTTGCATTGATAAAGTCCAATTTTGAATCACCGTTTAAGTCCGTGATGATTGAGTTTAAGATGAAACCTTTAACCGAATCTTTCATTATTACTTTTGACTTTCGAATGTTGTTTTTCATCAATTTTTTCAATGGAACTTCCCAAAGACTGCCATTGATTGTTTCGCCTCCAGTTCCAAAAACAACCATCTCTTTCTTTTTCTTGAGGTAGGTGTGTGGAGCATAATAGGATTCTCGTTCTTCAGGTATTTTCGCCTTAGCAAGTCCTGTTCCGTCGATTCCACTGAGCACCATTAAATTGGCGACAGCACGCTTTGTTTCATTTGGGCTGGCAAGATAATCGCCACCATTTGTTACTAGTAAGTCCGAATATCCATCTTCATTTTGATCATCAATCCACTGTGTCAAGAAAAAATTTAGAATTCCATTTTTGCGGGACTCCTTAATTGTTCCTTTCCAAAACTGCCAAATGATTTCACCCGTGACGCCATTGATTGCGTAAAATGTTCCTGCCCTTCTTCATATAAAAACGTCATCTATTGAACCGCCTGTAATGTCTTGAAACAAGGCACTCGTATTAATTTGAGACGGTGTTGCGATCTTCCATAGGATTGTGCCGTCTTTTCCATTAATCGCCAAGATTCCTTTGTCGACAGATGCATTTTCGATTCCAGCACCAATTATTACGTCTTTTATACCGTCTTTGTTTAGATCTGTGAAACGAGGAGAGGAAAAAATATTGGCAGACTCAATTTTAATTTTCCACCTCGTAGCTTGAGCAGTTAATGAATAACTTGCAAAGAGGAACCCAATAAAAAGAATGGATTTAAAACTATTGGACGTTATCAAGTTCGTTAGAAGGTAAAAATAAATTGATTCACAAGGACTGTTTGGCTAAAGACCTTAACTTTGGGGCTAAATCAAAATTCAATGAAAAGGCGATACTCGTGGTTTAAAATAGTTTTTTTAGCAGTTGTTTTTTTCGTCCAAATGGATGCAAGAGCTGGAAAACTTGCGATGCCAGAAGTAAAGAGTGAGTGTCTTAAGATTCATCATGCTTGGCTAAAAGAAGCATTTTTCCTGTCAAAGAACTGTGTTGGTTTTACAGCTCCAGTGAGCGGGCGTGCATACAGTTATATTTCAATCGGGATTTATGAAAGCAATGTGGAAATCATACCCGAATTGCAATCTGTTACAGGTCAATTGGATGGATATGCGCGAAATGTTTGGCAAGAAGAAGGTGCCGATTTGAATTGGCAATTGGTTGTAAACAGTGCAGACTTTGAGCTTCTCAATTATTTCTTTAGGAATATGCCCCCTTCGAATAGTGAGCACATGAGACTTGTTTCAGATTCCATCGAGAAAATGTCTTCAAAGAAATATGCGAAAAAAATGAATGAAAGGTCAATCGAATATGGCAATAGTATAGCTATGGAGATTATTGAATGGTCGAAACTAGATGGTGGCGACAAAGCCTTTGACACCAATTTCCCAGAAGAATTTGAGCCACCGAAATGTAAATCATGTTGGGTAAAGACTGCACCAGGTTATTTGCCTTCACTTCTGCCGTTTTGGGGTACGAATAAACAATTGATGAATGAAAGTCATCTCGAAGTGAAAGATTGCGAGGTGTTTGAATTTTCAATTGATTCATCATCATTTATGTTTCAAGAAGCAATGGGTGTTTTGGATAACTCGAAAGAATCGGATTCTAAATTTGAAAACTTAGCAGAGTACTGGGATGACGGAGCCGGATATTCTGGAACTCCAACTGGGCATTTTTTCACAATCGCACACCAACTTGTGGTTCGTGAAGGCTTAAAGTTGGATGAGGCCCTGGAACTCTATGTGAAACTCGGCGTTGCTGTTAATGAAGCTTTTATTTCTGCATTTAGATTAAAGTACAAGTTCAATTTTATTCGACCGATCACATATATACACCGCTATATTGATCCGCAATTTAACACGCGAATCGCTAGTCCTCCTTTTCCTGAGTTTCCTTCAGGACACTCATTTCAGTCCGGCGCGGCATCAGAAGTAATGAAATCAATTTTTACGGATTCAATATCAATTACGGATTCAACAAATTTTAATAGGACGGACATTGATGGCACACCTAGGACTTATTCATCGCTTACTGAAATGTCAGAAGAAGTTTCAATTTCAAGACTTTACGGGGGAATTCATTTTAAAGAAACATTGGATGTTAGTTTAGCATGCGGTCGTAAGATCGGAGTTTTCGTAGTTACTGAATTGAAGTGTAGAAAATGAATTACGCAATTAAATATGGGATCATTGCAATTGCAATTTGTACTTCGCGTCTAGCAGCAGCTCAAGTATTTAAAGAAGTAAGTGCTGAAGTCGGGTTGGATTACATCTATCCTGGGAATGATTTTCAAATGTTCGGCGGTGGCGTAATGGTCATCGATGTAAATAATGATGGCTGGGAAGACTTTTATCAAGCTGGTGGTGTCTTTGATTCTAAATTATGGATTAATAATCGCGGAAAGTTTAGAGATGGAACGAGGGAATTTGGACTTGATGCGTTGAGCGGTTATTTCATTCAAGGGGCTGTTAGCGCAGATTATGACAACGATGGTTATCAGGACTTTTTTGTTGTAAATTATGGAAGGGGAATGAGTAGAGGAGATAAGAAATCCCCGGTTCTCTTGCACAACTTGGGCGGGAAATCATTTGAAGTCATTAAAATGGATAATGCATTAGAACCGGGCAATTATTCATCGGCGTGTTGGGGAGACATCAATAACGACGGGTACGTTGATTTGTACTTAGCGAATTACGTTGCTACAATGGGTGAACTCATAGATTCAAATGAGGTAGTAATTGGCTATAAACCAACGTGCTTTGAAAACAAGTTACTATTGAATCTGGAGGGAAAGGTCTTCCGTGAATGCTCCGAAGAATATGGCTTGAACGACGGGGGTTGTGGATTAGCGGCAAGTTTCACAGACGTCGATAGTGATGGTGATCAAGATTTACTTTTGCTCAATGATTTTGGCGAATGGACAGGAGAAGGGAACCGATATTTTCGAAATGAGTTCCCTAAAAAACAATTCATAGATCATAGTATTGAGTCCGGGTTTTCTCGTTTGATGTATGGTATGGGAATTGGGCAAGGTGATTATGATGAAGATGGTGACATTGATTATTACATCACGAATATTGGCCGCAATTGTCTTTTCGAAAATGAAAATGGTGACTTTAGGGAAGTGGCAAAAGAATTAAACCTAGATTTGACTTTTGTTTACGATTCTGTGAGAGGAACGAGTTGGAGCGGATTGTTTTTTGACGTTGAATTCGATGGCGACTTGGACCTTTATGTGTCGAAGGGAAATATTATAACTTTAGTTCCTAAGACTGTTTTAAGTGATCCAAACAGATTGTTTGTTAATGACAACGGGGTGTATTTAGATGTTACGTCAGGCTCGGGTATTGGTGATTTTTTATCGCACAGAGGATCTATTATTTTTGATTACGATCACGATGGAGATTTGGACATTGTTTCATCGGTCGTGAAACTACCGTGGAGTGTGTTTTCAAAGAAGGAGCAGAAGTTGAAACTGTACAGAAATGATTGCGAAACAAAGAACTGGGTTGGAATTAAACTCATCGGGGAGGATGGAGTTAATCGAGATTGTTTTGGCTGCAAAGTCCTGTTTGAGCACGAATCAAGAAAAATGATGCGAGAAGTGGATGCGGGAAGTGGACTTGCTTCTCAGTCCTCAAGAATCTTGTATTACGGTTTGGATGATTCCAAGAAACTCACCAAGGCTACAATTTATTGGACGAATGGAACGAAAACGGAAGTCAAGAAACTAAAGCAAGGGTTTTCTTATGAGGTACGTCCCAACGGTAAGGTGAAACGAATTAAGTAATTATTGCACAGTTTCGTTATTCAAATAATCCTAATTGTTATGATGAGTCCTACTCACGTTTAACAGATTTTGTTTACTTTCACTCAGGTATAACGGTCTAATTTACTTGACTGTTAGGGTGATTTTACGGATGACATTAAAGGAGGAGGGTGGTGAATACCCATTTGCACGAATCAGCCTAAAGGAGCCAATAGTAGTGGGAGTTAATTTATATAACCGGGGTCTCCGGGCTCCAGTTTTTTAATAATCCACCGGTATTGTTTGAGCATGTGGCTGTTTACGAAGTCTTTTTTATGAATATAAGACGGTAAAAACACCCTGCCACCGACCTTAGCCGACTCAATATTTTTGACTTCGCATTGGGGAGCAATACCGTCTTGTTCCCAAACCGGATCGGCCTCTTTTTGATCCAAATTACTTCCGTACTGCCAAACCTCTTCAAATTCCGACCAGTCCATGCCATCAGCGCAGGCATTTTCAGCTGCAATGATGTAGATTTTCCCAAACACTACCTTGTCTTTTAGAGCTTCCAAGAACCCCAAGGCGTATGCATATCCCATGCTGTGGCAAACTAAATCCAAAGTGTCTTTAACCTCATTGCAACCTGGGAGCGTGCACCGAATTGATAAATAAGCTTTTGCAGCAATCGAACCTGCCTCTTTTCGCTGGAGGAACCCTTCCAAATTTGGCTTGGTGTTTAGCAATTGATATTTACCTGCATTTTCGGTTTTTTTCTTAAGTGCTTTAACCCTTGTGTAACTGCTAGCGAAATTGGCCTTGTTGCGATGTGTCGAAGTATTAATATGATTGTTTCCATCGATATAATAATAATTGTCCGGTTCCATTCTTTCTAGAAAGAGCTTATCGAGCTTCATCCAGTACCAATACCTGTCTCGTTTTGTGATTAGGTTATCTGTAATGTCTTTGTTCCTTTTCGGCCCCCGGTATCCGTTCGAGAATATTAAAATGCGCTGGGCAATTTCGACTTCACGTGAAACACAATAAGACGTTATATTTTCTCCGCTGTAATCATAAACTTGCTGATCGATGATGGTGTTGTTCGTATCCCAAAATGTTTTAATCATATAGTGAGCGTCTGCCTTACGATTTACGTTGAAATGCTTTAGAGTTATCGAGTCGTTACTATGGGAATAGCTCTTCGAAGAATCCGGGTAAATATTGAAATACAACACGTTTTTGCGCGGGAAACTATCCCAAGAACCATCCTTGAGTGTGTATCGAACTGTCGCCATTTCACAGGCTTCACTTTTCCGAAGCGCAACATGAACAAGGTCGGATTCGTTTTTCTTCGGACGCGTCTTGATATAGCGTTTTGCCTTTCTTGAATTATTGTGGTACATTCCGCTAATGGCAAGCTTCATTCGTTTGCTCGTCACCTTTTTTTTTGGTTTGATGGCCGAATTTAAAACAATGACATCATTGATTCGATAGGGCTTCATTAAACTTCCCTTAACTATTTTCCCTAGAGAATCTTCTTCCCAAATATAATACGCTACAAGCCCACCCAATTTGGACTTATTGTCGGGTCGATTTGGGCCATTCGAATCCCCATTTTGTGCAAAACAAAGACTAGAAGCAAGGCAAAGGGAAATGAAGAACCCGGTTTTCATATCTATTTTATTTTAAATAAATTTTTTAAAAGTACTCGAAATAACTCATAATTTCTTAAAGTTAAAATCTTAAATGCAATTGTTTTCAAGCAATCTGATTGCATTTTAGAATTGAACTCAGGTTTTAAAATTATATTTGTTCTAACCAGGCGAAAAGAGTGTTAAATATCATGGAATTGAAAGATTTAAAAATTTACAATAGTTTAAGTGGCGAGAAAGTTAAATTTATTCCTGTTCAGGAAGGTTTTGTAGGCTTGTATGTATGTGGACCAACAGTCTACAGCAATGTGCACTTGGGCAACTGTCGTTCGTTTATTTCTTTCGATTTGGTTTATCGCTACCTGTCATACATTGGCTATAAAGTGCGTTACGTTCGAAACATCACGGATGTTGGACATCTTGTTGACGACGCGGATGAAGGTGAAGATAAGATTTCAAAAAAAGCACGTTTGGAGCAGTTGGAACCAATGGAAATTGTGCAACAATATACCTTAGACTTCCATAAGGTTATGGATCAGTTCAATAGCATCCCTCCGAATATTGAACCAACAGCTACGGGACATATCATCGAACAAATTGAAATGATTCTAACGATTTTGGACAACGGGTTTGCTTACGAGTCAAATGGATCGGTTTATTTTGATGTTGAGAAGTACAACGAAACGCATCCTTACGGCGAACTTTCAGGAAGAAAGATTGAAGATTTAATATCCAATACGCGCGATCTTGATGGTCAAGACGAGAAAAGAGCGCCTTTGGATTTTGCTTTGTGGAAAAACGCTTCTGATGAACATTTAATGAAATGGCCGTCTCCTTGGGGACTTGGTTTTCCAGGATGGCACTTGGAATGTTCTGCGATGAGCACAAAATATTTAGGCGAAGAATTTGACATTCACGGAGGAGGAATGGACCTTAAATTCCCTCACCATGAATGCGAAATTGCACAAGGAACAGCATCTAATGGTAAAGCTCCCGTCCGTTATTGGATGCATGGAAACATGTTGACATTGAACGGAAAGAAGATGAGTAAATCGACAGGGAATTCAATTTTACCTGAAGAGTTGTTTTCGGGTGTCAATGATTTCATGGAGAAGCCTTTCGATCCGATGGTGGTTCGATTCTTTATGATGCAGGCACATTACAGAAGCACGCTTGATTTTACTTCGGATGCATTATTGGCTGCCGAAAAAGGATACGATAAACTGGCTGAAGCAATAAAGACTTCCACGAATTTGAAAACATCGAAGGAATCGTCTTTGAATATTCAGGATTTGGTCGCAAGTTTCTACGCAGCAATGAATGATGATTTCAATGCTCCAATTTTGGTGGCAAATTTATTCGAAGCGGTCAAATTCATTAATTCGGTGAAAGACGGAAGTCAAACAGTTTCAAAGGAAGATTTAGAATTGCTACAAACGGAAATGAATGCGTTCGTACAAGACGTTCTTGGATTAAGACAAGGAAACTCTAGTGGTAATGATAAATTGAGTCCGGTAATGGATTTGGTATTGGATCTTCGTCAAGAAGCACGTGAAAACAAAGACTGGTTAACATCTGATAAAATCCGTGATGGATTGGCGATTGCTGGAATTGTCGTTAAAGATTCGAAAGAGGGAACAAACTGGAATTAGATTATTTCAATTCCTTTTGCAATTTCATTAATACCTCTTTGTATTCAGGTTTCATTCCATCTACGGTAAAGAAGGTTACGCCTTTTGCGCCTTTTTCTTTGGCCAATCGAATCGCTTTTTCGAAATCTTCTGGGCTTTCAAAACCGGCCAGGTACAATCCTGAATTGACAGGGAAATCAACATCATTCACGCCTTGTTCGGTTGCATACCCAATCCAATTAATCTTTTCGCGGTAAAAATTGTGATAGATCATCGGGTAGGCCGCATCAAGGTTCCAATCGTTCCAAGCTTGACGTACCATTTGCCGCGACATTTCAGGAAAAGGAAAGACGGCCGCTGTTAATTTTTGATTTTCTGCATGCACAATTTCTGCAATTTCATTGACCAGCGTTGTGATTGCATTCAAGCGAAATTGGCGCCACTCTGTGCTCAATTCTGGATGCTCCATTTCTATCGGGTCTTTGTCAAAAAGGGCTTTGAATTGTTCGCGAGCAATAGGATGGTATCCATAATCATACTCTGGCATTTCACGATCTTGAACTAATCCATATTTTGGTTGTAAATCGGCGCCTAGAATTACGTCCACATAGCGAACATAATCCAGATGAATGGAGGCCAGCCCATCTACTTCCAGCAATTTGCGAACGTTGCTTTTAACATATTCTCGCGCTTCGGGATGGAAAGGACTCAGCCATTGATAATAGTCTACATACGCTCTATAATCCAGCGAATTTTCATTGTTTCGATTGACAGCGTACCATTCGGGATGCTTATTGGCAATTGAATCGTTTGGGCGGTTTAAGGTCCACATCCAAGCATGGACTTTAATGTCTTTCTTGTTTGCGAGCTGAACCAATTCGCCTAGAAATTCTAGACTTCCTCCAACGAGAATCTCTGTGATTCCCAGCGAGTCGTACGTTTTTAGTTTTTTCGACCATTCCTCTTTGTCAAAGTCATTTCCGCCATGCGCCCAAGTTCCGATTGCGAATGGTTCTATTTCTTCCTTACTTTCAATCAGTTTCCCATTTTCATTTATGGCGTATTTTTTACCAGAAACAGGACTTGTCAGCGTGATTTCAAATCCCAATGCTGTTCTTCGAACTTCTGAAGTAACTTCCTGATCCGTATCGAATGTCGTTTCAACTGTAAACGTTTCCAAGGGGTTCATTTCCCAAATATTCTTAGGACGCGACAAACGAATTTCACAGTACAAAGCGTAGAGATTCTGCTTATAAATAAGATCGGGATCGAGGTTAAACTGGATACCTTCTGAACTTATTTGATCAGTAAACTGAACAATCCCCCAATTTTCGGGCATGTGCATATTTACCGCCGTTTGATTGCTCCACACCCAATTGTACTCGGGTTGAAGTTTACCATCAATTTTTTTCCTCGTGTATTTGCCGTCAATCAAATCGTAATTCCATTGGACTCTGGAGAAGTTCATTCTCCATTGATCACCCTCCTTTGGAAGCTGTCTATGATCATTTTTTAGTTCGATAAGTGGCCGCATTGGAATTGCCATTTCAACCGTCCAACGTCTATCTTCATCGCTCGCATCATTAATTGTTCCTTCAATACGGACCTCGGTTTGCAGCGCGTCCAAATTCCAATGAAAGTTGGCGTAACCTCCAGCGCGATAAGGCCGATTTAACAACAAATCCCATACTGTATTTAAAGCGTTTAGTTCAATTTCAGCATACGCTTCCGTTTTTTGGGAAGGGTCAATGAACACTTCAAAGTCGTTGTTTAAATAAATAATCGTGTCGCGTTGCACAAGGTTTCCCCAAATATGAGGATCTTCCAACTCAGCGTAAACGTAGAGGTAGTTTTCGTCCCACATCATTTTTGTTCGCGTTTGGAACTTCGGTGCTGGTCCCGCCGCGACATCTATAAATGGATCCGTGAATGCCGCATTTCCCCAGGCTTTTTCTGCTTTTCCGTCAATCTTAATCGATTTTGTCGCTTTCGTTATAATATAGCGTTTTGGAACAACAACCCTATCCGACATATCGATTTTGAACGTAGGAGTGTCTTGACAAAACGCAATTTGTACAAGTAGAATGAAGAATCCGCAAATTAAGCTTTTCATAAGTCAGTAAAGGTTGAAAATTCATTTGAAGAAAGCAAGAATGAAGATAGTTCATAACATTACTCCGAGTATGGATAAAACGGGCTCCTCTAATTCAAAATTTTGCGATTAAAATGGTATTATTACATCCTATTCTTTCGAACAAAATTTAGACATAACAATAGAAAAGATGATTACTCCTGAACTCGATAAAAAGCTCTTTCTAATTGACGCTTATGCACTAATATTTAGAGCCTATTTTGCATTTGCGAAAAACCCAAGAATCAACTCTCAAGGACAAAATACGTCAGCAGCATTTGGCTTCACCAATTCATTGATTGATATTTTGAAGAACGAAAAACCGACGCACATTGCCGTAGTTTTTGACCCTCCCGGCGGTTCTACTGGAAGGAAGGAAGAATTTCCAGAGTATAAAGCGCACCGTGACGAAACGCCTGAGGGAATTATTTCAATGGTGCAACCGATCAAAGATATTATCGCAGCATTCAATATTCCAATTATTGAAGTGGCAGGTTTTGAGGCGGATGATACGATTGGAACCTTGGCAAAGATGGCCGAAAAGGAAGGCTTCAATACGTTTATGATGACGCCAGATAAGGATTTCGGACAATTGGTAACGGAGAGATCAAAGATGTTTCGACCAGGAAGAGGAGGTAACCCAGCTGAAATATGGGGCCCAAAAGAAATCTGTGAGCGTTTCGACGTTGAAAGAGTAGAGCAAGTAATTGACGTTCTTGGACTGCAAGGAGATGCTGCGGATAATATCCCGGGAATTCCTGGTATTGGGCCAAAATCGGCATCGAAACTGTTAAAAGAATTTGGTTCGGTGGAAGGAATAATTGCAAATTCTGACAAATTGAAAGGCAAGCAACGCGAGAACATTGAAAACTACGCAGAGCAAGGATTGATGTCAAAATCATTGGCAACAATTATAGTAGATGTTGATGTTAAATTCGACGCGGAAGATGTAAAAATTTGCCCACCTAATGATTATAAAATTCGGGAAGTGTTTACGGCCTTGGAGTTTAGAAACCTTGCAAGACGCGTTTTGGGCGAAGAGATAGTTGTTACAAAAGCAAACGATACGGTTGGCAGTCAAATGGATTTGTTTGGAGCACAGCAAAGTTTGGTTGAAGAACAAGCGCCAAAAGAAACGGCCGATTTTAAGACAATTGCAACTGAAAAGCCGAGTTATCATCTAATTACGAAGCCTGAAGAACGCAAGGAATTGCTTGAGCTTTTATTGAAGCAGAAATCAGTTTGTTTTGATACGGAAACAGATAGTATTGAGGCACTTCATGCAAATATAGTTGGGATGTCATTCTCGTATAAAGCGAGAGAAGCATTCTATGTTGCAACACCGCCTGATTTTAAAGAAGCAAAGAAAATCGTTGAAGAATTCAGGCCCTTTTTTGAGTCCGAAACGATTGAGAAAGTAGCGCACAACATCAAGTTTGACATCAAGATAATCAACAGATATGGAGTCAAGGTTTTGGCACCAATGTTCGATACAATGATCGCACATTATTTGATCAATGCGGACTCTAAGCAAAGCATGGATTTTCTTGCTGAGATGTATTTGAGTTACAAACCTGTTTCGATTGAGGAATTGATCGGGAAGAAAGGAAAGAATCAAAAATCGATGGCAGATTTACCCGTTGATGAAGTATACGATTACGCCTGTGAAGATGCGGACATCACCTTTCAGTTGAAAGAAATTTTCGAGCCTGAAATTCAAAAGGAACATTTAAAAGACCTGTTTTACAATATGGAAATGCCGCTTGTTGATGTTCTAAAAAGCATGGAACAAGAAGGAATCGCGATTGATTCTGAAGGGCTTCTTAATTATTCGAAGGATTTGGAAATTTCGCTTGTTGAATTAGAGAAGAACATCAAGGCTGAGGCTGGAATGGATTTCAATATCGATTCGCCAAAGCAATTGGGACAGGTATTGTTCGATCACATGGAGATTTCTACAAAGGCGAAGAAAACGAAAACAGGACAATACGCTACTGGGGAGGATGTCCTCCAAAAATTGAAACACGATCATGCTATTATTCCAATGATTTTGGATTATAGACAATTGAGAAAATTGAAGAATACATACGTCGATCCACTTCCAACATTAACGGATAAGGTTGACGGTAGGATTCACACCAACTATATGCAAACTGTTGCTGCGACGGGCCGTTTGAGCTCTAACAATCCAAACCTTCAAAACATTCCAATCCGCTCTGATAAGGGGAAAGAGATTCGAAAATCATTCATTTCTAGAGGTGAAGGATTTAAATTAATGGCGGCGGATTATTCACAAATTGAATTGAGAATCATTGCAGCTTTGAGTGATGACGACAACATGAAAGCGGCGTTTAAAGAAGGGCATGACATTCACAATGCAACAGCTGCAAAAGTGTTCAATGTTCCACTTGATGAAGTGACAAGAGATCAACGAAGCTCGGCGAAAGCCGTCAACTTTGGAATTGTCTACGGACAGTCCGCATTTGGACTGGCGCAGAATCTTGGAATTTCTAGAAAAGAAGCAAAACAGATTATCGATTCGTATTTCGCTCAATATCCAACAATCAAAGGATACATGGATGATGCTGTCAAAAAAGCACGTGAAAACGGATATGTTGAAACAATTATGAAACGCCGCAGGTATTTGAAGGATATTAATTCAGCCAACGCCGTTGTAAGAGGTTTTGCCGAGCGAAATGCCGTAAATGCGCCGATTCAAGGTTCTGCCGCGGATGTTATCAAAATGGCAATGATTGGTGTTGATGGAGCAATGAAGGAAGCGAATATGAAATCAAAAATGCTTCTTCAAGTGCATGATGAATTGGTTTTTGATGTTCATGAAAGCGAAATCGATGCCTTACAGAAACTGGTAAAACATGAAATGGAATCTGCTGTAGAAATCGGAGTTCCGTTGGACGTTGAAATGGAAGTAGCTGACAATTGGCTGGATGCGCATTAGGATCGATTGTTCGATTGTTTTGAGAAAGAGAGTTGAATTTAGATTGAAAGTTAACAAAAAGCGTTTAAGTTTTGTTCTCAAAAAGAGTAAACACCCATTTATGGATCACTTGAACTCGATGCCAATTGGAAGGTTAAATTGTTCCCCGTAAAAAGTTGCATCAAGCCTTTCATTTCGAGGTATTTATCAAAAACCTCAACATTGTTCGTGTCGTTTGTCGGTGAACAGTTCTTCCGCAAAGAGTGGTAGACATTATTGCGAAAACGATGAATGCTCTATTTAAATACTATCAACAAAATCTAAAAACACTTTCTTATGCAATTCAAGATCCATATTTGGAGAAAGTGCAACGCGTGCAATATAATCCTTGTCGCCCTCTTTCGTTGTTCCTTGCGTAGATGTTGCAGGAATTGTCCAATAACACCCATTTAACTGGCCATAACTCACACAGTACTTGCTCTCATTCGGAATTTCTGTAATCATTAAATGGATCAATTTATGATTTAACGCCCTTTTGTAAGACTCTCTTTCTTCATCCGTATCCCCTTTTGTAGGGAGGTCCAATGAAAATACAGACGGGGTAAATCCTTGTTCGGCCAATTCTTCTGAAACAAAATTGATTTTCGCTTCCGGCAAAGTAACGTTGATGAAGTTTACAAATTCACGCGTATTTTTATAAGCATCCTGAATTCGTTGTTTCATTGAAGGCAATTGCTTGGCCAAAATTTCATATTGAAGATTTGTAGCCTCGTTGTCGCAGAGGTATAGGTGCAATTCTATTTTTTCCATCAATGCGTCCGTTTTCGTATTTCCGGTACAATAGCCAGCAGTGCATTGCCCACCACTTGGAAATTTCGATCCGCTTGCAAATGAAATAGTTCGAACCGTTGAGAGAATTTCACCTTCGCCTAAAAAGTGCACATTTGGACAAAATGTTTGGTCTAAAATAAAAACGGGATCGGTCGCAATTTCACCTGTTGGCGTTTTACGTTCTTGACTTAAAACATTTTTTAATTGGATAAGATCTGGAACTTCAACTCTAGGGTTGGTTGGTATTTCCGCGATGATATAAGGGACAGCATCGTCGATTGCAATTTCCGCCAAAACTAGATCAATACTTTGAACCATATCGTTATCACCATCAACAGGTAAATCAACAATTTCAACATTATCAATGCAAGCAGCAACCCGTCGGGCTTGGTCATTTGTTCCACCGTAACAATTGGGAGGAACAATAATTTTAATCGCTTTTCCTTTATGATTTTCTAGAGCATCGTGAATGAGGCCCATTAATATTGCATACTGAATAGAAAGTCCACTTGAAGCAACCAACGCCTTTGTTTTTGAACCGGTCACGGTTGCAATTGAGTTTAAGACACTTACTTTGTCTGCCGCGTTACTTTTTTGAGAAACAGAAGAAGACGCACCTGCTATAGCCTCTAACGCAGCAAGAGAATTGGCGGGTGTCATGGCAATTGTTTCTCTTCTTCTAACGTGTTGAATTTCAGAGAGATATATTTCATTTCCCACTCTATTTACCAATAAAACACTTCCCAAATGAGAATGAGCGTTGATAAAAAAGTCAATATTCGGCCTAAGATCAAAAGAAGAAATCTCGTCTTGTTGAGAAATGAAAATAGTACTTCCGTCGAACGGTGAAATGTCAGATGTATTTACGACATTCAGTAAATCAAACGTATACCCATAAACACTTCTTAATAATTCAGCATCAAAAAATCCGGGCAATTCACCTGAATAAATGATTTGGGTGCTCTTGTTGTCTAATAGATTTTTTCTTAGAATGGCCAAAACAGGAACCGTCTTTGATGAAAAACTGATTACATTATTTGGCACTTGATTGTTTAATTTAGCAATTGCCCATTCAAGGATACAAGATAATGGATGCCCCAATCGAATATAGTCAAAAGCAGTAGGCAATTCATTGAGTGCTGATGATTCAGAATTGTTATCACTAAATAAGTTTTCAAACTGATCTAAGAATTGACTTTTGGCCAATTTTTCATTATAAATATCTAGTCGATGCGTTGTTAGATTCAACCAGCCCGTTGGTTTATTTCCTAATACGTCTTTAATATAATTCAGCATTTTATTGTCTTGCATAATGTTCACCTTATATGTGGCCGGTAAGATACATTAAATAGAATTTTTTTAAAGCGTTCCAGAACGTTTTGTTGAATTGATCCTAACGAATTCCTAAAGTTTATCTTAAGAGAACATGTCTGTTCGGCAGGCTGATCCGACAAAAAACGCAAACAATTCACAAGTTAATCCTGCTCGCTATTCTCCACCGCTTCCCATTTTTGTAATTTAAGAAGTGCATCGAACAATTCTTCAAACTGAAGGATGCTTCTAGGAAAGTCATACCTGCGGTAAACAGATTTCTTAATGCCGTTCAGAACAATTGTCGTTGTTGCAGAAGGAAGGTCAGTAACCATTCCGTCGTATTTATCTTCCATATCCATGAAGCCAACGCGGTTTGCACGAATTCTAAAATTCTGAACTTGATTTACTGTCAATTTAGACGTATATTTTCCGATAAGTTCAACACCACGAATTCCGTTCAATTCAACAAATCCATTTTCATAGATTGTCATTTTATACGTTGGACAGTTTCCGTAACACGGAGTTCGAACAATGCTTGCAAAAAACACTCGATCCATTGTGCCCTCTTCTGATTCTTGAGTAACTTGTGTTTTAGGCGCTTCGGATACAACTGTGTCTTTTGGAGATTCTACTGTTGCCGCTGCACCCTCTATTGTTTTACAAGCCGTCAATAAACCAGCGAATGTCAATGCGAATAATGAGATTTTCAATGTAGTTTTCATAACTTCTGGTTTGGGTTTATTAAGTATAATCAAATAGCTTGCCACTTCTCACTTTTTGTATCTTTAAAACATGAAAAATGCGCTCATATTAATATCGATTCTTGTTTTGGCTTCCTGTTCCAATAACGACAAAACTAAGGAAAGTCAAGAAAAGAGAGGGGTAACCGCTGAAGAACAACTAAAGCTTGATTTAACACAAGCGGAGAGAATTGTCCAGTTGCCTTTGGAATGCATCAAAATAGAATACCCCAATAAATTGAACCAAGTTATTGCAGGAGATTTTGATTTGAAGTCACCGGATGAATTACACCCCGCATTTTACGGCTGTTTTGATTGGCACTCTGCGGTTCATGGACATTGGTCGTTGGTGCGAATGGCGAAATCGTTTCCGGATTTAAAAGAACACGATCAGATTTTAGAAGGACTTTCACAGCATATTACAAAAGAGAATATTGCAGGAGAAGTCGCTTATTTCACGCCAAAATTATCTGGTAACTTTGAACGAATGTACGGTTGGGCGTGGTTGCTTAAATTGTCGGAAGAACTGCACACTTGGGACAATCCAACAGCGAAGGAATTAGAGGAAACACTTCAACCTTTATCGGAATTAATAGCATCTAAAGTGATTGAATTCTTGCCAAGATTGCATTATCCAATTCGCGTAGGAACGCATACCAACACTGCTTTCGCGATGACAATGATTTACGATTATGCAATTGCGGTGGACAATTTAGAATTACAAATCCTTATTGAAAAGAGAGCGAAGGATTTTTACATATCAGATCAAGACTGCCCTTTAGCATGGGAACCGAGCGGATACGATTTTCTTTCACCGTGTTTTGAAGAGGCGGATATAATGCGTCGTGTATTGTCGAAAGACGCATTCAAGAAATGGCTGTACAAGTTCTTGCCGGATTTGAAAAACGCAAATTTCGAGTTGAAACCTGGAATTGTGGCCGACAGAACAGACGGTCATTTGGTGCATTTAGACGGGTTGAATTACAGCAGAGCATGGTGTTTGTTTGGAATTGCAAAAACGCTTCCTGAATACAGTCATTTGATAAAAATTGGGAATGAGCATCTCAATTATTCTCTTCCAGATTTAACGGATGGAAATTACGAAGGTGGTCATTGGCTGGCGAGCTTTGCAATTTTGTCTTTGAGCGAGTAGATTACTTACTTTGTTTCAATAATTGCATTGCTTTTTTAAACTCTAAACTGCCTTTTTTCAAATTAGCTTAGGATCATTGATATTCAGAAAAGTCGACTGTCTGTTTTTCAAACAATTCGTTTTCTGCTAATATTCTAACGAACTTCAAAATATCTTTTTGATTGTCTTCTCCATTTATAAAAAAGAAGTCCCAAATATCTCGGATGATTTTGATTGCGCCGTTATCCGAGTTATATTCAAACCAAATTTTGTATCCATAAGTCATTCTGAAAAGGTTTAAAGTTTTCCTCTTCAAATATTCTTAATAAATCCTTTTGCAAAGAATCGGGAAAACGATTACAATTCAAATCTAACAATAACTCAGTTGAGCCTCATCCAGGATGTAATTTGTATGAATATTTTGCTGTGTTCTTCATTATTCAATTATACCGTACTTCCCAGCCTCGATTTTCTAACACACTTTGAAGCGTGGCAACTTCTCGCGCATTTGGCAATGATTTTTGAATTTTTTCGAATGTAATTGTGTGACCATTCACCTCCGCTTTTAATCCAAATGGTAATTCTAGATCAGCATTTGAAGAATGATTTTCGGCAAAAGCGATCCATTGACGGAGCAAATTTATAGACTCATTATCGCTCAACTTGAAGTCTGTCGATTTTACAGAACAGAAGAAATGGATCGATTTTATGGCTCTTGTCAGAAGCACGTTTAAGCGCTTTCTTCCATTCGTTGTATTCATCGGACCAAAGCGCAAATGAAACTCTCCGTCTTCATTTTTTGCATATCCGAAGCTGATGAATAAATGATCGCATTCGTCTCCCTGAACATTTTCAAGTGACTTGAAAAACCCTTGATTATTGTCCAAACGATCGCTTAGTTTTTTCTGAGAAGAAGCACTCATATCCGACCAAATACAGTTCAATTGCTCTTCGGAAAAAGCAACAATTCCCACCGTGTCTTTTTTATCTAAAACAGCCTCAATTGATTTTGCCAAGGACTTTGCTTCTTGCAAATTTTTACGGTCTATAAATCTACCGTTTTCAATGTAATGATGTTGGATTGCATTTGATGTCGGAAACGCTGGAAAGGTCTTCAAATCGCCTTGGTAAAAATGCGTATTCGAAAATGAAATCAACTCCGGATGTTGACTTCTATAATGGTGTTTCAACTCCACTTTCGACCAATAATAATTTGCCTGATGAAGAAGGTCCACGATTTCAGAATTTCCACTTTTGAAATAAGTACTCGGTCCCATTTGATATTCATCGCCTGCGATCAAAATTCGTTTGCTTCTTTGAATCGTTCCAAGTGCATTTCCCAATGGAATTTGACTTGCTTCGTCAAAAATAGCAACGTCAAAAAGACCTTCTTCTAGCGGAAAACACTTCGACAATTGAGATGGATTACTGAGCCAAATGGGTTTCAGTAATTGAATCCACTCTCTTGCTTCGGAATTAAATAATTCTCTCAAAGAAGGATGACTTCTCGTCTTCGAAAACTCCTTCACTAAAATTGATTTTCCTTTCCTCAATCGCGCTTTTAATTCCTTCTGTTCTTCCGATAAGTTCCGGGCTGGAATACTTAATAATTCATGCGATTTTAGAAAGGCATTCGAGACTTTGTTTTCGATCTGTTGCGCAAACAATTTCGCTTCGCTTGATTGTGCATTTAAAATATCATTTACCTTCTTCGAAATTTCGTTCACGTCAAAAGAAGAAAACGCTGGAAACTGTTCTTTGAACCGCGTTAAATGGCTATATAAAACTTGCCCCGAAAATGAATCAAATGCGTTGTTTCTCAGCAATGTTTCCAATGTCAATTCATCAAGTGATTTGATTTTTTCTTTGCGAGCAAGAATTTCCGAAAACGAAGCATTCAGTTGATTTAAAAAATTCAAGATAGAAGTGTCTCCTTGCAAATTGAAATTCGAATTCAAATCGAAATACAGCTTCTCTAATGTCCTGTGATGTGATGTGATTCGAGATCTTTTTTCACTTGGAATTGCTTGTAAGGAAGTCCATTGGTCTTCTGAATAAACCGATAAGGCTTGGTGAATAAGACTTACTTCAGAATCAGGATTTTCTATGCCTATTTGGCAAAGTTTAACTTTTATTTGAGTTAATAAATTGATTTTAGTCAACTCATCGGCATGTTGCTTTAAGGCGTTATCGGCATTTGAAAACGGCAAATTTGAAATCTCTTTCCATCTTTTCTTGGATTGAATTTTGGAAAAGAAACCGCCTGATTTTAAGTTTTCTTTAAATGCCAAGGTTTCCGATTCAGAGGGCACAATTTTCCAATGCGATTGATTGGATTGAATTTGTTCGACCTCAGCGAAAGCTTTCAAATACTTCTTTCTAAGACTTAAAAAACGTAGTTGTGGTTTTGAATTAGGGCGGAAAATTTCGGCGTATTTTTTATAAAGATCGTTCTCGTAAATTTGACAATTTGCGGCTTCTTTCAGTGTGCCAGAAAAGTCATTCCAAGTATCGAAATTAAAGTCTTTTTTCAACAAGTTAAATGTCTCGATCCAAGTTAAAATAGCAGCGTCCAATTTGCTAAAATCTTCACCTTGAATCGTTCGGGTTTTGAGCCGCCCAACCGTCGAGTTTAGACCCGCTAAATAGAGGTCTAGAATCGTGTCTTTTTGATCCAAATAATGCGGAATATTCGGTACCCGACTTGAGTACGAAAACTGCGAAACATCTCTGTTGGAAACAATAGATTTGAACGTATGAAATGAAACACCTCCTATCAATTCATCTTGTGATAAAAGATCCAAAGTCATTTGTAAATTGGCCTCAAATTGTTCTGAAAGGCGAAGGTTATTTATTGGCTTTTCAGAATGTGATTCGAAATAATCCCACGTTGATTTGAGTTCTTGAAGAAACGAGTGACTTAAGCGATCAGAAGAGGCGACAAAACAAAGTTTATCGAGGCCAAAAACGCTCATTTTTTTTTGTAGAACTTCTAAGGCAACGCGTTTTTCTGAAACGACAACAGTCGTATTATTCCCCGCTAAAACTTTTCCAAGAACGTTCGAAAGCACTTGCGATTTTCCTGTTCCTGGGGGCCCTTGAATTACCATGTTTTGAACAGACGCTTTCTTAAAAACCTCTTCATGATCAACATCTGCTGGAAATAATAAATCAGATTGAAAATTGAAATCTTTCGATTCGTTTTGAGAAGATTCACCAAGTATCGTTTTCACGTTTTCCGAATGATTTCCGAGTGCTAAAAGCTCTTCTAATTCTTTCACAATTTCATACCGATGATGGTGGAAATTCCCAACGATTTTAAAGTCGGATGTCTTTAGTCCAAGCTCATTTAAAACAGTTTTTATTTCCGTCCATTGATCGGATGTTTTTTCTTCATCAGACCTTAGAATGGTTTTCTCCAAATAATACTTCAAAAATGGATTAATGAAAGCATCTTCTTCAAGAATTTCTAAGGTGACTGTTTGCTGTATTTTGTTTTTTGAGAAATCCACAGGCGATAAAAGTACAGGAGTTTCAACATCCTTCTCACCGATTTTCAATTGAACAGTTCCAAGTGCAAAGCAAAGCGAATTAACTCCAGATTCTTTTTTTGTTTTCTCGGCCTCTCGTAAAATCACTTTTGGGAAAACGTCTAGATCAAATGTCATTTCTTCTGGTGAAAAAAAGAGCTTTTTATTTTCACGATTAACATGAACGAGAACATCATTCGTGTTAAATTGACTGCTCTCTTTCAAAAGCTCAGAAATGCTATTTTCAACTTGACTTGACAAGAGTATAAATGTAGTCAAGTTGAGTCAAAAAGATTTGAATCCGACGCTGAAGATATTCACAGACAGCAGAATAGTTTTGAATAGAATCGAATTTTGGTTTATATCCGCGCACATGTGCCTGAAATAGTGCGCACATATGCGTGAAAATGGGATTGAATGGTTTGATCTAAATACGGAATCATACTTTTATCGTAAAGTCCTAACGGCTAAAGTATAAGATATGCTACCTACGAACAAAAAAGTTAAAGTTGCTTTAATAGCAGTATTTATTATTGCAAGTGTTGTTTTGGGAAGTTCCCAAATGTATTCAAGTGATTTTCCAGTGAATTCAGCATCAATTGGTAATGAAATAGAAGAACCGACAGATAGTTTAATTACAGAAGAGTTAACAATTGTGTCTTTTAACATTAGAGATGTAAAAGGAACCAAGAGAACATTAGAAGATTTTCAGGAAATAGCGAGAATGATTGGCGGAGCAGATATTGTTGTATTTCAAGAACTGGGCGCAAAGGGATTCAAAAAGAGCGGAAAGAATAAAGCAATGTTAGATCGTTTCGATGCGATGGCAGCGGTCTATGTAGCTTATTTGGGGAACGAATGGGAATTTGTATTTGCTCCAGAAGCGACACCTATCGAAATGGGAATTGGAGCTGAACTACCTTGTGTTGCTTATAGAAAAAACCGTGGAAAATTATCGATCAATGTTGATTGGAAAGAGTACTACGATCTAGGTGATCGCCGCGATATGGGAATGTTTAATGTTATTTGCAAGCAGGGGTCGATAGAAGAGAGATTTGTGATTGGGTCAGTGCATACAAAACCTGACGCACCTGAAAGAATAGAAGAGATTAACAGAATAGCAGATTACATTGATGAAAATGTTGATTCGAAGTTCATTCTAATGGGAGACATGAATTGGGGGTATCAAACTTCCAAAAAAAAATTTCCAGATCGTTACAATGCAGAAGAGCGGATTGTTCAACAGCATGCAGACGGTAAAGTATTGCAAGTTTTCAATAGTATTTCATACACTGGGCCGGGATCAGATGATGATTTTAGAACCAATTTAGACATTCGTAAAGTGGGTCAAATGTATGATCAATTTTTAGTTTGTAAAGCGTATTCATCAAAGATGGCCCATGGAAATAAACTGGACGAAGATTGCGGTTTTTATTCATTTAGCGAAGAAGACTATTTTCAAGATGCAGTCGATGATGAAGTGAATAACTTAGTCAAAGGGTATAAGGTTTACTTGAAGCGGCAGGGGTTGAAAATGTCATCGAAAGAAGCAAAAGCGAAGATCAAAGAGATGGAGGAGTATGTAATTACAAACGCTCCACCAAACGAAGGCCCTACGCATCGATTAAGTGATCATAAACCCATTTGGATGCAATTGAAATTGTTCTAGACAGAAGGTGTGTGAGATGAGAAATGATGTCGAGGAATGCAAACATTTTAGTTACTCTCAATTAACCCGTCGAAATCATTAAATTTGTTTTAACAAATAATAGAAAGTCGATAGTGAAATTATGAATTATAGCAAATTTGCAGTTATTGGAGTAGGGCGATACGGTTCTACAATCGCGAGACGTTTGGCCGAAAAAGGCGCGCAGGTTTTTGCATTTGATCCAAATGAGGAGAAAATAGAGAACATTAAAGATGAAGTTGCATTTGCGGTAACCATGGACGCAACAGATATTCGTGCGCTTCGTATGCAAAACCTACAAGAGGTTGATGCGGCTGTTGTTGCAATTGGTGAAAACTTTGAAGCGACGGTTTTAACATGTGTACACCTATTGGATTTAGGTGTGAAACGTGTTATTGCAAGAGCGAGTGGAGATCATCAACGATTGATTTTAGAAAAGATTGGTGTTAGTGAAATTTTGACGCCGGAAAACGAGGTGGCTTACGTTGTTCGTGAGAAGCTTTTGAATCCAAACATTGTCAACTTCTTGCAATTACCGGATGATCATGAAATCGCAGAAATTATAGCGCCAAAGGGTACTGTTGGAAGATCAATTGATGAAATTGGGTTCCGAAACAGATACGAAATGACATTGATTACCATTAAACGTGAATATGAAATCACGAAAAACGGCGAAGAATGCACGGAACAGCACATTATAGGAGTTCCAAAAAGCGAAACTATAATCAAAGAGAAGGATACTTTGGTTGTTTTTGGCGCAGCGAAAAGCGTTGAACGATTTATTGAAATTAATGAGGCACTCTAAGCCAATAATAGCTTCGTAATTCTACGGAAATTTGGAAGAAAAGGAAACACAGGCGTTTGTCACTAATGAAAAAGCTGAATTAATGAAATCTACCAATCATCTACTCATCCTTTTAATCGCCATTTCGGCACCATTTAGTGGATCATCACAAATTATAAACACTATAGAAATAGATGGGAATTACGTTTTAGGAAAGAGAAATGGAAGATGGCTTTCTGGAGATTTATCGAAAACGAAGTATTTGGGTGAGATCTGTTTGAACCCAAACATGCCAGATATCGAAGAAGAAATCAAGTATCGTGAAAACATGCTTAATCTTGAAATTATCCATTATAGACTGGGAAAATCATTCCATACCGAAATGTATGATATCGATATGAACTTTCATGAAGATTGGCAAGTTAAGGATGGGGATTCTGATGAGAAGATGACAGAAGAAGATGAGGAATCGAATAATGGCTCTACTGAAGATCAAGACAACGAAAAATAAACGTGTGATTTACATTGTAACTGGAGTTTCGCGTGGAATAGGTAAAGCAATAGCTGAAAATTACTTAAATCAAGGATTTAAGGTCATTGGAGTTGGACGCCTTCATAGCATTGAACATGCCAATTTCTCCTTTGAAAAATGCGATCTATCTGATCTTGAAAGTACACGCCAGTTATTTGTCAATCAAAAATTCAAAGAGCCAGTTACCCTAATTAACAATGCTGGAATTATAGGGTCTATTAGGAGAATTTCTGAACAAGAAAAATTGGACCTTGAACTTGTTATGGCGGTCAACGCTACGTCTCCAATGTTGTTGACCAAAAACATTTACGGCAACATGTCCAACAAGGCAGATTTCACCCTTGTCAATATTAGTTCAGGTGCGGCAAACCGTGCTATTCCATCTTGGGCATCGTATTGCGCATCGAAGGCCGCATTGAATATGCTCACAGAGGTGTTTTATTTGGAAGAACTAGAAAAAGGAATTGATCTGAAAGCGTATGCCGTATCTCCTGGTGTAATTGAAACAGGAATGCAAAAGCAAATTCGAAACGCACCGAAAGAGGAGTTTTCGGCTGTAGAGAATTTCAAAAAAATGAAGGAAGAAGGCGTTCTTTTTTCAGCAGAAGAAGCCGCGTCGAAATTAGTAGCATTACTTAATTCGGATTTTACAGGAGAAATCAAACATGATTTGAGAAGCGTAAATTCATAGCCAAGAATGCGTTAAAATAGTAGTATTAAATAGAGTTAACACCAACCACTTTATTTGTTTTTGCGTTCAGGTTGTGTACCTTGCACGACTAAGCTTACAAACTGTTAATACTTATGAAAAAAATAACACTCACAACATTAAGCGCTCTGCTCTCTTTTTCGGGAGCTTTTGCGCAAACTTCTCCCACTTTTGATGCTCAGAATGCCAGAGATGGAGAAAGTGTAGAATACTGTCTTCAGCACAAAAAGAGAGCAGAAATGCTTCAAATACCTGGTTTTGCTGAACAAGAAGCTCTGGATGAAATTATCCGTGCTGAAGAAGCAGCGCAACAAGCTGCAAACGGAACACCGGAAGCAACTACATATTATGTTCCAGTCGTATTTCACGTTTTACATAACAATGGAAGCGAGAACATTTCTGATGAACAAATCTTGGATGCTTTCGAAATCTTAAATAGAGATTACGATTTACAAAACTCAGATGCGAACAATGTAGCAAACGCATTTAATGCTTCAAACGGTGCTGCATCAGCGACTCCTTTTGATACAGACATCGAGTTTGTTATGGCAACGAAAGCACCAGACGGAACTTGTTTCTCTGGGATTACAAGAACCGTAAGTTCAGCCACTTCAAGTGGCAACGGTCAAGGGCAATACCTAGCAATTAGAAATGGTAACGACGTTTACCAAGGAGAATGGGCAGGAAACAAATACTTAAACATATTTATTTGTGCTGACATTGGTGGTGCTGCGGGATATACTTACACACCTTCTAACTGGGTTGGATCAGGAATGGATAACGGTATTTGGGTTCTTGATACTTACGTTGGTTCAATTGGAACTTCAAGTGCTAGCTCGAGTAGAACGTTAACGCATGAATGTGGACACTGGTTAAACTTACCTCACGTTTGGGGTGGAACGAATAACCCTGGATTAGCATCAAACTGTAATGATGACGACGGAGTAGATGATACTCCAGAATGTCAAGGACTTACGGCGTGTGTCCTAGCGGCAAATACTTGTGACGGTGACAATAGCTATTGGGGATTTGATCAAATTGATAACACAGAGAACTACATGGATTATTCATATTGTTCTAAAATGTTTACACCCGGACAAGGACAACGCATGAGAAACGCTTTGAACTCTGGAGTTGGTGGAAGGAGTAATTTAAAATCAGCAGGAAATCTTGCTGCGACAGGCGCAGATGGAAATACCTACTTATGTAAAGCAGAGTTCTCAGCGGATAAGATAACGGTATGTGCTGGTCAAACGGTTAATTTCAATGACAACTCTTACAACGCAGTAAACGGTTGGACTTGGACTTTCGTAGGAGGAACGCCAAGTTCATCTACGAGTCAAAACCCATCAATTCAATACGACACACCAGGTTTGTACGAGGTAGTTTTGGATGCTACAGATGGTTCAGTTGCGGACGGAGAAATAAAGACAGGATACATTAGAGTATTGCCTGCTACTGGAACATGGATTCCTTTCTTAGAAGATTTCGAATCCTTAACAACTTTGGATGGTGTTCAATGGGAAGTTCGTGATTACGGAAACAATGCTGAGTTCGAATTAGAAACGAATGCAGGTCACACAGGATCTAAAAGTGCTAAACTTCCAAATTATGCTCAGTCTGCTGGAAACTTTGATGAATTGATTTCAGCACCCGTTGATTTGTCTTCAATCACAAGCCAAACAGCAATGACGTTAAGCTTCCGTTATGCTTACCGTAAGCGTAATTCAAATAATGATGAGTGGCTGAAAGTATACGCATCAAACAGCTGTGGTGAAGCATGGGCGCCGCGCAAAACACTTCACGGTGATTTATTAGGGTCTACTGTTTCAACATCTTCATGGACGCCTGGTTCAGTTGCGGACTGGACAACAGTTCACATGACAAACATCACATCTGCTTATTGGGTAGATAACTTCATTTATAAATTTGAATTCGAAAGTGACGGAGGAAATAACTTCTACTTAGACAATATCAACATTTACGCAGGTGGATCGAACAATGATTTGGTTGTTGGATTGGAAGATCAAGAAACGTTCACTGAATTGACGTTGTTCCCGAACCCTGTTGAGGATGAGGTAAACGTTCGTTTCAATTTAAACAACGCACAAAATGTTGATTTCTATATTCAAGACATCTCAGGAAAAATGATCAAATCACATACTGTTCAAGCAGCGGTTGGATCAAACTTGGTTGTTCTTGGAACAGACGAATTAGCTTCAGGAATGTATTTTTTGAACATTAGTTCTGGTGAATCTCAACAAGCGATTCAATTTGTAGTTAAGTAAAACGATATATTATTGAAGGGTATCTTGGTTCATCCGAGATGCCTTTTTTCTAATGGAACATGTTTTTTGCCAACGGTTTGCGATCTTTTTGCGTTCTTACTAGTGATACGGCATTTGAATTACAATAAACAAGGATGGTTTATTGTAGAAAAATATTTACGACGTTCAGGAGCTTACTACTTCTGTACTTATGAAAAATGGAGAAGGTTCTAGCTTGCTAGGACCTTTCTTTATTTAAGAACTTCAATCAATGAATTGATGTCTGGTTGACTTAAGACATGATTAACCGAAATGGATTTGGCTTTTAATGCTGTATTCGTGCTTTCACCCCACGCAATAACTTGAGCTGATTCAGGAATTGAATTTTCAATTAAAAACCCTTCGACGTTTGATGGACTCGTGAAAATATATGTTGAGCATTCCGCAATTGCAGACCCAACGATATCGGTTTCATAGACTTCAATTTCCGTTTTCTGGTTGGATTGAAATAGAGAAGAGAATGTTTTCAATGAAATAGACGACAATGGGAAAAGAACGTGTTGATCACCGCACCATTTTTTAAATGCGGCACTCGTTTCTTGAATGTCTCCTTTACCTTCTCCACTAAAAGCAACCTCTCTGTTAATTGCCTGAATGACTTCTACAGTTTTGCCACTAACACAAGCAATTTTCGCAGAAGCAGGAATGTCCATTTGAGCCTTAAAAAACATGACGGCCCGCGGACTTCCGAAGAAGATGATATCAAAAGGTCTTTCTAGTTGAAATGCTAGTGGAGAAAATTGAAGAAAAGTTTTGGCAATTAGCATTTCGTTTCGGTCTTTCAGAAATGTTTTCAGAGTTGTGAGTTCTGATTCATTTTTAGATATGAAAATCCGACTAGCCAACAACTATTTTTTGTTTCAAATCCTCAATTACCTTTTCTGCCATTCCATCAAATTCAGTAACGGAATAATTAAGGCTGTGACACGCTCCATTTACACCTTCAGCGAAAGACACGTACAATTCATTTGCCTCGTTGCAGTAGACGCCTAAAGGCAATTGGCAACCACCATCAAGGAGGTTTAAAACTTTGCGCTCCAAACCAATTCGCTTTTGAACCTCAGGGAAGTTCAAGTTTTGCAAAATTTCGTGTAATTCTGAATCTTCGGATCGAATCTGAAGTCCTAAAACACCTTGTGCTGGTGCGGGAACAAATTCTGTTGGATCCATCACGATTTCCTCAAACTCAGATAAATCAATTTCCAATCGGTCAATTCCGGCTTTGGCCAAAAGAATAGCATCGTAGTTTCCTTGGCGCAACTTGTTAATTCGCGTGGGAACATTTCCTCTTAAATCATTGATCTCAACATCCGCACGGTATTTAAGCATTTGAGATTTTCTTCGCGTCGATGATGTTCCAACGATCGCTCCATGTTTAAGATTCCATTTGGCCGAAGTATCGACAGCATTTTTATTTATCAAAAGAATATCTGCAGGATTGGCTCTTTCTGAAACGCAAGAGATGGTTAATCCCGCCGGAGGGTTTGTTTCTAAATCTTTATGAGAATGAACCGCTAAATCAACTGTTTTACTTAAGAGAGCGTCTTCAATTTCTTTGGTGAAAAACCCTTTCCCTTCAAGCTTATCGAAGCTTAAGTGCTGAACTTTATCTCCTTGCGTTTTGATAATATTGAGGTCAACAGAGCAACCCAGTCGCTCCAATTCAGATTTAACAAAATACGCTTGCCATAGTGCCAAGTCACTTCCGCGTGAACCAATGATCACATGTTTCATTACGTACGTTTTTTAAGAAGTATTTCTTTCGCCATTATCATCGGCATGCTCATGTATTTCTTTTCCATGTAGCCAATGATTTTATCCACGACTTCTCTTGATAATTCATCAAGCTCGTTCAATTCGTTCTTGAAAACTTCATTCATCGCAGTAGACTTAATTTCTTTGACTTTATTCGGAACTTCACGCATGGCCAATTCAACACATCTCGTCTGTTCAATATGTGTAAATTCATACATAGCCTCAGTAATGATTTCTTCAACGTGCTGCATTTCTTTCGATCTGGCTTTCAAGTTTTCGTTTGAAATCTTCTGAAGAGCTCCAACTGAAATATGTGTTACATTGTGAAGTGCGATAATCTCAGGAGATAAATCTTGAGGAATTGCAATATCGATGACAACCTTTCTCGATGTCTCTCCGATTACAAGAGACTTATAGATTTCTGGAGTTAGGATGTGACCTTCAGAACCAGTGCATGAAATGATAATGTCAAATCCTTTGTCAAAAGAATTTAGATCACTCAGGTTATGCGCTTGACCATTTAAGTCTCCCGCTAATTTTTCTGCTTTAGAAAGCGTTCGATTAAAAACATTAAAGTTGGTAAAACCGTGCTTTTTTAGAAAACGACTCATATTTACGTTCGTTGCACCGGCCCCAACAATTAAAACTCTAGAATCCAAGGGAACATCAAGGTCTTTTAGTTTATGATAAGCAAGTGAAACAACCGAAACGGGTCGTTTTGCAATATTTGTATTTGTGTAAACTTTCTTCGCCGTTTCAATCGTGTGGCGCATGATGATTCGAATCAAGTCACCTGTTAGGTCCATTTCTAGACAACGCTCGTAAGCACTGCGAACTTGAGTAATAATTTCACGTTCGCCAATTATCATTGAATCCACTGAAGACGCAACGTATAATTTGTGCTCAACAGCATTTAAACCATGAAGTACTGTTGCGTTTTTAGCAAATGAGTCTCTAGCCTCTTTTTCCAAAACTGGATAGAGTAAATCAAAAAACCGGTGTAAAAATTTGATATCAACTTCCGATTCGGAAGTGAAAAGAAACTCAACGCGATTGCATGTAGAAAGGAACATTAATTCCCCCAAGTTCAAAGTCTCTTTTAAAGACGACAACCGATCTTTCTGATTCTCAGGCTCAATATGCAAACTACCTACCTCGCTGACAGGTAAGTTTCGATGCGTAAATGCTACAATATGTAGGTCTTTCAACCTTGTTTGGTTCTTCACAAATACAAAGATACTTAGTTATCGAACTTATTAAGTCATGTATTTGTCATGATTCTCTATTTAGAAATGTTCTAAATAGAGCCTGAATGCCTATTCTGACTAATTTTTAATCTACTTGGAATCTTAAACGAAATGGGTATCTTTAACTTAGAATTGAGTTATGAAGTCAATAGAATTTGTATCGGCACAGAACGTAAAGATTGAGTATGAGTATGCTACAGTCATTCAACGCTGTACATCTGCACTAATTGACACAGCGATGCTCGCGCTTTATATCGCTATTATTTATGCATTGTTGAGCAATTCGGGCTTTGATCAATTCATGCTCGTTGAACTTTTTCTATTGAAACTTCCTTGGATATTTTACCACCCGGTTCTTGAATATTTATCGCACGGTCAAACATTAGGGAAATATGCTTTGGGCATTCGTGTTGTTACGTACTCAGGAGAACGACCTGGTTTTAGAGAGATTTTTACACGGTGGATTTTCAAAGGGCATTTCATGTGGATCAGCTTTAGTTTTGCAGCCATGTTTGCTGGATTGGGAGACCTTATTGCGATTGGAATAATTCACATTATTATGGGGGTTGTTGGATTGATGTATGCAAGTGTTGCAGAAAAAAGCCAACGAATGGGCGACGTAATGGCTGGAACGGTTGTTATTAAGGACAAATCGAGTATTCGATACTCATTGAAAGATGTTCTTTCCATCAAGAATCAAGATAATTATACACCAGAATTTCCAGGCGTCGTTCGATTTACGGATGAAGACATGTTATTGATTAAAAACTCAATTCAGCGTGTTCGTAAATACCCAAATCCAGAAACTAAGAAGTTTGCACGAGAATTAGCAGACGAGTCAGCCAAGTTGATTGGACTGTCCGAAACACCAAACAAAAGGTTGAAATTTCTTCAAACTTTACTTCAGGACTACGTAGTTTTGACGAGATCTTAACACACCATGTCGAAGCTATACATTGTACCCACCCCCATTGGAAATTTAGAAGATATTACCCTTCGCGCAATTCGAATGTTGCAAGAAACGCAATTGATTTTTGCGGAGGATACAAGAACGACGAATAAGCTTCTTTCCCATCTTGATATTAAAAAGCCAGTGCATCCATTTCACATGCACAATGAGCACAAGTCCTTGGAAAGATCGATAGATAAAATTAAAGCCAACAGTCATACCGTTTTAGTTTCCGATGCAGGAACACCTGGCATTTCAGATCCTGGGTTTTTACTTATCAGAGAATGTATTGCTAAAGGAATTGACATTGAATGTTTGCCTGGACCAGCGGCAGTAATTCCAGCAATAGTTGCCAGTGGATTCCCATGCGACAAATTCGTTTTCGAAGGATTTCTTCCTCACAAAAAAGGACGTCAAACACGACTCAAATTAATTGCTGAGGAAACAAGAACTACAGTTTTATACGAATCTCCACATCGCTTGGTGAAGTGTTTGGGGCAGATTGAAGAATTTATGGGTCCGTATCGAAAAGTCTGTGTTGCTCGTGAAATTACAAAGATGTACGAAGAATATAAACGCGGGACTGCTGCAGAAATCAAGGCGTATTACGAAGCGCATCCTCCAAAGGGTGAAATCGTAATTGTTGTTGAAGGAGCTGAATCAAAAAAAAGTAAGAAATGAAAAGTCAAGCTTATTTTCTAGTTAAAAAAGGAGACCCAAAACAGGCTTTTGAATTAAGAGATTTCGAAATTTCTGATCCTATCGAAAGCGAAGTCTTGATTGAAGTTGAAGCTTTTGGAATTAACTACGCGGATGTTATGGCTAGAAATGGCTTATATAACGAAGCACCACCAATGCCATTTGTTGCAGGATACGAAGTTGTTGGAAAAGTTATTTCTGTTGGAAATGATGCTGACAAATCAATGGTTGGCCAACGCGTTTTGGCTTTCTGTCGGTTTGGAGGATACTCAAAGCATGTGATCACGAATGATTACGCCGTTGTTTCAGTGGGGGAGCATGACCCTGCCGAATTAATGGCGCTTTGCACGCAGGCTGTTACGGCGTATTACATGGCTGAGTATTTAACGCCAATTCATAAAATAGATACGGTTTTAATTCATGCTGCCGCTGGTGGTGTTGGAACAATTTTGATTCAACTGGCCAAACTGAAAGGTGCAACGGTGATTGCCAAAGTTGGGCGAACAGAAAAAGAGGTGTTGGTAAAAGAATTAGGCGCAGATTATGTTGTTAATTACCGCACTTCAGATTATGTAGAACAAATTAACAAAGCGCTAGATGGAGGTAGGATTGACGTAAGTTTTAACCCTGTTGCGGGTGCGACGTTCAAAAAGGATTGGTCAATTTTGGGATCGGGAGGAAGAATGATTCTTTTCGGTGGTTCTGCTCTTTCAGAAGGAAAATGGGGAATTTTCTCTAAACTCAATTTTGTCCGAAAAATGGGATTAATTTTACCAATTGGACTGATGATGCGCTCAAAGAATATTATGGGCGTGAACATGCTTAAAATTGCCGATAACCGTCCGATAATTATGGAAACTTGTTTAAGGGAAGTTGTTGCGTTGTACACGGAAGGAAAAATCAAACCGCAGATTGGTGGCACTTATACTTCGGATCAATTGGCGAAAGCACATGCTGATCTTGAGGGAGGTAGCTCGACTGGGAAGTTGGTTGTTGTTTGGTAGGGTGTTTCTAGATACAAGGTCAGTTCTCGTTAGAACTGTTACTTTCAGAACTCTCACTTTTAGTATCTTTAAATGTTAGATAGAACCTCATAGCCTAAGCCAATGTTCGGAATGAAACTGAAATGGTATCCCTTGTTTGAATCGGAAAGCGAATTGGAAAATTTGTTTGCTGTAAAAAAAACGGCCGTCCACAAAAGCATTTTTGGCGAAGTTCTATTGGTTAAAAACGATTCTGGCTACCACGCTTTCAAAAACAAGTGTGCGCATCAAAACAAACCTCTAAACGGATGTTGGACAGAAGACAATTCCATCGTTTGTCCATTTCACAAGTATCATTTTGACATTGATTCCGGCCAAGGGCATGGAACTTATATTGATAAGTACGAATTGCGTTTCGTTGATGCAAAAGTTGAAATTGGAAAAGAGATTTGGTCGATTTTCAATTAATCATGACGGAAACCATCAAAATCTTGACCTTCCGTATTTTTCTGAATTCGCTTCTTGATCTCAGCTTTCTTTTCCGGATCCGTTGAAGAATTAATAAGTGGAATACTGTGAAACAAGACATCTGTTACTTTCTCTCCTCGGTTCAGAATTAAAGCAATCATCATCACCAGACTTGAAATTAAAATTGGATATAAGAGCAATCCAGTATCAAAATTTTCAATTTTCACACCGTCATATTTGGCCAAAACGAAGAACAAAAGAACCGTGATTAATCCACGGGGCGCAATAAACAGCTCTGGAAACAAATGATCTTTTGCAGTGAAACGAAGGATGATAAAACGAACTGCGAATAGAATTCCAACGATTGCAAAACTATTGATGGCTACTTGTACATTGTACAATGAGCTCACGGTAATACTAAGTCCAAACACAACGAAGAAGAACGTACGAATTAAGAATGCCGATTCTAAAGTCAGGTTGTGAAAATCATGCAAAATTGGCCGTACCTTTTCCTTGTCGAAGTACTTTTTCAGGAAACCTCGGAAAAAGATATCTGTGTTGTTCAGCACCAATCCAAAGGCTAGAATAATTAGTAATGACGATAAGTGGAAGTACTTTCCAACCGCAAAAAGAAGCAGTAAAACGGCAATAATTAGAAATAGTTTTACCTGCATTTGCAAGTGCTGAAAAAGGTAGACCATCACATAAGCAACAATAACAGAAAGAACCATTGTTCCCAATATGTTTAGGACAATCTCCCATGCAATTGAGCCACCACCTGCATGTCCATCTGCACCGAGCATGAAATAGAAGACCATAATCCCAAGAATATCGGAAAAAGTACTTTCGTAAACCATAAATTCTTTTTTTACGCCTCTCAATCCTCCGACACTTGGAATGATAATAGCACTACTCATAATACTTAGTGGAATCGCATATAAAATGGCAGTATACCATCCTGCACTTGGAAAAATATACATAAAGAAAGCCCCGAGGGCAAACATAGAGCATCCAATTCCTAGCAATGCAACCATAAAGGCTTTGAAGATCATTCCCCTTTTCTCCTTCTCCAGTTTTAAATCAAGGGCAGCTTCTAAGACAATCATCACAAGTCCAACGTTACCCAATATTTCGAGAATTGAATCCAACTCTACGTCTTTAAAAATACCCGCTGACTGCAAGCCTATTTTAAGCCCCATTCCAAGTAAAATCAATAAAAGAACAGACGGAATATTGGTCTTTTTGGAAATAATATTAAAGAAGAAGCTCAGGATTATTATTCCCGCAAGAGCCATTATAAGAACGTAAGTATTCATTCATTTTAAATTGATAGAACAAAGTACAGGTTTTTTTTTGGATTATTTGGATAGTAATGCTATTAATCGTAATATTGCGATATACAAATGTAGCGATGGGATTAACAAAAACAAAAAATTACACAGAGGCTCAGGTAGATCTTTCTAAAATGGTAAAGGTTCTTGGGCATCCCGCGAGAATAGCGATTCTTCAATCTATTATCAAAACAGAATCTTGTGTTTGCGGAGATTTAGTGACCGAAATTGGTCTTGCTCAATCGACAATATCTCAGCATCTTAAAGAGCTGAAATCGGCAGGATTAATTCAAGGGACAATTGAGGGAACAAGCATGTGTTACTGCATCAACCCTCAAAAGTGGAATAAATTGAAAGAGAAACTTCTACTATTATTTAACTCGGCAAATTGCGAAGACAGCCATTGCTGCTAAAATTAAACAAAATGGAAAACACAAAGTTCCCTAGAATGCACGTTTCACTTTATGTAAGTGATATCGCATCAACAGTAAATTTTTACACAACATTTTTTGGAATGCCAGCTTCGAAAGTGAAGAAAGGATATGCTAAATACGAATTGGAGAGCCCAGGATTAATTATTTCATTTGTTGAAAATGCGGATCGCGTTGGGGGCAATTTTGGACACCTTGGAATTCAAGTTGGATCGAAAAAAGAAATGGAGGCGAAACTGGAAGTTGCTAGAGTGCAAGGAATTGTTTCTTCAGAAGAAATAGGAACGGCTTGTTGTTATGCCGTTCAAGATAAATTTTGGGCCACAGACCCAGACGGGATTCAGTGGGAAGTCTATTATTTCCATGAAGACGTTGAATTTAACGACCCGAAATATTCGTCAGAAGACAATGCTGCATGTTGCTCACTAACGATGGAAGCAGAAGCCGTTGTAACTGAAACGAAACCAAAAATAAAAATGGTAGACTTGTCAAGTTCGAAATCAAATTCATGCGACCCAGATTCAGGGTGTTGTTAATTAGACTGTAAGAACTCAGAATTTTATTGCTTCAAGTTAAGTAGTCTAATCTCTAAATTCTAAGACCTAAAATAAAATAATGAAAAAAAACATACTTGTGCTTTGCACGGGAAATAGCTGCAGAAGTCAAATAGCAGATGGGTATTTAAGAGCTTTATCTCCAGAAGGAACGAACGTTTATAGCGCTGGAGTTGAAACGCATGGAGTCAACCCAAAAGCGATTGAAACAATGAAAGTGGATGGAATTGACATATCGAATCAAACTTCGAATCATGTTGACGAATATGGTGGGATAGAATTCGATTATATCATTACCGTTTGTGACAATGCCAAAGAACGCTGTCCGTATTTTTCATCAAAGGCACACCGTTTTCACATGAACTTTCCGGATCCCGGGAAAGCAGTTGGAACTGAAGAAGAAGTAAAAGCTGAATTTTCCGAAGTTCGGGAAATGATCAAATTGTACTGCAAAGAGTTTATAGCCGCTTACCTATGAGAAAGTACGTAGCGGAAACCATCGCAACATTCTTCCTTATCTTTTGTGGGTGTGGCGCGATGGTCATTAATACGGAATTCGTTGGTGCAATCACGCATACTGGAGTTGCAGCCGCTTGGGGTTTAATTGTTACCATAATGATTTTCGCTTACGGACGTATTTCAGGAGCGCACATGAACCCAGCGGTTACAATTGCATTGACGCTTGTAAAATTGCATCCAAAAAAGGAAGTAGTGCCCTATTTGGTCGCACAATTGATTGGAGCTTTTGCGGCAAGTTTAACATTGGCGCAACTTTTCCCTGACAATGAACTTCTTGGCTCTTCTTTACCGCAAGGTTCGGAAATACAATCCTTTATCTTGGAATTCATTTTAACCTTCATGCTAATGATTGTAATCTTATTGACTTCACAGGGAGGGAAATTGGAGCAATACTTCGCGCCTGTAGCGATTGGAGCAACCGTAGGATTGGAAGCACTATACGCAGGGCCAGTTTCCAACGCGAGCATGAATCCATTTAGGAGTTTAGCGCCAGCCGTAGTTTCTGGTCACACCGAACATCTGTGGTTGTATTTGGTTGCGACAACGTTAGGAGCTATAGTTGCGGCATTCTATTGGACGTGGCAGCGCACAGAATGAATTATTTAACGTAATTTTGCAACATCAAAAAATATTTTAACAACTAGTATATGGCAGAAACAATGACAGATCTAGGAATTGGGGCAATTTTAACCCAATTAGGAATTGAAAAAGTGAACAATGGTGCATCAACAGGTGGACATTGGTTTAACACAAGAGGAGCAGTAATTGACTCCGTATCTCCAGTAGACGGGAGCGTAATCGCATCTGTAAACGCTGCAACTGAGGCAGATTATGAAGCAGTTGTTCTTAAAGCAGAAGAAGGATTTCAAGAATGGAGAAAGTGGACAGCTCCAGCTCGTGGTGAAGTAGTGCGTCAATTGGCGACTAAATTACGTGAGTATAAAGAGCCATTGGGTAAACTGGTTTCTTACGAAATGGGGAAATCATACCAAGAAGGATTGGGTGAAGTACAAGAAATGATCGATATCTGTGATTTCGCAGTTGGTCTTTCGCGTCAATTACACGGTCTTACAATGCACTCTGAACGTCCAGGACACAGAATGTATGAGCAATACCACCCGCGTGGAATCGTTGGAATTATTTCAGCATTTAACTTCCCAGTTGCGGTTTGGAATTGGAACACGGCACTTGCTTGGGTTTGTGGTGATGTTTGTATTTGGAAGCCATCTGAAAAAGCGCCAATTACAGCAATTGCTTGCCAAGAAATCACAAAACAAGTTTTCGAAGCAAATGGAGTTCCAGAAGGAGTTTCAGGAGTGGTTATCGGCGGGGCTGATTTGGGGATTTTGATGTCAAACGATACAAGAATTCCTTTGGTTTCAGCAACAGGTTCTACTCGTATGGGTAAAGCTGTTAGTGCTGCAGTTGGAGCACGTTTAGGAACTTCACTTTTAGAGCTTGGAGGAAACAACGCAATCATCATTACGCCTTCAGCAGATTTGAAAATTGTTCTTCCTGGAGCAGTATTTGGAGCCGTTGGAACAGGTGGACAACGTTGTACTTCAACAAGAAGATTGATCATTCACGAAGATGTTTACGATACATTCGTTAGCGCAATCGTTAATGCTTATGGACAATTGAAAGTTGGAAATCCATTGGATGAAAGCATGCACGTTGGACCACTTATCGATCACGATGCTGTGAATGCCTATTTGAAAGCATTGGAAGATGCAAAAGAAGAAGGTGGAAACATTCTTGTAGAAGGTGGAGTTTACGAAGGAGAAGGATACGAGTCTGGATGCTACGTGAAGCCCGCAGTTGTTGAAGCAAAGAATTCATTTAAAATTGTTCAGCACGAAACATTTGCGCCAATCTTGTACATCATGAAATATTCGGGTGATGTTACAAATGCAATTGCCATTCAAAATGATGTGCCTCAAGGGTTGTCATCCGCAATCATGACCAACAGTCTTAAGGAATCAGAAATATTCTTATCTGCCCAAGGTTCAGATTGTGGAATCGCAAACGTAAACATCGGAACGTCAGGAGCGGAGATCGGTGGAGCATTTGGAGGTGAGAAAGAAACAGGCGGTGGACGTGAGTCTGGATCTGATGCTTGGAAAGTATACATGAGAAGACAAACAAATACAATCAACTACACAGATGAATTGCCATTGGCGCAAGGAATCAAGTTTGAGTTGTAGTCTATTTGTACATCAAGCGGAACATTAAGCCAGCCGAAATGTAGCCGAGATGTACATCATATTTAAAAGCCGTTTCTGTTAAATAGGAGCGGCTTTTTTATTTTATTGAAAATCATCGTTGAAATTTTGGCGTCTATCGAGGAAAGACCATTGCAGGTCTAATAATCAACTCTTTATCATTTCAACTTACTTAATTGCTATATCTTTACATTGGTTTTATAGTAAGGCATGTACTGGTTATATGTGCTCTAGTTTAAATGAAAAGGGAGTACGACATAAGCGTACTCCCTTTTTATTTTTCGCCGCTTCTAACGCGGGAATAATCGTGGTGTTTATATATTGTGCATCTACTGGCGCATCTTCCGCATTGAAAATAACTGTATTTGCCCCTTTTGTAAATGATAAGTAAAAGTGACTGATATAACCCGTTGGATTTACATCCGCAATTCATTTGGCGTATTGAATGTTTGACTCCATTTTCGCATAATCCTCAGGGTTATAAATTTCAATTGAAGCTTCAAGTCGATCAACGATATTTTGCTTTTTCTTAAGGTATAGCCTTAATTTCTTAAAATTGTTCAAACCGTCTTTATCAATAAAAACGAGATGAAAATTAGGTGTGCAGGTTTCTCTTACTTCGCTCGATTCACTGGGTTCAGAATCTGTTAAACCCTCTTGAGAAAACCCTATACCAGAAAAGACAAATAGCATTGAGAGAATTAGATATTTCATACCGTT
>TARA_B110000902_G_scaffold11132_1_pt1 | contig 57818 bp, 53 predicted proteins | sample TARA_B110000902 | Tara Oceans TARA_B110000902 (sample SAMEA4398009) | marine metagenome | biome: Polar Biome; feature: [SRF] surface water layer (ENVO:00010504); material: water (ENVO:00002006), including particulate matter (ENVO:01000060) such as... | depth 5 m | reverse complement strand
GTGGTGATGCTCTATGTAGCGATCCGTTTTCAGCTTAAATTCTCGATTGGTGCGGTATTAGCACTGGCTCATGATGTGGTAATCACCCTCGGATTCTTCTCTATTGTTGGGCTCGAATTTGATCTCACTGTGTTGGCCGCAATATTAGCGGTGGTGGGGTATTCGTTGAATGACACCATTGTTGTATCGGATCGGATCCGTGAAAATTTCCGCAAGATTCGCAAGGCGACACCGGTTGAAGTGATTAATGAGTCCTTGTCCCAGACTCTGTGGCGTACCATCAATACCTCGGTGACCACCATGTTGGTGCTGCTGGCGCTGTACTTTATTGGCGGTGAGTTGATCCATAACTTTGCCGTGGCGCTGATGGTCGGTGTTGGTATAGGTACCTACTCTTCAATCTATGTTGCCGCTACGGTTATGCTGGTCCTCAAGGTCGATCGCGAAGATCTGCTTGAGCCTGTCGAAGGCGAACTGGTCGACGACCTGCCTTAATTTTGTTCAATCCCATCTACTAATCCGCGGCTCTGCTGCCTGTGCTATCTTAATATGATTGCCAACAGCTGTGCCGACAACGGATAGTGGGAGACCGTTTGATGAGACAACATGAAAAAATAGACTATCTTGAATTCTCGGCGCGGGAGCTTGCCGCGAGCAAAGCATTTTTTAGCGACCATTTTGGCGTGACTCAGGGCAAAGTTGAGGGGGCTGGCGGATTGGTGGTCAAACCTATTTTGACTTTCCCTGAAGGTCGCCACTTTGACTTCAGGGAGCTCTCTGGCAATGAATTTACTGTCTGGCCTGACCAGGCGCTCAGCAATCCAATATGATGCGGTCTGAGATGTTAACACACAGCTTTTTCTCTAAGAAATCTAGATCAATGGGTCTTTCCAGGCCGCTCTTCAGTTTATTAACTGTCTGCCTGCTATCCAGTTGCGCGCTGCTTCCTCAATTTACGGCGCAGACAGAATGTCCGGTGGCAGCTGAAATTATTCCACAGCCAATTGAGCCTCAGAGCTGCCCCGAACCTCAGGTGATTGAACGTATAGTCACCAAAATCATTGCCGCTGAACCGCCGCCAGCGGCCACCACCGCCGGGAAATTACATCTACCGATTGTCGGTGCCGTGGAGTGGGCAAAGATCCAGCCAGCGGGACTCTGGATTGAGTCGCGTATTGATACCGGCGCCGACACTACCTCTATTCATGCTGAAAATATTCAGCTAGTGGAAAACGATGGCAAGCGCTATGTACGTTTTGTGCTGATCGATGCCGTGACCGGCAATGCCCATCAGCAGGAATTGAGATTGCGTCGCCGGGTTTTGATTAAGCAGAGCAGCGGTGTTGATGAGCGGCGCTATGTGGTGAGAATGTGGGTAATGCTTGGGCAGATCCGCTCAAAGATTGACGTCAATCTCTCGGACCGCACTGACTTCGAATATCCGCTCTTAATCGGGCGTAACTTCTTGATGGATAATATGATTGTCGATGTCAGTCGCCATCACACATTAATCGTGCGCCCGGATATCAGCGGTGATTAAATCGCGGATTCAGATTGGCCTAATTAGTGGCGTATTAATTGCCCTGGGCGTCGGGCTGACCTTATATAAGGCGGTGAGTCTCAATTTACCTCTGTTGCCTGGTGACTATCGCGAAGTCTGGACGGTGGAGTCAAAAACCAGCTTTACCCCGACGGGTGGCCCGGTCAATGTTGGGTTGCGTCTGCCGGCTTCGCTGGCTGGTTGGACGATTTTGGATGAGCACTTTGTCTCCTCGGGGTTTGGTTTTTCGATTATTGAAGAGCCGGCAACGGTTAGTACTGCACGTTGGACTCGCCAATCTATTGATCATCCCACGACCCTCTATTACAAAATGCAGGTCTATCGCGCCCGGGCTGACCGACAATTGCCTGCACTAGAGATTGAGGCGCCGGTCAAGCCACTACTAGAGGCGGACCAACAGGCGGCAATGGATAGATTGGTGCAGCGCATTCGTCAACAATCATCGAATCACGAGAGCTTTACCCTTTTGTTGCTGCAGGAGTTACTCCGTGAATCCCAGGATCAGGATATTGAGTTTTTACTCAGTTCCTATGACGACAATTCTGTGGCATTGATTTTAGATAGTCTGGCCAGCGCAGGCATTGCCGCTCACGAGCTGCGCGGTATTGAACTGGAAGATGGGCGTCGTCGCCAGACCCTCAGTTCATTGATTGAGGTGCACAGTGGTGCGCAATGGATTGTTGGCAATCCGAAAACAGCGAGGCTCGGCCTGCCGGATAATTTCTTTATTTGGCAGCGCGGCGATGGCCCAATTCTGAACCTCAGTGGCGGCCGCAACTCCAGTCTTGAGTTTGCCCTGGTGAGCAACAGTCTGCCGGCCAAAGCCGTGCTCGGTATGGAGCAGCGCGCCGCGCAATTTGCTCTGCTGGATTTCTCAATTTATACCCTGCCGGTTGAACAGCAGGGTATCTTTAAAGGGTTACTGCTGATTCCGGTGGCCGCGCTGGTGGTGGTTGTGATGCGAATCTTGGTGGGAGTGAGAACCTCTGGCACCTTTATGCCAATTCTGATTGCCCTGGCCTTTATTCAAACCACCCTATTACTTGGGTTGATCATCTTTCTCGCTTTAATCGGTAGTGGTCTGTGGATTCGCTCTTATCTTAGTCGTCTCAATTTACTCTTGGTGGCGAGGGTGGCGACGGTGATTATTGTGGTTATTTTACTCATGGCGGCACTGGCTGTGACCAGTTATAAACTCGGCCTAGATCAAATACTGACAGTGACTTTTTTCCCGACAGTGATCGTCGCCTGGACCATTGAGCGAATGTCGATTCTCTGGGAAGAAGAGGGCGGTCACGAAGTGCTGATTCAAGGTAGTGGCAGTTTGTTAGTGGCGGTACTGGCTTATCTGGCCATGTCCAATAAGGTGGTTGAGCATCTGACTTTTAATTTTCCGGAGTTGAGTTTGAGCCTACTGGGAGTCATTTTACTGCTCGGAAAATATACCGGCTATCGCCTATCCGAACTCTATCGATTCCGCGATATGGCGAGCAAGTAATAGGATGAGTCTACTGGTTTCGCCGTTTAAGTTACGCGAGTTGGGTATTCTCGGTATGAACAACCGCAATATCGGCTTTATCGGTCGTTACAATCAGCGCAAAAACTATAGCCTTGCGGATAACAAATTAAAAACCAAAAGTGCCGCTATTGCTCGCGGCATTCCAGTCCCAGAGCTAATTGGTACGGTGGATTATCAGTTTCAGGTCAGGAACCTCAGCGACACGCTCCAAGACCGCGACGCTTTCGTTATCAAGCCCTGCCAGGGCAGTGGTGGCAAAGGTATTTTGGTGATCGTTGGGCGCGATGGCGATCTGTTTATCAAGTCCAGTGGCGCGCTGATCGATGATCGCGAAGTGCAGCGCCACACTTCCAATATTCTCGCAGGATTGCATAGCCTCGGCGGCCGCAACGACAGCGCCATGATCGAAGCACTGATCGATTTTGACCCGATCCTCAAAGACTACAGTTATGAAGGTGTGCCGGATATTCGTGTGATTGTGTTTCGCGGCGTACCGGTGATGGCAATGATACGCTGTGCCACCCACAGTTCGGATGGCAAGGCTAACCTGCACCAAGGAGCTGTAGGGGTTGGAATTGATATGGGCACGGGTCAGAGTATCTGCGCGGTGCAGCACAACCGTATCGTCACCCAGCATCCAGACACCCATATCAGCTTCGATAAGTTAACCATTCCTTATTGGCAGCCACTATTGGAATTGGCATCCGGCTGTGCCGGCATGGCGGGGCTCGATTACCTAGGTGTGGATATCGTTCTCGACCGGCTGCGCGGACCCATGTTGTTGGAACTCAATGCGCGCCCGGGACTGGCGATTCAAGTCGCCAATCAGGCGGGGCTGAAACACCGCTTGCAGTTGGCAGCAGAGATTGCCGATGACACGAACAATGTCGATGAAAAAATCGCTCTGGCACGGCGTTATTTTACGGCTCAGGCTCAGTCGATAGTGTAATAACCCGCTAGGCTGCGAGGGCCCGCTCTAGGGAACTAATCAGTTGGTGCGCGAAAAACGGCTGCTCAATATAATCAACTGCCCCAAGGCTCATTGCCTCAACCGCTTCGGCTGTGGAACCTGGGCGCACAGTAATAAAAATAGTCGGCGGCACGCCATGTTTGGCCGCGAGTAAATGTTTAAACAGTGATACACCGAGCATATCGTCGAGTTCGGTTTCAATGATCAGGCAGTGGGTGCGTTGCAGCTGATGGCTTTTTTCCAAGCTGTGACCGCTGGAGTAGAAGCTGAACTGAATATTTAACGTCGATAGTAGACCGACTATCTTCTGATGAACTGCGCCATCACTGGCGACGATCGCAACGACTATCTCAGAACTGCTTTTCGCGGATTCATTGCTTGCAGCGTTTGGACTGCTTGCCTTAGGGGCAAGATCATAAAGAGGGCCAACCATGTTTTTACCTGCTCTTAGATCAGTGTGACAAGACAAAATGTTGGCATGAGATGGGTCCCAGTAATATAAGGACTTGTACTTATTTTTTTGACGGCAAGCAAGAAACTCATTCTGCAAGGCCATCTAAACCCCTACTTTTTGTAGGATACGTATTTACCGCAACAAATTACGCAAAGCCCCTTATTGTCTGGTTGTATCCCTTTGTTATGCTCTGTCTCCCAGTTATGAATCACTCGACTGCCTATTTTTGCGGCTCAAGGCTGTATCTGCGGCTCAAGGCTGTATCTCGGCTCAAGGCTGTATCTGGGACTCAGAGTAGCCGTCTCCACTATTAACTAGGAGTTCATATGGAACATCGCATGGCAAGTCGCAGGTCATTAATAGCCAGTATCGAAAAGTGTTTGGTGGAAATTTATTTAGCCGATAAAAAAATTGCTAGGTGCCCGGTTAGCAATATTGGTATGGCGGGTTTAGGTATCCAGAGCTGTCCTGACAGCCTGCGCTCAGGAATGTTTTTAAAGATTATTGTTACAGCCCCTGACAGCGCCCGACTGCTTTATCCCGATATGAATGCCTTGGTCATCTGGGCCGAGGATGAGCAAGCTGGGCTTATGTGGGCCGGTACGGCTAATCAAACTAATTTCGAGCAATCTGCGTGGGCGGCCTAGTATTTCAGGCTCATGCGGATGGATATAGATTAATTTAGGCAGGAAATTTGCACAGCGGTAAAGGGTATCAATCGCAAGTTGTTGAGACTATTTAATGAATTAATATTAGCGAGTTACAAGGAGAGTTAGACATGGAATCTGCAACTGCAGTGGTCAAATTAAACAAGGCTAAAAAAATTACCTGTAATCATTGCCTGGCGCGAAAGAGCTGTCTTATCAGTACATTAAACAGCAGTGAAAATAGTGAGCTAGCCTCTCTTATCCATCACGAAAAACCAATGATGAAAGGGCAGCGTTTATTTCTACAGGGTGACAACTTTCAGTCTCTCTATCTTATTCGTTCAGGCTGTTTCAAATCCTGCATTGTCGACGAATCTGGAGAAAGGCAGGTTACAGGATTTCATTTTTCCACCGACATTCTGGGCATAGATGGTATCGACTCGCGGAAATACACCTGTGAAGTTGAGGCCTTGGAAACCTCAAGTGTTTGCAGTCTGGCGTTTGATTTCTTTAAGGATTCGTCCCTAAAGACCAATCAAAAAGTCTATAACCGTTTACTCTGTGCTGTGAGCTGTATGATGTTTCGCGAAAGTCATTTGATGATGGTGCTAGGTAAAATGAAAGCCGAGCAGCGACTGGCGCACTTCTTGCTGGATATCTCCCAGCGCATGCATGATCGCGGCGAGTCGGCCCATGAGTTTCGCCTGAGTATGGCACGCTATGATATTGCCAATTATCTGGGTCTGGCTGTTGAGACCGTCAGTCGCCTATTTAAGCGTCTCGAGGAACAGGGATTAATCGTTGCAAATCGTCATCGTGTGCGGCTGATGGATATGGAAGGTTTGCACTATGTTATCACCGGCGGCTATGAAGATCGCCGCGTAGAGAAGCCGGTGGCGTTAACCGTCGCGGGTTAACAGTGGCCTTAGGGCGAGTGTATTAGAGAGAGTGTATTAGAGAGCGAGACCGTTTTTAAGGCTGCCTATTAAACAGTGTATTAGAGCGTTTACTAGGCATTCTCCTTATGCTCCGCCTCGACCACCATCTGGACTAATTGCGCGAGGGTTCTGGCTTGCATTTTTTCCATGGTCCGAGCGCGATGAATTTCTACGGTACGTGGGCTGATACTGAGTTTTACCGCCACAACCTTTGTGATATTACCCGCTGCAATAAGGCGCATGATTTCGTATTCGCGTTTGGTCAGGCTGTCGATGCGCGCCTGTATCGAACGCCGTCGGTTGAGGCCACTCAGCGCTTCACTATTGACCCTGAGGGCGCGGTTAACACAGTCGATAAACTCCTGATCACGAAACGGCTTTTGCAAAAATTCCAGCGCGCCATTTTTCATTGCCTGCACCGCCATTGGCACATCACCGTGACCTGTGACAAATACCACCGGCAAGTTATCATTGCTGCGTTTAATCTCCAGGTGTAAATCGAGTCCATTCATGTCCGGCATACGCACGTCGAGTATCAGGCAGCCCACGAGTTCATCTATAGGGTTTTTTAGCAGCTCTTCAGCCGAATGATGTTGCTGTGTGCGCAAACCGGTGGATTCCAAGAGCATCGACATGGAGTCGGCAACATCAGGATCATCGTCGACTATGTAAACAGTTTGGTTAGTGTTCATCGGGCTGTCCTCTCAGAATCGGCATAATCGGCAGGGTAAACATGATTTCTGCGCCGTCCTGATATTGGTGATTGATTTTCATTTCGCCGCCATGGTTGCTAATGATTGAGTGGCTGATTGCTAGCCCCATACCCATACCGTAGCTCTTAGTCGAAAAAAATGCGCGGAACAGCTTATCGCTGTGATCGCGATTTATGCCGATGCCATGATCACTCACCCTTATGGTGATAAAACCACTTGGCTGATTCTCACTAGTAATCCTGATACATTTTTGTTCCGCTGATGTATTGATCATGGCATCGCAGGCATTGCGAATTAAATTAAGGAGTACCTGCTGAATTTGGCCGAGGACAATTTCCATCATTGGCAGCTGTTCGGAAAAATCACATTCAAAGCGTATCGCCCGGCAATCCACATCCACCTGAGCCAGTTCGATAGTGTTTTCAATTAGGGTGTTAATGTCGGTGAGCTGGTGGTGGGGGTTCTGCTTGCCCACCAGAGTGCGAATGTTGCGGATAATCTCGCCGGCCCGCTGTGCCTGTTTGTCGATTCTCGAGAGGGTTGGCAACAGCGCCTGATTATCCAATGGGCCTTTTTTGAGCAGGTTGCGACAGGCTTGGGCATACATTGAAATGGCGGTTAGCGGCTGATTGAGTTCATGGGCTATGCTGGTCGACATCTCACTCGCAATGTGCAGGCGATCAAGATGGGCAAGATGATCGCGGGCCTGCTGCACCTCCTCTTGGCTTTGGCGCAAATGTTCTTCATTGAGTTTACGTTCGCGGATGTCGCGCATAATGCCCGTAAAGCTGCGCACGCCGGCGATGACTATTTCGGCGACGGTCAATTCGATCAGCACAGAGCTGCCATTTCTGTGTCGTGCTTGTAGCTCTTGATTAAAGCCACCACCGTTATTGCCCGCCTCGAGATATTTACTAATGTCATCCTTGCTGCCACCAAATTCAGCATCAGGTAGCAACAGCCAAATGTTATTGCCGATTAACTCGCTCTCGTGGTAGCCAAAGATCTTTTCCGTGGTCTTATTGGCATGGGTAATGGTACCGCTGCTATTAATGCTGAGGATTGCTTCAATTGCGTTATCCAGAACGGCTTGATTCCGCGCCGCAGATTGCAGTAGAGAGTTTTTTTCTTGCAGTGCATTGTCGCGAATTTTAATACCCGTGGTGATAGAGCCAATATAGTTGCCGCTGGGGTCACGGCGCGCTTCGCTGTGCCATGAAAAGATAAAGCGCTCACCGTTCTTTGACACTATAGGATAGACATACTGTTCCGACTCATCGCCGCCCTGATGAATCAGACTGTCGAAAATGGTTTTGGTTTTTAGCTGCCACGAGCTTGGCAGGCACTGTGAAATCCAGTTGACGCCTAAAAGGTCGGCCAATGAATAGCCTAAAACGGTGCAGGCATCGTCGCTGAGATGCTCGATATTACCAGCGGCATCGAGCACCAGTGCAATAGGCCTTGGTAGCTCAAGATAGTCCATGATGATGTCTGTGGTGTCATGCATAACAACAATACCTGCGCGAGTAAGATTCCTCAGCTGTATCTGAGGAGGTAAAAAATTAACACCGATCAGCAGGCTGCTGTGTGGCTATTTTCAATGATTACTAGACCAAAAGTGCGTCTAAGTGATGACTAGCTGGCTAAACATATAGACGACCGATGATTTGATATCCAGTGCTTAAAAAGCCTTTCGGTCTCTTTCTTGACGGCCGTTGGATTGCTTGCAAAAAGACAAATTTAGTTGCTGCAGAGCTATAAAAAATCTGCTTGATACCGGTCAAGTTTGTTTTCTAGCAGACTTTTACACCCACTGCGACATTAAGCAGAGTTTGCTAGGTAAAAAAACAGTTGCACAAAAAAACTCCGCCAAAAGGGTTGATGGCGAAGGCGGCAGAAGATCGATAATTATCAATTAACTGGTACAGCTTCAATCAGAGAGGTTATTGGCCCATTAGGCCGGAGAGGAGATTCATTGCAGTCCTAGAATTCATACTCTAATAGCAGTCTAAATGTGAGGTCGGGGCTCTTGTTGTCAAGACCAAAAATAGCGCCGCCCTCCCATTTGAGCTTTTGCCCTGAACCCCGGCGTAGCTCGCCCATTATTACTGGGCCCAAGGCCAATGTGTCTTGACCCATATAAAATTCAATGCCGGGTTCAATTAATCGACTCTGTCGATAGCGACTTTGCACGCTCAGAGCGGACTCTATTTCGTCGCCAATATCGCTACCCCATTCCAGCTCCACAATAAAGTTGGCTGTATGACTCCAATCACCGACTTCCTTTTCGACAATAACGCCGCTGGACAGTTCATAGGCATTGTTATTAATGGCCTTGCCGAGCTCAAACAACATACCCCAGTCGGCCCAGTATTCCCCCTGTTCAGTGAGCTGCCATTTCAGTTCGAGTTCAACGGCGTTTAGATCGAAACCGACTGCGTCCGACTTGTCGCCAGTCAAATAGACCTCGGCAAACCAGCGGTCATTGAGTGAGCGGCCATAGGCAAAGCGATACAGCTGGCTGTTGTCAGGAGTGCCCGGTTGCTGGTCTTGTATGAGCGCTCTAAACTCCAGTTCTTGCTCGGTCTCTTGCACATAGGGATGGTAAATTTTGTCAATCACCATTCCGTCCGCAGCCACGAGATTGCTCAACAGAACGGCGCTAATAAATAGTGCGATCTTCACTCGGCTATTACCTCTGTTTGCTGGTTGGGCTGATAGCGTTTTTTATACTGCGCGCCGCTAACGGCAGCTAGCCAGACTAGGGCTATGCCGACGCCATAGGCGATGGTTTGTGCCGCGGTGGGGCGCGCCTCATAACCAATCAAGGCATAGAGTAATTCGCCGAGCATACTTTCCTCAGCAAGCAGCGCCGAACTGTCCCACAGTGGCGCGGTCTGTTCAATCCAGTCCACCTGTGTCAGCTGCACCGCAGCTTGCGATAGCATGGTGCCGGAAAACAGCGCCAGCAAGGTTAGCGCAGCGGGCTTTTTCCATGTCGCCGGCAAGCCGAGTAATCCGTAAAACAGCAGAATACCGATACTGGCGCCGATACCAAAGCCGATGCTACTGCCGATAAACACCTGCTGAACATGATCGCTAGCGCTTAAAAATCCGCTTAGATAGAGCATAATCTCCTGACCTTCGCGGATCACGGCGAGCATGATAATGACGCAGCAGAGTTGCCCGAAATATTTTCCATGAACTTGCCAGGCACCCAGTTGAAACTGCTTGAGTCCGGAAATAAGCCACACGGCCATAGTGATAAACAGGCAGATCATGGACTGCATCAGCGCGTTTAAGACTTCCTGGCCAGCGTAGTCAAAGGACTCGGATATGCTGCCCATATTGATGGCGAAGATAAACGCAATGAGGGTTCCCATGGACAGTCCATACCAGAGCCATCTGTGACTGCTGCGCAACTGCACACTAATGGCCAATAACACACCGATTAAAAGCGCCGCTTCGAGGGTTTCCTGAAGTATCAAAATAACAGAGTTTAATAACATAATTGGACCGCCGGTTATTGAACCAAAATTTTGCCCTGAGCGGTCTTCGGGTAAAACTCACCAAAGAACGGGTAGCTGCCAGGTTTTAAAGGGCCGATAAAAATCACCGCGCGGCTATTGCCGGTAATGATTTTCTCGCGGTTAAGTTCATAACTTTCAAACTCCTCTGGGGTTGGGTCACTGTTGTGAATCAGCAGTTTGACCTTGGTGTCAGCGGGTACTATTAATTCTGCGGGATAGAACAGATGATCCTTAATGGTGATTTCTATCACCGGTGTTTTAGCTGCTGCGACAGAGGACAATAAGCTACCGAGTATAAACAGCATCAATGATCTGCTAGTGCTAGACGATCTAGGGCTATCCGCTGTGGTGTTTAAGCGCTTCATATTATTTCCATTGCTGACTTGCTCGCAGCCTTAAATGTCAGAGTAAATGCACAGCCGGTAGTGAATGACGAGGGCCCCACTTCAATGCTTGCGCCATACAGGTCAGCCAGCCGTTTGACGATTGCCAAGCCAAGGCCGCAGCCCGGCTCTCCGGATTGATGGCGGTCACCACCGACGCGGTAAAAGCGTTCAAAGATTCGCTGATATTGATCGTCGGGAATACCCGGGCCAGAGTCTTCAACTTTTAATATCACCCTATCCTCATGGCCATTGATACTGACTAAAATCTGTCCGCCCTGGGGAGTGTATTTATTGGCATTGCTGAGTAGGTTGTGAATCAGTGTCGCCAGGGAAAAGTTGTCGCCATCAATAAGCTGCGTCTCAGCCTGCAATTCAATCGACTGGCCTTTACTCTCAAAGTCGCTGTAGTCTTCAGCGATAATTTCCTGCGTCAGCGCGGTTAGATCCAGCGGTGAAAATTGGGCGTTGTAGTGGTCTGGTGAGCTGCGGTAGAGAGACAAAATTTGCTCCACCACATGTTCAAGCTGCGTGGCGATCAGGCTAACCTGAGCCAGATCACTGCCGCTGTTCGCAGTATCCTCAGCCATATTGTGCAGTTGAATTTTCAGACTACTAATCGGCGTACGCAATTCATGGGCGGCATCCGAAGCAAATTGTTTTTCCCGCTCCAGGGAGGCTTCCAAACGGCGCAATAGGCCGTTGGTTGAGCTAATAATCTGTGCCAGTTCCTGCTTTGGCACCACTGTCGATAATGGGGATAAATCATCCCCCTGCTTGCTGCTTAATTCTGCCGCCAATTTACGGAGTGGGCGCAAGCCCCCAGTAACAATCAACCAGATTAAAAAGCCCAGGACAGGCAGGCCGAGTAGTGTCGGTAACAGTGATTTTGTCACCACATTTTCCGCTAAGCCAAAGCGAATATCACTGCGCTCAGCCACCATAATCCAGCGCTCTTGGCTGTAATAACTCAGGGTGCGCCAGCGGTAACCGGCAAAGTTTTGGTAGTCAAAGCCTGGCTGCTGTTTAGCCATGGCCTCTTTGGGGGCGCCGCTGGAATGGGCGATGAGTTTATTGTCACCCCAGATCTGAAAGGCAATTTTGCTGTCGAGTTTGGTTTCCGGATTGTTCTTACTGGTCTGAATATTGGCAATCAGTTTTGCGGTCACCAACAGATGGCTATCGAACAGTTGCTCGGCCTGATCCATGCTCGATTGATAGCCTCGCAGCGCGGAGACAAAGGTAAATAATGTCACCAGCGCCAGAATCGAGGTCACCAGAAAGATGCGAATTGAATTCATTGCTGGTTGACCCTATAGCCAACACCGCGCACGGTTTTAATAAACTCGGCGCCGAGCTTTTTACGCAGATTATGGATATGCACTTCGAGGGCGTTGCTGGCCACTTCTTCGCCCCAACTATAGAGGCGTGCTTCCAATGTGTTGCGTGTCTGCACGCGACCGACATTTTCCATCAGACTGCGCAACAGCATAAACTCGCGGCGCGACAGTTCCAGTTCACTGTCACTTAGCAATACGCGATTGGTGGCGGTATTGAGTTTTACTGCACCGACGCAAATCTGTGTGCTGTTGGCGCTGCCAAGTCGGCGCTCGAGTACGCGCAATCGGGCGAGCAGTTCAGATATCTCAAAGGGCTTTGCCAGATAGTCATCGGCGCCACTGTCGAGGCCGATAATTTTTTCATCTATATGGGAGCGTGCCGTGAGTACTAGAATCTGCAGGGCAGGGTAGTCGCTGCGAGCCTTTTTTAAAACAGCAATGCCATCCATATCCGGCAAGCCGAGATCGAGAATCGCGATATCAGGTGTCTCGGTGCGAATAACATGTAGGGCATCCTTGCCGGTACTGACGATGTTGACGGAGTAGTTCTTTCGGCGCAGAGCGGTGCCTAATCCAGCGGCTAAGGCCTGATCATCTTCAATCACCAGTATTTGCATAAATTTTTCGACTCGTTGTCTTTATTCGATCTTTGTTGACGCTCTACTCAGGATCTAACGCCGCTAGAGCCTCGGCGATCTCTTTTTGTCTTCCGGCATCGGCCAGTGGGCGATGGGCTCGCGGTGCTGCACCCTGGGCTTTAAGAAAGACGCCTTTAGCTTCTTGGTCTCGGCCCTTGGATTGCAGATAGCTGGCATAAAAATAGTTACTGTCGATGCCGTCGGGGTTTAGATTAAGCGCTTTTAATAATAGTTGCTCAGCTTTTTTATCGCTGCCAAAGCCAATTGGCCAGCCCGGGACATTTAGGTACAGGGTTCCGAGGCTGGTATAGGCTGAGCCGTTCATGGCCTCAGGGTCTAGTTCTAGAGACTGTTCTAAATCAGCTTTTGCCGCCTTGGCGAACTTTAATGCACCTATTCCACCTTTAGCCCCAGCGTAAGTTGACTGGATAATACCACGCCAGATATAGGCTGGCGCTGCCTTTGGGTACTCTGCAACCACTCTATCAGCGACTGCGATCAGCTCGACAAAAGCGTTGATCTGCGCGTCGCCGTCGAGCTGGTAGTTCACTTCGGCCCAGTCAGCTTGTAATCGGCTGATGGCGTCGATCATTGCGGTGCTAGCATGGGAATCAGCGACTACTGTTGCGCTGCACGCTAGGCTCAATAGGCTGCCGATAAGAGCCTGCTTTAAGATTGCTATAGTCATATCGTTACTCTCCTGATGACAATTTGCTGTATCGCTTAATGATTGGAAGGTTTTTGATCAGTGACCTGCCGACAAGATTCGGCAATAGCCCGTTGATTTTGACAAATAGCTTTTCGGGCCAGCCCATAAAGCGTTGCATTTGGCTGCTCTCAAGTAATTTAATCAATTCGGCTGCGACCAACTCAGGGCTGTCCATATTGTTGCCCAGGGCCTGGTTAAGGGCGACAACCTGGGCCGAGTTAAAGTCGGTATCTGTGGCGCGGGGGGCCAAATAGCCGATCCTGATTACGGTGTCAGCCAGTTCGCGCTGGAGCGCTTCAGTGAAACCGCGCAGACCATGTTTACTGGCACAGTAGGCGGTAAAACCAGGATGACCTATGCTACCAAAAATCGAGCCTACGTTGATGATAGCTGCCTCGTGCCGCAGTTTAAGGGGCGCGATAAGCTGCTGGCATAACAGCATAGGCGACAGCAGATTGGTTGTAATCATAGTTTCAACCGCGCTCTGTGCCTGCTCTTCATAGAGACCAAATTCAAGCACGCCGGCGCAGTTAATGACAACATCTATGGCTTTCAACGCGCAGTGCTCCGCTATAGCGCTGCGACCTTCAGGGCTGTTGATGTCGGCGACCACAAGATGGTGTTGCGGGCCGATTGAATCGAGCAGCGGACTCAGTGTGGATCTGTTACGGCCAACCAGCGAGACCGTTGCCCCTGCGATACTGAGGCGAGATGCTATCGCTTTGCCGATGCCTCCAGTGGCGCCAGTTAAGAGAATATTTTTATTATTGAGTTGCATACTGTTGCCTTTGAGTGGGGCTTTTTTAAGGGTGCTTTTTTTAAATAGAGCGTTCTTTAAGTAATACGTTGTTTAAAGAATGCTTTGTTTTAAGCCGCCAGAGTGAGTGGCGGCGATCCGCTCAACGAGCGAAAAATATTGCCGTAGAGGGTATAAAAAACCTTCGCCGAATAAATAATCTCCGCCTGCTCTGCAGGGTCTTCGATTTGGTTCATCAGTTTTTTGAAAAACTCCACATGCTCTTGATCCAGTGAACCGTGTGAGTAGAGATAGGAAAAGGCCTGTTTCGGCAGGCCTAAACTATCGCGGATATTATCGGCAGCACTGTCGGCAATGCTAATACTAGTCCCTTCGAGTACATGCACCATTCCAAAGAACCCCAGAGGATTAATCCGCTGTACTCGGTCATAGGCATAGCTGACCATCAGTTCGGTGGCCATGTTCGGGCGACTATTGCGCACCGACTCTTTGTCGGTGCCACAGGCAGCGATATCGTTGAGTATCCACTCCTGATGGCCGAGTTCTTCTTCAATGTATTCAGCGACCGCATTGCGCAGCCACTCTTTGTCTTCGCTCAAACGACTGCCGGTGGCCATTAGCAGCGGCACCGTGTGTTTAACATGGTGATAGGCCTGGGTTAAAAAAGCCACATACTGATCTAGGCTGACCTCGCCCTTTAGCGCTGCATCAATAATGGGTGCAGCAAATAGCGTGGCTCTTTCGCTGCTGGTGGCGTTCTGTAACTGATCAAAAAAATTCATCGAGTGGTTTCCTCAAGAGAAAGGGTTGGTGTCTGTTGCTGATAAAGGCTGTCTAAATGTTGTTGGTAGTGAGCGGCAATCGCGGCTCTCACTGGACGTCCATTGTCGGTAAGCATTCCCGCGTGGCTGATCAGTGATTGATTTAGTCGGCACCAGTTTAAGATCCGAGCATAATCGGGCAGGCCAGCGTTAACCTGATCGATAATCTGTTCCATTGCCGCGTCGGGCATGGTTGGATCGCGGGGATAAATCAATGCCACACAATGGGGTTGCGCATCGCCATAGACCACGGCCTCGGCAATCACTGTGTTGGCCATCAGTTCACTCTCAACCCACTCGGGGCTAATATTGCGTCCAAAGCTGGAAATCAGCAGATTTTTGCTGCGGCCACTAATCGTCAAAAATCCCTGGCTGTCGAGACTGCCCAGATCGCCGGTTGCAATGCGCTTTTGATTCCAGCTGTCAGGCTCTCCTGCGTAACCCAACATTGCGTTGCCAGACACCATGATTTCGCCATCTTGGATAGACACCTTTAGGTGGGGTAGAGCTTTACCGCTGGTACTGGGAGCACTCTGCGCTCGGGTATTGAGGCTGACCACCGAAGCGCACTCAGATAGGCCATAACCCTCATAAGCCGGGATACCCACTTGCTGGGCTTCAGTGAGCAGTTGCGCGGAAACGCGACCGCCACCGACGGCGACAAACCTGAGTGATTCAGGAGGCTGCCATCCCTGTTTGGCCGCGGCGATGGCGACCACCAATAACTGCGGGGTCAGAATCATGCTGTCGGGACGGTAGTGACTAATAGTCTGACAAAATTGTTGTGCATCTAGCGAGGAACTGCCCTGAAAACCAATCTCCCCGAGGCGTGGAATCATCACCTTGCCGCCGCACATCAAGGGTGTGTAAACACCGGCAATATTTTCCAATAATGTGCTCAGGGGCAGCAGGCATAGATGCCGGGGTTTATCCAGGGCCACAGCACTAGCCAGCGCCGCAGCTTGTAATAGTTGCTGTTCAATATTCAGGCAGACACCCTTGGGTTGACCGGTGGAACCCGAGGTAAAGGTGATTTTTTGCGTGCCCTCGGGCAGTGCGTTGTGCGGCCCTGCACAACTGATCTGCAACAGCTGAAAACGGCCTTCAAGCACAGTCTGCTGTGACCCCAGCTCAATCTTTGGATTAGCCATAAAGGCCTCAGTCGATTGGCAGATCACGGTGTCGATAGCGAGGCTAGCAAACAGATGATTGATCTGAGTCTGAGAGAAAAATGTCGGGATTGGCACCACACAGATATTGGCCTGTTGGCAGGCCAGATCGATAATCACCCAGTCGCTGCTATTGTCACCCAATAGCGCAACAATATTGCTCGCGCAGCCCTCAAGGACAGCGGCCAGATCGCGGCAGGACTCAAGCAGCTGCTGCTTAGATAGCTGCTGAGAGGAATCTTGGAGAACAATCGGGTTGCCCTCCATCTGCTCAAGCTGTGCCAGTAAATTATGCATCCCAGTGCACTCGGCTATTGAGGTTCAGTGCGAGACTGTCAATGCTCTCGGCATAGAGATCAAAAATAGCACCGCACATTCGACTGCTATCCATGGCCCCTTTGCCCTGCGCTATATTGGCGCAAAATACATGGGGATTGCTCTGATAATAAGAACCCCAGTCGGATTTTTTATCGAGGGATAATTGCTCCGGGTCGGCATCCCCAAGATTGTGCAACTCGACACCGAGACGTTGCAGGGACTTGGCAATCTGCTGGTTGCCGGTAAATACAATCCATTCGAATTGTGTGTGATCGAGTAGGCCGGTCAAGAGTAAAAACAACAGCTGACTACTGCCGCGCCGAGTGGCAGCGAGATTGCCAATTTCGACAATATGCTGGCGGCTGACCGGCGTGGTGGTTTGCTCGGAAAGGGCCTGTTCAATGGGCTGTCCCAGGTACTGTTCGAGAAACAGCGGCTGCTGATCCGCTGGGCGCATACCTGCCGTGGCGCTGATCCCGCCCTCGCAGTTCATAGTGATCAGGTAAGGCATAAAGCTGCTGATCTTGGCGTTATAGATTGCACTGAATTGATCGGCAACATAGTTCTCGACCTTTTCGCGCCCCGCCGACCCTGCTGTATAGAGCTGAAAGTCTGGCATTGCTGTCAGTGAACGGCCGAGCCAGCGCAGTGGTTGTGTCACAGGTCTGGATTGCTGATAAGTCGTTAAGCTAGTCATATTGGCTCTATACCTCAGGTTGATATAGCTAGATTATTCGCCAATTCTTAAGGCAGCCTTATATGGGCCAGTGAATATCGAGAAACTGATTAAAAAGAGCAATAAATGGACAAAAATGCTTGGTTAGTCCGGTTTGGTCAATAATTCTATTTTTGCCGGCAAATCATTGCCGGACTGCTAAAGCATTAAATTTTTCCCTTAAACGCGCAATTTTTCTTCCCGTCACCGCTGTTAAAATTTAGCGTTTAAAGCCTAGCCCATTGCCACTGGAGACGTACATGTCTGTTTTTTCTCATAGCGAGTTTGATGATCATCAGCAGGTCGCTTTTTTTAACGATAGCGCATCGGGTCTCAAAGCGATTATTGCGGTGCACAATACTAATCTCGGTCCCGCTCTGGGCGGATGTCGCATGTGGCCCTATGCATCAGACGCTGAAGCACTCACCGATGTGTTGCGTCTGTCCCGCGGTATGACCTACAAGTCGGCGCTCGCCAATTTGAAACTTGGCGGCGGCAAAGCGGTGATTATTGGCGATCCAGCGCGGCATAAATCCGACGCACTGTTGTATGCCATGGGGGATTTTATTGAGGGCCTTGGCGGCCGCTATATCACCGCCGAAGATTCCGGTACCTCGGTCGCCGACATTATTAAGATCGGCCATAAAACCCAATTTGTCAGCGGCGTGGACAAGGTCACCGCTCATGCCGGCGATCCATCGCCGAGTACTGCCTACGGTGTCTTTGTCAGTCTCCGAGAAGCGGTTTACCACAGGCTTGGACGCACTGATTTAAACGGTATCAGAGTGGCTATTCAAGGCTTGGGCAATGTCGGTTACCGTCTTGCTGAGCATCTGCGGGATGCCGGTGCAGATCTCTATGTCAGTGACATTATTCAGAGCAATGTCGATCGTGCAGTGCGTGAACTAAACGCCACCGCAGTGACCGGAAATAAGATTTTCTCACTGGACGTAGATGTGTTCGCTCCCTGCGCCTTGGGTGCAGCGATTAATGATCAGACGATTAATCAGATTAAAGCGTCAATTGTTGCTGGTGCCGCGAATAACCAGCTCGCTTCAGTTGAACAGGGCCATCAACTGCATAAGCGCGGCATTTTGTATGCGCCGGATTACGTGGTCAATGCGGGGGGTATTATTGATGTTTATTACCAGCGAAAAATGCTCGAGAAAAGCTATGGCTTAGAGGATTACGCTGCAGATTTGAGTGCCAAGGTGGAGGAGATTGGCAGCACTCTGCGGGAAATATTTGTCCGCAGCGACAGCGAGAATGTGCCGACTTTTGTCGTTGCTGATCGGGTCGCTGAAGAGCGCTTTTCGACGCCTGGCAATGTTTATCAATCAGGCCCTGTAGAGACCGCATCCGCTTAGAGTAAATGCCCCAGTGGCAGTTCGGTTTTGTAGCAGATCGGCTTAAGCGAGAAGCTGCTTTTAACATGATTGACACCGCTGACCTGAGTTAACTGATCGAGAAATTCTTGATAGGCAAACAGGTCCGGTGTCACCACCCGAATCAAATAGTCAAAATCCCCGGTCATCAAATAACACTCCATGACCTGGGGCCACTCCAGCACTCGCTGAGCAAAATGATCGAGATCTTTTTTGATCTGATGGTGCATGGTCACCTGGACAAAAACCGTCACCGGCAAGCCGGCTTTACGCGGATCAATCAGCGTTACCCGCTTTGAAATATAACCCAGCATGTCCAAATTCTTGACCCGCCTGGAACAGGGGGAGGGTGATAGAAAGACCCGTTCAGAGAGTTCCAGATTAGAAATACTGGCATCTGATTGCAGAATATCCAGGATCTTCCAGTCGATATTATCCAGCTTATAGTCAGTCATAGAATGCCCGCTTTTTTTAGCCGTTGCCGCTGTGATGTAAATTTAAACGCTTGATCGAGGCAAACGCCGAAATCAAATAATGCCATAGCTTTGAAAATCATTGGTACGTTTAATTAGTGTAGATAAATAACCGCAATAAATCGCCCAATAGACCCACTTTTACGCAATTTAACATCTTAATGCAGGGCGCGAGTCTAATTCTTTGGCAGGATTCTCTAGCACTCCTCATGCTAATTTTGCAGCTATAGATAAGACTTAAAAGGTCGCTTTTTAGGCGCTGAGATTAGATCAAAGAATCTGATTCATCGTGCAATGGTTTTGAGGTGTTATATGGCAGTTAAACATTCCCCACAAAAATTAGTACAGCCTGAGCAAAAAACGCAACAGATCACCGCGCCGGTGTTTTTGGATAAGTCATCCTTAGCCATTCCCACACTGGCCCAGCTTCAGGCTGATGGTGAGCTGACTCCTGGCGCCGCCGTGGCCCCTATGTCCGCGAAATTGGCAGAAAAAATCTATACCGATATGGTTTACACCCGTCTCCTCGACGAACGCATGGTCGGTGCACAGCGTCAGGGGCGGCTGAGCTTTTATCTTACCTGCGCCGGTGAAGAGGCATCGGTCGCCGGAACCATTGCCGCGTTTAATCCGGACGATATGGTGATGGCCCAGTATCGCGAGCAACTGGCACTGCGCTACCGTGGCTTCACCACCGAGCGGTTTATGAATCAACTGTTTAGCAATGTTGAGGACCTCGGTAAAGGCCGCCAGATGCCGGTTCACTACGGTTGTCGCGAGCTTCATTTTATGACCATCAGCTCGCCTTTGGCGACGCAGATTCCTCAGGCGGCCGGTTATGCCTATGGTCAAAAGCTGGCTGGAAATAATGCCTGCACGCTGTGTTATTTCGGTGAGGGTGCGGCCTCGGAAGGTGACTTTCACGCCGGCTTAAATATGGCGGCAGTGCTGAAATGCCCTGTGGTATTTGTCGCGCGCAACAATGGCTATGCCATCTCGACTCCCTCCACAGAGCAATTCGCAGGCAATGGCATCGCCTCTCGCGGTGTTGGCTATGGGATCAAAACCATTCGCGTCGATGGCAACGATATCCTCGCGGTGTATAGCGCTGCCGTGGCAGCGCGCAAAATAGCCGTCGAAGAGCAGCAGCCGGTATTGATTGAAACCATGAGTTACCGCCTTGGCGCTCACTCCACCTCGGATGATCCCAGCGGCTATCGCAGTCGCGAAGAAGAACAGCAGTGGCGGGAAAATGATCCTATCAGCCGGATGAAAAATTGGCTGTTAAAACAGAACTGGTGGGATGAAGAGCGTGACGAGGCGTTAAAGTCCGGCTTTCGCAGTGAAATTTTGGCCGAGCTCAAAGTGGCTGAAAAACGGCCTAAGCCGGCGCTGGAAGATCTGATTACCGATGTCTACCAAACTCCACCTGCGCAGCTCCGTGAACAGCTGGAGGCGTTGAAAAAACATATAGCTAAATATCCCGATCGCTATCCCGATAACGGCTCCGATCATCAAAAAATAGAGGAGGGCGCCAAGTGAACAGTTCGGTTAAAGATCAAGCCACTGGCAACACGGCATCGCCTACTACCACCCGCATAAACCTATTGCAGGCGGTTAATAGCGCCCTCGATACCGCCATGAGCGTCGACCCGAGAGTGGTCTGTCTGGGGGAAGATGTCGGCAAGTTTGGCGGCGTCTTTAGAGCCACCAGCAACCTACAGGAAAAACACGGTTCGCTACGCTGCTTCAATACACCGCTCACCGAACAGGGCATCGCCGGATTCGCCATTGGCCTGGCAGCTCAGGGTTCAGTCGCCGTGGCTGAAATACAATTTGCTGATTATATCTTTCCCGCCTTTGATCAAATTGTTAATGAAGCCGCCAAGTTCCGCTATCGCAGCGGTGATGAATTTGACTGCGGCGGGCTGACTATTCGCTCCCCTTACGGCGGTGGTATTGACGGCGGTCTCTATCACTCCCAGTCACCTGAGGCCTACTTTTGCCACACCCCAGGCTTAAAAGTCGTGATTCCGAGTAATCCGTATCAGGCCAAGGGGCTGTTACTCGCGGCGATTCGCGATCCCAATCCGGTTATCTTCTTTGAACCCAAAGCGATTTATCGCGCTTCGACTGGCGAGGTTCCCGATCAGGACTATGAGCTGCCCTTGGGCGAGGCCGTGGTAGTGCAAAGCGGCACTGACATCACTCTGCTGGGCTGGGGAGCACAGATGATTCAGCTCAATAAGGCGGCAGACATAGCCGCCCAACAGGGTATCTCCTGTGAAGTGATCGACCTTTGCACACTGCTGCCCTGGGATCGTGAGACAGTGGCCAACTCGGTACGTAAAACCGGGCGTTTAGTGATTAGCCATGAGGCACCACTTACCGGCGGCTTTGCTGGAGAAATTGCCGCGACGATTCAGGAACAGTGCTTTCTCAGTCTAGAAGCCCCTATTGCCAGAGTGACAGGTCTGGATACCCCTTTCCCATTGATCCATGAAAAACAGTATCTGCCGGATTATTTAAAAATCAGTGAAGCGATCAAGACAACAGTTGGCTACTAGTTAACACCGCAGAATCGCCGAGACCGATAAATTGTCGTTACCGATGCACAGCCGAGAGTAATAAATCGTCGAGACGAATAAAATAGCTGAGACTCAGGAGCAAAGAATGAACAAAGAATTTATCTTGCCGGATATAGGCGAAGGCATTGTTGAATGTGAAGTCATTGAATGGAAGGTTCGCGAAGGTGACATCATTGAGGAGGACCAGGTGGTTGTTGATGTCAGCACCGACAAGGCGATTGTTGAGATTCCCTCGATGTACAATGGTCGCATCACCAAACTGCATCACGCTGCAGGGGATATTGCCAAAGTTCACTCGCCACTATTTACTATCGAGATCGAGAGTGAGATTGAGAGTGAGATTGAGAGTGACCAGGATGCTTCGTCGTCAGAGCCTCAGGCCGGTCAAGAGCTTCAGCCCAATCAAGAGCCTCAGCCCAATCAAGAGCTTCAGCGCAATAGAGAGCCTCAGGGAATCCCTGTCGAACAAGTAGAAGCGCAACAGTCCTTAGCCGACAGCACAAAAGTACTGACCACACCGGCAGTGCGCAAAATGGCCCGGGAACACCAGCTTGATCTGGGTACCATCCCCGGCAGCGGCAAACAGGGCCGGGTATTAAAAGAAGATGTATTGAGTTTTCTCGCGGCGGATAAAGCAGTGGATGCCCTCACTCCCACTTTACAGCCAATTTTGGCCCCATCCTCAAATCAAACATCCACACCTGGGGTAGTTGTCGAGGATCGCGTTGAGCTAATCAGGGGCGTACGCAAAATTATGGCCGAGCGCATGGCTGAGTCGGTGGCAACCATCCCGCACTTTACCTTTGTCGATGAACTGGATGTGACTGAACTGATGCAGCTGCGCAGAAAGCTTAATGAACAGCATGGCAGCGATGAGCTCAAGATCAGCTTAATGCCCCTGTTTATCAAAGCACTGTCCCTGGCCTTAAAGGATTTTCCGATCATCAACAGCCGTGCCAATGCCGACTTTAGCGAGCTTACTTATGTCGCCAGCCACAATATTGGCATGGCAGTGGATGGCGCCAATGGACTCTTGGTACCCAATATTAAAGCCGTTGAACAGCGCAGTATTCTCGATATTGCCGCCCAGGTAATGGCCATAACGGCAGCGGCGCGCAGCGGCAAAATTAACCCCGCAGACCTTAAGGGCGGCAGCGTTACTATTTCGAATATTGGCGCTATTGGCGGCACCGTCGCCACCCCTATTATCAATAAGCCTGAAGTGGCGATTGTCGCTCTGGGCAAGATTCAGAGCCTGCCGCGTTTCGATGAGCAGGGAAATGTTGTGGCACGCAATATTATGACCGTCAGCTGGTCTGGGGATCATCGGGTTATTGATGGCGGCACTATTGCTCGATTCAACAACCGTTGGAAGGGCTATCTTGAACAGCCGGCGAGCATGCTTGCGGCTATGACCTAAAGAGATTAGACATAGAGAGATTAGACATAGAGAGATGGAGGTAGAGAGGCTGCGATTCATTATAGACAGCCGATTTAATAATGATGTCCAGGGGAGTAGAACCACTTTGAGTCTGCATGAGACCAAAGATTTACAACATTTTTATATCAACGAAGAGCAGTCTTTTTACCTGCTCAGTCACAGAGACGCCCGCAAATTAAAGGATTGGTTGCGTCTATGTGAGTCACAGTTAAAACGGCTCGGTTACAGCAATATCGAATTGATCGGCAATGGTGCCTACGGCTTTGTTTTTGCCGGAACTAGCAGTGCCAGCGCCGCCAACTCCCCGCAGTACGTGTTTAAGTTCTCGCGCATTACCCTACCACAACATATCAAAGACCGCCTCGAAGAAGAGGGCTTTATGCTCAGCCTGGTCGAGCACCAGGGCATTCCTGAATTTATTGCTTTTCAGAATATGCGCGGCCAATCGATCCTGATGATGTCCCGGGCGTCGGGCATAAATCTGCAGGAGTATGCACGCCGGGTAGGCCGCCTCGAACCTAGGCTGGTATTAAAGATCGCCGCACAGATGGCGGATATCCTTCTGCGCCTGCGGAACAACCCGGGAAAGTCGAGTACCGTTCATGGGGACATTAAGCCCTCCAATATTATGTTTGATGAACAAACGGAAACCGTCTCATTGATCGACTGGGGAGCTGCTGTAATAGCCCAGTACGACGAACAGGGTCAGCGCGCCGACGGCGTCGGTCTGGATGCCATGAATGTGGAGTTTCAGCAGACCAATGCCAAGCTTGGGGATATTTATTTTATTGGGCAAGAGCAGTTGTTGGGTGCCTGTTCATCACCACGCTTTGATGAACAGGGCCTCGCCGGCACACTCTATGCTCTGGCCTCAGGGCAGGGCAGTCGTTTTGGTAGTGCTGTGATCACCCCGCAATCACTGAATTTACCGATTGAATTCGCCCGCACTCTGGCCGGTATGCTGGACTATGATCTCGCCATCCAACACAAGGCCGGCGATTACTTTTTTACCAATATGCGCTATATGAAGCATATTGTCAGTCGCGCGCGGCCAGCCAATGAGGCCGCGAGCACTGAAACACCGCTTATTCCCGTTGCTATTGTGGCTTCCGGTGTCTCTCCTACTGAGAAGCTAGAGACCGTCGTCTACAGCTCAAGAAAAGGATTTTTGCGTCAGCAAATTGGCGCCGAGGCATTTTTTGCCCAACCCAATTACAGCAAACATCCCCTAGCAGGGGATCTCGGCGGCTACCGCGACGATCGCAACTATCTATCGGGAATGGGGGATACTGAAAAAGCCTTTGTGATTGCCGTTACCCACCTGGGTCGCTACCCAGCGATCGGCAGTCTCGTGGTGACTTGGGACGATGGTGGGGTCTATATTGATTCCAGCCTCAACCTCTACGATGGAACATTGGCGCCGGCACTCAGCGCGGCGGTCAATAATGTAGTGCATCTGGCGCGCTCGATCAGTAATAAGGGGGTGTTTAAAAGTTGCATGTTCGACGCTCGGAAAACCCTGCATATCAGCCGTGTAAATCCGAGTAAGCCGTTTGTTCCAGACCCGCAACTCTCAATAGCCTTTGACCTGGGTGAGGACGTTTCGATTGCGAGAGCCGGCGAGAGCAAGAGCGGCCCAGATGACACGCGGCTGCACTCCTACTTTGAAGATGGCAGTGACCCCGACGAAATGTTGCACCTGCCAGAAGTGATTATGAAAGTGCTGTCGCGGATGAATCAGATTCACCACACCGGCTGTATTATTTTTGAAGCGGTGGAACAGGACCTTAAGATACACAACTATCTGAGCCTGTTGGATAGCTCTAAGGAGCAGGCCTTTCGCGACTGCCTGGATAGCCTGCTCGCCGAGCTGCCCGCCATTGATGGGTTGGGTGTCTCCGGCTTTATGAAACTACCCTATAAAAACACTAAGTTCTTCACCTACCTTAAAAGTCAGCCTAATTATCCTCGCTGATGAGCGCATAGGTGCTAGCTTAGAGATCCTTTAGTTCGCACTAAGTGCCTATTTGATTTACTCTTCGGCTAGAGCGCAATGCTAATCAAATACTGATTAAACCAAGGCGACTTAGGCCGCCATCAAAGCTCTTAGGTTGGAATAATCTGCTAAATACTCCCAGTTAGCCTGAGTTTAAGTAAAAACTATTTTAAATGTAAAATAGTTTTGCTATTCTAGCGGTCTACTATCGAAAACTCTTTTGGAGCAGTTTTAATGGGCAATAATAAATCCTGGCAGCGCCTGATTTGGGAAGACCCTTTTCTTCTTGAACAACAATTATCGGACGAACAGCGAATGGTTCGCGATTCTACCCGTCAGTATGCACAAGAGCGCCTGCAGCCAAAGGTTCGCGAAGCCTTTCAGAATGAAACCAGCGACCCCGGTATTTTCCGCGAGATGGGCGAGATGGGGCTGCTCGGTTTAACCATTGAGGGCTATGGTTGCGCTGGCATGGATTACATTAGCTATGGTCTGGTGGCGCGAGAAGTCGAACGTGTCGACTCGGGTTATCGCTCAATGATGAGTGTGCAGTCTTCGCTGGTCATGTACCCGATCTACGCCTTCGGCAACGAGGCCCAGCGTGAAAAGTATTTGCCGAAGCTTGCAACGGGCGAATTTATCGGTTGCTTTGGTTTAACCGAACCAGACCATGGGTCTGATCCCGGTGGCATGGTTACCCGTGCCCGCAGTGTCGACGGTGGCTATATTATGAATGGCGCCAAAATGTGGATTTCCAACAGTCCTTTTGCCGATGTATTTGTGGTCTGGGCGAAAACCGATGACGGTGAAATTCGTGGCTTCATACTTGAAAAGGGCATGGCCGGATTGAGCGCCCCCAAAATTGAAGGAAAGCTTTCGTTGCGCGCCTCGACCACGGGTCAAATCGTGATGGAAGATGTGTTTGTCGCCGAAGAGCAATTGCTGCCCAATGTGAAAGGCTTGAAAGGCCCCTTTAGTTGTCTTAACAACGCCCGCTACGGTATTGCCTGGGGATCACTCGGCGCCGCCGAAGCCTGCTGGCATGCAGCGCGAACCTACACCATGGAGCGCAAGCAATTCAATCGACCGCTGGCGGCAACCCAGTTGATCCAGCTCAAACTGGCCGATATGCAAACTGAAATCAGCCTTGCCCTACAGGGTTGTTTCCGTGCTGGACAGTTGATGAATGAGAACAATATAGCCCCAGAGCTGATCTCGTTAATTAAACGTAATTCCTGTGGTAAGTCGCTGGAGATCGCCCGCAAGGCGCGAGATATGCTTGGCGGCAATGGCATCTCTGATGAGTACCCAGTGATGCGTCATATGATGAACCTAGAAACTGTAAATACCTATGAGGGAACTCATGATATTCACGGTTTGATTCTGGGTCGCGGACAGACGGGTTTTGCTGCGTTTTAATTGCGCTGCCCTGAGTAAAGGGCTTTTATCTACCTGAAGTATCTCGAGTTCAAAAAAAAGGCCTAAACATTGTGTTTAGGCCTTTTTTTGCAGCACTGATAAAGCTGTTTTTTTAAACGACGTTTAGAGCACTTAAGATTTGATTAAACGCGGTATTCGAATCATCTTCTAGAGCAGCTTGGCGCAGCGCTTTCACGTCCTCTGCACGGAGACCCCGGTGCTTAAAACAGGCGCTGACAATGGCAGTATTTTGCTCGCTGGTTCTCTCCCGGGTGCTGCCATAACCTTTGACAATTCTGCCGCACTCGGCAATTTCCATGGCTAAAGCCCTATCTGAACTGGCCGATAAACATATGGCATCAAGCCAGTTATTGATCATGCTGAGCTCGTGCTGATAACCGAGGCTGGAGCGTCGAAAACGTCGCAACATGGCCAAGAAACGCAGGGAAAAATAGATCACCAGAGTGTTGGTCTTGAGCTTTTTGGGGCCGGACACTAGATTTAATAGCTTGCGTCCGAGATTGCTGCCAATAATCGCTTTGCCTAGCCGCGCTGGCAAAATGGCACAGATTTCTTCAGGTCGCGGGCGGAAAAATTCGGTGACGTAGAAAATCTGCCCCTCGTCCGCTTTGACTTCTTCACGGATTTCCTGCATTCGCTGGTGACGGATTTTCAACTGCGCAACCCGGGGAATATCTTCGAAACACATCCACAGTGCCAAATATCGGGCAGTGGTGTTGGTTAGCTCAAAATCGCCGTCGACGGTATCCAAGGCAACAATGCTGGCGACTTCATCGAGGTATTGCGACGCATAGTTAAAGTCCTGATACTCGACAGCCTTTTTTACGCCTTCATAGATAATTTCTTGAGTCGCTGGCGGAAATTCAGTTGCCAGTCGATCTAGCAATTTTCGCCCTTGAACGGTCGTTGCTGCGGGTAGGCTAAAGCCTTTAGTGACAGTCTCAGTCTGGTCGATTTCTGGTTGGTAGTGCTCGACACTATTCGGCGCGGTTTGATTGGCGCTCTCGGCACTCCCATAACTCTCGGCGATCCCATAGCTGTCGGCAAACGCGGCGAGATTGGTCGCCACCGCCTTACCGGTTTGTCGAATAACCTCTTCATAGCTCTCTCGGCTAAAGGGCAGGGCGCCGGAGCCAGCCAACGCGCCAAACAAAACTGAGCTGATCACCGCATTATTGCGCTCCGCCACATCCTGCATATCGTAGTGCACAAAATGTTTTGCGTAGCGGCTGGCAATATCCAAAATCGTCGCCGCTTGCATGGCGCCGTCGCCGAGCTCGGTTTTTTCATCGATGGCATAAACCCGGTGACTGGAACTGATTAGGGTAGTGCGATCTGGAGTGACAAAACCGCGCTGCAGCATGCGCCCGGCTTCGGCGATCTCTGAGCTGATCGCTATATCAATATCCCCCTGAGTCGGCGACAGGGACATGATCGGTAGGCTGTCTTTTATCTCCGCTCTGGGAAAAATTTCCAAATAATAAATCGTTGCCCCAGTGCGCTGGGCAACGCCGGCCAGGGAGGTGCTCTGGACGGTCCAGTTATTGGCATTGGCCACTTCGATCAGCCAGTTGGCCAAGACGCCGCCACCTTCACCGCCGAGGGCGGTAATGATAATGTTGGTGCTGCGTAAGTTAGTGTTGGTGGTCCTAGCGTCTGTAGTCATAGTGCTTGCCTAATTTCATGACGCTGATCGCGACGTTCAAACCAGCTGATAACACCGCGCCTGATGCGTGCCATAGTGGTATCAACAGAGTTGGGGTTAGACAGCAGGTCAATCTTCGAGAACGACGGGCAGAGCACTGCAGAGTGCACATTGTCGCCGCAGACACCGCAGCCGACACAGCTATTGTCGACATAGGAGACCGGATCTATGCGCAGGGGGTCGGGATTGTCTTTGATGGTCAGCGAGGGACAGCCGGAAATGCGTATACAGGCGTGATCCCCAGTGCAGGTCTTGCTATCAATATAAAAGCGCGCCCGCACTGTGCGCTTGCCATCGGCAATGGATTTTTTCATCAGTGGCTTGATACGTCGCTGGCGATTGAGCATGCACTCGCCCTCGGCAATAATCACTTTTAGGCCACCTTGTTTAGTGGTCAATGCCTCTGTCAGCGTGTCTTTCATCTCGCTGATACTGTAAGTGCTAATGGTGCGCAGCCACTCGACACCGGCACCGCGGCAGGCGCGCTCGATGGATTGGGACTTGTCGCGTTCTAAGCGCTTGGCATCCATGGTTGTGGCAATCAGATTCGGCTGCGCCATCGATGGAATATCCTGGCCGCCGGTGGCCGCAGAATAGCCATTGTCGACAATAATCAATAGGCCATCGTGATTGTTGAACACCGCTGAGGCGACACCAGTGCTCAGGCCGTTATGCCAGAAACCGCCGTCACCCATGATGCTGATAGATTTGTGCGGCAGTACATGGCGAACGCTGGATGAACTGGCCAGAGAAAGCCCGTAACCCATAATGGTGTTGCCAAGATTAAACGGCGCCAGTGTGGCAAAGGAATGGCAGCCGATATCTGAGCTGATATGAAACGGGCCGATTTCAGTTTGTACCTGCTTGATAGCACTAAATAAGGGCCGCTCGGGGCAGCCAGTGCAGAGGCCTGAGGGTCTCGCGGGCACATTTTGCAATAGATTTTCGCGATCGTCCTCTTGCAGTGGTGACTGCAGTTGATCCACTTCAAGGCTGCTGATCTTGACGCTGTCGGCTTGCCCGGCAATGTCCATAAAGCGGGTGAGTCCGGTGAGCATCACCTGACCGGTGACATCGCCGGTTTGCGGCAAGATATCCTTGCCATGGACCTGGGTTTGGATATCTTGTTTGCGCAGCAGGCTCTGTATCGCAGGCTCTATATAGGCAGGCTGTCCCTCTTCAATAAGCAGTACATGCTTTTTGCCAAGGCAGAACTCAATCACCTCATCCGGCACTATGGGATAGGCCACATTCATTATATAGAGGGGGATATCGCTATTGCCAAAACAGTCGGCCAGTCCCTGTCGCTCGAGGGCGCGAATCACTGTGTTATAGGTGCCACCGCAGGTAATAATCCCTAACTCTTGCTGTTTGCCGGGGAAAAATTCATTGAGTTTATGCTGTTGAATAAAATCGATGGCGGCTGGCCAGCGCTGGCTGATCTTGTCGCGTTCTTGCTGGTAGACATTGGGCGGCAGGATAATTTTCTCCGGCTGCCGATTGGGCGTCACCGGATTGATATTGCTGTACTGCGGCGCCAGATTATCTTTGGCGACAAACTCGCCGGTGACATGGCAGCCGCGGATGCGCATCATATAAAAAATTGGCGTGTTGCTGGCTTCTGAGAGCTGAAAGCCTTTCTCGATCATATCCACAATGCTGGGCAGGTTGGGTCGCGGATCCATCAGCCACATCTGGGCTTTCATGGCAAAGGCATAAGTGCGCTCCTGCATGATGCTCGAGCCCTCACCATAGTCTTCGCCGACAATTACCATAGCGCCGCCAATCACCCCAGAAGAGGCAAGATTTGACAGGGCATCGGAGGCGACATTGGTTCCCACCGTGGATTTCCAGGTCACTGCACCCCGCAGTGGATAGTTAATCGACGCACTGAGCATCGCCGCCGCAGTAGCTTCACTGCCGCTGGTTTCAAAATGCACGCCCAGCTCAGTCAATACGTCCTGGGCATCGTTTAACACATCCATTAAATGGGATATAGGCGATCCCTGATAGCCGCCGACGTAGGAGACTCCGGACTGCAGCAGTGCCTTGGTGATCGCAAGTATGCCTTCACCCTGAAACAGATCTCCTTCGCCTGCGCGAAGTTTTAAAACCTCTTTCTTAAAAGATCTTTCAGCCATCTGTAATCTAATCCTGTGTAATAAGTGCTAATACTCGTGCCGGGCTGCCAGAGCCATCTTTAATTTTTAACGGCGGAGCAATAATGACGGCGCCCTTAGGCGGTAGCTTATCGAGATTTTGCAATCCGGCGAGTCCACATTTATTGGCACCGTGCATCAGATTGTGACAGGGGAACATAGGCTCTTGGGCAGCGGCCTGGCCACTGTCTGTGCCTACGGTTTCTACCCCTACACCAATGACATCTCTCACCTCGGTAAGATAGGTAATGGCTTCTGGTTCCCAGCCCGGCGTGTGGCTGCCGTTATGGTCAACATTGAGATACTCATCTGTGGCGACTTTCTTTGACCAGTTGCTGTGAAAAAGAACCCAGGAGCCAGCTTCAATATCACCGTGCTTGGCTTCCCACTGTTTAATAAAGTCTACGCTCATCAAGAAGTCGGGGTCGGCAGCAGATTCGGCAGAAGCGTCGATAACACAGGCCGGCGCGACAAAAGTTTCAACTGCGACTGTGTCAGTAGCGTGATGGCTATGGTCTTTACCTGTCACCCAGTGGATTGGCGCATCGAAGTGGGTGCCAGTGTGCTCGCCGCACTTAAAGTTGTTCCAGTACCAGGCTGGTCCGCGGTCATCGTAGCGGGATATTTCTTCTATATGAAAAGGCCAGGATTTGCCCCATCCCATTTCTTCTGGTAACTGCAGTGTAGGTATTCCGGGTTCGAGTGTGGCGGTCAAATCGATAATTTTAATATTGCCATTTGATATACCGCTAACGAGGTCAAGCAAAGGGTTGCTACTCATAATTATCTCCAATTTAGGCTGTTTTTTTTATCATTCTATTGTGCATTATAAAATGATAGCTGGCTATGGTTTTATTTTAAGCTTAAAATATAATTTTGATTCGCGATACTACTAATAGGAAAGACAATGCGCAAGGCACTATTGCCAGAAGGTTGGGTACTACCTAGAGGCTACACAAACGGGATTCTTACCGAGGGTGGCAAGACTATCTATGTAGGTGGTCAAATTGGCTGGAACAATCAGGCTGAGTTTGAAACCGATGATTTTGTTGAGCAGGTGCGCCAGACCTTGCTTAATGTCCACGACATCTTGGTCGCTGGTGGCGCCGCGCCAGAGCATATGGTGCGCATGACCTGGTACATCACCGACAAGCAGGCCTACGCCAACAATTTACGCCCAATTGGCCAGGCTTATAGAGACATTATGGGTAAAAACTTCCCGGTGATGTCGGTGGTACAGGTGGCGGCATTAATCGAAGATCGCGCCCAGGTGGAAATAGAAGTCACCGCCGTATTTTGATTTAGCGCCTTTAGCGGGCCTGTTTAATCGGCTGCTTGAGAAAAAACGCTGTGGTCTCAAGGGACATAACCAGTTCATTGTCTTGGTTGTAAATCGACACTGCCGATTGAACAATGCCGCGGTCCGGTTTCGATTTAGACTGGCGCAGCTGAATGATCTCGTTTTCTCCGTGCAGCCTGTCGCCGGGACGTACCGGCGTTATCCAGCGCAGTTGGTCAACACCAGGCGAGCCCACGCAATGTGATTGACTGAGAAAGCTGTCGCACTGCATGCGCATAAAAATAGCCGCTGTATGCCAGCCACTGGCTATCAGTGAACCAAAGGGCGACTGTGCCGCGGCGACCGGATCTATGTGATAGCTTTGGGGATCATACTTGCTGGCAAATTCAACTATCTCCGCTTCAGAGACCTTGTATTCATTGAGCTGGAATATCTCACCGAGCTTAAAATCGTCAAAGTAATTCATCTTGGGTCAATCCTTAGTGAGTCTTAATCGGGCTTTGGGCACGATTATTTGTGGCCACAACGTCGCATCCACTGCAACGGTTAGACAAATGTTCTCTAACTGCGCTATAGATTACAGCAGGCCAGTAAGCCGCCAACAAAATAGCCGTGGCGCATTTTACGATTGTTTATTTATGTTGCATGATGGGCAGGTCATGATCTAAGATATCATTTTAAGCTTAAAGTAAATACACAATAAAGCTTAGTTGAACCACATAGAATCACAGGTTTCAGCAACACCATTCGTACAATAATAATAGGGTGATTGCTGTATTGATTTTTTTGCAGTGGAAGGGGGAAGACTATGTCGGCTAAGAGTCCGATGTATAACGACAATAAACTTAAGTTAGGGATTTTTTCCGCAAACTGCTCTGGTGGTATGGCGGTTACAAAAGTTGAAGAGCGCTGGGAAAACACCTGGGAAAATAATCTTGAATTGGTCCGCCAGTGCGACGCCGCCGGCATTGAGTTTATGCTGCCGATTGCTCGCTGGATAGGTTATGGCGGCGATACAGACTTTCATGGCGGCGTCCTTGAAACTGTCACCTGGGCCGCAGGCCTCTTAGCCCACACGCAAAATATTCAAATCTTCGCCACCGTCCACACCGCCTTCAACCACCCCATAGTCTCAGCTAAACAACTGGCTACTATTGATCACCTTGGCAATGGCCGGGTCGGTCTCAATGTGGTTGCCGGCTGGAACAAACCTGAATATGACGCCTTTGGTGTTGAGCTATCGGCAGAGCATGCGCAGCGCTATGCCTATGCCCAAGAGTGGTTTGACTATGTGCAGAAGCTCTGGAGCGAAGAGCAGGCCTTTGACTGGAATGGTGAGTTCTTCCACGGCACTGGGGTTTATAGCAACCCGCGGCCAGCACAAAAACATATTCCGATTCTCAATGCAGCAGCTTCCGAAGAGGGTCGTAATTTTGCCATGCGCAATGCCGACTTTTTGTTTACCCCAGTTTTTACTCTAGAACAGGCGACCGATGTGGTGGCCGATATTAAGGTGAAATCAGCGGCTGTAGGACGCGATGTAGGGGTGTTTAGCTTCTGTTCTGTGGTCTGTCGACCGACCCAAAAAGAAGCTGAGGAGTATCTCGATTATTACGCCAATCAGAATGCCGATTGGGAAGCGGTAGATTATTTGATGAAACTTCAGGGCATGCATGCCCAGTCATTTACGCCTGAAGCTCTGGCCAGTTTTAGAGACCGTTTTGCTGCAGGTCACGGGGGCTATCCACTGGTCGGCACGCCCGATCATATTGCCGATGAGTTAGAAAAATTAAGTCACACAGGACTGGCAGGATTGACATTATCTTTCGTCGATTATGCCAAGGAATTTCCTTATTTTCGCGATGAGGTTATTCCACGTTTAGAACGCAAGGGCCTACGCTTACCTGTTGGTTAGCGGACGCTTGATAAAAAAATAATAAAAATAAATAAAAAATTACACATAACAGTAGAGGGGAATAATCATGAAAAAAACACCGTTAATTACATTCGCATTATTAGGTATGGCGCTAGCAGTACAGCAGGCTACCGCCGCCAGTATTTTAGAAGAAGTGGTAGTCACTGCGCAGAAACGCGAGCAGAGTTTACAGGATGTGCCAATTGCCATCACCGCCTTTACTGGCGCGCAGATGAGTGCTTTGGGTATTACCAAGAGTGTCGACATCGCCGCATTTAGCCCCGGTGTTCACATCAGTGGTAACCTCGCAGGCCAGAATACGCAGTTTTCTATTCGTGGTGTCACGCAAAATGATTTCAATGACATTATTGAAGCCCCCAACGCCGTCTATCTAGACGAAGGCTATCTTGCCATTGCCCAGGCACAGACCTTTGCCGTGTTTGATATCGACCGTGTTGAAATATTAAAAGGCCCCCAGGGCACATTGTTTGGTCGCAACGCTACCGGTGGTTTGGTGCACTATTTATCCAATAAGCCCAACTTTGACGAGAACAACGGCTATGTAGATCTCAGTATGGGCCGCTACGATACCGACGCTAATGCCAACCGCACTACAGTGGAAGCGGCATACGGTGCTGTACTCAGTGAAAAGGTCGCCGCCCGCGCTGCCTTTCGTTACAACAAGCAGGATGGCTATTTAAAAAATCTCTATCCCGAGGGGGCCATTACCGGTGCTCCAGGTGGGACTTCTCCAGGCGATGGCGCCGGTGCTGATCTCGGCGATGATGACACCTTTGCGGGTCGTCTGTCTTTCGCCTTTCAAGCCTCCGATGATACGCGCATCGATGTTTCCATGAACTATGCAACGTCTGAGGTGGGCACCGGTCCTTACCAGTCTAAGTCTACCATCGGTATTGTCGAAAATGGCGAACTGATCAATGTCATTGACACCCCAGCAGATGAAACGCGACTGACCATAGACACCGCCGGTGGCGATGGTGGCGCCGATCTGATTGATGGCGATGGGTTACTTGCTGGTGGCGGTTATGGTTTCGATGGGCGTCTGGCACCAGGCGGCGATTTCTTTGGTTATAAAGATCCCGATGGTGATGACTTTACCTTCTCAAGTGACTTTGCCTTTGCCGATCAGGGTTCAACTGATACTCGCGGTGTTAATGTCCGTATCGAACGAGACCTTGGCAACGGTACTATCTTTACCTCGGTAACCGACTATAAAGACTACGAAAAACTACTGTTTATCGATGTCGATTCGGGTCCGGGTAACCAGCTGGCTAACTATGCTGGGGTGGATGCAACCAGTTTGACTCAGGAATTTAGACTCAATGGTGAAACTGACGATATGCGCTGGGTCACGGGTTTCTTCTATCTGAATATTGATAACCAATCTGATAACGGCCTCAAAGCACCAGCTAATAGTCTTATTGGTCCCATTGATATTGGTGTAGTCGCAGATCTACAAACTGACTCTTACAGCCTGTTTGGACAGCTTGATTACGATATCAGCGATACCCTGAGCGCCACTTTGGGTATGCGTATCATTCAGGAAGAGAAAGAGTTTGATGTGGGCATTGGTTTTTTCCCATCACTGGGTAACTTCTCGGTCAACCAGGGCGAGTTTATTCCCAATGCAGTTGGAGCCGGCTCACCTTACTTCTATGACAACAGCACGTCAGACACACTCTGGGCGGCAAAAGCGCAGTTAGATTGGCGTCCAAGTGACGATTTGTTGCTCTATGCCGGTGTTAATCGCGGTGTCAAAGCAGGCAGTTTTAACGCGCCATTATTAGGTTCTTATTTAGGCTCTGGCGGCGATGCTGCAATTGACTACGGCGAAGAGATTCTGCTGGCCTATGAAGGCGGTTTCAAAATGAGCCTGAGCGAGAATACCCGACTGAACGGTTCGGTTTTCTATTATGACTACTCAGATTATCAGGCGTTTTTGTTTGTCGGTGTTGGCGGTGTTGTGATTAACGCGGATGCAGACAACATAGGTATGGAACTGGAACTCCAGAGTTCACCGTCTGAAGGCCTGGATGTAATCCTCAGCATGTCTTACTTTGACGCAACGGTAAAAGATATCCCGCTGCGCAGTGGTTCGCCATTGCCGCCTCGAGATGTGGATCCAACCTATGCGCCAGAGCTACAGATGACCGGTTTGGTGCGCTATGAGTGGCCAATATCTTCAGGTACTCTGGCGATTCAGGGTGACGTTAGCTACTCAGATGAGTACTACTACAACCTGAGAAACTTCGATGCGGATAAGTTTGATAGTTACGTGATGCTTAACTCGCAACTGAGCTGGATGAGTACTGATGGTCTTTGGCAGGCAACACTGGCCGTGCGCAATCTGACTGATGAGCGCGCAGGTGTTCAGGGCTTCGATTTGGCCACCCTCTGTGGTTGTAATGAAGTCTCCTATCGCGATCCACGCTCCTTTAACCTAGGTATCCGTCGCGAGTTCTAGATTGAGCTGGCAGACGATGTAATCTGAATGGGGGCGCGCGAGTAATCGCGCGCCCTTTATTCGTAGAGTTAGGCTTAGAATTGAGCGCAATTACGTTACAGAGCCAAAGAGTCAATACCATGAGTAGAGATAAAAAAATTCACGCCACGAGACGCAGTTTTTTAAAAACCAGCGCCATGGCAATGAGCTATATGGTCGGCGGCAAGGCCTTATTGCTGACCCCTGCAGCAGCCCGTGCGGCGCAGATGCCGATGCAGATTTTGTCGACCTTAGAAGTGAGTACCCTAGAAGTCATTTGCGAGGCCATAGTACCCGGTTCACGAAGCGCAGGTATCGCCGCCTTTGTCGACTATCAGCTGGCCGAAAAGCCTCAAGACGCCTTATTGATGGGCCGCTATTTAGGTCTCGAGCCGCCTTTCGCTCCCTTTTATCAACAGGGGTTGGCTGCCGCCCATCAGGCCGCACTAGAGCAGTTTGATCGCCCCTGGTCTCAGTTGACTGAGACTCAAAGTAAGAGCTTGGTTGACCAGATGTTCAGCGACGCAATTGCCAATTGGTCTGCAGCACCGGCCTCATTCCTATTTTTCGTTTGGCGCGCCGATGCCTGTGATGTGGTCTACGGAACCCAGTCCGGCTCAGAAGCAATCGGCATGCCCTATATGGCGCATATTGCCCCCTCAGACAAATGGCTGTTGACCAAGGAGTCGCAGAACTAATGGACTCTATCTCACTGCAAGATAAGTTTGATGTACTGATTGTTGGTGCTGGCGCAGCCGGTAGCTTAATTGCTGCAAAGGCCGTGCAAGCGGGCAAAACGGTACTGATTTTGGAAGCCGGACCAGAGCGCAAGTTAGGCGATCTGGAGAGCTCACAGATCTCAGCGCGCAAATTAAAGTGGGGCGGGGCACCTGTCGAGGAGTCCGGCAACCACAAGATTGGCAACAGCTTTAACAGTGGCTACGGCACCGGCGGCAGTGCACTGCACCATTACGCCGTGTGGCTGCGGCTGCACGAGAACGATTTCAATCTCGCATCCGAGCACGGTGTGGGGCTGGATTGGCCCATCGACTATAAAGACCTGAGGCCCTACTACGATCGCATTCAGGCGGAAGCGGGCATTAGTGGCGATGCCGAGGCCGAAATCTGGCGTCCCGAGGGTGCCGCCTACCCAATGCCGGCACTGCCGGTTTTTGCCCAGGGTCAGGTGATCAAAAAGGGTTTTAATAAACTGGGTATGGCGGTATCGCCGCTACCTCTGGCGATTAATAGTCAGCCCTACAAGGGTCGCAGCTCTTGTCTCTATGACGGTTGGTGTGACGCCGGCTGCCCGATCGGTGCACTGGCCAATCCCCTGGTGACCTATTTGCCGCAAGCGTTTGCCGGGGGCGCAAGTATTCGCCACAACAGCACGGTCAGTCGTGTGCTCCACGACTCGTCGGGCAGAAAGGCTACTGGAGTAGAGTATTTCGATGCCAGCGGTGCAGTCCATCAGGTGCTGGCGGAGCAAGTGGTGCTCAGTGCTTTTGCCGTGCAGAACGCACGGATTTTATTAAATTCAAAGAGTGCTAAACATCCAGCTGGCATGGCTAATAGCAGCGACCAGGTCGGTCGCTACCTAATGACCCATCCTGCGCAGCTGGTGCTCGGCCTATTTGATCAACCGACTGACTCGCATTTGGGTGCCACTGGGGGCCAGCTGTTATGTCAGGACGACTATGCCAACAAAGACAAGGGCGATGCCTTTGGTTCCTATCAGTGGTTGATTGCCAATGCGGCGAAGCCCAATGATCTGTTGGGTATAGCCACCGGCAGAGCAGATATTTATGGCGCCGCGCTGGATCCATTTATGCGTAAAGCGGCGAAGTATTTTGGTCAGATGAATTTTGTTGGGGAGGACACGCCTCTGGCGGATAACCGAATTACTCTGAGCGAGCGCAAAGATCAGTTTGGTTTGCCTCTAGCGGCAACCCATCACAGCATCAATGATCGCACTCGGGCGCTGGTGGCTCAGGGTGTTAAACAGGGCATTGAGGTGTTTAAAGCCGGCGGTGCCACTGAGACCTGGACCGGTCCAACGGTGGGGATGCACCTGATGGGCGGCACGGTTATGGGTGCCGATGCGAAGCAGTCTGTGTGCGATGAATTTGGCCGCTGTCACGATCTCGATAATCTGTACATTGCCGGCCCCGGGGTATTTCCCTCCAGCGGTGCGGTGAATCCAACTTTTACCGTCCACGCACTGGCGCTGCGCACAGTGGAAAAAATGTTAGCCGCGACTTAGCGGCTAATCACCTTGCTGGGTTGCGCTCTCTACTGTGGGGGCCAACTCGGCGAGAATATCAATTTCAAAGCTAAATACGCGCTCGTTGTTTTGATTGAAGCCCTCGTTGCGGCTGCGAATAATGCCCCATTTGTCGCGCACTCGGCGGTCGAGCTTTTCACAGATTTCATAGGTAAAGGTAATCGTGTGTCCTGGGCGCACCGGCTTAAACCATTGCATATCGCGAACACTGACACCGGCACCATTGCGTCGTCCATCTTGAACACCGGTGGCAAAACGCTCCATATAGGCGACCATCAACTTCATCCAAATAGCCGCAAGATGCCATTCTGCAGCAACCAAACCACGATACTCGGTATCGAAAGCCGCTTCAGGTGAAGTGTGAAATGCCTCAGGTGAATATTTTTTACCAAATTCGATAATTTCTTTTTCGGTAAAACTGTGAGAGCCAAAGACATGGAACTCACCGACGGGAATGTCCTCAAACCAGCGACTGCGAATATAGTCGGCCTGTTTCATAGGCTATTGCTCCCGGTTGATTGATCTGCTGATTGAGGGGCTAATTCAGGGGCTATGCGCAGCGTCATACTCAGAGTAAGAGCAACTTTCTGATGCTGGTTTTTAACCTCAATATCGCAGCCTAATAGGCCAGACTCTTTATTGCACTTCGCAATAGCCACATTGGCCCAGAGACTGTCCTCGGCAAACACCGGAATTTTCCACTGCAGATTGGGGATGGTTTGAATGCCTTGAATGGCAATGCCATGGGCTTTAAAACTGTCGGATACCAACCTCGTCATGAGCGCGCAGACTTGCCAGCCACTGGCACAGAGACCACCAAATATAGATGCCTCAGCGGCTTCTGTCTCGAGATGATAGGGCTGTGGATCGAACTCCGCGGCGAACTCAAGAATATCGCGCTTGCTCAGGGTAATGGTGCCGGTTTCAAAGACCTGTCCCACTTCTAAATTCTGCCAATTGTGCATACCGTCTCTCAGCGCTATTTTGTGGCGAGGACTATATGCCGCGAATAACCTTGTGGTCAAGGGTGCAGGACGGCTCAGAGAGGCAAAGCCCCTAGTCAGATGACCTAGGGGCGGGGGAGGTAGGGGTTAGATTTCGGTGAATCAGATTAGGTAGACGAATCAACCGCGACCGCTAAAATGGGCCAGGGCCTGACGCGCAATAATAACCTGCTGCACCTCGGATGCACCTTCATAGATGCGCAGAGCGCGAACGTCGCGGTAAAGAGATTCAATAATATGCCCGCGAGTAACACCCTTACCACCGTGCAACTGTACCGCGGCATCAATAACCAGCTGCGCCGATTCAGTGGCATGCAACTTGGCCATGGCCGCCTCTCGGGTCACCCGGTCGGCAACACAGTCTTTGGTCCAAGCCGAGCGGTAAACCAGCAGCGCACTGCTGTCGATGGCCAGTGCCATATCTGAAATCTTGCCCTGAACCAACTGTAAATCCGAGAGTACACCGCCAAATAGTTTACGCTGAGATACATGACTCAAGGTCTCGTCCATTGCCCGACGGGCCATACCCAGAGCGGCGGCGGCGACAGTGGAGCGGAACACATCGAGGGTTGCCATGGCGATACCAAACCCGCGTCCGGCCTCACCAATTAAATTCTCATGGGGAATTAAGCAATTTTCAAAACGCAGCGTGCCCAGAGGGTGGGGCGCGACCAAATCAATCCGTTCAGGCACCGAGAAACCGGCGGTGTCGGCATCGACTATAAAGCAGCTTAGACCTTTGGCGCCTGGCGCTTCACCGGTGCGGGCAAAGACGGTATAAAAATTAGCGATGCCGGCATTGGAGATCCAGGTCTTCTCGCCATTGAGAATATAACCGGCGTCGGTCTTTACCGCGCTGGTGCTCATGGCGGCGACATCACTGCCGGCCTCGGCTTCAGATAAAGCAAAGGCTGCCATGGACTCTCCAGAGACCACTTTAGTCAGGTAGCGAGACTGCTGATCGGCAGTGCCAAACAGTGAGATCGGGCCACTGCCGAGTCCCTGCATGGCGAAAGCGAAGTCCGCCAGAGCATGGTGTTCGCCGAGCACTTCGCGGATGATACAGAGGCTGCGCACATCGAGTTTTTCAAGGGTGCCGCCACCGCTGGCGGGCACCGCGTAACCGGTAATGCCAGCCTTGGCCATACCGCGCATCAGATCAATACAGGTTTGGTCCAGTGCCTCGTGCTCATTGGCAACTAGAGCGGGGATGTTTTCTGTCGCCCAGGCCTGTACTTTTTCGGCCAGTTGCCGATGTTGAGGTTCGAAAAAAGGCCAGTTAAGAAAAGTCTTGTCGGTCACAGCTTGTCCTCTTTAATTATTTTTCAGATTGTCTTTTTAGAATTTAATTTTTATTGATTTTAGTTACCGTTCCTTTTAATCACCTTCAAAGGTCGGCGTCTGTTTGCTGACAAAAGCATTGTAGGCGTGCGTAAAGTCTTCAGTTTGCATACAGATCGCCTGGGCCTGAGCCTCGGCTTCGATAGCCTGATCAACGGACATATTCCATTCCTGCTGCAGTTGATTCTTGGTAATGCCATTGGCGAAGGTAGGACCGTTGGCAATTCGCTGTGCGGTTATCATGGCGTCTTCAAGGGGGGCGTCTGAGACACGATTGAAAAATCCCCAGCGCTCGCCTTCCTCAGCTTTTAATGAGCGACCGCTGTAAAGCAAATCACTGGCACGGCCCTGGCCGATAATTCTTGGCAAAATCGCACAGGCACCCATATCGCAACCGGCTAAACCAACACGGTTAAACAGAAAAGCGACACCGGCATCCGCCGAGGCATAACGCAGATCGCTGCTCATGGCGATGATGGCACCGGCTCCGGCGCAGACTCCCTCAACCACACTGATGATCGGTTGGCGACAGGCGCGCATGGCTTTGACTAGATCCCCCGTCATGCGGGTAAAGGCCAGTAACTCTTTCATCGACATTTTGGTTAGGGGGCCAATAATTTCATGAACATCACCGCCGGAGCAGAAGTTACCGCCGGCGCCGCGGATCACGATGGCATTGATATCAGCGGCGTAAACCAGGTCGCGAAACAGGTCGCGCAATTCCACATAGGACTCAAAGGTCAGCGGGTTTTTGCGCTCGGGACGGTTTAGGGTAATGGTGCCAACCGAGCCATCGGTCTCCCAGAGAAAATGCGTGGCTTGATAATCTTTCAGTTCGGTTAATTGCATGGTGGTTTCCTGCTGTCATTTTCTAAAATTAGTTTTGATCGTGAGCGATTTTCCTGCCTGAGCAGGTTTTACATCACTTCGCCACCACTCACGGATATCGCCTGGCCGGTGATCGAGTCGCTGCCATCCTGACATAGCCAAACAGTGGTCTCGGCAATTTCGTCTGGAGTGATTAAACGCCCCTGGGGGTTGGCGCTAATAAATTGCTTCAGGGCCTGCTCTTCCGAGCGATCGGTCGTCTCTACGATTTTGGCGACACTCTCGCGAATAATATCGGTGTCGGTGAAACCGGGACAGATGGCGTTGACGGTAATGCCATGCTTTGCCGTTTCCAAAGCCAGTGATCGGGTCATGCCGAGAACCCCGTGCTTGGCCGTGGAGTAGGCGCTGACATAGGCATAACCTTTAAGCGCAGAGGTGCTGGCAATATTAATAATGCGTCCCGATTTGCGTTCGCGCATTGGATTGATCACCTGAGAAGTGCAGCTGAATACGCCGTGCAGATTGACGTCAATAATGCTCTTCCACTCCTCCAAGGTAATCTTGTGAAACGCATTGGTCGGTGCCGCGCCGGCGCAATTGACCAGTATATCAATCGGGCCAAAGTGCGCTGCGGCGCTGGCAAAGGCGATCTCAACACTGTGGTGGTCGGTAACATCACAGACCACGCAGGCAGATTTTTGGCCTTCAGTGAATAGCGCCGCCACATCTAAAAGCTTTTCATGACGCCGGCCCATGAGGCTCACTTTGACGCCAGCGGCGGCCAGTTTTAGCGCAATTGCGGCGCCTATTCCGCTGCCAGCGCCGGTGACAACAGCATGTGCATTATTGAGTTTCATGGTCAGTATTTACCTGCTTGTTTTTTAGGTTATTTCAACGCGCGCAAGTCAGCGGCGGCCTGTTCAGCTGCGCGACGCAGATTGGTGTGCAGCTGTCGGAAGCCCATATAGTATTGTTTTTGCTCGTGGACGCCGACACCAGTATGGCCGCTTTCAGCCGCGGCACGCAATGTCCAGTTGGGGTCCGCAAGATGCGCTCGGCCAAGGCAAACCAGGTCTGCGCGTCCGGCAGCGATAATGCTATTCACATGATCCAGTTCGAAGATATTGCCCACTGCCATGGTGGCAATGCCGGCTTCATTGCGGATCTGATCCGACAGCGGTGTTTGGAACATACGTCCCGGTCGCGGTTTCGCCTTATGAGATGTCTGGCCACTTGAAACATCAATAATATCAGCGCCAGCATCGGCAAAGGCTTTGGCCAGCTCGACACAGTCGACTTCACTAATTCCCAGATCCCCCATCCAGTCGTGAGCGGAAATTCGCACTGACATAGGACGCTCCGCGGGCCAGGCGGCACGCATGGCGCGGAATACTTCCACAGGATAGCGCAGACGATTTTCCAGGGAGCCACCGTATTCATCCTCACGTTTATTGAGAATCGGCGTGATAAAGGCCGCCAATAGGTAACCATGGGCACCGTGCAATTCCAGCAGATCAAAGCCAGCGCGAGCCGCCCTCTGAGTCGAGTCAACAAACTGCTGTTTAATTTCGTCCATATCGTCGCGGGTCATGGCCTTGGGCATCGGGCTATAGCTATCAAAGGGTTGTTCACTGGCAGACAGCAGGGGCCAGCCATTGGCCTCTTCAAGGGGATCATCGAGACGGCCTTGATGCCAATCCCAGGGGGCTTTGGTTGAGCCTTTGGGGCCAGCATGGCCGAGCTGCATGGCGATCTTGGCTTGGGTGTGACCATGAACAAAGTCGACAATGCGTTTCCAACTGGCTTCCTGTTCATCGTTCCACATACCCGTGCAGCCCGGAGTGATGCGGGCATCGGCAGAGATATCGGTCATTTCGGTAAAGATCAGTCCAGCGCCGCCTTTGGCCATATTGCCATAGTGCACCAGGTGCCAATCGTCGGGCACGCCATCGGTGGCGCTGTACATGGACATAGGCGATACCACGACGCGGTTTTCCAGTTGCAAGTTGCCGAGTTTATAGGGCAAAAACATGGGTGGAACCGCTTCATCAAAAGCGTCGCCCAGAGATATTTTGGCGAGATGCTTTTCCATGCCCTGGAGCCATGTTTCATCGCGCAAACGCAGATTTTCATGACTGACGCGCTGGCTTCGGGTGAGCATCGAATAGTTAAACTGTTTGAGGTCAAAGGCCTCCAGATAGCGCGGCGCATTTTCAAACCAGATCATTGCATTGAGGGCGGCGTTCTGGAGTTTAAGGGCTTCCAGCTCACGCTCGTCCTGGTAGGCTTGCAGTGCGTCGCGCACGTTGAGATCACTGCTCAGGTGCTTGGCCAGGGATATGGCATCTTCGAGGCCGAGCTTGGTGCCAGAGCCGATCGAGAAGTGGGCGGTATGAGCGGCATCGCCAATCAGTACCAAGCGATCATTTTTAATCCAGTTACGGCACAGTACCTGAGGGAAGTTAATCCAAGCTGATCCGCGAATGTGCGCGGAGTTGGTTAACAGTTCATGGCCGTCTAGGGATTTTGCAAAGATCTTGCGGCAGGTCTCGGCGCTCTCGGCATGGGACATTTTATCGAAGCCCATCGCTGCATAGACATCCGGATTGCATTCAACAATAAAGGTCGAGGTGTCTTCATCAAACTGATAGGCGTGAGCCCAGATCCAACCGTGGGGAGTCTCTTCGAAGATAAAGGTAAAGGCATCGCGAAAGCGTTGCTTGGTGCCCAGCCAGACAAAGTGATTGCTGCGCACATCGACAGTGCAATCAAAAGCCTCGAGGTCAGAGTTGCGGATTTTTGAGTTCAGGCCATCGGCGGCCACCACCAAATCGGCATCGGCAAATCGTGTGTCTATATCCTCGACGGTGAACTCGCTCTGGAAATGCAAGTTAACCCCAAGCTCAGTGGCTCTGGCATGCAGAATTTGTAGCATGCGTTTGCGTCCAAGACCAATAAAACCATGGCCGTCAGAGCGCTCGATCTCGCCATTGACCACGCAGTCGATCATATCCCAATGAATAAACTCACTGGTCAAGGTCTCGGCACTAAGCGGATCATTGAGGGTTAAATTTTCGACGGTTTGATCTGAAAACACCACGCCCCAACCAAAGGTGTCGTCAGCTTTGTTTCGTTCATAGAGGTCTATTTGATGTGACGGATCCCTGAGCTTCATTGAGATCGCCAAGTACAGCCCGGCAGGGCCTCCACCTAAACATACTATCTTCATTATTTGCCGCCTTTGGTGTTATTTTTGTGTGCAGAGGGTCGATCACAAACAGAGTGTTGAACTAGTCGCTAATTTGATCGCTCAGCGACGTGTAAAAGCTCTTTTGGACTTCTTCTGGCGATTGCTTTTAGAGTAAAGAATGATTGCACTATACAGCAAACTATTTTAAACTTAAAACATATTTTTGCAACACTAATATCGCCGTTATCAAGCGTGCTTTTGGTATACTTGTACAATCATTTAAAGACAGATTTACGGCTTGAAATAAGGATTGAAAAATATGAGTGCAGAACAAATTGATCACGAAGCGCGACTGGTGGAAGACGACCACCACTCGCTAAAGTTGTGGCTCAGGCTATTGACCTGTTCAAGCCTTGTGGAAAACAACATTCGCGAATCCCTGCGCCGAGAATTTAATACCACCTTGCCGCGTTTTGATTTTATGGCGCAGCTGCAGCGTGAGCCTCAAGGTCTTGTGATGGGTTCGCTGTCAAAGCGCATGATGGTGTCCGGGGGCAATGTCTCAGGCATTGCTTCACAGCTCGTTAAAGATGGCTTGATTAGTCGCGAATCGTTAAAAAACGATCGACGCACCTTTGTTGTCAAACTGACCTCCAAGGGACTGAAAACCTTTAATAAAATGGCTGCCAGACACGAAGAATGGGTCATAGAAACCATCGGCCCCCTCGGCAATGACAATATCGAACAGCTAACCAATCTACTTGGCGAGCTTAAACGCACGACTCTTGCGGCCCAGAGCGAGAGTAACAAATAGAGAAAAATAATCATGTGGAAGCCAGCAGAACGAATTAAGTACGATGTTATTGCGACCGACTGGCCTTCCAGCGCAGAGATTTCTCAGTCAAAAATGTTTACACCTCTAGATGTGGGTCCGATGGAATTGCTCCAGCGAACCTGGATTCCCGCCATGGTGCCCTGGCGCTCTAATGAAGAGGGCGAAGTCACCGAAGATGTACTGCAGTGGTATCGCCGTTTTGCTCAGGGTAAACCGGGTGTGCTGGTGGTAGAAGCCACAGGCATACGCGACACACCCAGTGGACCGCTACTCCGAATAGGCGATGATCGCTACATCGAAGGTCTGCGCAAACTGGCGGATACTGTGCGTGAGGCCAGCGAGGGAAAAACCCGATTGCTGATTCAGCTGATTGATTTTCTGCCCATCCGCCGTCGTCCAGATCCGATTAAATACCTCGAGCGCTTTCTCAACATTACCGATCATCACCGACAGCACTTGGGTATGCCAGATTCCTCCGACGATCAGGTGCGTGCCAAACTCGCCGAGCTTAGTTTTGAAGATCTCGAGGCCGCCCTCAGTGCTAAAGAGTGGGAAGACCGCAGCTTTGGCAGTCGACAGCGGGTCACCGATACCCATATTCCCGAAATAGCTGCATTGCCAGAAACCCTTCCGACGCTGTTTGCTAGTGCTGCACGCCGGGCAGAGGCAGCCGGTTTTGACGGTGTTGAACTGCACTATGCCCATGCTTACACCATGGCCTCATTTCTGTCGGCAACCAATACTCGCAGCGATGGTTATGGCGGCGATGTGCAGTCGAGAGTGCGCTTGCCCCTTGAGGTTTTGCAGGCGGTGCAGGATGCAACCGACGACGAGTTTACTGTCGGTTGTCGTTTTCTAACTGAGGAAATCGTTGCCGATGGCAGCGGCCTTGAAGATGCCTGTTATTTTGCCGAGCGCTTTGCCGAAGCCGGTATGGATTTTTTGTCCCTATCCCGGGGCGGTAAGTTTGACGATGCCAAGCAGCCGAAAGTGGGCTGGGCTGCTTACCCTTATACCGGTCGCAGTGGCTATGAATGTATGCCGAGCTTTATCTCCGATAAGCAGGGACCCTTTGGCCGCAATATAGATCCGGTGGCTGAAATGCGTCGCCGCAATCGTGCCAGCGGCTATCAAACACCTTTTGTTGTGGCCGGCGGAATCCACAGTTTTGAACAGGGCGAAACTGTTCTGCAACAAGACCAGGCCGATATTATTGGCTTTGCCCGCCAGGCGCTGGCTGATCCGGACTGGTTTGAAAAAGTCCGCCTTGGCCGCGGCGATGAAGTGCGGCTCTGTCGCTACAGCAATTACTGTGAAGGGCTGGACCAGAAACATAAGCAGGTCACCTGCGAGCTCTGGGATCGAGAAGGCTTAGATCAACCTGGAGTGGTAAAAAGCTTTGATGGCAAGCGTCGTTTAATCGCCCCTGCTTGGAGTGCTGTTTAGTTTTACTAGTGATCTTATCTCTCCCTTGGGTGTATATTGGCCAGTAAAAAAATAAGGGATGCATATATGAAGGGGAAGAAAGCACTGCGGGTCAGCCGAATAGTTGTGGGTTTACAGATACTTTTTGTCGCCTCCTTTATTGTTGTCTCGCTGTTTTATAGTTCGTTCTTTAGTCTGGCCGCTGACTACGATCTTGTAATTGCCAATGGCCGAGTGATAGACCCTGAAACTCAGCTCGACGGGCGCAAACATATAGGCATTCGCGACGGCACTATTGTGGCTATCTCCGATCAATCTTTAAATAGTGACGTCATCATAGACGCCACCGATCTAGTGGTTGCCCCCGGCTTTATAGATGTTCACAGCCACAGCCCCACGGTTCTGGGCCAGCATTTTAATGTTTTAGATGGCGTTACCACACAGCTGGATCTAGAGGCCGGAGCCTTTCCCGTAAGTTTCTATGGGGAACATCTTCGCGCTGGCGCAGCGATTAATTACGGCTCCTCTGTGGGTCATTTCGCAGTGCGTATTAAAGTCCTCGAAGGCATAGATCAGCCCTATATTTTCGCCGGTGAAAAAACCGTCGTGATGGGCAGTCCTGCGTGGATGCAAGAGGCCACCCGAGAACAGATCGAACAGATGCGAGTGCTCTTACATAAAGGTCTGGATGAAGGCGGCCTAGGTATTGGTGTGTTGCTGGACTATATGACCGAAGCGGTCTCTGACGCCGAACTGGCAATGTTATTCGAGGTGGCCGCCGCACGAGAGGTGCCGATCTATGTCCATGTGCGCCGTGGTTACACCGGCGATCCGGCGGGTCTTATTGAAGTAGTTGAGCTGGCCAAAAGCACCAAGGCGGCGCTATTTGTCTGTCATATCAGCCACAATGCCATGGGCCGAATTGGCGATTGGCTGACTATGATCGATGACGCCAATAAGGCGGGTGCCAATATCACCACCGAGACATTGTCCTATGCTGCGGGTGGTACCAGTATTGGCGCCGATGTTTTTCGACGTCGCGACTGGCAGGCGATTTTTGACATTAGTTATGAGGATGTTCAATGGGTGGCCACCGGCGAATGGTTGACCAAAGAGAGCTGGGAGAGGTATTCAAAAGAGCAGCCCGCCGGCGCGGTCAATCATCACTACGTCAAAGAACAGTGGGTGGAAACGGCACTGCAGTGGCCGCGCATGATGGTCTCTACCGACGCGCTGCCGGCAGTGGATACCCGTATCGCCACCAACCCCAATTTGGCCGGTACCTTTTCGCGAGTTTTGGGACATTATGTGCGTGAGCAAAACGTCATCAGTCTGACAGAAGCCTTGGCCAAGATGAGTCTTTATCAGGCCCAGTGGATGGAACAGGCGGCGCCGCTGTTTAAGCGTAAAGGTCGAATTCAGCTGGGTGCCGATGCCGATATTGTGATCTTCGATGCCAAAACCGTTGCCGCCAATGCAGACTATGGCGATCCCTATCAGCCGTCCACCGGTATTCACCATGTTTTGGTTGCTGGCCAGCAGGTGGTCAAAGATAGCGTTCATCTGGAGCAGGTTTACGGGGGCAAAAAGTTACTTAACAACTAGATCCCTATATCAATGCGCGGCACAATGTCGCCGCGCTGATGTTTTCCATCGGCGAAACTTAAGCAAGGCTATCTAACAGCCCCAGCCCATGACAATAACGAGAATAATAATATGTCAGAGCGAATTCCCAGAGATAATGACAATGACTACAGCGAAGTTATGGCCCAAACTCGGCGCGATTTCACCGCGCAAAAAACCGCCGCCAAATTAGACCATATAGGTCATTACTCAATTGATCCCGCCACCACCGCTGGCAATATTGAAAACTTTATCGGCGTCGCCCAGGTGCCATTGGGTCTGATTGGACCACTACTGGTCAATGGCGAACATGCCCAAGGTGAGTTCTATGTGCCCATGGCCACCAGCGAAGGCACTCTGATCGCCAGCTATAACCGTGGTGCACGACTGCTGCGGGAATCCGGCGGCGTAAAAGTTACCGTGGTCGACGATGCCATGCAGCGGGCGCCGGTGTTTATCTTTAATGACGCCCGAGAGGCCCGTGAGTTTGGTGTTTGGGTTGAACAGAACTTCGAAGAGATTGCCGCCCAGGCCGAGACCACCACTTCGTCTGGCAAGCTGCGCAATATTGAACAGTACGCTGCAGCGCGTATGCGCTATCTGCGCTTTAACTTCACCACCGGTGATGCCGCCGGGCAAAATATGGTCGGCAAGGCAACCTTTGTCGCCTGTGAATGGATTATGAAAACCTATCCTGGCATTCAGCGCTATATGCTTTCTGGGGCCATGGACACGGATAAAAAACATTCTCAAATTAATACCTTGCACAGTCGTGGCAAGCGGGTAGTCGCTGAAGTGGTAATTCCCAATGCGCTGTTAGAAAAAGTCATGGGGGTCTCAGCAGAGGTACTGTTTAAGTCGCGGCAGATCAGTCAGGTGGGCAGCTTTATGGCAGGATCGTCGAGCACAGGTGCCCATGCCGCCAATGGCATAGCCGCGGTATTTATCGCCACCGGTCAGGATGCGGCCAATGTTGCCGAATCCTCTTCATCGATTGTCTATGCCGATATAAATGATGCCGGAGATTACTATCTGTCGATTACCTTGCCATCGTTGATTGTCGCCACCTATGGCGGTGGAACAGGCCTGCCGACGCAACAGGAATGCCTCAACATTCTTGACTGTAATGGTGCCGGGAAAGTGCACAAGCTGGCCGAAATTATCGGAGCCACAGTGCTTGCCGGAGAAGTTTCACTGATGAGTGCCGTGGTCGCGGGGGATTGGGTAACCAGTCACGATGCGCTGGGGCGCAATCGCTGATCTAAATCGCTGATCTAAAGGTTCGTTATTTGCTGGCCAAAAGGTGCACACTTTGGTCGGCAAATCCAGCACCGGCCTCGGCGTAAAAATTAAACACCTCATTGACGCCGGCGGCGAGTAACTTGTCTTTCTCATCCTCATAGCGGGCAATGGCCGCTGTTTTGCCCTTAAAGTTAGCCTGCTGAAGCTGCTTTTGAGCTTCCTGTATATCGTGGAAGTTGGGCATGGCAAACATGATTAATCGGATCCCATCAAAATTGATATCCGACCAAAAATCCGGATCCTCGGCATCACCATAGATAACCTTGCGTCCCGCCTCCGAGTGAGACGTGGCACGGGTTCGATCCATATCAATACCGCACACCGTTTTCGCCATCTCGTTCTGTAGAATATCGTAGGCGCCAGTGCCGACGCGGCCCATACCGACCACCAGAACCGCAACTTTTCCCGGTTGATCAAATTGATCTTCAGGTAAGCGATCAGGTTTTTCAAAGTGTTTGATCGACAGCGTCCAGCGCCCATAAAGTCGGTGAGAAAGAGTGTTCGCCGCACTTGAAAAGACAAAGGAGAGCGCAACGCTGAGGGCCATAATCACCAGCCACTCTTTGCCCAATAATCCCTGCGTGACACTGATTGAGCAGACAATTAAGCCAAATTCACTGTAGTTGGCTAGGCTCAATGCGGTTAAAAATGAGGTTCGCGCGCGCAGTTTTAAGCGTGTTAGCCAGAGGAAAAACAGCCCAGCTTTTATAGGCAGCGCAATCGCCATAATCAATGCGACACCCAGCATATCCATGGTTGGCATTGCGGTGAATCCAATCGACAGGAAAAACCCGATCAAAAAGAGATCTTTAAAACTCAGCAGCGACTTAGACAGCTCTGCCGCTTTGGGATGACTGCTGACCAATACCGCCATCACCAGAGCACCAAGGTGGGCTTTTAAACCGAGCAGTTCGAAAAGTTCACCGCCACTAAAGGCGAGGAATATCCCGGCCAGTGGCAACAACTCACCGTGACCACAGCGTGCCATCAAATAATCCAGTGCCGGGCGCAGCAGTGGCAACAGCAGCAAGCCCAGAGCCCACCAGGAGGGAGACATATCTGAGGCGAGGGTGACAAAGACCACCGCCGCTATATCTTGAATGACCAATATACCAATCGCCACCTGACCATGGCGAGAGCGCATCTCGCCATTTTCCTCGAGTACTTTTATCGCAATCACTGTACTGCTAAAACTCACTGCAAAACCGATCAGTGCTGCGCCAGCGAGATCCAGGCCGGCGAAATAGCTAAAGCCAACAGCCCCAAGCAGGGCACAGTTGATCGTGGTGAGCAGCACAATGACGCTCATATGGCCGGCCGCACCGGCCCAAATTTCGGTCTTAAACAAACTGCTAATATTAAGTTTTAGACCAATTGTGAACAGCAATAGGATAACTCCGAGATCGCCGAAAGTTTGCAGTGAGGCGTCTGGTTCAACACCCAGGGCATGTAATCCGAAACCCGCAGCCAGATAGCCGACTAAGGGAGGGAGATTGATTTGTTTAGCCAGAAAACCGCAGACGAATGCGATAAAGATCCAAAGATAATCCATAAGTTATTCATTAAGTACGTAGGTTATGTTGAGTTGTTACGACTCAGTAAAAGCCATCATTTGAACTTGTCGGGCCTTAAGACAAAGACCCCGTGGCTATACATTACCATAGCAAAGTTAGGGTAATATTTCCGTTGCAGAAGGTCGGCAATAGTCTCTGACATAGATTCACTGCATATTACTTCAATGCGAATATTGCTGTCCGCATCCCAGCCTGCATTGCGCGAGCCACTCTCACCTTTGCCACGTGCGTCGCTAATAGTGTAACCCTGCACCCCTAGGCCTTCCAGTTCTCGCGACAGTTGGGTCTCCAGTGACGACTCGGTAACTATGGTGACTAACATGCTGTTATTGCTGTGCATAACTAAGCTCCAAAATAGGCACTTGCTCTGACTGCCATTTGATAATAGATGGGTATACCGATAAGCACATTAAATGGAAAGGTAATGCCCAGGGAAGCGGTAAGAGATAGTGTCGGATTGGCCTCGGGAACCGAGATGCGCATTGCCGCAGGGACGGCGATATAGGATGCGCTGGCGGCCAAGATCGCTAGCATGGCGGTGCCACCTATGGATAAATTGAGCAGCAGGCCTAGCCCTGTTCCGATGACCGCGGATAACAGCGACATGCCAATACCAAAGCCAACTAAGAACAGACCGTACTTATGTAACGAGCTTATTTTCGAAGCAGCGATTAACCCCATCTCCAATAAAAACAGCGCCAGAAAGCCTTTAAAAAGATCAAAAAATAGCGGTTTGATTGAGCCCAAGCCATCGGATCCGGCAATCCAGCCAATCAATAATCCGCCCAACAGTAGCACTACACCTTTGCCGGCAAACACCTCATGTGCCACTGACCGCCACTGGGTGTCTCTACTCAGCCCTTTGGCGAGCATAATACCGACTAAAATCGCCGGTACTTCAAGTACCACTAAGAGCAGTGGCATATGCTCTTCAAAATAAATATTGTGGGTTTCCATAAAAGCCGCGGCGACTGCATAGGTGCCGACGCTAACGGAACCATAATGGGCCGCAATCGATGCCGCATCGGCGCGTTTGAAATTGCCAATATGGCGTAAGATGGGAAAGGCGATTAAGGGCAAAACCAAGCCCATAACAAACACCACCAGTATTTGAGGCAGCAGCGTTAGAAAGGGTTGTTTGGCGAGCTCAATGCCGCCTTTTAAACCAATCGCTAGCAGCAATAACATGCTCACGAAGTCGTAAATGGGACCTGGCAGACGCAGTTCGGCTCGGATCAATCCCGCCGTGATACCAAGAATAAAAAATAGAATAATCGGCTCGATCATGTTCCTCTAAATCCCTTTATGCGCTGGCTATTTAGCAGCTCGCTCTATCCTGTTGTTGGTCGACCTTTCGCGCCACACTGCGAGCTGCTCGCTGCAATGTTCTATCAATTGCGAGACTGAGGCTGGCCTGTGTGTCTTTGATAACAATCTCGTTCATTTTGGCGAAGTGCACTTGAACTGTGCATTGTTTATCACGGCCACCCTTTGGCCCGTTGATATCAGACAGGTTTATATGGATCTTGCTGATGTGTTGCTCAAAACGGTTGAGGCTAAATTGTAATTTGCGCTCGACATGGGCTTTCAGGGTTTCGCTCACTTCTATATGTCGGCCATGAATCTCAATGTTCATCGATTACTCCGTCCCGATAATGGGGTTGTTAAATTAGCCACAGGGGTATGCCGTGCTTAAAGCCGTATAGACGGAGGTTTTTAATGTTTCGGTTGTTTCTATTGAAGACGGAAGATTTTCGGCCAAATACTCAATAATCTGTTCGTGTGATTGCTGTTGCGGAATACAAAAAGGCTTGAACTGTGTCTCATTCGTGCGCTCATTGATGCTTCCAACGCGATTGCGATAAGCCCTCTCGGTGAATGAAGAACGCCCATTATTGTCTTCACTGAGTTGCTCTGCAGCCACTGCATCCGTGGTTTGCCCAGCGTCGAGAAAGCCATAAATATAATACTGGCAGGACTTGGTGCGCTCATCGGTCAGGCTTGTTTTAAGTACTTGGCAGGAGGCCAGTAAAGCGTCGTGGTTATCTCTTTCAATACTCGCTTCAACGGTCGCGGTAAAAACCGCCATTGCTGCCACAAGGTATAGGGGGGCTGGTGCTGTCATTCAACGTCTCCTGTTGGGTTTTTCGGTTTTTGTGACCATGATATGAGTATCGAACCGGCGATAGCTGAGAGCAGTGAGCCGACTAAAACACCCAATTTCACATCGACCATGTATTCAGCGCCCTGAGACTCAAATGCCAGAGAACCAATAAACAGGCTCATAGTGAAACCTATGCCGCAGAGTATGCTGACGGCGTAAAACTGCATCCAGGTGGCGCCCTCCGGTAGCTTCGCCCAACCTAATTTGATGGCCAGCCAACAGGCGCCAAAAATGCCCACCTGCTTGCCGACAAACAAGCCTGCAGCAATGCCCAAGGGCACTGGATTGAGTAACGCATCAAGAGACACTCCGGTTAGCGATATGCCGGCGTTAGCAAAGGCAAACAACGGCAGAATAGCGAAGGACACCCAGGGGTGGAGTGAATGTTCCAAGTGCGGTAGCATCGGCTGGCCACTATTATTCTCTAGCTTCAAGGGGATAAACCAGGCGATGGCAAATCCGGCCAATGTGGCGTGAACGCCGGATTTAAGCACCGCTACCCAGACAATAACGCCAACAATAATGTAGGCAGCCTGACTTCTAACCGATAGGCGGTTAAGCGCAAATAGCAGTAGTAAACCAGAGCCAGCCACGATCAGCGACAGGGTGGAGAGGTCACTGGAATAAAACAGCGCAATAATCATGATTGCGCCGATGTCGTCAAAAATAGCCACGGATAACAAAAAAAGTTTTAAAGAAAGGGGAACGCGACTACCAAAAAGCGTAAATACACCCAGTGCAAAGGCGATATCCGTAGCCGATGGAATGGCCCAGCCCTTTATCGCAATCGCATCCTGCCCATTGAACCAGAGATAGACCATTGCTGGGGCTGCTATGCCGGCAATCGCCGCTATACCCGGTAGCACGACCTGGGAGGGAGAGGAGAGAGAGCCGGTAAGCACTTCTCTTTTGATCTCAAGACCGATCAAAAAGAAAAAGATCGCCATCAAACCATCGTTAATCCACAGCAACAGGGGCTTGGCAATATTCAGATCGCCGACACGAACCTGCACCGGGGTGGCCAAAAAGTCTTCATAAAATCCGACAAAAGGACTGTTGGCCAGCACCATAGCCACCATCGTCATAAATACCAGCAGCACGCCGCCAGCTGACTCGTGATGTAAAAGCTTTTTTAACCCCTGACTAATATTTTGGTCAATCATAATGCGAAAAAGAACCTTTGGATTGGAGAGACGGCAAATGTAAACGTCTTGATGTGTTCTGTAAATTCGAATAAGGTAGATATTATGTTCGAATTTAACGAAGAGCTTAAAAACCTATGACACCACTGAATTACAATCATCTCTACTACTTTTTTATCGTCGCCCGAGAAGGCAGTATTGCCAAGGCCAGTGCCAGCCTGCATCTCACGTCCCAGACAATTAGCGGCCAAATTACTAAATTTGAGGCGCATATAGGCGTCAATCTGTTTGATCGAAAAGGCAAGACTCTGCACCTTTCAGAGATGGGCCGACTGATATACAGCCATGCAGAAGAGATTTTTCAGTTGGGGGATGAACTGAGCAATGTGCTCAAAACCCAGCGACCGATCTCTTGGCAAACCCTGTCAGTAGGTATTACCGATGTGATACCCAAGGTTCTGGCCCATCACCTGCTTAAGCCGGCGTTAAAAAGGGATGACTCTATTCGGTTGGTATGCCACGAGGGTGACCAGCTAAATCTACTGGGCCTGTTAGCGATCAATAAGTTGGACTTGATTATCACCGATCAGCCCCTGGAACCCGGTGGCCATGTCAAAGCCTACACCCACCAAATCGCGGAGAGTGGGTTGACCTTTTTTGCCACGCGAGAGAGGGCCGCGGAATATAGAAAAGGCTTTCCTCAGTCGTTATCTGGGGAGTCATTTCTTATGCAGAGTAAAAAATCCGCGGTTAGGCAGCGCTTAACAATGTGGCTAGATAAGGTGGGTGTGACCCCGACTATAGTCGCAGAATTTGATGACAGTGCGTTGATGAAGTCATTTGGCCAAGAAGGCTATGGTGTGTTTTCCGCGCCAACGATTATCGAGAAATATATTGCTTCTCAATATGGCGTGGAGATTATTGGTCGAGCGGAGGAGTGTGTCGATCGCTACTATATTATTTCTCCAGAGCGAAAGATCAAACACCCGGCTGTGGTGGAGATAGTGAATTCGATTCCTCAGTAACTAGAGGTCGATATCCCGCCACCTCAAGCTGTGACGGGATATCGATACTCAATTTAATACAACTTACCAAGGCAGGCTAGATCAAGAGGCAATAGCCAGCTCTTCAGAGACTTCGTTGTAAAACAGCTCTTCAAGCCTATCGCCTTCAGCAAGCAGATATTCGAAGGATGACAGGGACGCTTTCGACCCTTCGCCCATGGAAATAATAATCTGCTTGTAAGGCACAGTAGAGACATCGCCGCAGGCGTAAATACCGGCTTCTGATGTTTGGCATTTCTCGTTGATCACAATCTCACCAAAGCGGGTTTTTTCAACCAGGTCACCCAAGAAAGCACTGTTGGGTATCAGGCCAATCTGCACAAAGATACCGTCCAGCTTAAGGCTGTGCTCAGTGTTTGTGGCGCGATCAATATATTCAATCGCCGACACCTTGCCATTGGTGGCAGTGATCTCTTTGGTGGCAACATTTTTGTGAATCGTAATGTTGGGCTTGGCCATGGCCTTATCAACCAGTATTTGATCGGCTTTAAGATCCGGCATAAATTCAAACACATTCACCGATTTAACCATGCTGGCAAGATCCAATGCCGCCTCTATTCCCGAATTGCCGCCGCCAATTACTGCGACATCTTTGCCCTTAAAGAAGGGCCCGTCGCAGTGCGGGCAGTAAGCAACACCATTGCCGACATTCTCCTTTTCACCCGGTACACCCAGCTCACGCCAGTTAGCGCCAGTGGCAATAATCAGGGTTTTGGTGGAGATCTTTTCACCGGACGAGAGGGTCACGGTTTTAATATCGCCGCCTACAACGTCGGTCACTTTCAGGTATTCCTTAAAGGTAATCTCATAGTCATTCATATGCGATTGCAGAGCACTGGACAATTCTGGGCCGGTGGTCTTGGTCACTGAGATAAAGTTTTCAATGCCCATGGTGTCTTTTAGCTGGCCGCCAATACGGTCTGCAATCAAAGTCACTTTTAAGCCTTTGCGGGCGCTGTAAATAGCGGCGCTGGCACCTGCGGGGCCGCCGCCAATAATGGTGACGTCTTGCAGGGGCAGGGACGCTTGGTCGCTGCTGGGGGCTGTTGGTGGTGCTCGCTGGATCAATTTATCGATTAGCTGAGCCGTATCCACTTTACCGTTGGCGAACAGTTCACCGTTCAGATAGACGCTGGGCACACCTTGAATATCACGCTCTGCAATCAGCGCCTTATAGTGGCCGCCGTCGATCATCTCGGTGCTGATATTAGGGTTCAACAGCGCAAACTGATTCAGTGACTGCACTACGTCTGGGCAGTTGTGGCAGCTAAGGCTAATAAACACTTCAAAGTGTAATTCTTCGTCGATGCCAGCAATAATATTTTTAACACTGTCATCGAGCTTTAATGGGGTGCCAGAGGCATGCAGTATGGCCAGTATTAACGAGTTAAATTCATGGCCGCTGGGGATACCTGAAAAACGAATTCCCGTATCTACGCCATCAGCTTGCATAAGAAAGCTGATTGGACTGCGCAGCACGCCAGCCATATCACTCTCTTGAATATGAATATGGTCACTCTGCTTTGAGATATCGGTTAAAAAGGTCAATAGTTCAGCGCGCTTGCTGTGCTCACCGGTTTGTAACACAAAGGTCACCGTTTTTTGCATATTGGCGGTGTAGCCTTTGACAGCTTGTAATATCTCATGGGTTAACATGGTTGTGTTCCTCTGGATAAAAATGCGGGTAACAATTGAAGTCAAAAATTAGGCCCTGAGTTAGCCTCAGGGCCTAACTTACTTGCCATTTAGACTACTAATGGACTTGTACAATAAAACAATCTTGCAACTACTTAGGTTAGCCAAGAGCTTAGATCTTGCCAACTAGGTCCAAAGAGGGTGCCAGTGTAGCTTCGCCTTCTTTCCATGCAGCTGGGCATACTTCACCTGGGTGAGCAGCAACATACTGGGCAGCTTTTACTTTGCGCATCAGGTCTTCTGCATCACGGCCAATA
>TARA_B110000902_G_scaffold99619_1_pt1 | contig 58024 bp, 55 predicted proteins | sample TARA_B110000902 | Tara Oceans TARA_B110000902 (sample SAMEA4398009) | marine metagenome | biome: Polar Biome; feature: [SRF] surface water layer (ENVO:00010504); material: water (ENVO:00002006), including particulate matter (ENVO:01000060) such as... | depth 5 m | reverse complement strand
AAATCAATCACTCCAATGCAGCAATGATTCTAGCTACAAACTAACTGCCATCGACCAGCAGAACGGTACATGCTGCATTGTTCTGACGAATAGCTCGCACCGGCTGGTAGTCTTCTGAATTGTAAAAATTGCGAGCATGGTCCCTTGATGGAAATTCAATTATTACGATTCGCGTTGGCGTCCATAAATCGTTTTCCAGCAAGTCCACGTCACTCCCTCTTACGCGATAAATTCCACCGAATTTTTCAGCGATAGGCTTCGCTTGTAGTTTGTAAGTTTCATAAGCAACCGGGTCAGTGATTTTCGTATCAAGAATAAGGTAGGCCGTCATAGCGGGGCTCTTGTCTATGTTAACAATTGATTATCCGCAGGCATCTGATAGGTTATCCACGGAGTTCTTTCCGCCAGTTTATCGTAGACCCCACGACCTCGATAGTTGTTGTCTGCGGTGATCCACCGAACAAATGGCCAGCCATGTTGCTTTGCCGAAACCTTCAATGCATCAAACAGCGCATCCACAACTCCAGCGCCCCGGCAGCTAGGGAGCACATACAAATCGTCCAGGAAGCCAACCATTGCACCTCTCAGAGGCGATGCCATTTGGCGATAATGCATGATACCAAGCGCAACACCATTAGCGTCTTTTGCTATGAGCGCATAAAAAGACTGCTCACTGTCAAAAATCCAAGACCAAACCTGATCCAATGTCTTCTGCGTCATCGGCACTTGGTAAAAATCTGCATAACCCCGATACAAACCTTCCCATTCTTCTCTATCACTAACGTTCAAGTTACTGACTTCAATCGCCATAACCTCTCCACAGTATTATCGTGAATTAAACCGAGTGAATTACTTAGTGCCAGACCCTAGATCAAATGTTGGCCATGCCGCTCGAATGTAAACCAGCATAGACCACAGTGTTAGTATCGCCGAGAGATACAACAGCACAATACCAATATTTAGCAGTATACCGCTGCGCTCCGGCGCTGCGGCTAGTAACACCAGTATTGCCACCATCTGAAATCCTGTTTTGACCTTGCCGATATATGACACCGCGACACTGGTTCGTCTTCCCAGCTCTGCCATCCATTCTCTCAAAGCCGATATCACGATTTCTCGGCCAATGATGATCATCGCTGGAACCGTGAACCACCAGGCGCCGAATCGCTCGACCAGTAATACCAAGGCAATGGAAACCATTAACTTATCCGCTACCGGGTCGAGAAAGGCGCCAAAAGGCGTGCTTTGATTGAGTTTGCGAGCAAGATATCCGTCTAGCCAGTCCGTAATACTGGCAAGCATAAAAATGCCGGCAGAGGCCAAGTAGCTCCAATCATAGGGCAGATAAAAGACAGCAATAATCACCGGTATCAACAGAATACGTAGCAGCGTTAATGTATTAGGTATGTTCATTCAATTATCATCGTTGGTTGATCACTTCTGATTTTACCCATTATGCAGGGCCGCCACTATATCTCTTGCCAATTTATCACTAATACCTGGAATATTCGCTAAATCGTCCGCACTTGCCGCTTTGACTTCCTGCCAGCCGCCAAAATGACGAAGTAACTCTCGTCGACGCTTTGGTCCGACACCGGGAATACCTTCCAACGGCGACTCTCGGCGTTTCTTATCCCTACGCTGTTTGTGCCCAGTAATGGCAAAACGGTGGGACTCATCGCGTATATGCTGGACCAAATGTAGGCCAGCAGAATCGGAGGGCATTACAAATTCTTCTCGGGTATCTGCTCGAAATAACACTTCAAAACCAGCCTTTCGAGTTGTGCCTTTCGCAACACCGACAACTAACAGGTTGGTAATCTGTAACTCCTCAAGTACCGCGACAGCCTGTGACACCTGACCCTTACCACCGTCGATGAACAACACATCGGGCAACACGCCCTCACCGGTCTTGATGCGGGTATAACGCCGAGTTAGAGCTTGATGCATGGCGGCGTAATCATCACCGCCTGTTATTCCCTCGATATTGAATCGGCGATAATCTGATTTTAATGGACCGTTCGCATCAAATACCACACACGAAGCGACAGTTGCTTCACCACTGCTATGACTAATATCAAAACACTCTAATCGCTTCGGCTTTTCCGGCAATTTTAAGGCTTCTTGCAAGGATTCAAACCGTTGAAAAATAGTTTGCTTGTTAGACAAGTGACCGGTGAGGTTTTGCTTCGCTGTTTCAACGGCTAACGCCAACCATTTAGCGCGATTGCTACGAACTCGTGAGTTAATGGTCGTTTTTCGACCCAGCTTTTCTGTAAACGCTTTCGACAGCAGTTCAGCATGTTCTAATGTATGACTGACAACAATTTCCCGCGGCATATTGTCGCCTCTGGCACTGTCAACGAGATAGTAGTGGGACAAAAAGGCCTCGAGAATTTGCTCCTCATCCTCGTCGAGATAGGCCTTTGGGAAATAGCTTTTGCTACCAAGGACACGCCCACCACGCACAAAAAGAACCTGTATACAGGCCACACCAGCTTTATACTCACAGGCGGCAATATCGATATCACCCGACTCACCGTCGATAAACTGACTGGCTTGCACCTGTTGCAAATGTTGAATCTGATCACGATATTCTGCGGCTGTTTCGAAATTGAGATCAGCAGACGCCGAGTCCATCTGATCGGCTAATTCTTTAATCAGATTTTTGTTTTTACCCTCTAAAAACATGGTTGTGTGACGAACGGCGCGATGATATTCATCCGCACTAACCTTGTTCACACAAGGAGCACTGCAGCGATTAATTTGATGTTGCAAGCATGGCCTCGAGCGATTCTTATAATAACTATCTTCACATTGGCGAACTTTGAAGACTTTTTGTAGAAAGCTGAGACTTTCTTTGACCGCACCACTGCTGGGATATGGACCAAAATAACGACCCTTGGTTTTTTTTGCTCCCCGATGAATCGACAAACGAGGAAACTCGTGCTGCGTTGATAAGTAAATAAATGGAAATGATTTGTCGTCCCGCAGCAATATATTATAAGGCGGCCGCTGCGCTTTGATTAGATTATGCTCTAGTAGTAAGGCTTCGATCTCAGTATTGGTAATCGTTACTTGAATCGATGCTATTTTCGAAACCAGTGCGGCGGTTTTAATTGCTAGGCCTTGCTTGCGAAAATAGCTAGACAACCTATTTTTCAAATTCTTGGCTTTGCCGGTATACAGGATATTACCGTCAGCACCGTACATTTGATAAATGCCTGGCTTGGTAGTCACCGATTTTAGAAACGAGCTGTGATCAAAAACAACGGTTTGACTTGCCTGTGCGTTTTTGGGCGCCGCCGAGATATTATTTTCCATGAGTATTTTCTGTAATGAACCGATACGTCAAATTGATGCGCCCCGCAACCGGCTGCTTAATTTTTGCGACTTGATGATGCCAGAATTTCTGTGTGTCTCCCGCCATCACCAGTAGCGAACCTGACGCCAACTCAATATGAAACGGAGCAACCCCACTCGCCAATTTCCTGCGCAGGGAAAAACGCCTGGTTGCACCAAAACTCAGCGAGGCTATAACCGGCTGTGCACCCAGCTCCGGCTCGTCATCCGCATGCCAGGCGACACTGTCATTGGCGTCACGATAATAATTTGCCAGCACACTGTTAAACTCCGTTTGCAAAAATTTTTCTATCTTCGTTTTTAGCAATAGTAGCCCAGGGGTCCACGGTTGAGGCGCCAATTTTAGGCCAGAATATCCGTAGTGGGCATTGGCATCTCCGTACCAAGCATTCATTCTGGGAATTAATACTGACCTTCCATACATATTGATCGTATCTTGTTGCCAGCTAATTTCGTCCACCAATGCCCGATAATTGACTGCGCTATTATCAATAAATCCCGGATAATAACGGACATCTGCATCGGGCAAATCCAGTATCAGAGGCTGCTCTGTAAATAAATTTTGCTGCATGTTATCCCGGTTTCAAATTACCATGGGCTCTATCGTTAAATGGACACCAAATGTAGCGAGAATATCGCTCTTGATAGCCTCCGCCAACTCTAGCACATCGCTGCCGCTAGCCTTGCCATAATTGATCAATACTAAAGACTGCTGACCATGCATGCCCACATTACCAATACGCTTGCCTTTCCAACCTGCCTGTTCTAACAACCATCCCGCGGCTAATTTGACACCCGTACTCTGAGAGTATTGAACCATGCCAGGAAACTCCTCCAGCAATTGTCTAGCCTGCTCACAGCTGACCATGGGATTCTTAAAAAAACTGCCGACATTGGCCAATTCCGAGGGGTCAGGCAGCTTACTCTTTCGTACTGCGGCAACCGTATCGGCAATTTGCTGCGGTGTCGGCTGAGTGATTGATTGCTGTTCCAGCGATTTTTGTAGTGCCTGATAACTATTTTTTATCGCCGCCTGCTTACTCAATCTCAAGGTAACCGCAGTGATAACAAAATCGTCTTTTTTCTGCCGCTTAAAAATACTGTCTCGATAGGCAAGTCCGCACTGGTCTTTTTCTAAATGGCACCAATTTTTGTGCTGGCGATCCCAGCCGCTGACAGACTCCAGTACGTCTGATAGCTCAACACCATAGGCCCCAATGTTTTGTATTGGAGCAGCCCCTACGGTGCCCGGAATCAGTGCTAGATTCTCAATGCCGTAATAGCCATTATGTAAACACGTCGTTACAAGCTGGTGCCAGTTCTCTCCCGCTGCCGCAGTGACTAATACGGCGTCACCATGCTCTTCGGTGCTGATGCCATACAGCGATATTTTTACCACTAGGCCGGGAAAATCCTTCGCGATGACGACATTGCTGCCATCGCCCAATAGCAATACTGGCAATTGATGACGGTCGGCAAAGTCAAACAATGCTGGAATTTGCTCAGAGTTATTAGCCTCAAAAAAATACCTTGCAAACACCTTCAGAGCTAATGTGTTGAATTCCTGCAATGAAACATTTTCCTGAATATCTAGCATAGACTGCAACTCTTACCCTAAATAAGCCGCTAGAAAAGCGCGCGGACGGCATTAAGATCTTTCTCGGTATCAATGCCAGCGGGGATATACTCACAGGCGGCATCAGCTATGATTGTCATTCCCTGCTCCAAGGCCCGCAGTTGTTCGAGCTTCTCAGTGACTTCTAATCGACTTGGTGACCACTGTACGAATCGATGCAGAAACTCAGTCTTATAGGCATAAATGCCAATGTGTCGATAAAAAATAACATCGGTGGGTAAGCTCGGAGCTTTATCACTGAAATGATCCCGTGACCATGGAATGGGGGCCCGGGAAAAATACAGCGCCCTGCCCTGAGCTGTCATTGTTACCTTAACTGCATTGGGGTCGAAAATAGTTTTAACGTCATTGATAGGTTCGACCAAGGTAGCGATAGCCGCCTCTGCGTGTTCCGACAATAGGGCCGCAACCTGATTGATAACAGCCGGCGGAATTAACGGTTCGTCGCCCTGCACGTTAACAACAATGTGATCCGGAGAAAAAGATAATTGCGTTACAACTTCCTGTAAACGGTCGGTGCCCGACTCATGGCTGGATGAGGTCATGCTCACCTCGGCGCCAAATGCTCGGGCAACGCTGGCAATCCGATCATCATCTGTTGCTATAACTATCCGCTCAGCACGACTTTTACAGGCCTGCTCATAAACACGCTGAAGCATTGGTTTGCCCGCGATATCCAGCAAAGGCTTGCCGGGCAATCGTGTTGACGCAAACCGTGCCGGTATAACAATACTGAAACTCACGTTAACTCTCTCCTGCCGCGTTTGAATGAGAGCGGGCGCAGGTTTTTATCTGCTGTGTGATCATGGGGAAAAAATCGTTGTCCACGACCGCCTCTATCGATAGATACCAGCAGTCGCCAACCTTATTCAGCGCTCGGACTTTCACCGCATCTTTGGCCGTCATAACAACGGGAAACTCATCACCGAATGTCAAATCGCTCTCTGTGAAATGGTGATGATCGGGAAAACTATGCTCAATTGGATCAAAGCCACCCATTTTTAATGTGTGAAAAAAACGATCCGGATTGCCGATACCAGCAACCGCGTGCACCCGTTTCGGCAGTAACCATTTGTCGAACGCCACGATTTTTCCATCGATTAACGACGTGAAATTTGTCGGTCTCAAACCCATCAAATGGTGCTGCTTACTGCGAGGCAGATCTAGTCCAGAGCCATTACCCACGACATAATCTACCCGCTTTAGTCGGCTGACGGACTCCCTCAGCGGCCCTACGGGAAGCAACCAGCGATTACCGAAGTTTCGACTGCCATCTACGACAGCAATTTCTATGTCTCGCTGCAACGCGTAGTGCTGTAATCCGTCGTCAGCGATAATAACGTCACAGGTATTATTCGCCAGTAAGCAGCGAATGGCACTTTCTCTATTTGCATCGACAACAACGGGCACGTTTGATTGTTCTGCTATTAGTAACGGTTCATCGCCACAGTGCTCGGGGCTATCGTTGATAGTCACCCGATGAGGATAGCTTGGCGCGCTTCCGCCATAACCTCGGCTAACAACCCCAGGAGACATCCCCGCCTCTTGCAATGCTTTGCATAAGGCGATCACCAACGGTGTTTTCCCCGTGCCACCAACCGTAATATTGCCGACAATAATCACTGGCACCGGGGCGCGATAAGCTCTTAGTATGCGAACTCGGTATAAAAAGCGTCGTATAACAGACAGCAGCCAATACATGATGGCCAACGGAAATAACAGGTATAACCAGAATGATTTTTGATACCAGCTTCGAACGAATAAACCTTCGTGCTTGTTGCTCGTCATATTACACTATTCGCCTGCGGGCTTGGTCGTGGTCAGGCTCAAATGAACAAAACCCAGTTGCCCCGCCGCATCCATGGCCGAGATTACGGCTTGGTGCGGCGTTGATGCATCGGCGGTGATAACTAAAGGCCGCGTGGTATCGCCATTGGCTATCGTTTCTAACGCCTTCATCAGCGTTTCAATGTTTGTCGAAACCAAGCTACGGCCATCAATGACATATTGTCCTCCCGCATCAATCAATATTTCAATTTGTTGCGGTTGGTCTATTTTCTCTTCACCGGTTGCTTCCGGCAAATCAAGACTGAGGTGTGTTTCTTTAGTAAACGTTGTTGAGACCATAAAAAATATCAACAACAAAAAAACCACGTCGATCAACGGCGTTAGGTTTACCGATACTTCTCCGTCTTTTTGTCGTTTAAATTGCACGGTATGGGAACCTTCTATTAATCAGTCTTAACATCTACTTGTCGATCCCCGTGCAGAGCATCCACCAACTTGATGGTTTCCTGCTCAAGCGTTATCACCACAGAATCAATTCTGCGGGAATAAAATCGGTGCATGATAAGCGCAGGAATCGCCACTGTTAATCCCGTAGCGGTGGTTATCAGTGCTTCCGATATACCACCAGCTAACACGCCAGCGTTGCCCGTGCCCTGCAACATAATGGCTGTAAATACCTTAATCATTCCGATAACCGTACCTAATAAACCCAGCAACGGTGAGATAGCGGCGATCGTTCCCAGTGTGTTTAGGTAGCGCTCTAGGTCATGAATCACGTGACTCGCCGCTTCTTGAATACTTTCTTTCATGACGTCACGGCCATGACGAGAATTACTAAGACCAGCCGCCAAAATACGCCCCAGAGGTGATGAGTTTTTTAACGTCTTTAACTTATCAGCATCCAGCTGGCTGTTTTTTATCCAGCCCCATACTTCACCGAGTGTTTCGGGAGGAGATATTTTTTTCGGATTCAACGCCAAAAAACGCTCAATACAAATTGCTACCACTGCTATTGAACAAAGAATGATCGGCAGCATCAACCAACCACCCGACTTGACCAATTCAAACACGCGAGTTACTCCAGTTATGACTTGTTTACCAGACTGATCGATAAACTTGTTGTTATTATACTAGCAGCAGAATGAAAAACTATTAAGTGTGTTCATTCTTGTTAATTAAATGCCTCTGCAAACAATCGCTTTACAACCAATATCGGTGTAACAACAGCCTATATTCGCGAGGTATCTCCAACTTGCCGTCCCGTAGGTAGAATTCAATAGCCCCACTGTGTCCGGTATTGAGCACTTTACTGCCAATGCTGCGGTAGCGATTGACAACTTCTCTGTGTGGGTGGCCAAACTGGTTTTTATAGCCACTGCTAAAAATAACATATTCAGGATCACTCTCCTTAACAAAGGGCCAGGAGGAAGACGTTCGGCTACCGTGATGAGGAGCCACCAACACCGTCGCTGCCAGCATAGCATTGTCTTGATCGACTAACGCTAATTCCACCGATCTTTCAATATCACCCGTTAGTAAAATAACCGTATTATCCGCCGAAATACGTAATACGCAGGACTGATTATTAGCCCTAACGCGCCGGACGTCACCACCACGAATTGTTGATGGGGCCGCTGTGGCGGGGTGTAAAAATTGAAAAGTTATTTTATCGCGTCGCCACTTGGTACCGCCGACACATGACTTCTGCAAAGCCACAACACCGCTGTAGGTATCAGCAGTCTGGCTATCTGCTTTGAGGTTCTCTAACGGCTCTCCGAGATACAACTCAGCCACTGACATGCCCGCCAATAAGCTCGGCAAACTCCCCGCATGATCGTTGTCGCCATGGCTAATCACCAAGCTGTCTATATGACGAATACCGTGGTACTGCAGATAAGGTATTAACACGGCCTGCGCCATATCAAAGTCATCTCCCCAGCGAGCACCCACATCATAGACTACTGTATAGTTCCGAGTCTGGATGACCGTAGCTAACCCCTGCCCTACATCAAGCACGGTAAATTTCATATCGCCCTCGGCTAGCAGGGGTGGGCGGTACATAAACAAAGGCAGCAGTAAAATTACTCCCATCCACTTGAATGGCATGCCTTTTGGCAATAACAGAACAAAAGCACCTACAACAGCCAGCGCTCTAATTAATAGTGGTCTCTGCGGGACAACAATAATAGCTTGGCTACCGATGCTAATTAGCCATTCTAGATAGAGGGTGATGATCGCAAACCCACTGTCTAACCATGACCACATCTGCACCGCCGTATCGCTATCGTAGAGCGCCAGAATACCGGTTATCAGGTTTAACGGAACCAGAAAAAAACTAAATAGTGGCACTAAAAGAAGGTTAGCGAATGGGGCTATTAAGCTAGCCCTGCCCAGCAGAATTGCCAGCACCGGCAGCAGTCCGATAAAAATCCAAAGCTGGATTAATAGCCATCGGCTTACGCCGCCCCCGTGACCCAATCGGCCGGTAGCGCTGTAGAAAATGATAAACACGGCAGAGAATGACAGCCAAAACGATAAACTCAGTACCGCCAAGGGATCGACGATCAGACATACACATAGAGCGATGGCAAAACCTGCATTAGGCGCTAGATGGCGCCGAAATATGACGCTCAGCATAAGGACGACAATCATAATGAGTGCTCGCTGAGTCGGTAAGGTAAACCCTGCCGCCAGCGAATACGTCAGCGCACAGACCATCGCGACTAAGGCAGCCCACAGTTCGGCGCGACAATAAGGGGCTGCGATGGCCGCGAGGAAACGAACAAACAGAAACGTAAATCCGCTAACCAGACCGATATGCAACCCCGAAATGACCATGAGATGAGTCGTTCCCGTTGCTGCGAACAACTCCCACTGGGATTTATCAATGCCTCGCTTATCCCCTATTAACAGCGCTTTAAGTAAGCCCGAAAACCGCAGGTGGCCAATGCTGGAATCCATCGTCTCGGAAATATTCCAGCGCAGACGATGAAGATTAGAAGGGTTATCAAAAAGAAGCTGATTATTTGGGTGCGATCGAACATAGCCAACACCACCGATGCCCCGTTGTATTAACCAAGTCTGATAGTCAAAGCCACCAGGGTTGGCCATGCCATGTGGCCGTTTCAGTTTAACCAGCAGCTGCCATGTCTGGCCCGGTAACATTTTCGTAGTGCTATAAGCGGTGAGCTTGAGGCGTCTTACCCCCGAAACACAGAGTTCCCCGTGACATATCGGTTTTTTGACGGCAAGTTCAAACTGCATCGCAGGCTTACCCCTCGATAGCTTGACCCGTGGTAACCCTACAACGACTCCCTCGACAAACAACGCTTTTGACTCAAATTCGGCGGGTAAAATAGATGTTGATACCCCGCTACCGTAGATGCTCCCCCAGCAAAACCCGGCAACAAACAGCAATGCAAAGATCCCTTGCTGACGAGCCCTCAGTGCAAACGCAAGTGCACTCAAACCTAGCAGCCAAGCAATGTGAACTGCCGAAGGGAGTTGAGAGACGAAGGCAACGGCAGCAATACCGACTGATAACGTCATCATCCGTAAAAAAAACATAGACATCCTTGTCATTAGCACAGTGAACGCGTGAACCATCCTGCTCACTTCACCACTGCCACTACCCTACGCTTTAAATCGGCCCAGTTCAAACCGCTAGCTGGCCTCTCAACACAAAGCGACCTCACTGTCTTGTAAAGCGATTGAATCAGCAAATATCACATCGCTAGGCGGCCATTAGCCATTTCTTACTCGCACTGAATAAGTAGTGTTCCACTGATCGCTCGAATAGTGTTCATAAGCACAATTTTTTGCCATCGTTGACCTAACTGACACTGGAGCCGGGATCTTATTCCATGCATAATATCGACGGATTTTTTGTTGCCGGCTCAATGCATTTTTCCGGCCTGATATTAGGATAATAGGCGTTATGGCCCGCAAAATAATACAGCGGTTTGTACCCAGCCCAGACTGGGTGAAGAAGCAGCGATCCTTGCGAGTGTTGGGCCGCTGGCTACATGAACCTACTATTTGGCACCTGACCCGTCAAAGTGTCGCCAATGCTGTTTTCATCGGCGTTTTTGTCGCCTTTATTCCTGTCCCTCTGCAGATGATTATCGCTGCCTTCATCGCGATAATACTGCGCGCCAATATGCCAATTTCAATTGTATTAGTCTGGATTAGCAATCCTCTCACCATCGCGCCGATCTTTTATCTGGCTTTTAAAGTAGGTGCAGCCGTTATTGAGGTGCCCGCAGATAGCTTTGATTTTGAGCTGTCATGGCAATGGGTCGGACATGAGCTGGGCAGCATTTGGCAGCCATTTTTGCTAGGTTGCCTCTTATGTGGGACTTTTTTCGGTTTGTTGGCGTCAGCGATGGTGCGCTGGTTCTGGCGCTGGCATACGATTAAACGTTGGCACGAGCGCAGACTGCGACGCGAGGCTCGCAAATAGCTCACAATTACTCGTGTCTTAAGGCGTCGGCCGGTTGTATTCTGGAGGCGCGCCAGGCAGGGTAGATAGTTGCTAAAATGCTCATTGCAAAGGCTGTTCCGCACACCATAAAGACATCGCCAAGCCGTAAATCAGAGGGTAGGTAATCAACCGGGTAGACATCTGAATTGAGAAACTGTATCCCTAAAACCCCTTCCATTCCTGACACTATGTCGGTTATTGTCAACGACAAAGCCACACCTAGCAATGTACCAAATGCCGTTCCAATTAAGGCTATCAAACTGCCTTGGACAATAAAAATTGCCATCACACCCATTGGACTTGCGCCTGCAGTGCGCAGTATTGCAATATCTCCGCGCTTATCAGTTACGATCATAATTAGCGCGGACACAACGTTAAACGCGGCAACGGCAATGATCGTCAGAAGCATCAAACCAACCAACTGCTTTGACAGTTGTATCGCTGAATACAAATTGCCATGGGTGCGAGTCCAATCTCTGGCAATGTACCCGTACGGGATATTTTGACTTAGCTCCCAAGCCACCCGCGGCGCTTCGAATGTATCGTTTAGCGTTACTCTAAGGCCTTTACGCCGCAAATCTGGAGGCATCAGCGACAGTGCTCGATTAATCGATATTAGCGCGACGGATTGATCTAACTCGGTGCCCGTTTTAATTAGTGATGACACCGTCAGTCGAACAAATTTTGGCGAGACTCGGCCACTGTCGCTTTGCTGTGACACCATCAAGTTGATGTTATCGCCCACCGAGACGCCTAACCGAAGGGCCAATGCCGCCCCTAATAATATCCCTTTACTGTGACTGCCTTCGGCATCACTGAGACTCTCAAGTGCTAAATCATTCACATAGTCGCCAATAATCGAGACTGACTGTTCCCGCTGTTGGTCGATACCATAAATCAAAACGCCTTCTACCATTGTGCCTTTTAGCAACATAGCATTGAGCTGGACAAAAGGTGCAACGGCTTTGACGTCTGGGTGCCGCAAAACTTGGGCTTCAACATCACGCCATTCCTCTGGCTGAACTGCCCCCTTACCGTAGCTGATAACATTAATTTGCGGAACTAGTCCTAGAATTCGCGTTCGCATCTCGCGATCAAATCCATTCATAACCGATAGCACTAAAATAAGCAGCGCAACACCAACCGCCATGCCGCACATGGACACACCTGAGATGAAAGACACCAGTTGGCTTCGGCGCTTTGCGCCGGCATAGCGAATTCCTATAAATAAAGGATAAGGACTAAACAACGGACTGATCTTCCGTCAAGTGGCCATCAGTTAACGTTAGCTGCCGATCCATTTGACCAGCCAGCGCTAAGTCGTGGGTAACAATAATAAAGCTAGTATCCAACTGCTTATTTAACTCAAGCATCAGTTGATGGATGGATTCAGCGGTATGATGATCAAGATTTCCGGTTGGCTCATCGAGCAGCACACATCGAGGTTTGGTAACCAGCGCTCTGGCAATAGCTACCCGCTGGCGCTCACCACCTGATAGCTCTGAAGGCTTGTGATCCAAGCGCTGCCCCAACCCCACTTTTTCTAACATCTCTTTGGCCGCCATAGAGATTTCCGCCGGCTTGTTACCCCTGATCAATAACGGCATGGAAACGTTTTCCAGCGCGGTGAATTCTCCCAGCAAGTGGTGAAACTGATAAACGAAACCGAGGTATTCATTGCGAATAATTCCCCGTTGTTTTTCTGTTAATGTTGTTAAATCTTTCCCTGCAACAACAACGGTACCTGAACTCGGAGTATCCAAGCCACCTAACATATTTAATAACGTCGATTTACCACTGCCCGATGTACCAACGATAGCTATTCTTTCGCCTTTCGCGACAGTCAGGCTGATACCCTGCAACACTTCTAGCTTGTGTGGGCCTTGCTGATAAATTTTAGTTAAATTTGTGCATTGTAAAACAACGCTTTCTTCATCATTCATGATTATTCATAGCGCAAGGCTTCCGCGGGTTGAACCTTCGATGCACGTATCGATGGGTAAATTGTTGCCAGTGTACTAAGCACTAGACCACTCAGTGCTATTAAGGCAATATCTCGCCATTCCAGCTCTGAGGGAATGCGACTTAAGAAATAGACATCGGGATTGAACACATGCATACCTAAAGCTGATTCGAACCAAGAAACTATGTCTCCTGTGTAGATAGCCATTGGAATACCTATGGCTATACCAATGGCTATACCCGACAAGCCGACGGCCATCCCTTGTATCATGAACACTTTTAAAATTGCCGCAGGGGACGCTCCCATTGTTCGCAGCACAGCGATATCAGTGCGTTTGTCTGCGACCATCATTGTCACAATTGAAACTATATTGAAGGCAGCAATCAGCACGATAATCATCAGCAGCAACGTCATCATGGTTTTTTCCATCTCGACTGCACGAAAAAGGCTTCCCTGCGTCTGCGCCCAACTGGTCGTCGTTGATTTGTCTGGCAAACTTTCGGTCAAGGCTGCTAGATATTTATCAGCCATAAACAGATCGTCAAACTGCAACCGCAATCCGTTGACACTGCCACCCATCTGGAATAATTTCTGGCCATCTTGCAAATGAATGAAGACTGTATTGCTATCGAGATCTGCGCCTACCTTAAAAATACCAGAAACACGAAATCGTTTCTGTCTAGGGAAAATGCCCATTGGCGTCACAGTAACACGAGGTAAAACAACAGTGATTTCGTCACCGACATAGGCTCCCATATACCGCGAAACAATGTCACCAATAACCATATTATAGCGTCCGGCTTGCAATCCATTTAAGTCACCGGAAATCATACTATCGCCAATTTTTGACACCCTCTTCTCGAATTGCGGGTCTATGGCGTACATGCGTGCACCTCGCACCTGCTTTGGACGACTCAACATTACATTGCCGTCAATATAGGGGGCTGCTGCGACGACACCCTCACCCTGCTCTACCTGCGATTTCCAGCGAGGCCAATCACTTAGCCGTTTGCCACCACCCTCGATAAAGCCATGGGGAACTACAGCGAGTATTCGACCCCGCAATTCGCCTTCAAAGCCATTCATAACCGACATAACAACAACCAGAGCAGCCACGCCCAAGACCATACCCAGAAGAGAAATAAGCGATACAAAAGAGATGAATTGGCTTTTTTTCCCTGAGCGGGTGTAGCGCAATCCAATAAACAAAGAGAATGGTTGGTACATTAGTGTTTAGGGATCATTATATGTGCCACTAAAATCCTGCCGTTATTTTTGTGATTTCAATAAAACCGGCGCACACTGTAGCGCTGGCACTAAGTTAGAGATATTCTTAAGTAGCTATCTTATTATTCAGTTGCGCTAGGAACCTGTTTAAAACCTACATCAGGGAGTTTACCCCATTGGAACACGAATCGTCTTCCCCTATCACCGAGAATGAGCGCCGCAATTTTTTTCGCATTGACGATACAGTATTAATGCGATATCAGGCAATTGATGAAAATAGCGCCCGGGAACATCAAATACCGTCATTATTTAAAGAAGACGGGGCATATTCTCTGATGAATGAATTAATGGAAATAGACCGGGACAACAACCTATTGCTCAGAGGTATTGCGGATAAAAATTATGAGCTGGAAGCCTACTTAAAGGGCCTCAACAAAAAACTGGATTTGATCGCAGCTAAAGTTGTCGAGTCCGATGAAAAAGCGGCTCATCAACAGTCTTATGATATTTCTATCAGTGAGGGTGGTTTAAGTTTTGTGTCATCTAACGAATTTTTTCACGGCAGCTACCTCGCTTTACAGGTAACACTTTTACCTTCTCATCATTCATTGGTACTTTTTACCCGGGTCATTGGCTGCTCTCTTAACGACAAGGGTTATGAGATTGGTCTGAACTTTTTGCAGTTGAAAGACGGGGAACGACAGTTAATCGCCAAGCACATTATGCAACTACAACTGGCACAAAGGAGGTTGAACCATCATGGCAACTAAGCACATTGCAATAAACATTGTTCTTTTTGCTACACTCATGGCGCTAACAGGTATTAGCCAGGCCGAGACTATCCTCTTGCCGGTAGCCAGTCAGGGTAATTACTTAGGAGAAATAACCAAGCCGGTCAAAGGGCAAAAACAACAGCAAATAAGCCATCAATTTGGCACGCCAATTCATACTCGCGGCCCTGCCGGGACACCGCCTATTACTCGCTGGGATTACCGGGATTTTAGCGTCTATTTTGAAGGGGATGTGGTCATACACAGTGTCTTGAAACACCGCAGGCTGGACAGCCAGGCTACTGAAAAACGGTAATAATCGCGGTCTTAGCGCGGTCTTTCTGACATGGCATCGTAGGCCAGATTAGCTTTTCCGATGATCTCGGTTTCGCGCTTCCACTCGGACTCGTCGCCACCGCAGACCATACAAGATTCCTTCATGCCGAGAGCACTCAGACCGCCGCAGGAACCTTTAATAGGTTTGTTAGACAAAATGACACCGATTGCCATTCCACCAACGATTAATAACATCAAAACAAAAGCCAGCAATAGGGTTGTCATAATAAACTCAGTAGTCGATCAATATGATTATTTTAACGTTCTGCGGACAAGACATAAAGCCTAAGATCAACGAATGATACTCTGACTAGCCAATCTTTTTCGCGGTTATACCACAACGATAGACCTACAATTCCAGGTACGCGCTAAATGCTTCGCTGTACTTGTCCACAAAACCTTCTTCAGTCTTGATAATCATATAAACCGCAAGTCCCTGCTCAGAGGCCATTTGCAGACCTTTTTCAGACCCCATAACACTCATTGCCGTCGCCAACGCATCCGCATAGGCTGACGTCTCCGCAATGACGGTAACAGAGGCCAATGAATGATCAACCGGATAACCCGTCGAGGGGTCGATCGTGTGTGAGTATCGCTTACCCGCCATTTCAAAATAATTGCGGTAATCTCCTGACGTAGCCAGCGCTGCGTCAACGATGCTGATAGCTTGCCTGGCGCTGCCAAAACTACTCGAGTCGGGTTGTTCGATAGCGATTCTCCATGGCGCTCGTCGAGGGCTATTACCTCGGAGTCTTATCTCGCCACCAATTTCAACCATAAAACGGTCATAGCCCGCATACAGTAATAAGTCTGATATCTTATCAACAGCATAACCTTTTGCTATGCCCGAGAGGTCAAGCGCAACGGCGCTCGTTTTTCTGACTCGACTGTTTTCTAAATTCAGTTCAATATGAGTGAAGCCCGTATTCGATAATAAATGCTGAATATCACTCGCTGCAGGAACGGTATTATCGGGCCCGCGCGGCTCGGGCCCGAAGCCCCATAAATTCACCAGCGGACCAACCGTGATGTCAAAAGCGCCACCACTAATCCAGCCTAATTCCAGACTTAATAGCAAAACGTCAAACAAATTAGAACTGACGGACACCCAATCACCCACCAGCGCTTTATTCAGAAGAGACAATTCTGAGTCATCAATATACGTCGACATTTGCTGACTAATCAGAATCAACTGCTGATCTATCGCCTGCTGTAATATTTTTTGGTCCGCATGGGTGCTACCGTCATTGACGACGGTAATGTGGTAGCTAGTGCCCATTGTCTGGCCGACAAGAACAAAGTGGTCATCTTGTTGGGGGCTGCAGGCAGTAAAAGCCAACAAAGCCACAAACAAAAAGAGCAGCTTAGCTGCTCTTTTTACACGGATAACAAATCGCATTCCCATACTTACGAGAATTCATCCAGCATTATATTTTCTTCTTCGACACCCAGACTGTGCAGCATCGATATAACCGCCGCATTCATCATTGGCGGACCGCACATATAAAATTCGCAGTCTTCCGGCGCGGGATGATCTTTCAGATAATGGTCTTGAACAGTATTGTGGATAAAACCTGTCATACCCGTCCAATTATCCTCCGGCTGTGCATCGCTTAATGCCAAATGCCATTCGAAATTTGGAAATTCCGCTGCTAACATATCGTAGTCTTCAGCATAGAATACTTCACGCAAGGACCGAGCACCGTACCAGAATGATATTTTGCGCTTGGTGTTTAATCGTTTCAGCTGATCAAAAATATGCGATCGCATAGGTGCCATACCAGCGCCACCACCAATAAACACCATCTCGGAATCTGTCTCTTTGGCAAAAAACTCTCCAAATGGACCAAACACCATGACCTTGTCACCGGGCTTCAAACTGAATGCCCAGGACGACATTTGGCCAGCAGGCAAACTTAGATTATTGGGCGGTGGCGTTGCACAGCGGATATTGAATTTTACCACCCCTTTCTCGCCGGGATAATTAGCCATCGAGTAAGCGCGAATGATTGACTCATCAACTTTTGATTCAACATCAAAAAATCCAAACCGCTCCCAGTCTCCCCGGTAATCATCACCAACGTCGAAATCGCTGTATTTAACGGCGTGTGCTGGCGCTTCAAGCTGCACGTAGCCCCCCGCCCGAAAGTCAACACTCTCGCCTTCGGGTAACTTCAGCGTCAGCTCTTTTATAAATGTTGCAACGTTGGGGTTACTCTCAACGGTACACTCCCATTGCTTGATACCAAAAACTTCTTCCGGCACAGTGATTTCCATATCTTGCTTGACCGATGTCTGACAGGATAAACGCCAACCGTCACGCGCGTCGCGAGGCGTAAAGTGCGGCTCTTCGGTCGGCAACATTGAGCCACCACCTTCCGAAATAATACATTTACACTGGGCACAAGTACCACCACCACCACATGCAGACGCCAAAAATACGTTTTGCGCGGCCAGGGTTTGCAGCAACTTATCACCTGCAGGTACTGACAGAGTCTTCTCGCCATTAATAACGATGTTAACGTTTCCAGAAGTCACCATTCGTGCGCGAGCAGTCAGTATTACCGCGACTAAAGTCAGGACGATAACGGTAAACATGCCTACACCGAGGACAATCACTTGATTCATTCTAATTCGCCTCTAGATATCTATTCCACCGAAGGACATAAAGCCCAACGACATTAAACCCACTGTGATAAAGGTAATGCCAAGACCCTGAAGTCCGGCAGGTACATCGCTGTATTTCATTTTTTCGCGTATTCCCGCTAATAAAATGATAGCAATGGCCCAGCCAACACCCGCGCCCACTCCAAACACTACAGACTCACCAAAATCATGTTCACGCTCTACCATAAGCAACGATGCACCCAAAATGGCACAGTTGACCGTAATTAGCGGTAAAAACACCCCTAGCGCGTTGTATAAAGCCGGGACAAATTTATCAAGGAACATCTCCAAAATTTGTACCAGCGCAGCGATAACACCTATGTAGCTCAACAGACCGAGAAAACTAAGATCAACCGATGCAAACTCTGGACTCAGCCACACTAACGCACCTTCGCGCAGCAAATAGGTATAGATCAGGTAATTAACCGGGACCGTAATAGACAACACAACGATGACTGCGATACCCAAACCAATCGCAGCATTCATCTTCTTAGAAAGCGCAAGCAAGGTACACATACCCAGAAACAAGCTCAGTGCCATATTCTTAATAAATATAGCGCTGACGAACAGACTCAGATAATGCTCCATTACACCGCCTCCTGAGCTTTAGTGTTATCGGTGATGGATAACTCCGGCACTTCGACTTGATCTTTTTTCCATGCCCTTAGTCCCCAGATAAAAAAGCCAATCAGGAAGAACGCACTAGGCGGCGCCAACAGTAGCCCGTTTGGCTGATACCAACCGCCCTCATTGACCAGCGGCAAGATCTCTATGCCCATCAACTTACCTGCGCCAAACAATTCGCGAACGATAGCAACGGCGACGAGAATAGCGCTGTAACCCAAGCCGTTGCCAATACCATCCATAAAACTGGGGATAGGTGGATTTTTCATGGCAAATGCTTCAGCCCGACCCATAACGATACAATTAGTGATAATCAAACCGACAAAAACCGACAACTGTTTACTGATGTCATAAAAGTAGGCCTTTAACAATTGATCAACCACGATGACCAATGACGCGATAATCACCATCTGAACAATAATTCGAATACTGCTAGGAATATGATTGCGGATGAGGGAAATCGAAAAGTTGGAACAACCTGTTACCACCGTTACCGAGAGTGCCATGACCAGAGTCACTTTCAAACTGGAGGTTACTGCCAGCGCCGAACAGATACCAAGCACCTGTAACGCAATAGGATTGTTTTTAAAAATTGGGTCGATTAATGAATCTTTGACTGTAGACATTAGCCTGCTTCCCCTAAATATAGTTTCCCAAGAAACTTCTGAAACCCTTGCTCGCCCAGCCAGAACTGCACCAAGTTAGTAACACCATTACTGGTCAGCGTTGCACCTGCCAAACCATCTATTTGATAGTCTGCAGAGTCAGAAGCGGGATCGACCGAGCCCTTGACCAGCTGGATTTCAACATTGCCATCTTTATAAACCTTCTTACCCGGCCACAGTGCTTTCCATCTGGGATTATCAACTTCACCGCCGAGCCCCGGCGTTTCAGTATGCTGATAGAACCCTAATCCGGCAACGGTTTGTCCATCCTTCTCCAGCGCCAGATACCCATGCAGCGTCGACCAAAGACCGTAGCCCCTGACCGGAAGTATGATCTTGTTTAATTGTCCATCTGTTTCAACCAAATAAACCAACGCAAAGTTTTCTCGACGAGAGATTTTAGCAATATCTTCGCTGCTGGTTAAATTTATCGAAATGCTTCTATCTTTAGCCGATCGCAACTGATCAAAGCTGTCTGCGTCGACTTCATCAGTGAACAGACCACTGTTGAGATCGACCACGCGAGACGTCACCAACTCATTAAATTGCTCTTCTATACCGGCGTCCGCTTGCAACATGCCAGCAGCTGCAAGGATATTGGTATAGCGATCAATTTTTTTGTTGACGTCTTGTTTGTCTTTCAGCAGTACCGCTGCACTGGAGACCACCAGCGAGCAAACGATACAAAGAACTAGCGCCACAGTGACGGTTCTTGATGTGGATTCCATCTTAGCCACGGGCGAGCCTCCGGTTAATGTTAGCTTGCACAACAAAATGATCAATGAGCGGAGAAAATAAGTTGGCAAACAGAATAGCCAGCATCATCCCTTCAGGGAACGCGGGATTTACCACCCGAATGAGCACCACCATCACGCCTATTAGCCCGCCGTACCACCACTTACCGGTATTAGTCATTGAAGCTGATACGGGGTCAGTCGCCATAAAGATCATTCCGAAAGCAAATCCTCCCAGCGTTAAATGCCAATACCAGGGTAAATAAAACATCGGATTATTATCGGAGCCAATGAAGTTAAAGAGCGTGGACAGGGCAACCATACCCAAAAACACACCGGTGACGATTCGCCATGAGGCAATACGAGTCCACAAAAGAACAGCACCTCCGAGTAAAATCGCCAGCGTCGACGTTTCGCCCATTGAGCCCGCTGCAAAGCCGTAAAACGAATCCCACCAAGTCATCTGGCTAACGAGCGCTTCGTAACCATCGCTGAAAGCCATCGATAGGCCTGTTGCTCCGGTGTATCCATCAACAGCAGTCCAAACGGCATCGCCTGACAAACTTGCCGGATACGCAAAATACAAAAATGCCCTACCCGTTAATGCCGGGTTGAGGAAGTTTTTACCGGTTCCGCCGAACACTTCTTTGCCGATAACAATACCAAAGGTAATACCCAGGGCAACTTGCCACAAAGGTATCGAGGGAGGACAGATAAGCGCAAACAGAATTGATGTGACAAAGAACCCTTCGTTCACCTCATGACCACGCTTCATCGCAAACAAAACTTCCCAGAAGCCGCCCACCACAAAAGTGACCAGGTAGACCGGCACAAAATACCAGAAGCCGTACCAAAAGTTGTCCCAGATACTGCTAGGATCATTACCTGCGAAGGCATTGATAAAAGCAAAACGCCAATCATCATTTAAAACAATATTGGCGTCGGCAATGATTGTGTTTGCCTGAAAGCCAATATTCCACATACCAAAAAGCATGGCTGGAAAGGCACAAAACCATACGGTGATCATCATCCTTTTCAGGTCAATGCCATCTCGAACATGGGATGTTGCATTCGTGGTACTACTGGGAGAGTAAAATATAGTATCGGCAGCTTCATAAAGCGCAAACCAATTTTCCCATTTACCACCTTTGTGGAAATGAGGTTCCATATCATCTAGTATTTTCCGCAGTGCTGGAAATTTGACCGCCATGATTAACCCTCCTTCTCAATTCGAGTCAGGTTATCTCGGAGTATAGGGCCATACTCGTATTTACCTGGACAGACGTAGGTCGATAACGCCAAGTCTTCTTCGTCCAATTCTAGACAACCCAATTGCTGGGCCACTTCGGTGTCACCAACAATCAACGAACGTAGTAATTGCGTCGGCAAAATATCCAGTGGCATGATATTTTCGTAAATACCAACTGGCACCATCGCCCGCTCAGACCCATTGGTCGACGTCGTATAATTGAACAGTTTGCTCTTAGTAAATTGCGACCAATAGATGCTAAGGGTTGAGTGTTTTTCAACGCCTGGAGACAACCAGCCCATAAACTCTCTCTGGTCGCCCTCTTTCAAAACGCTGATCTGCTGATGGTAACGACCTAAGTAGGCGATGACGCCGTTCGCGGTACGCCCTCCCAAAACTGAACCGGAGATAACGCGATTATTATCGGGTTTCATTTTACCGGCCGTAAGCTCGTCAATACTGGCGCCGACTCGAGTTCTTAGCAATTGTGGCAACTCTACTTGTGGACCCGCCAATGACACCACTCTGTCGGTGAACAGCTTACCCGTTGTAAATAGTTTACCGATTGCTATCACGTCTTGATAACCAATCGTCCAGGCGATTTTATTGGCACTGGCAGGAGCTAGATAGTGAATATGGGTTCCAACCAAGCCTGCGGGATGAGGACCAGAAAACTCTTCCTTGATAACGGCGGCGGACCCCGTTGATATTTCAGCACCCGGCGCTGTCGCAACATAGAGTTTGTCACTTAACCGACTCAACACAGTTAGGCCATCCTCGAAGGCTTGGGCATGTTCCGCGATAACGATTGCCGGATCTGCTGACAGCGGATGGGTATCCATAGCCGTTACAAATAGCGCATTTGGCAGGCTATCTGGCGCAGGAACACGACTGTAGGGACGGGTTCGAAGAGCCGTCCACTGACCAGAATTAACGAGATTATCGACGACATTCTGGCGCTCTAACTTTCCCAAGTCTGGGTAGTGATCAAACGTCTCGTACTCATCGTCTTCAGCTTCGATAACAAGCGATTGAAAGACTCGTTTGTCTCCACGATTGATCGCGACGACGATCCCTGTAGCAGGCGCGGTATACGCCACCCCTTTAGTCTTTTTGTCGGTGAATATAAGCTGACCAGTCTTGACCCGATCCCCAACTTGCACGGCCATTGTTGGCTTCAACCCAATATAGTCAAAGCCAATAACAGCCACCGAGCGAGCTTTAATGCCATCATTGATGACCTGCTCGGGTGCACCGGCGATAGGCAAGTCCAAACCACGATTGATCTTAATCATAGGTGTGCCTGATTCTCGATTATTATAAAAAGTGTAAAATTGCGGGACTCACTGCTTATCTGCTCTTCGTTAAGTCACTGCTTCCGAAGTACCTCCAACAAAATACCCAGCCTAAGGATAGACCAAAAACCGTACTACTTTTGTTGAAAAAGCCGATAAATGAAATTGCCCTTCAAAAAAGGCGCAAGTATAAAGACCCAAGGCTTCAAATGCCAGAGCCAGCTGTCCCATTTGTTTGATTTGAAAGGTATTTTGCACATACCGCGGTGAGTTAAAGACAGCAAGACAAACATTGCATTACAGCACCGTAATCTTTAACGGCGTGAAGCAAGTTCAGCTCACCAGAAGCTAGGTGCCAACCCACACGATTGCGAGTAAGCAGAAACCAGATCGCCGCGGACAGCACCCGTTCGGCACAAGCCTATAATCCCCCGACTATCCGGCTCAAAATACCTACCGCTAACTTTCTTTCGGGAATACCCGATAATCAACCCCAGCCATTTGCTCCAACACCCGGTGAACCTGACAACTGTAGCCAAATTCATTGTCGTACCAACAATACATGATCACATTTCTGCCATTGACGATCGTCGCAACAGAATCATAGATGCAGGCATGCCTAGAACCGACAAAATCGCTAGAAACCACTTCCGGCGAGTTAGAGAAGTCAACTTGTTTACGTAGCGGCGAATGCAATGAAATGTTGCGCATATAATCATTAACTTCGTCCACGGTTGTTTCCCGATTTAAGGTTAACTTTAATATGGCCATTGATACGTTCGGTGTCGGAACGCGAATAGCATTGCCAGTTAGCTTACCCTTCATCACGGGCAACACCTTAGCCACCGCCTTGGCGGCACCAGTCGACGTCAACACCATATTCAGCGGTGCACTGCGCCCACGTCGATCGGCTTTGTGATAATTATCAATCAAATTTTGATCGTTGGTATAGGCATGCACTGTTTCAATGTGCCCCGACTCAATACCGAACTCGTCGTCCATCGCTTTTAGAGGTGGCGAAATTGCATTTGTCGTGCAGCTAGCAGCAGAGATAATCCGGTCTTCAGGCCGTATCTGATCATGGTTAATCCCGTAAACAATATTGGGAACATCCGCTCCAGGCGCGGTTAATATGACCTTTGAAGCACCGGGCCGGAGATGACGCGACAAACCTTCTGCATCTTTAAATATACCGGTATTGTCAATAATAATTGCGTTGTTAATACCGTATTCTGTGTAGTCAACCTCCTCCGGCACATTGGCATAAATCACTTTAATTTCATTGCCATTAGCAACAAATGACCCGCGCTCTTCGTCGACTCGAATCGTACCATTAAAGGGTCCATGTACGGAGTCACGCCGCAGCAAACTGGCGCGCTTAACTAAATCATTCTTGGCTCCACCCTTGCGAACAACAATTGCTTTAAGCCGCAAATTACCACCACCGCCCGTTTTTTCAATCAGCAAGCGAGCCATCAAGCGACCAATACGACCAAAGCCGTATAAAACCACATCTTGAGGCGCCGGCTCAGGAGAATGACCATTGATCAAATCACTGACCTGACTTCTAACGAACTCCTCAACACTAATGCCTTCAGCCTTAGGACCCTCTTCATACATGACGGCTATTCGTCCTGCATCTATGTGGGCAATACCTAGCTCAAGGTCAGCCAGTGCTTTAATCACGGGAAATGTTTCAAACTCAGACAGCTCATTGTCCTGAACCTGCCGCACGGCTCGATGAGCGCGCATAATATCTAACACCGACAAATTCACCAGATTCTGGCCAAAAATATAGGTCTTAACGCTATCGCGATAAAGCTTTCCTACCAAGGGAATCATACCTTCAGCCAGAGCCTCCCGCTCTTTCCAATCACTGAAATAATCATCTGGACGCTTTCTTGGGCTACTATCACTGCTCACGATTAAATTCCTTTATTGAGTGCTGAAACCGAGTTTCTTTAGTTGTCAGAAATAACTGCATTTGGGATTTGCGTATTATCTTCATTCGTCCGACCAAGTTCAACCGCTAATATTACCGCGGCTACTGTTAATCTGCAGCGGTCGCGCTACAATAGCGCCCAGCCGAAGGCCCTCTCCTATTGACCACCCTACAGCAGTATTATTAAATCATTTATGAACAATGCCTCACTCTTTGTACCACCCTTACCCAAAAACCCTGGCGATCGCTTACGCTGGGGGAACCTCTGCGGCAGTGCCGCCAGCCTGGCGATGTCCACAGCGGCAGCCAACACACAGCAGCTAACCGTTTTAGTCTGCAACGACACTGCGAGCGCGCTGCGATTTGAGCAGGAATTGAAGTTTTACGGCGAAACCCTTGAGATCCTTCACTTTCCGGACTGGGAAACGCTCCCCTACGATAACTTTTCCCCCCATCAAGATATTGTCTCAGAGCGACTGACCACCCTGTACAGGCTATCTCAAGTACAACAGGGCATATTGGTTGTTCCTATTTCAACGTTAATGCACCAGTTATTACCAAGAGATTACCTGCAGGCTCACAGCCTTGTGATCAAAATCGGCCAGCGTTTTTCTATCAATGAGATGCGCCGTAAGCTGGAGTCCAACGGCTATCGATGTGTTACTACTGTATTTGAACATGGTGAGTTTGCTCTGCGCGGCTCTATCATGGACATATTTCCTATGGGAAGTAAGTTGCCTTTTCGCATTGATTTACTGGACGATGAAATAGACACATTGCGGACTTTTGATCCCGAAAGCCAGCGCACTGTTGAGCAAGTCAAGGCAGTTAATCTGCTGCCGGCAAAAGAGTTCCCACTGGACGAAGAAGGCATTCGTCGTTTTCGCAACCAATGGCACGAATATTTCGACGTAGACCATCGTCAATGCCCAACCTATCAAGATGTCAGCAACGGTATTGCACCCGCCGGCATAGAATATTACCTACCCTTGTTTTTTGATCATACAAATACACTCTTTGACTTCCTTCCCGACAACTGCCTAATGATCACAACCGAAGGGCTTGAAGGTGCCGCCGATCAATTTTGGCGGGATTTACACAGTCGTTATGAAGACCGTAACATTGACGTCCAGCGTCCTCTATTGCCACCTCACCATCTCTTTATTCCGAGTGAGAAGCTATTTGCAGCCATCAAAAAATATCCGCGGATAATTACCCATCGCGAAAATATTGAAGTAAGACAGGGAAGCAGTAATTTCACCTGCAAACAACCCCAGTTTTTATCCGTCGACAGTAAAGCAGCCAACCCTTTAAGCGAGGTAGAACGCCTAATTGAGCAAACATCGGGGCGTGTTTTGTTCTGTGCTGAAAGCGCAGGTCGTCGCGAAACATTAATAGACCTGCTGCATCGTCATGGAATCTCCGCGACGACCGTCGATAGCTGGCAATTATTCCTAGATAGCGACGCCTCGGTCGCTATCACCATCGGCCCTCTCGAATCAGGGCTAAATCTAGACAATTTAACCATTATCGCAGAGCCTCAACTGTTCGGTCAGAGGGTGATGCAGACACGTCGTCGCCGCAAGTCCAAGGACAATAGCGAAGCCATCATCAAAAACCTCACGGAGCTGAGGATAGGCGCACCCATTGTTCATATTGACCACGGAGTTGGTCGTTATCGCGGCTTAGAGGACATTGGTATTGAAGGTCAGGATACAGAATTTTTAACCCTCGAATATGCCGATGGTGCCAAGCTTTATGTCCCCGTGTCATCATTGCATTTAATCAGTCGCTACAGTGGCGCCGATGAAGAATCAGCACCCTTGCATCGACTCGGCAGCGATCAGTGGCAAAAAGCAAAACGCAAAGCCGCTGAAAAAATCCGTGATGTGGCGGCGGAACTATTGGATATCTATGCCCGACGCGCAGCGCGCCCGGGTCAGTCATTAGAAATCCCAGACCAGTCCTACGAAGCATTTTCTGCCGGATTCCCATTCGAGGAAACACCTGACCAGGAATCCGCGATCAAAGCAGTTGTGGCAGATTTACACTCGGACGCCGCAACTGATCGTCTGGTTTGTGGTGATGTTGGTTTTGGAAAGACTGAAGTCGCGATGCGAGCCGCTTTTATTGCCGTGCACAACAGCAAGCAAGTCGCCATTCTGGTACCTACTACGTTGCTCGCACAGCAGCATTTCGAGTCGTTCAAAGATCGTTTTGCAGACTGGCCAGTTTCCATCGATGTGCTATCTCGATTCCGCTCCAGCACCGAACAGGCCGATGTTTTAGCGAAAACCGCTGCCGGCAAAATTGATATTCTTATCGGCACCCACAAGCTGCTACAGAAAGATGTTAAATATCGCGATTTAGGATTGCTAATTATCGACGAGGAGCATCGCTTTGGTGTGCGACAAAAAGAACAATTAAAGTCCCTGCGTTCAGAAGTCGATATTCTAACGCTGACTGCGACGCCTATTCCCCGGACATTGAATATGGCCATTTCCGGCATGCGAGACCTTTCAATCATCGCAACCCCACCTGCTCGGCGTTTATCGGTAAAAACCTTTGTACGGCAATCAGACAACGCTACGATTAAAGAGGCGATTCTTCGAGAGATCCTCCGCGGCGGGCAAGTCTACTACCTACACAATGAAGTAAAAACCATCGAGCAAACCTCCAGAGAACTTCAAGCACTCGTTCCTGAAGTTCGGATTGGCATAGGTCACGGACAAATGCCGGAACGCCAGCTTGAGCAGGTAATGTCTGACTTCTATCATAAGCGCTTTAATCTGCTGCTATGCACGACCATTATCGAAACCGGTATTGATGTACCCAGTGCTAATACTATTCTGATCAATCGCGCTGATAAATTTGGCCTGGCACAATTGCACCAACTGCGCGGCCGTGTTGGACGATCGCACCACCAAGCGTATGCCTACATGCTAACACCGGACAACAAGAACATGACCCGGGATGCAGAAAAGCGCCTGGAAGCGATCTCCCAAGCGGAAGAACTGGGATCAGGCTTTACTTTGGCGACTCATGACTTAGAGATTCGAGGTGCTGGAGAACTATTGGGCGATGGTCAGAGCGGTCAGATCCATAACATTGGCTTTACGCTTTACATGGAGATGCTAGAACGAGCAGTCAGGGCTATAAAAGAGGGCAAAGAAGTCGACCTTGAAGGGGCTCTTGACCCCGGCAGTGAAGTTAATTTGCGCCTTCCAGCACTGATCCCCGACGACTACCTTCCCGATGTCCACAGTCGGTTAATTCTCTACAAACGAATTTCTAACGCGGCGAATGATAACGATCTTCGAGAACTACAGGTTGAAATGATAGACCGGTTCGGCTTGTTACCTGACCCGGTAAAAAACTTGTTCCGAGCAACTGCATTAAAATTACAAGCTCAGGCAATCGGTATTACTAAAGTAGAGGCGTCCACAAAAGGCGGCCGATTGGAATTTTCTGCCGATACTCAAGTCGAACCCATAGCACTCATACAATTAGTTCAAACAAAGTCCTCCACCTATCAGCTCGCTGGTGCTACGGCCTTAAAATTTACTGAGGATCTTGAAGACGTCGAACAGCGATTCCAATTTATCGACCGTTTGTTGACGACCCTCGCCCCCAGCAGTAGCGAAAAACGATAGCCTAACTATTAGCGAGTGAATTAGACTTAACCCATGAAATATTTCTTGCTTACCTCTATTACATTAGCTGCGCTATGTCTATCAGGCCTGCTCTTTGGCCAGTCAGCGAACGAACAACCGCGCTGGTATCAGGTAGAGCTTATTGTCTTTTCTCGCACCGAGATGACAGCCGAGTCATGGCCTGAAGAACCGGGACTAAAATACTCCGAACCTGTTGTTGAACTAAAACCCGCCGCGGCATCCGAAGTTGTTTTGGATGAGTGGCTAGCGGATATCGACAACTCTCTACCTATTGTCCAACAGGCGATTGAAGAAGACGATACCAATGACGAAACCAACGATGACATCCCTCCGGCGTCGATCGCCATAGTCGCTCCAGAACCAATTCTTATTCAATTGCCGCAGCAGCCATTCACATTACTGGACGATAGCCAGCTGCAGTTGACTGACATGGCTAAGCGTATTGCTCGGCAAAGTGATTTCCAACAACTTTTCCATGGCGCCTGGCGACAGCCAATAGCTGCTCGTAAAACGGCGGAAAACATACTTATTCGAGGAGGAAAACAATATGATGATCACTACGAGCTCGAGGGATCGATCAGCCTTGGGCTCGAGCGTTATTTACATATTGACACCGACTTATGGCTCAGCACTTTTGTTGCCACGGCAGAACAGCACAATTATTTCTGGGCCAGACTTCCAAAGCCACCGACGCCGCTCAATGCCGAGTTAGAAATACAGCCCAATGACTCTTTCTCTTTAGACAATACCTTTACTGACACTTCAGCGCAGGGTCGACTTCAACCATCTATGCCAAGTTACGACAACTTCTTTGATGATTTAACGACCACTAGCTATGCCGTTGAAAGAACCATCGCCCTTCGTCAGCAACGCAGAATGCGCAGCAACGAATTGCACTACATTGATCACCCGTTACTGGGAGTGGTTATAAAAATAACTCCCTATGAATTCCCAGTCATGGAAACCGCTGAAGACGAAGAGTCAGCCATGCCCGCGGTCTCGATCGATACTCCCGCAAAAGACCTCAATCCGCGCTGAAGAAGCAGTCCCTATCGGCTGACAATGGCGGCCATTAGCAAGCGCCTGACATCGGTCATACCAAACTGAATAACATCGTTAATTTGGTCCATTGTAATAACCGAATGCCCCCGACCCGCCGCCGGATTGACCACTAGACAAATACTTGCATAGTCAATACTGAGCTCGCGAGCTAACGCCGCCTCAGGCATTGCCGTCATCCCAACCAGTTCACAACCATCAGATTCCATTCGGTTTATTTCCGCTGCAGATTCCAATCGAGGGCCCTGTGTGACACCCAGTGTTGCACCATCGATAATATTGATGTTGCTCGCAGCCGCAGCCGTCACAATAAGTTGTCGCAGTCCGGCAGCAAACGGGAAACTAAAATCGATGTGTTCCAACTCGTTATTGTTACCATCGTAAAATGTATGATCGCGGCCATAAGTATAATCCACAATCTGATCCGGAATCACCAAAGACCCCGCGGGCATTTCACTGGTGATCCCGCCAACTGCATTTACCGCTACCAGCTTGCTAACACCAAGCTCCTTGAACGCCCAAATATTAGCGCGGTAATTAACCTTATGGGGAGGAATACGATGAGGCTCACCATGCCGTGCCAAAAAAAACACCGGCATGCCTTCTATCTCACTGCCAATAATAGCCGCTGACGTTTCACCATACGGTGTCAGTCGATCCCCAGCCGGACTCCCTTGATGAAAACTACTTAGACCCGTGCCTCCTATAATACCGATCATCGATCGCCACCGCCCAAACCGTTAACAGAGGTGATTGGCTCAGGTACTTTAATCGTTGTGGTGGGGAACGCAACATCAGCACCATGACCGATAATTATATCGAGTATTGTCAAAAGAATACGCTGCTTAATAGCATGATACTCGATCCAATTTGTGGTGCGCGTGAAGGTGTAAATAAAAAAATCGAGCGACGACGGACCGAAACTATTAAAGTTAACCATCAACGTCTGACTGGTATCAATATCTGGATGCGCCTTCAACATGGCCTCAACATCATCGAGTATCAGTGGCAACACGGCTGCGTCATCGTAGCGGACCCCTATAGTTTCCTTGATTCGTCGATTGAGCATGCGCGATGGGTTTTCAACGGAAATGTGACTGAATGTTGCATTGGGAATATACAAGGGACGCTTATCAAATGTGCGAATACGTGTTTGGCGCCACCCAATGTCCTCTACCGTTCCTTCGATTTCTTGATCGGGAGAGCGAATCCAGTCCCCCACAGAAAATGGCCGATCCAAGTAGATCATTAATCCGCCAAAAAAATTGGCCAATAGATCTTTGGCAGCAAAGCCAACAGCAATACCACCAACACCGCCAAACGCCAGCACCCCTGAAATACTGTATCCCATGGTTTGCATTATCACTAAACCCGATGTGATAAATACCGCTACTCGCACCAGCTTCCCCAAAGCCAATACAGTCGTGGCATCAACAGGATCGCTGGTATATTCCGGTGACGTTAAACGTTGCTCAACCTGTTTTATGACACGAGTTAGGAACCAGGCCAATAGTGCAATGAACAGCAGTGATCGCATTGGTGCAATGGCGGTAAAAATAGCCGCACCAGATTGTTCAATCAACACCTCCAAAACCCAACTGAAACCCATCAACCACACTAAAAAATCGGCAGGTTTGCGGACTGCCTCGAGCATGGCATCATCCCAAAGATTTTCGGATTTTTGAAATTGCCGCTCCAATTTTCGCAACACCAGCCATAGCGCATAACGCACAAATAGAGTGATCAGTACGAGTGCGAAAACTTCCCACACCCAAGGGTACTCGGAAAAACTTAGTCCAAGCAATGATGGACTCTCGATTATTGATTGCATATTTTCCATTTCGCTTGTGCTGCCTTTTAGTCGGCAAGTTGGGAGGTTTGATCGAATGATTTATACAATTTTTCATCGAACAATAACACTGTTATACCTAATTCATATTATAAACTGTTTATAAATCAACAACTGACATTTTACAAATCATAAGCTATTGAATAACAGCGTTTTTTTATTTTAGGCAACATTTCTTAAAAATATCGCTAGAACACACCATTTCAATGCTCTATAGACAGGACAGTTGAGCATGTTATTTTTAGTAACACGCCGCAACGAGATGAGATAGAACTATGGATACAGCTATTCCGCAGGTCGGTATCTGGTATAGGGATATTCAGCAAAATAGTATATTTGAGGTTGTTGCTGTCGACGATGCTACACAGACTGTCGAAACGCAACTTATCGACGGCGCTATCAGTGACTACACGCTGGAAACCTGGCAAGAAATGCTACTCGAAGAAATAGAAGAGCCTGAGGACTGGCGCAGCGCTTACGAACTGAGCAGCGAAGATTATGTGAATATGGATGATGCTGTACACCCCGAAGATTGGAATGGACCTATTCGCATGATAGAAACCGATATCGTCAATGGCGTCCTTGACGACTTATAGCGTTAAATTAATTCTGCGTCCTGCAAAACTTTAGCATGATACCGGAGCACGATGTCGGCAGCCTCCTCCGGCGTATCTACCAAATGAAAGAGTCCCATATCGTCTTGCGTAATACATCCCTCTGACAGCATTGTTTGCTGCAGCCAATCAATGAGACCATTCCAATAGCTCACCCCAATTAAGACAATAGGAAATGGGTCAACTTTACCCGTTTGCACTAGTGTCAATGCTTCAAATAACTCATCCATCGTTCCGTAACCGCCGGGGAAAATCACAAACCCGACAGCATGTTTGACAAATAAAAATTTGCGCACAAAAAAATAGCGGAAATCGAGACTTATATCTTGATATTCATTAGCCACCTGCTCCCTAGGTAAGTCGATATTTAGACCGACAGACATACCCTTCCCACCGAATGCGCCGCGATTTACAGCCTCCATGATTCCGGGGCCACCACCGGTTATCACGGCTAGTCCGCTCGCTGAGAGAATCCTGCCGAGTGTCTCCGCTTGTTGACTGTAGTGATTATCTTCATGCAGCTGCGAGCTACCATAAACGGACACCGCATACCCCAGCTTTGATAAGTGCTCAATACCGTCAACTAACTCGGACTGAATTCTAAACACTCTCCATGCTTCAGACATTTTTCTCTCATCCATTGATACACCCTCATGCAAACTCATAGCTATAGTATAGACCCCTCCACAGCTTAAAATAAATTGAGTTATTCCTTGCAGCCTGTAAATTGCTGTATATAATCACAGATACTGTATATAAAAACAGATACTTCAGTATCCCCGGCGATATCGGCTCCGGCATAACAGAGCATGACACCATGACCAAGCTTACTCAACGACAGTCAGAAGTTCTCGCGGTAATTAAAAATCATATTGAAGAGTCAGGCTTTCCGCCTACGCGAGCAGACATTGCTCGAGAGCTCGGCTTTAAATCTGCCAATGCAGCAGAGGAACATCTCAAAGCCTTAGCACGTAAAGGCGCTATAGAAATGATCGCAGGAGCCTCTCGAGGCATACGATTACCTGAAGACAAAGGCATCCCAATTGTTGGACAGGTAGCTGCGGGGAGTCCAATCTTGGCGCAAGAACACATTGATGACTATTGTGAAATGCCGGCATCTTTCTTCAGCCCACACGCTGATTATTTTTTGCGAGTTAAAGGCGATAGCATGATCGATATCGGTATATTTGAGGATGATCTACTGGCTGTTCATAAAACAGATAATGCCGAGAATGGTGAAATTGTTGTCGCACGGATTGACGATGAAGTGACAGTAAAAAGGCTCAAGCGAACTCGCAGCAAGTATCAAATACTATTGCTGCCAGAAAATCAGGACTACCAGCCCATTGAGGTCGATTTGCGCTATCAGGATTTTGCCATCGAAGGATTAAGTGTCGGAGTTGTTAGGCGCCAATAACCGTCTACAGCTAGTGCAGTGTCTGCTCGTCGTTATCTCGGGGGGAGCCGCTGCCTGTCGCTCTAGCCTCGTTGATGTGCGCTGCTGCCTGTATGCCTGCTTGAATCATAACTTTGGCTATATCAACTTCAGACTTACCAATATAATCTTTTGCAGCGGCTGAAAATCGTATGTTTACCAACGGCTCGTCTTCGCCATCGGAATTTCTCAATACAATTTCGCCACTGTCGAGTTGAACAATCTCTAAAAACGCTGAAGGCACTTAATTAATCCTGATAGGGTGAACAGCGGTTTATTCTACAGCTGCGACCGAAGCAAGTGAAGCACAATCACCCTTTTCCGAAAACAGCCGCTCGAACAGCCGGCTAACGAGCAGCTAACTCGAGCCTCTCACCAGCTAGCCCGCCTTTTTCTTAGATTTCGCTTCCTGTACCAGCCATTTTCCACCCTGATAGAAGGCCTTCCAGCCACTGGGCTTGCTGTCGATTTCAGTCTGCACATATATTTCTTTGGTCTTTCTGCTGTAGCGAATAATAGCTTTGTTGCCATCGGGATCTTCCGTCGGCGCCTTAAACAAATATTTGTACTTAGCATCAATCTCCTTTTTGTGCGGCAGGATTTCTTCGACTAAGGGTGCTCGAGTTTCTCTGTTTTTAGGGAAGTTACTCGCCGCCAGAAACATACCGGACGCACCGTCACGTAGCACATAGAAATCGTCTACTTTGAGGCAAGCTAGTTCGGGCATTGGGACGGGGTCCATTTTAGGTGGAGCGGCCTCCCCGCTGCGCAACAACTTACGCGTATTTTTACAAGACTCGCTGGTACAACCAAAATACTTACCAAACCGTCCTGACTTCAACTGCATTTCGGCACTGCATTTATCACAGTCGAGCACAGGGCCTTCGTAACCCTTTATTTTAAAACTACCTTGCTCTACTTCAAAGCCTGTACAGTCTGGATTATTCCCGCACACATGTAACTTTCTCTGCTCATCAATAAGGTAGCTATCCATCGCTGTATTACATAACTTACAGCGGTGTTTATTGATTAATATCCGAGACTCTCCCTCGTCGTCCTCATCGGCACTGACAACTTCGTCACCAGACACCAAATTTATAGTGCTCTTGCAGCGTTCCTTAGGCGGCAATGCATAACCGGAACAGCCCAGAAACACACCGGTACTTGCCGTCCTGACTTGCATAGGGCGAGCACATTTAGGGCACTCTATATCGGTTTCTGTCGGCTCATTAGCACGCATACCGCCTTCGGCAGATTCAGCTACTTCTAATTTCTTTTGGAACTCACTGTAAAAATTGTCAAGTAACTGGGTCCAGTTAAGCTTCCCATCCGCTACTTCGTCCAGTTGCTCTTCCATAGTGGCGGTGAAACTGTAATCTAGCAGCTCAGAAAAACTCTCGACTAGCCTTTCTGTGACAACATCGCCCATTTTTTCCGCATAAAAGCGTCTATTTTCAACTCGTACGTAGCCACGATCTTGAATCGTAGAGATAATCGAGGCATACGTTGACGGCCTGCCAATTCCCTGCTTTTCAAGTTCCTTGACCAAACTAGCTTCACTGAAACGGGGGCTAGGTTTGGTAAAATGCTGGCTTGGGTCCAGCTTCTCAAGTTTTAATATATCGTTGATTTTGACGTCCGGTAAGATGACGTCCTCGTCCTTTTTCACCTGTGGTGGCTGCACTTTCATAAAACCTTCAAAGCGCATTACCCGACCCCGAGTACGCAACTCGAACTCTCCGGCAGTGACAACAATACTACTACTGGTAAACTCTGCCGGTACCATTTGACAGGCGACGAACTGTCGCCAAATTAGCTCATAGAGACGCTCTGCATCGCGCTCCATCTTGACTAGCTGGGTCGGCTTTACCGACACGCCGGAAGGTCGAATCGCCTCGTGAGCCTCTTGGGCGCCCTCCTTACTAGAATACCGGACGGGCTCAGCCGGCAAATAATCTTTGCCATACTGTTTGGAAATATAGTCGCGGCAGGTGGCAACTGCGTCCTGGCTCAAATTGGTTGAGTCGGTACGCATATAGGTGATGTAGCCGGCCTCATAGAGCCTTTGCGCCATCATCATGGTCTTTTTAACACCAAAGCCTAAACGAGTGCTGGCCGCTTGCTGCAATGTTGACGTTATATAGGGTGCTGAAGGCTTCGATCGGGTCGGCTTGTCTTCCCGCTTACTGATGACATAGTCATGTTTCTCGAGTAAGGCCAACGCCGCGTCTGCCTGCTGTTGATTATTTGGCCGGAAGTTCTGATCTTGATAGCGCTTAACCTCAAGCCTAAGTTTTCCTGCCGATGCCGCCGTGTCGGCAAAAATTTGCCAATATTCTTCAGGGATAAATGCACGAATTTCTCGCTCTCGCTCAACGACCAAGCGTGTCGCAACCGACTGAACGCGACCGGCTGAAAGCCCCCTTGCCACCTTCGCCCACAGTAGCGGAGAGACCATATAACCAACAACTCGATCCAGAAAACGCCGCGCCTGCTGTGCATTAACCCTGTCGATATCTAGCTTACCGGGAGCATCAAAAGCTGCTGTTATGGCTTTTTTAGTGATTTCATTAAAGACGACTCGTCGGTAACGGCTCTCATCACCTCCGATTGCTTCGCGCAGATGCCATGCTATCGCTTCTCCCTCGCGATCCAAATCCGTTGCGAGATAGATAGTGTCGGCATCTTTTGCCAATCGCTGTAATTCACTGACGACTTTTTCTTTGGCGGGTAAAATTTCGTAAGTTGCCGCCCAGTGATTCTCAGGATCAATGCCCATCCGCTTGATCAACTGATCGCGACTTTTTTTCTTTTTATAAGCAACTTTTTTTTCTGGCGACATTTTTCGCGTTATAGCAGCGGCTTTTGCGCGCTCTTTAGGGTCTACCGCTTTACCCCCTGCTGTCGGTAAATCTCGGATATGACCGACACTGGACTTAACGATGAAATCGTTGCCCAGGTATTTATTAATGGTCTTGGCTTTGGCCGGAGACTCGACGATAACTAATGATTTTCCCATGCTACCCTTCTGTTAAGTACCAATAAACACGCCCAATGAGGGAATGAGGCGACATATATAAGACCTGATCAGTTCTGGGTCAAGAGAGAAAGCCGTTTTTATTTCATTTATATTCGATTATCACCGGTCATCGCATGGTAATTATTGATACTAGTCATACTCCTAACCCTAAGATAACGTTCAGTATTTCGACCTTTCTGTACACCGCATTTGTTACAAAAGGACGACTATAAATATTTACTCGCTAAGCCAGGAAAATCGCGGAACCCAGGTACCGTCGACGTCGACCTGTTCAATAAACATACTCAGCGGTCGCACCCACAGGCCGCGCTCACCGTATAAAGGCCGATAGACGACGAGGTCTTCTCCAGTTTCTGAATGCTTTGCTACCCCCATAACTTTGTAGTCGTTTCCTTTGTAATGGCGATACGACCCCGGTGATAATTCTGCCATGAATATGCTCCTGTTAAGTGTCATTTTGAGGCGATCTTACGACGTCTTAATTAGTTTCTCTCGAACGCCAAGTATCTCTTTTTGCAGCTGTCCGAGGCGGCGGCCGATGTCTTCAACCTCGCTGATACCCCCTCGCTCTCGCCAGTACACAGCAACACCTGACGACGCATATTCTAAGGCCATCACAGCCGCTGGCATTGCCGCTAGTGACGCTATTAACAGCTCGCTAACGGCCGGCGAAACAGGGTTCTCACTGTCTCCATCCTTTAACAATAGTTCGCAGAATTGCTCCCTTGGCTGCAGTGGTTTCCCCCAGGGAAGGCGATAGACAATGCCTTTTTCGATATACTCTTCCCGCACCCTAGCGCGGCGGGTCTGCGGTAAATCACAAATTTTCACCTGCAACCCCAGCTGCATAGCACGATCCCGCATTATCATTTGACGTTTGATTTCCGGACTGGGCATAAACCAAAAAATAGGTGCTATCACCGCCAATACCACCGCCGCTATTATCAGGTAACTCACTTGTACATCTCTCCCGTCGTTAAACCGATCTCACCCATGGGCACCGATCGATTATTAATTGACTTCGATCAGTGGACATCATGTTCAAATTGTAAGTTAATAAGGCTGTTAGATTAATGTTAATGTTGACCTTCGATATTGCCGTCATAAGAACTAAAGGACCTGATTATGAGTAACTACAACACCATATTACTTGCGACAGACTTATCAGACGAAGCAAAACCAGTTGCCGATAAAGCTGCTACGCTAGCCAAAAATAATAATACTGCGTTGCATATGGTCCATGTTATCGAGCCTCTCAGTTTCGCTTATGGCGGCGACATTCCCATGGATTTTTCAGGGATACAAGACGAAATCCAAAAACAAGCCGAATCACAAATGGCAGCTTTTGCCAGCCAATACAGTGTCGGCAGTGACGGCCAGCATATCATCGTAGGTCGGGCTGAAAACGAAATCCACTCACTCGCTGAAGAGCTTGGCGCCGAACTGATCGTCGTAGGCAGCCATGGACGCCACGGTATCGCTCTTTTGCTGGGCTCTACCGCAAACGGCATATTACATGGCGCGACATGTGATGTTCTAGCGGTCAGAGTTGGCACGTAAACACCGATTTACTCAGACAGTTCTACCCAGCGTTCATAACCATTTTCTAGTTCGCTGGTCACTTTGGCAAGATCATCAAGACGATCAGCGACTAGGCTCTGCGCTTGCTGATAAAAGTCTGGGGCGCTGACGTCTTCCTGCAATTTGGCTTGGCGAGACTCTAACTTTTCAATGATAACAGGCAAAGCTTCCAGCTCTTTTTGCTCTTTGTAGGCCAATTTTCGCTGTGATTTTTTCTCTTCAACCGGCGCATTAGGCATCGACTGACTGTCATCATGCTTCGATTGATTGTCTTTAGATATTTCCGCCGGTAATTTAGAAAACACTCCGCCCTGACGAACCCAGTCCTGATAACCGCCAACGTATTCCCTGACAATACCTCTTCCCTCGAAGGCCAGAGTGCTAGTAACTACGTTATCCATAAAATCTCTATCGTGACTAACCAGTAACACGGTGCCGGAGAAATCAACTAAAACTGTCTCCAGTAATTCCAATGTCTCCACGTCAAGATCATTAGTCGGTTCATCCATAACCAAAATATTTGCCGGCAAACTGAACAAGCAAGCGAGCTGAACTCGATTGCGCTCGCCGCCCGACAACGCCTTTAGCGGCGTTCTTGCCCGCTCAGGTGAGAATAGAAAATCGGATAAATAACTCAAGACATGCTTGGATTTTCCATTAATTTCGATACTCTCCCGACCCTGACCAACAATATCGACAATTGTTTTTTCATTATCGAGCTTGTCTCGCATCTGGTCGAAATAGGCGACATCAAGACGACTTCCTAATTTAACCGTTCCCGATGTAGGTGCCAACTCGCCAAGTATTATTTTCAATAATGTTGTTTTGCCGACCCCATTAGGGCCCAAAAAACCAATCTTGTCACCGCGAATTATATTAAATGTTAGATGCTCGAAAAGTGTGTTGCCATCAAAGCTACAGCTAATATCATCAACTTCGGCGACTAACTTCCCTGAAGAACTGGCTGATTCAACATTAATGCTGGCTGTCCCCTGCTGATTACGTCGCTGTGATCGCTCCTCCCGCAGTCGCTCAAGGGATCTGACACGGCCTTCATTGCGGGTCCGGCGAGCTTTTATTCCCTGCCTGATCCACACTTCTTCCTGCGCTAATTTTTTATCAAACAACTTATTTTGCTGATCTTCAACTTCAAGTAAGTGTGCCCGCTCAACCAAATAATTGTCGTAACCACACTGGTAAGTCCGCAAGGTACCTCTATCCAGCTCCACGATCTTTGTTGCTAGGCGACGCACTAGTGCCCTATCGTGCGTGATAAATAAGACCGCGCCATTAAAGTCCATTAACTGTCGCTCAAGCCATTCGATCGTTTCTATGTCCAGATGGTTAGTCGGCTCGTCAAGTAATAACAAATCAGGCGACGTAACCAACGCTTTAGCAAGCGCGACTCGCTTTCTCCATCCACCGGACAGAGAAGACATCCGTTGCTGGCTCGGTAATTCCAAACGACTGATCACTTCGTCAATCCGCTGCTGGTAACTCCAGCCATCTTGAGCTTCAAGGTCATGCTGAAGCTGCTCCAGCTTGCGAAGTCCTGCGTTATCCAGCTGCTGCGCCGCTAATTGGTCATACTCTTTCAATAAATTTCCAACAGATTCTAGCCCTGATGAAACAACCTCCATCACCGATCGCTCATCAGCTTTTGGGAGTTCTTGATCCAGGCGAGAGATTTTCAGTGAAGGCTTTGACCAAATATTCCCCCCATCAGGCTTGATCACACCCTGTGCTAACTTCATCAATGTTGATTTGCCGGCACCATTACGCCCTACTAGGCAGACACGGTCACCGCGAAACAGTTGTAAATTTGCCTTTTCCAGCAAGACATGATGCCCGTAGGCGAGATCGAGGTCTGTCACTCGTAACAGTGGCATTTAAGCGTTCCTTTAATAATAAGTGTCATTCGTTGAGATTGGCGCAGGCTGTGCAGTTGTTCTCATTTCACCGAAGCTGACTGAAGACCATGCCGCGATGGGCTATACTCAATGTTCTAATCGTTAACTAAGCCTGCCTTTAACAGTAGGCTATAGCTTGTTAATCAGGCTACACTGACGCTAGATGAGGCAAGCCTCCCATTCCGGGCGGCGATTCTATCATTGAACATGACCATGGCAAAATATAGACCCTATTTAACGCGTTTTTTAGCAAGCTGGTTTTTAAAAATCGGCCTGGTGGTTGGCTGCCTACTGACAATAGCAGGGACACCCGTCCACGCCCTTGAAAGTGATGCTGCCAGCCAACAGCTCTATCGACAGACCCTGAGCGCTATTAATAAGGGCCATAAGACTCGCACGCAGCAAGGCCTCCAAGCGCTAAATGAGTACCCTCTCTATCCCTATCTCGTGACAGCTCAGCTGCAACGCGAGCTTAGAAAGTTACCGTATAAAAAAGTTGACCAGGTATTGAACGATTACGGGACAACCGTAGCCGGCAAACAACTGCGCAAAAAATGGCTGGCCACGCTGGCGAGTAAAAGGCAGTGGCCTCAATATATTCAGTATTATCAGGCGTCCCTCGCTAGCACTGCATTGCGCTGTTGGTACATGGAAGCATTACATCAAACGGGTCAACCGCATATCGCACTTGGAATGACCGCAGAGATTTGGCTGAAAGGTTCATCTCAACCGGATGCCTGCGACCCGGTTTTCAAGCGTTGGCAGCAGGCCGGATTGAAGACTGATCAATTGGTATGGGAGCGGGTCCAACTCGCACTTGCTAATAACAACACCCTGCTGGCAAGATATTTGTCCAAGCGAGCATCCGCTGGATTGAAACCCTATACCAGACGCCTAATTAGTGTTCATCGCCAACCCCACCGCCTTTCAAAACTTAACGATTTTGACGACGGTAATAAACTAACGACAGATATCATCAGCTATGGCCTGCGCAGACTGGCACCAAGAAATACCGACCTTGCTAATAATTTGTGGATAAAATATCGAGGATTTATAGCCTTCTCGACCTCACAAAATCACGCCATTAGGGATAAGCTTGCTCGACAAATCATAGCCTCTGGGCGCGATAATGCGCTGCAGTGGCTGATTGCCAACGACCCTAACGCCGAAGATGATTATCTCATGGAATGGCGTATACGGCTCGCCTTGCGACAGCAGCAGTGGCATCAGGCAGGCCAATGGATTTCATTGTTACCGGAGTCATATCGAGCAAAACCTCGATGGCGCTACTGGCAGGCTAGAACCTGGTCGCTACAATCGATCAAACCTGAAAAAACGTTGCAAATGCTTCAGCAGCTAGCCTCTGAGCGCCATTATTATGGATTTCTTGCGGCAGACATCGTGCAACAAGGCTACGACTTTAATCACAGCGCCTTGATCAGCGGACAGTCCGGTAGCGATGTGAGCTTATCGCCCGAAATAACTAGAGCCCGGCAGTTTTATCAAATGGGCTACTTTGTGCCTGCCAGACGAGAGTGGGCAGCGGCTACCCGTAGTTTTGATCAGTCTCAGTTAATCGACGCTACTCATCTGGCGCACCAATGGGGCTGGCATCAACAAGCCATTCATACCACGATCAAAGCTGATAGCTGGAATGATCTTTCCATTCGATTTCCACTGGCTTATCAAGCGGACATGATTGTCTCTGCCGAATCGGCCACTATTAACCCTGAGTGGTTATACGCGATTACGCGGCAGGAAAGTGCCTTTGCAAAAGACGCCTACTCACCTGCCGGTGCCACTGGATTAATGCAACTACTCCCCGGAACCGCCAAACAAGTGGCCGAGAGAATGGGGGTCAGTTACACCAACCGAGACTTATTTTCAGCCGACAAGAATATTGCACTTGGCTCAAATTATCTAAAGCAATTACTGGATGACTTTTCAGGCAATAGGATTTTGGCAACTGCGGCTTATAATGCGGGTCCACACCGAGTCAAAAAGTGGCTAAATAGACAAGCCGCCGCGTTACCCCACGACATATGGATTGAAACACTGCCGTTTTATGAAACTCGGAACTATGTACAGAATGTACTTGCGTTTTCAGTGATCTACGGCCACCGCCTTGGTATTGACTCACCGCTGATCAATACACAAGAGTCATCGATTGGCCGGCCTTAGCTACCACATTCGTCTATCTTAATGATGTCACTCTCAGCTTGTTAATTAGCCCAACGATGGTGGTGTCTGTCGGTTAAATAAACCTGCTAATCTGCAACCGATACCTGCCAGAAGCAGCAAGCATCCATCTTGCAATCGCTCAAATCTGCCGAGGCTTTGCCTCGTTAGGGCGAGGACTGCAAAAAACTGAGGAAACGATCGGTGTCGAAAGGCCAGCCAATTTCAGCCTCACTCTCCTGCATCACTACAACCGGTATGCGAATATCATAGCGCGCCATCAACTCGTCAGAATCGCTAATATCAACCTCTACAAGGTTGTATTCATTAATAACCAGAGGAGCAATCATCGCCAGCGCCTGCTCACACAAATGACAGCCCAGTGTTCCGTACAAAACCAGCGTTTTCATTGCTAAGACCTATCTCATCAATGGACCCATTGGCCCAGCCTCTAATCGAGCCGGGCCCACATTCCCCTTTACAAATCGTAACCCCGTTCGTTATGAGACACAGTATCCAAACCTTCTCTCTCTTCGTCTTCAGTCACTCGCAATCCGACCAGCGCCCTCACAACGACTAATATGATGTACGTTGCCACGCCAGCGTAGACAAAGGTAGCAACAATCCCGGTTAATTGAACACCCAGCTGTTGCGGAATAGTGACACCTTCTGGCAAGCCTTGCCCGCTGAATATACCAAGATCCGCGCTAGCGAATATTCCCGCTAGAAAAGTCCCCAATATGCCGCCAACGCCGTGTACCGGAAACACATCCAGCGAATCGTCTATTTTCAACACCTGTTTGATATAGAGCGTCGCATAAAAGCACACGATACCCGCGCTGAGACCGATAACCAATGCTCCACCGGGGCCTACATAGCCTGATGCCGGCGTGATTGTTCCCAAACCGGCCACCATGCCTGTTACTGCCCCTAATGCACTGGGCTTACCGTATTTAATCCATTCAATCGTCAACCAAGTAAACGCCCCAGCCGCAGCTGATAAGTGCGTGACCAACATGGCCATACCCGCATCACCGTTCGCAGCGAGGGCACTACCGGCATTAAAGCCAAACCAGCCTACCCATAACATACCCGCGCCCGTAATTGTCATGGTCATGTTGTGTGGAGGCATCGCGGTTTCGCCGAAGCCTTTGCGGTTGCCCAACACAACTGCAGACACCAAAGCGGCAACACCGGCGGTGATGTGAACCACTGTGCCACCGGCAAAATCCAGTAAACCCATTTCACCTAACCAGCCTCCACCCCAAACCCAGTGAGTGATTGGCGCATAAACAACTAACAACCATAATGCGGTAAATAACACGACGGCAGAGAACTTTATCCGCTCTGCAAAACCGCCGATAATCAAAGCTGGCGTAATAATAGCAAAGGTCATCTGAAACATAACAAAGACGGTTTCAGGAATATCACCCGCTAGAGAACTTGAAGTCACTCCCGACAACAAGGCTTTTCCCATCCCCCCAAAATAAGGGTTCCCTTCGCCGAAGGCGATGCTGTAGCCGACCACGAACCAAAGAACTGAAGCAATACAGGTAATAGCAAAACACTGCATCAAAATACTTAGTACGTTTTTCGACCGGACCAACCCCCCATAAAATAGCGCCAAACCAGGAAGCGTCATAAACAACACCAGCGCTGTCGATGTCAGTATCCAGCTGGTATTAGCCGCATTTAGTGTGTCTTCAGCAGCCGTCAAACCAGATGCCATTAAAGCAATTGATAACGTCGATAGACGCATCGATAAAGTACTCATTCCAATCCCCTAAGAATCACAATAACCGTATAACGATCGCATTTATAGTTGCGTGGTTAAGCGTGTTTATGAATATTTTTATAGCCCACTACGACCTAGTTGCTGTACCAATAACAGTCGTCGTAACAGACCCGCGCGACATTATAAAGACCTAACAACAGCTGACGCAATGGTTACAGACTGTTAACCGGCTTCAAGACCGATATTACTAACGACAACGTCACGTACCAACCCCTTAACCGCCATAACCAGCCTTCCCCTGTTATCTTTATTTTCTTCAATGACCGAACACAGCGCCTCGCTATATTGACGTTCGGCGCTGTAGAGTTGATTATTGTCATCACCTCCCGCTGTCACGTCCAAGTATTGGTCGATGGTTGACAGTGATACTAACTCAATAGCATCGATCTCATCCGCATCCCAACGTTCACAAGCGCTTAGCAAAGACCCCAAAGCAACCGTTGCATCCAGCGCTGGCCAGACACCATAAAGATCAAAGCTGTCTGGGTCGGGCGTAATGGCCTCCAACTTGTCTTGCTGCTTTTCAAAATCAATCCGCTGATTTTTGCCGCTGATATACTCCCAGACTAAATTTAGGATATTGCTAAACACCAAATGATCCCCGGTTTCCGTTAATTCGGTAAAAAGCGCATAGTTAGGGGACATTCGTGCGACCAGACCGGCACCATAAGCTAGTAGACTTAATTCATCCGTCGGTTTTTGCTGTTTTGATTGGCTCTTCACAATTTCTCCATTAATTGACAGTAACATCTGTATATAACTGTAATATCGGCAAACTCACCTATACTATACGGCTGATATCTATACACTTTTTTTCGGGGCTGTGCAGCTAGCCAGCGAACACCTCACTGAGAGACTGCTCTATCTTATGGCCATCACTTCGTTGGATGCTATCAAAATCTACAAGAAAAAGACCGCACTGGTTGTTGATGACTATCCAGACATGCGTGGGTCCATTCGACGAATGCTGGATAATTTTGGCATCATTCGATGCGATACAGCGTCTAATGGCGAGGAAGCCATACTCAAATGCGAACAAAATACCTACGACATCATCCTCGCAGACTATAACTTGGGAGAGAATAAAAACGGCCAGCAAGTACTCGAAGAACTGCGTTATAAAAATCTGCTTAAGAATACAGCGATTTACATGATGATTACCGCTGAAACTACAAAAGACATGGTTTTTGGCGCACTTGAATATCAACCTGACGATTATCTCGCCAAACCTTTTACACAAGGCGTACTACAAAAACGTCTCGATCGCATGGTAATGGAAAAAGAATGCCTGTTTCCTATCAACGACGCGATGGATAACAACGACCTTGATCGCTCCATTGCCCTGTGCCAGCAAAGAATTAATAAACACGACAAATATGAGCAGCGTTGTTATCGCATCATGGCGAGCTGTTTTTACAAAAAAGGAGAATATACCAGCGCTGAAAAAATTTATGCCGGTATCCTTAAAGAACGGAAGCTCGAGTGGGCAACTATTGGACTAGGCAAATCGTTAATGGCCTTAGAACAGCTCGATAAAGCTACAACAATATTTGAAGCCTTGATAGATAATGGGTGCCTATGCCTCGAGATATTTGACTGCCTAGCCGAGATCAAATATATCCAAGGTAGCGCCGCGGGGGCACAGTTAATACTGGAAAGAGCCATTGAAATCTCCCCAAATGCAATAATTCGCCAGCAAAGGCTGGCCGATATTTACGAATTCAATAAAGACTGGATTAGCGCCGGCAAGTCCAGAAGGAAAGTTATTCGCTTAAGTAATAATTCGGTCTATGACTTTCCAGAAAATTATTTAAAACTGGCGCGCTGCATCTGCGCAGAAATCATCGACCAGCCGGACGTTGCGCAGTCGCGCAGCAAAGAGGCGACAGAGACATTACTCAAAGCTAAACAGAAATATAAATATCATGAAAATATTGAGCTCCACACGGATATTATCGGGGCTAATGTTCTGGCCTGCACCGGCGCAATTGAGAGCGCGAGAGAGCTAGTTAACCGTATTCAGCGCGAATTAAAGCTTGCCAATAATCTTTCTCCTCAGTTGATGCTTGATCTGGCGGCAGCCTATCAATCGGTGGCTGAACATGACGAAGCACAATTCATACTAGAAGACCTTGCAAGAACTTATCAAGACGACGATCAGATTGGCACAGCTATTGACAAATTGTCAGATGAGCCCCTAAGCCAGAAGGGCAAGGAGAAAGCGATAGTGCTCAATCATCAAGGAAAAGCGCTGCTTGCCAATAAAGATTATCAGCAAGCCATACTGCTTTTTAGCCAAGCAATACAACATTACCCTAACAATGTTGGCCTCAACCTCAACTTAATGCTTGCACTGGTTCGCAAAATGTCAGCTGACGGCAGTTCAGCGGAGCACATAGAACAGTGTAAAAATGCCGTCGAAAAACTGACGCATATTACTAATGAAAATCCGCTATATGAACGTTATAAAACGCTATGCAGCCACTTTGAAAAGATAAAGTTATCCGCATAGTTTATGCCGGCCAACTGATGCTACCGTATAATTACTGGAATAAAAATGAGCAAAGACCAACCCATTGATTTTTCATTATTACTCGCGTCATCCGTACATGACATCAAAAACTCGCTGGGAATGTTACTGACCTCACTCGATGAAGTGGTCGATATCAGCAAAGAACAACGCCCCGGACATCGAAGAAGTTACGGCATTTTACGAGGCGAAGCTTCTCGTATTAACAATGCATTAATTCATTTACTCGGTTTATATAAACTCCAAAATCAACAACTATCGTTAAACCTCGAAGAAGTATTTGTTCGGGATTTTCTTGAAGAGCAAGTGGAAAGCCAGAAGCTGCTATTTGAGGTTTATGACGTTGAAGTAGAAATAGATTGCAATGAAAACCTCACTGGCTACTTCGACGAAAACATGATTGCTGGTGTGATAAATAACATTTTGGTCAATTGCGTAAAATACACTGACGATAAATTTTTCTGGCAGCGTCCATTAAAAACGATCTTCTTACTATTGATATTATTGACAACGGCCAGGGCTACCCACAGACTATTATTGATAACATTGGCAACAGCCCACGCGGTATAGACTTCAGCAGTGGCAGTACGAACCTAGGCTTATTTTTCTCCCAGAAGATTGCTTCGATCCATGAATGTAAAGGAAAGACAGGCTCGATTGCACTTTCCAATCTAGCCGATGGCGGGGGCCGTTTTACGCTCACGCTGCCATAGTCTTTTTCACACAATGCTACCCACTTTAGATCTGCAAATGGATCATATTGCTGCAGCAAAGTAATATCATAGCCACAGCACGTTTTTTTACTAATCTAGCACCGATCTATTATAATCTAGTCGGGAACTATAAAACGTTGTACCGATAACCATTATTCTGAACATGGTTAGAACATCAAACTCCATGAAAATGAAAATTTAGCCATGAATGATTCAAAAAACTATCAGCAGAAAAAGCGTTTTTTCAACGATCTTCTTACTATTTACGGGCGTAAGCCCGTATTAGAAGCACTGGAAGATAGCACCATGAGTTTGTATAAACTGCATTTGGCGGACTCAAATAAATCGGGCGGCATCGTTGCTGAAATTATCAAGCTGGCGGAAAAAAGAGGTGTCGAAATTCAGTGGCATGACCGGAAGTCACTCTCAAGAATTTCTCGCAATAGTAAACAGGATCAAGGTGTAGCTGCCGACATTAAAATTGATCAACATCAGTCGCTGGATCATTATCTTCAACAAAAGACCGATGAGCGCGGTTTCCGCCTCATAGCATTAGACAATATTACTAACCCGCAAAATGTCGGCATGATTATTCGCTCAGTTTGCGCGGGCAACATAGATGGACTGATCATTCCACGTAAAGGTTGTGCTGCGCTTTCACCATTGGTGATTAAAGCCAGTGTGGGAACGGTATTCAAGGCCCCCCTATTACACTGCGAGACCCTGGCTCAAGGTTTGGGAGCATTGCGGGATCGAGGCGTGACAATATGTACTTTGTCATCTCATGCTAAGCAGTCACTGTTCGAGTATCAGCCTCAACAATCGGTTGTTTATATTTTGGGCAATGAAACGGAGGGGGTATCGGAGGAAGTTCAGAAGCTATCCGACCAGCAATTATCCATACCGATGAACAATGGTGTCGAGTCGCTAAACGTTGCCGTCACCGCCGCACTTATAGCTTTCAAACAATAAATGCAGCGTCATTCTATTTAGAAAGGTAGGTCATGCCCTCTTCGAGGCCTTTTACCGTCAGCGGATACATGTGCCCTTCAACCAGCTTATTAGTCACATCAATTGAGCTAGTATAGTGCCACTCTTCCGGTGGAACTGGATTAATCCAGATAACCTTGTCGTAGGTCTCTTTCAGTCTTCGCATCCACATTTCACCAGAGTCTTCATTCCAGTGCTCTACACTGCCGCCGGGCTGAAGAATCTCATAAGGAGACATTGACGCATCGCCAATAAAGATGACTTTATAGTCGCTGCTGTATTTATGCAAAACGTCAAGCATCTGCAACCGTTCGTTATGCCGGCGAATATTGTCACTCCATACAGACTCATAAACAAAATTATGGAAGTAAAAATACTTCATATGCTTGAATTCTGAGCGGGCAGCGGAGAACATTTCTTCACAAACTTTTATGTGAGGATCCATCGAGCCACCGACATCAAAAAACAGTAAGACCTTGACCGCATTGTGTCTCTCGGGGACCATTTTTATATCCAAAAGACCTGCGTTGTGGGCTGTCGAACGAATAGTGTCGTCCATGTCCAGCTCTTCCTCAGCCCCGGTTCGCGCAAACTTCCGCAAGCGTCGCATAGCGACCTTTATATTGCGCGTACCAAGCTCAACACTGTCGTCCAGATTTTTGTAGTCTCTCTTTTCCCACACTTTTACTGCTTTCTTGTTTTTACTCTCGCCTCCGACACGCATACCCTCTGGATGGTACCCGCTATGTCCGAATGGTGAGGTACCACCAGTGCCAACCCACTTGTTGCCACCCTGGTGCCGTTTCTTTTGCTCTTCAAGCCGCTTTTTAAATTCTTCGATGAGCTTTTCCAAACCACCCAAAGACTCAATCTTCGCTTTATCTTCTTCGGACAACTGTTTGGTGAACTCATGCCGCAACCAATCTTCTGGAATCATCGACTCGATGACATCTTCAAGTGTTTCCAAATCTTTGAAGTAAGCGCCGAAGGCACGGTCAAATTTATCGAAATACTTTTCGTCTTTGACCATTATCGTCCGACTTAGGTGATAAAAGTCATCGATATTGGCAAAAGCCAGATTATTTTTTAGTGCGAGCAAAAGGTCCAGTAATTCTTTAATAGAAACCGGAACACCTGCTCGCTTTAATACCTGAAAAAAACTAATTAACATGATCTAGTACCAACAATGCATTTGCTTTGCTTCAGCAACCAATGACTATTGGTTGCGAGTTTCACGCCTGTGCATAAAGGCTAATCGCTCTAACATATGAACATCTTGTTCATTTTTGAGAAGCGCGCCATACAGTGGTGGAATTGCTTTGGTATTGTCTCGATTTTTGAGAATTTCGTCTGGAATATCATCCGCCATCAGCAACTTCAACCAATCGATTAGCTCAGATGTAGACGGCTTTTTCTTCAATCCGGGGATCGCCCGCACATCAAAAAATACTTCCAGTGCTTGAGCCACTAAATCTTGCTGAATTTCCGGATAATGTACGTCGACAATTTTTATCATCGTTTCCCGGTCAGGGAATTTGATAAAGTGGAAGAAACACCGACGTAAAAACGCATCTGGCAGTTCTTTTTCATTGTTGCTGGTAATGATAATGATCGGACGGATCTTTGCCTTGATTGTCTCGCCTGTCTCATAGACAAAAAATTCCATCTTATCGAGTTCAACCAGTAAGTCATTGGGGAATTCGATATCCGCTTTGTCGACTTCGTCGATAAGCAACACGACCTGCTCGTCAGACTCAAAAGCTTCCCACATTTTACCTTTCTTAATGTAGTTTTGAATATCATTGACCTTACCATCGCCAAGCTGGGAATCCCGCAGCCGAGAAACAGCGTCATATTCATACAACCCTTGCTGAGCTTTAGTTGTCGACTTAATGTGCCATTGAATCAACGGCATACCCAGAGACGCGGCAACTTCTTCGGCCAGTAGCGTTTTACCCGTTCCTGGCTCGCCCTTTATAAGCAGAGGACGCTCTAAAGTCACGGCCGCGTTAACAGCCATCTGTAAGTCGTCTGTTGCAACGTATGTTTCAGTACCTTGAAATTTCATCTTATAACCATCTCATTGCCTTGATAATGGGTGCATAGCCTACCAGACTTATTCTCAATGGCAAGGTTCTTAGCGGGAAGATAGTTATAACAAAAGGCACTACCTGTTATTTTCAGTGTCTGCATCTATATCTATGGCATCATCTGGCAGGTCAAAGGCATCATCTAGGTCCACGTCCAGACTGCCCTCTGGCGGGGTTTCAATGCGCTTATCTAACGCACCACTGTCAATTTCAAAATCACTATCTGTAAGTTCATCGTCATCCGTATCACTACCCGTCTCCGGCTGTTCGTCGCCCTGCCGTTGGTCTGCGGATTGATTGCGCAGGTCGTTAGCACTTTCTTCAAAGACCAGCAGTTCTGGAGCTTCTAACGGGACCGATACCGACATAATTGCGGCAGCAATCGCGCTATCGTTGCCCGGTTCAACAGTAGGCGTATCGTTAACAACCGGCGCCAGATCGCCAAGATCATCATCTGCACTCAGCACGGCGGATTTAGACCGACTTGCTGAGATAGCTTTGTAACCAAAATACATCAGACCTATCGCCACTATTTGCGCAAACCCAATACCGACATACATCAATACCGTTTTCCAGTCGATGTTATCGCTAGCGGACTGATCGGCGACGGTCACGAGAGCAATGGGTTCTTCTGTTACTGGGTCCGGCTGTCGCTCTATGATTGGAGCGGATGCCTCCTCTATTGTTTGCTCGTCAACATTATTGAGATCACTGGCTACTGCGGGGTTTTGGGGTTCAGGTAGCGGCTGCTGACCTTCATTCCGATGCTCCACTTCAATTGTTTGTGTCCGCTCAGCTAAACGGCTGCCGTCCGAAAAACCCCCTCGAGCTCAAAGGCTACCTTGACAATACCCGCCTGCTCCATCTGTGGAAGCTCCAAACGCCAACGTCGCTCCGATACACCCTCTACCGACATTGTTTTAACGATATTCGTGGGGGTCGTGATGTGCGCAGTTACGGCAGTGGCCGCGCTGTTAATAGCGGTATTTCTTGCATACAACTTTATTGTATGTCGCAGCGGATCGCTGCCTGTGCTTGCCGCCCGAATATCATACCGCTCCCTGACAGCGATCGTCTGTGCTTGTTGACGCTGAAACGTCTTGCCATTCGCTATAATCAAAATATCGTAAACACCGGCCTGCTGAAAAACATTGAGCTCAGTTGTGTATACCCCGTTATCAGGGATAGGGTCGATCTCCGACAAGGAGACTAGCCATTGCTGCTTGTCATCACGTCGAGTGACAGACGCTGACATATCAATCAGATTTAATAGCTCAGGCTTAACTAGTGCCTGGCCCTGATCATATAAAACTGCCGTTATTGTTGCAGAGTCACTAATGAACTGGCCTTTCTTGAGAGCTGCTACTTTTAAATTTAGATTACTGATCACCGTGACCCTGCTTTCAGGCTCCAACTCGGCCTCTATAGTCCATTCACCCATCAGCGGCGATTTGACGGTGATCAATTCGTAATTGTGCTGACGCAACCATTTGATGTCTGCCGGGTGTTGCTCAAAAGAATACTTTTTCCCAGCCGGCGACAGCAGACTGGCGTCGCTTAAAGGGTCTTTCTTGAAAACTAGCGTGGTGAACTCCTCGACACTGGCATCAACATAAAAGGTATTACCCTCAATAGGTAGCTGCTCAGCAGGTGCTGCAGCATCGAATGCCTGCACAAAAATCCTCGATAAATCCTCGGCAGTTTCAGCAACGGCGGAAAACCCACCCGTCTCTGCAGCCAACAGCTCCATCAATTCCAAATCCGCATTCTGCGACAAAGCAACTGTGTGTATTGTCACACCGGCATCCTTTAGAGCGGGAAGAATTTCGGCCACAATTCGCTGCCTTGCCGTTTCATTATCCGTGGTTGATAACGAGACATCGACCATACCGTCTGTGAGTAATATTAAATGAATACTGTAATCGGTGCCTATGCTCTTCACATCAGCCATTGCCTTTTCTAAGGCTGCTGGAATATTAGTACGCAAGGCTACTGAGCTAATTTTTTCCACTTGAGCACTGGCATTAGTTCTCCAAGCGGTATTGACGGTATTACTAGAAACCAGATTGTTTACCCATTGACCAAATGTCCATACTCCAGCCTTAGAACCCTCAGGGAAAAGTTGAATTAATAACTCCAACGCCGGACGACGAAGATAGTTGGGGTCATTTTTTTTCATACTTCCCGATATATCGATCACAACCCTGACATCGGGCGTTAGCTCATTGCCGAGGACGGGAGCCACAGGATTTACAGGTTGTTGCCCCCAGGCAAACATCGTGAAAAAAATGCTGCCAGCCAGCCAGATAATACCTGATGTTTTCATACCCATTGGAGACTCTCAAATCATGTGAGTAGACCGAAGGCCTATAAAATAGACCACGGCCACATTTATTTGTGATCGATAAATTTTTAATAAAATCTATTATTAACAATAAGTTATACCATTATCTTAATTAAAAACAATAGCTTTTTATGAGGTGCCGCGCAGCTATTTACAATGAACATAAACAGGGAAGTTAGCGGGAGAAAAACTTCCCCGAGAAAAATCGACGCCAGATCCATCGGAATAAGTAGGTTGAGAAAATAAGCAGTATTAGCACTGATAGCATCGGTAGTAATCGAGGTGCTACGGCCGCAAAACCTTCATTCAAACCCTCCATGATCATCACCATGAATGCTGGCACCCAGTACCCAGTTCCCAGCTCTAGTGATGCCGGTGTCATTAGCACGGCCAACAAAGTTAGTTGCAGCAAGATTTTTAAATGAACACTGTTGGCTCTAACGAGTAAACGCCACAATAAGGCATTCGATGCAAAAACGGCCAAACAATAAATTAACCAGGAGATGTAATAGTCGCTGCCAGTGTCCATAGATAGGGCCAATTCCAAGTATTCAACATAGCGGGGTTATACAAGCGTTGTGCGGGGCATTATACCTGCCGGGGCTATAGTTTTAAATCCATCATCGTGACCATCAAATGATGTTCAGCCGGCATTTGCCAAACCGCTCACTCAACCCACGTAATAATATGCTCTTCAAAACCATCGGGATGGACGTACTCCTCACTCAGTGCTCGCCCCTTTATGGAAATCCCCGCTTGATGCACGGAGTCTTTACTCCCGGAGATCAAATAATGCCACGAGGCCAGCGGTTTCCCCTCGGCAACAAGTCTGTAAGCGCAGGTCGACGGTAACCAGTGAAACTCTTCGACATCCTCTGGTCGCAGCCACACGCAATTGGGCACCAACTCATTGCGTCGCTGGTATTCCGTGCAGCCGCACTCCTCGTCCATGTATTGACATACCACCTTGGTATAAAAAACCTCGCCACTCTCTTCATCTTCTAGCTTGTGCAGGCAGCATTTACCGCAGCCATCACATAGCGCTTCCCACTCAATACCTGTCAGCTCACTCAGTGATTTCGTTTCCCAAAAATGAGGTTCCAAGTCATTCATCGCAGCGAAATTTTCGAATTCTTTTCGTGAAGGTCTCGGTTATAGCCGTCATGGCGAGGGGGCATTTGTAAAAAGAAACCCTTCTCCTCAACCTCGGCCAACACCCTGATGACATTGACACGCGCCAACTCTCGATCCGGACTCAGCACTAGTACCATCGCGTGCTCTGGCTTGCCAAAGGTCTGTAGAAGAGGCGCAGGCACTCGTGATAGGTCCTCCGCCTTGTCAACATAGAGGTACATACCTTCACGCTTAGGACTACGGTAAATAGTACAGATTCTTTTCATGACCAGAGGACCTATGCGGACTGCTTTAAAACGATATTCAATAAATCATCACCGATAACGTCCTTCCTCCAACCGCAGAGAGAGGCTGGCAACTGGTAGTCTCGATTGTTAAAACCGGAACGCAAAAGCTCTTCATAGTCACGCTTTCGCACTAACAGCTCTGGTGCCATCTGCAAATGCTCCGCCCGATGACTAACATGGGCTTTTAGCTGCTTTAACAGCGTCCCAGTCTGGGGCGGCAGAGGTTTTGGCAATTGTGCTGGCAATTCCGATTCAGATAGGTTTATTCCGGTCATAACCAATTTTAATAATTCTTGGCCATAGTTGCGGAGCGTACTTTGACCGACATCCTCAATTGAAGACAGGGCCTTTACATCTCGAGGCTGTGTACGAGCAATTTCAAAACAACTCTTGTCTTTCAGTATTCTACCGCGAGGTCTATCACGGTGACGGGCTTCACTTTCTCGCCATTCGATTACCAAACGCAAAACGCCTAATTGCCTGGAGGACAGCTTCCAAACAGACTTTACCTTTTTATAATATTGAGTGATGGCATCCGTATCGCTCTGCCCATTTGTCAGCGGACTGCACTCATCGAGCAGCCATTGCCAGCGTCCCTTTGACTCCAGCGACTGCTTTAACTGTTGATACATCTCCGGCAAGTAGGCGACATCCAATGCTGCATAATGAATTTGGGACTCCGTTAAGGGCCGCTGCAACCAGTTTGACCGCGTCTCCCCCTTTGCCACATGTATCTGTAACAACGCCTCAGTCATCTTCTGATAACCTAGACTAAAGCCATAACCATCCAGGCCTGCTGCGATTTGTGTATCTATTAAGGGCTGCGGCAAAACCTGAAACAGACGCTCAAAGACTTCAAGGTCCTCACTGCAGGAGTGCAGAACCTTGACAATCGCGGGGTCGGTCAAAAGAGCGGTTAAAGGTGAAAAATCATCAATCGAAAGCGGGTCAATCAGGAAGCAACCGGTACCTTCTGAAATTTGCAGTAACGCTCCGATTGGATAGAACGTATCCGTTCGAATAAACTCTGTGTCCAGCGCCAACACAGCAGCATGCTGCCACTGCAGGCAAAATTTCCTTAATGTTTCGTTGTCGTCAATATAAACCGGATGTACCTGTCGGCCTGCGTGCGTAGAATCTTCTGTCACAATCAATCCACCAACCTGCGTCCGTTTAAAGCATGAGCCAAGGTGCCGGCATCCACGTATTCTAATTCACCGCCTAGGGGTACGCCATGTGCAATTCTTGAAACTTTGGCACCCAACGATTTAACTTGCTCAGTGATATAATAGGCAGTGGCCTCACCCTCGACCGTGGGATTAGTTGCCAGAATCACTTCTTGTATCTCTTCCTCTTGCAACCGCTGCAATAAATCACTGACACCGATCTCTGCAGGACCTATACCATCGATCGGCGATAAATGACCCATCAAGACGAAATACAGACCTCGGTAAATGCCAGACTGCTCGAAAGCAAAAACGTCGGCGGGGGTTTCAACCACACAAATCGTCGTCCGGTCCCGCTTAAAATTGTCACAGATCGAGCATCGCGGCTGCTCTGTTAACGTGCGACAGCTACTGCAACGTGCTACGCCATGCATCGCAGTGTCTAACTGCTCGGCCAGTTTCAAACCGCCCTCTCTGTCGCGCTCCAGTAGATGAAATGCCATTCGCTGCGCAGACTTGGGGCCAACACCAGGCAAACAGCGAAGCGCTTCGACAAGCTGATCAATCAGGGGACTAAAAGCCATAGTTATTCAATCTTCTACTAAAAGGGCATCTTGAAATTAGACATATCCATACCACCAGCCAATCCACTTAGGGCATCTCGATTTCCAGATTCTACTTTCCGCACGGCGTCGTTCACTGCTGCCGCTAATAAATCTTCTAGCACTTCTTTATCTTCCGTCATTAAGCTTGAGTCAATCGACACGCGCCGAACATCATGTCGCCCAGTCATTACTATTTTGACAAGCCCGGCCCCGGATTCACCCTCAACCTCTTTGGACGCCAGCTCTTCCTGCGCTTTCTGCATTTTTTCCTGCATTTCCTGCGCTTGCTTCATTAATTCATTAATTTTCATAGCTACCTCTTGCTAATGATTTTCCCAGCGGAGCGCCAGCTATCCTTTAGGAAACCGGTTGTACCGACGCTTCGTCGAGCACTGCATCAAAATCACTGACTAACACCTGTACGTTCGGATCGTTTTTCAGACTTAGCAGTGCGGCTTCTCTTCTTTCGTTCTGCATTCGATTTTTACGCAACGCTGGTGTCTCAGCACTCAGCGGCGTAACTTCAATTTTCACCGTCACGGGAGTATTCAGCGTTACCGTCAGATGCTCTTGAATTCTCGCGGTATAGCTGTCACTAAAAAGAGTGGCATTTGCCGCATCCAACTGCAGATACATCACATTATCGTTAACATCGACCAAAATACAATGCGATGCAATATTGCCAACAACACCACCGAACCCTAAGCGTTCAAACAAAGCATTCCAGCTATCTGGACGGAGCTGATCAAGGCTCAGCGGCCCCTTTTCGTCCGGCGACATTTCGATGTCATCGACAAGGACCGGGACAGGGACAGGGACAGGGACAGCAGCAGCTAAAGGCACAGCAACAAACTCAGTAACTGTAACGGCACGCGAAGGCTCTGCACCAATAGTTTTGGTGACTGCGTCGTCTACTTGCAGCTGTACATCATTCACGACAGAGCTCTGTGCCTGCCGTAACTCAGATGAAAAGCTTACAGGGGTGTCGGCCTTGATAGACTGGACACCCGCATCAGGCTTTTTTACCGGTTGTGGCGCCTCCACAGACACCGGACTATTTGTCAGAGACCGCTCGGGAAGCTGAGGAATTCCCGCAGGCTTAAAGGCAAGCATTCTTAGCAAAACCATCTCAAAACCACTGCGGAGATCGGGGGCTAATGACAAATCGCGCCGGCCCGTTAATCCTATCTGATAAAAAAGCTGGGTATCTTCCGCGGTTAACAACGCTGACATCGCGATGATTTTGGCACCGTCGCCAAAACTATTATCGGTTGCATCAGGTACAGCTTGTGCTATCGCAATTCGATGCAAAAGCATCAGTAATTCTTCCAGAGCCGATAGGTAATCAGGCGCATGTTCTGCCATGTTATTAACTGCAGCTAGGACTTGCGCACCATTTTCAGCAATGAGCGCTTCGACAATTTCATAAACCGCTGATCTATCAATGGTACCCAGCATGCTGCGAACGTCGGCCTCTAATAATTTCCCAGAGCCGAACGATATAGCCTGATCTGTTAGGCTCAGCGCATCACGCATACTGCCGTCAGCAGACCTCCCTAACAACCACAGAGCAGGCTCCTCGTAGGTTATCATCTCTTGTTCGAGCACATTTTGCAGGTGCACTACAATTCGCTCTGGACTCATATTTTTGAGGTTGAACTGCAAGCAGCGCGACAGGATAGTCGCCGGTAGCTTTTGCGGGTCTGTCGTAGCAAGAAGAAATTTAACGTGAGGCGGCGGTTCCTCGAGCGTTTTTAACAAAGCATTAAAGCTGTTGGTCGATAACATGTGTACCTCATCGATAAGGTACACCTTAAAACGTCCAGCGGTAGGAGCATACTGAACATTTTCGAGTAGCTCGCGAGTATCTTCAACCTTGGTGCGAGAAGCTGCATCCACTTCGATCAAATCGACAAAGCGACCTTCGCTAATCGATAGACAGGCACTGCATTGACCGCAGGGTTCGGAACTGACACCAACATCGCAGTTCAGGCACTTCGCTAAAATTCGGGCAATGCTGGTTTTACCCACCCCACGAGTACCCGTGAAAAGATAGGCATGATGCAAACGATTGTGATCAAGCGCGTTTATTAACGCTTTCAACACATGCTCTTGCCCAACCATCTCCCGAAAGGTTTTTGGTCGCCATTTACGAGCGAGTACCTGATAACTCATCCACTATCACCAACGATTTATTGAGCCGAGAAGAATACACCAGAGCAAGCAATACATAAACGCCCCAGAGCTGCAAAACTTTGTCTTGTCGTTTTAAAACACCCGCCATAGAG